>ERZ773245.162-NODE-162-length-91966-cov-7.959972_pt1 | contig 91966 bp, 99 predicted proteins | sample MGYA00580988_ERZ773245 | MGnify/ENA primary metagenome ERZ773245 (study PRJEB29015, sample SAMEA2737792) | human gut metagenome | biome: human gut; feature: human-associated habitat; material: faeces | place: China | collected 2012 ... | reverse complement strand
TGCTGTTCTCGTTGAAGCAGGAAGCCCCCGCCTCTATAGACGGGGGTACGTTCACTAGCACCGAGGGGAAAACTCATGATACCCGCGCTGAAAGGGTCTTGCAGCCCAAGGCATGACGCTTTCAGTTTCATATACCTTTATCTCCCATATCCCAATGGAAAGGCCGTACAGACGACTCCTGCCTGTACGGCTTTTTCCTGTGTGGTTTTAGAAATCTCTTGTGTAAGAGTCGTATTCAGTATATGATAGAGAGAACATATCCTATAGAATGTGATACTAATGAAAGGGAGCAGGACCATGAGCGATATCCGCATTATTACAGGGCATACGACCCGGTTCAACCCGGACCAGACATTGCGCCTCCTGGGATGCCGGTCAGGCAGTGATGCCTGGGACCGGACAAAAAAAGATGTAATGGAACGGATACCGGTCCTGCGCCGCATCATCCGTCCCAAAGGGGCTTTTGCCATGAGAGAGGATGAGGGTAAAACCTGGATATATGCCATGATGACGCTGGGAGGGGCCATTACGGCGTATACCGGCCGCCTTCGCGAAGAGGGCGATGCCGCAGCAGCCCTGCTCTTAAACGCCATGGCAGACAGCAGCCTGTTTTCCTTTGAAGAAGAACTGCAGCAGGCTCTCCGGTCTTTTTGCCGGGAAAAAGGGTGTGGCATCTCCCGGCGGTATGAAATCGGGACGGACCTGCCACTCCCGTGGCAGCAGCGTGCCTATGACTGCCTGGCTGCCCGGCGTACGCTGGGACTGACCATGACGCCGGACTATATGGTCGTTCCGGAAAAGTCGCTGAGTCTTGTTTTTTCCGTGAGTCCGGACCCTGAAGAATTCCATGCCGGCCATGACTGCCGGCAGTGCGCCCACAGGGACTGCCGGCTCCGGCAACAGCCGTACGGAACAGAAACAGTTGTTTCTGCCAGTCCGGCCTTTCAGGAATACACCTGTCCTGCCGGACAGAATCTGGCCGTTTCCCTGCGTGGGCAGGGAGAGCTTCCTGCCCTGTGCGGTGGCAAGGGCACGTGCGGGCGCTGTGGTATCCAGCTCGTCGAAGGGGATCTTCCCGTCACGCCGGCCGACCGGAATTTTTATTCCGGAGAAGAGCTGAAAGATGGCTGGCGCCTGGCTTGTCAGGCCGTTCCTGCCGCACCGGTCCGGGTGCGTCTGCCCGTACATCGGGAAGGACAGATGACCGGCCTCCATCAGGAGAAGGCGGCCGCTGCCGTCCGGACCAGCGGAGACTATGGCCTGGCCGTTGACCTCGGTTCGACGACCATAGCCTCATCACTCGTATCCCTTTCCGATGGGACTGTACTGGATTCGGCAAGCGCCGTTAACCGCCAGCGCACTTTTGGTGCCGACGTTGTCAGCCGCATTGCTGCCGCTTGTGACGGACAGGCTGACGAGTTGCAGAAGCTGGCTATGGACAGCATAGAAGAAGTGCTGCATAAGCTGCTGGCTCCGTATCCCGGAATGAGGCAGCAGCTGCGGCGCATGACCCTGGCCGGGAATACGACCATGGAGCATCTCCTCATGGGATGGTCCTGTAAGGGGCTGGGAAGCTGGCCGTTCCAGCCCGTATCGCTAGGAGGAGTCACCCTGCCGGCAGCGGAACTATTTGGCAGGGTACTTCCCGATTCCTGTATGCTTACCATACTTCCCGGCTTTAGTACCTATGTGGGGGCCGATATTGCCTCGGGGCTCATTGCCTGCTCTATGGACCAGAGCGATACGAACAGCCTGTTCCTCGATTTGGGGACCAACGGGGAAATGGCACTGGGAAATGGCGATGGCATTTTTGTCGCTTCCACGGCAGCCGGGCCGGCCCTTGAAGGCGGACAGCTGCGCTGTGGCATGAGCAGCGTTCCCGGAGCTGTCTGCAGTGTGACATGGAATGAATCCGGACCGGTAGTCCGTACGATCGGCGATATTTCACCCCGTGGACTGTGTGGTACCGGCGTGATAGAAGCCATGGCAGGCATGGTAGAGCATGGAATCGTGGACCGGCACGGGACGCTCCGGGAGCCGTGGTTTACAGAGGGATTTCCTCTGGCTCAGGGAGCAGACGGCACGCCTGTCGTGCTGACCCAGCGTGATATCCGCCAGATACAGATGGCAAAAAGCGCTATCCGGGCCGGTATATCCGTCCTTCTTAAGACAGCCGGCCTGCGCGAAGACGATGTGAAGACAATCTGGCTGGCCGGCGGATTCGGCTATTATCTTAAGCCGGAAGCAGCCGCCTCTATGGGACTCATCCCGCCGTCGTGGGCAGCCAGGACCCGTGCTGCCGGCAATACGTCTCTGCTGGGGGCCGTACAGGCCCTGACCGATGGCAGAGCCGTAGAACGGATGACATCGTTCATTCAGAAGGGAAGGGAAGTCGTCCTGGGAAATACGGCGGATTTCCAATCATTATACATACAGCATATGGATTTTACCGATGGAACGATATGATAGATATGGGGAGATAGATGATGACACGAGATGAATTCAGACAGTTATTGGAACAAGGTGTTTTTATCCTTGACGGTGCCACTGGTACCAACCTGCAGAAAGCCGGTATGCCCGTCGGCGTCTGCCCGGAACTATGGATCATGGAACATCCGCAGGCCATACAGGACCTGCAGCGCCAGTTCGTAGAGGCCGGTTCCCGCCTGGTCTATGCGCCGACTTTTACGGGCAACCGCATCAAGCTGGCCGAATACGGCCTGGAAGACCGGCTGATAGAAATCAATACCCGGCTGGTGCAGCTATCCAAAGAAGCCGTAGTGGACAAGGCCCTGGTCGCCGGCGACATGACCATGACCGGCCAGCAGCTCTATCCCATGGGAACGCTGACTTTTGAAGAATTGGTTGACGTATATAAAGAACAGGCCCGCGCCTTATATGAAGCGGGCTGTGATGTATTCATCGTCGAAACGATGATGAGCCTGCAGGAAACGCGGGCTGCCGTACTGGCTATCCGTGAAGTATGTGACCTTCCTGTCATGGCAACTCTCACCTTTGAAGCAGACGGCCGGACGCTCTATGGGACGCCGCCGGAAGCGGCCGTCGTCGTCCTGCAGGAACTGGGCGTCGATGCTATTGGCACCAATTGTTCCACCGGCCCGCTGGATATGGTGGAACGGATCCGGGCCATGTACCGCTACGCGACGGTGCCGCTCATAGCCAAGCCCAATGCGGGCCTTCCGGAAATCGTCGATGGGAAAACGGTCTATCAGACGACGCCGGAAGAATTTGCCCGTGATGCCCGCCTGCTCGTCGAAGCCGGCGCCCGCATCATCGGCGGCTGCTGTGGCACGACGGTGGATCATATCCGGGCCCTCCATGATGCCGTCCGTGATATGCGGCCCCAGCCTGTATCGGCAGTGAAAAAGCGCGCTCTGGCATCCGAACGGAGCGTCGTGGAAATCACCCTGGACGGCCCGTTCCAGGTCATTGGTGAACGCATCAATCCGACGGGAAAGAAAAAACTGCAGGCCGAACTGCGCGCCGGCAGCATGGCCATGGTCCGGTCCTTTGCCCGGCAGCAGGAAAAAGACGGTGCCGCCGTCCTCGACATCAACATGGGAACCAATGGCATCGATGAAAAGGATATGATGATACGGGCTGTCTATGAAGTGACGGCTGTTACGGGGCTGCCCCTGTGCATCGACTCCAGTTTCCCGGAAGTCATTGAAGCGGCCCTGCGCATCTATCCCGGCCGGGCTCTCATCAATTCGATTTCTCTGGAAGGGAAAAAGTGCCAGCGCCTGCTGAAGGCGGCTAAAAAATACGGGGCCATGTTCATTGCCCTGCCCGTATCGGACGCCGGCCTTCCCAAATCGGTTGAAGAAAAGCATGGCGTTATCCGGTCCATTGTCAAACAGGCAGAAGCAGCCGGCCTTGCCCGGGAAGACATAATCGTCGATGGCCTCGTCGGTGCCGTAGGAGCACTGCCGACGGCGGCTCTCGACTGCCTGGCCACGTTCCGCTACTGCCACGACGAATTGCAGATACCGACGGTCTGCGGTCTGTCCAACATTTCCTTCGGCCTTCCGGGACGGATTTATGCCAATATGACATTTTTGTCCATGGCGATTGCCAGCGGACTTACCATGGCCATTGCCAATCCCGGACAGGACCTGCTCATGAATGCCGCTGCGGCAGCCAACATGCTGATGAACCGTGCCGGCAGTGATCTGGCCTATATCCGGCGCATCCGCTATGTGGAAAAGAAAGAAGAGGAAAAGCGGCAGCATCAGCCGCCGGTTCCCCCTGCGGATCCTTCCGCCCAGCCGGAAGGCAGTACAAAGCAGGCCGGTTCTCCTGTCAGTGGGAACCCCGTATACCAGGCCGTCCTGAACGGGGAAAAGGACACGATCATCTCTTGTACGGAAGAAGAACTTCACAAGGGGACGGGTCCGGAAGACATCATCAACCAGCTTCTCATCCCGGCCATCAATACAGTAGGCCAGCTCTATAATGACCAGTACTATTTCCTGCCCCAGCTCATCGCCAGCGCAGCTGCCATGGAAACGGCCATCCATCATCTGGAACCGATGATACAGCGCAGCAGTAGTGAAAAACTGCCTACCATCGTCGTGGCAACCGTAGAAGGCGACGTCCACGACATAGGCAAAAATCTGGTTGCCCTCATGCTGCGCAACTACGGCTATGAAGTCATCGACCTGGGCAAGGATGTCCCGGCATCGGCCATCATTGAAAAAGCGCTGTCGGCCAAAGCGGCTGTCGTCGGCCTGTCGGCGCTCATGACGACGACGATGATGCACATGAAAGATGTCATTGCCGAAGCTGTCAAACGCCATTATGACGGTAAAATCATCATCGGAGGGGCTGCTGTAACTCCCAGTTTTGCCGACGAAATCGGTGCCGACGGTTATTCTAAGGATGCGGCGGACTGCGTGAAACTCGTAGGCCGGCTGCTCAAGTAACCGGTCATCATTGTCACAATTATGACGTGTTGTTCCAAATAGACTGACCATCTTCTGCCGGGGAATGATATAATTTCAACACGGGGAATCAGGCGTCCGGACGCCGTATGCCGACGCGGCCCATGCCAGCGGGTTCGCGCCGTTGTATCTGACGCGGGGCAGCATGAAACATAACAGTACCCTTATTTGTTGTAACGAAGCAGACCTTTACCGGCCTGCTTCTTTCTGTTATGATAGGTATACGGCCATATGTTTCTGGCCAACTCATCTATGAGGAGGAAAATTATGTTTCATTTCGATATACTGTCTCTCGTTGCCGCTATACCAGGGCTGCTCATGGCTCTTGTCATCCACGAATATGCCCATGCCCTGATAGCCGATAAAATGGGGGATTCTACGCCGCGCATGACGGGAAGGCTCACGCTGAATCCCATTGCCCACATCGATCCCATCGGCCTTATTATGCTGCTGGTTGCCCAGTTCGGCTGGGCCAAACCGGTCATGATCAATGCCAATAATTTCCGCAACTGGCGGAAAGGGGAAATCTGTGTGTCCCTGGCAGGACCCTTTGCCAATTTCATCCTGGCCCTCGTCATGTTTGCCATACGGATGATCCTGTACTGGAGCGGCATCCGCATGCGCAGTCTGGATTTAGTGCTGGATTTGATCATCATCTATAATATCAATTTCGGCATCTTCAATCTCATTCCCCTGCCGCCGCTGGACGGGTCGCGCCTCATCACGGTCTTTCTGCCGACAGAATGGGCGATACGCCTGGCCAGTGTGGAACGGTACAGCTTCCTTTTGCTGATCGTCCTCATGGCGACACCCGTATTCAGTTACATCCTGATTCCCTTGCAGCGCCTGATTTATCTGATTGATTACACGATTGTACAGGGGCTGTTTTATTGGATTTTCGTTTGACTCTGCAAATTCGTAATGCCATATGCCATGGCCTATGAGGAAGGAGGAATTCTTTATGAAATGGAAGACACGTCTGGCCGTACTGGCTGCCGCCATGTATATACCTGCCGGTGCGCTGGCTTTTGATTATAATCTGTCTATTGATGAAATCAGCGAACATCCCCTGACGGCGTATAATACGGTGTACCTGGGGATGCCCAAAAAGGATTTTGCCCTCAATTTTTCTATCCTGCCCGACTGGACGTTCTATGGAAGTGACGGCACGACGGAAAAAGCCGAACGGTCGGTGACCCAGGATGGCGTTACCGTCATCGAAGGGCTGTCTATCGAGACGGCCGATGGATCCCCGGCGGGACGGGTCCTGGCGTTTGAAAATTACTTCAGGACGACCAACCGCAAGACGGCCCGCGATATGTACGCCCGCCTGTCGGCAACGATTTATTCCAATATGGAAGACTTTCCAGCGAGCCAGAATAGTAAAGAAATCCGCTGGATACAGAATGATGTTACCATCGTGACCCGGCTCGATGACAAAAAAGACGGCGAAGGGTATTATACGGTCCTCATCCGCCGCTATAATAATCACGTCCTGTCCGAATAGTGATGCATAGAGAATATGAATCGAACATATTGACAGAATGACTTTTTCTGTTATAATATAGTAAATTCGGATTTTACCTTTTGACTTTTGATTTTTTAGAATAGAGGAGAGTAGTATGAACCGTTTAAAGACAGTCTTTCTCATGACTCTGCTGGCGGTGATTATGATGGCCATTGGCAGAGCGTTTGGCGGTGTTCATGGCATGACCGTCATGCTCATTCTCGCAACGGGGATGAATTTCTTTTCCTACTGGTTCAGTGATTCCATCGTCCTGCGCATGTACCACTGCCAGCCCGTAGGTCCGGAACATCGGCTCTACCACATCGTAGAAGATCTGGCACAGCGTGCCGAACTTCCCATGCCCAAAGTATATATCATGCCGACGGAAGTCCCCAATGCCTTTGCTACAGGGCGCAACCCGTCTCACGCGGCCATCGCGGCGACGGAAGGCATCCTCGACATGCTTGATGATGAAGAAATCCGCGGTGTCCTGGCTCATGAAATGTCCCATATCCTGCACCGGGATATCCTCCTGAGCACCGTCGTGGCTACTTTTGCCAGCGTTATTTCCTGGATTGCCAATATTGCCCAGTGGGCGGCTATATTCGGACGCGGCAACGATGATGACGACAATGGCGGCATCGTCGGCCTCCTGGTAACGATCATCATCGCCCCGATTGCGGCGACGATTATCCAGCTCGGCATCAGCCGGACACGGGAATATATGGCCGATGAAGAAGGCGGCCGCATGATCGACGATCCCCTGGCCCTGGCCCGGGCGCTTGCCAAGATAGATAACTACGCCCACTATCAGGTGCTGCCAGGCGCTTCTAAGACGACGGCACACATGTGCATCATCAATCCGTTTTCCGGTATCCAGTCGGGGCTGGCCAATCTGTTCAGTACCCATCCGCCGACAGAAAAGCGGATTGAACGCTTGAAAGAATTAGATTATGAACTGCATGGCTGATGTCATACACAAAGGAACGGGCCTGCCGCGTTATGGGCAGGCCCGTTCCTGGTTCATACCATATATGTTCAATCAAAGCCCCTTTTCATCGAGGACCCGGCGCAGATCCGTGCAGGACGGTAATGAATCCGTTTCTTCGTTGACGGCTGCGTAAAGTATGGGCGAATCAAAGGTGTTCCCTTTCAGGAGTTCCGCTTTGGCAACCGGGCCAGTTGGCTGGATGATGACCTTGAATTCGTAATTTTCCTGTAAAAATGCGCGGACAGCCTGACGGACGGCATCGATATCATCCGTCGTCTGTGCCGGGAAGGTGATGTGGAATGTACGGGCTTCCAGGTCAGACAGACCGGTCAGGCGCTGTTCCAGGGATGAGGCCTCTGACGCATTGGTCAGGGACAGGGAAATGATCGGAATCAGGCCCGTATCCATACATTGTTCCGATAAATCATCTATGAGATCGGGGTCTGTATCGGCGGCGATTTCCAGTGCATCGGGAAGGCCGCTGCGCAGGGCAAAGGTCATGATGTCACGGTAGTCCCGTTCGGTACGGCAGTATTCAGGCAGATCTTTTTTTTCACATTTAAAAATAAACGTCCCTTCATTGGTTGCCTGGGTGATCATCAGCAGGGCATTCCACAGCTGGGACAAATTGGGCAGGCCGTTAAAGGTGCCGGCATTGTACTCAATGATGTCATGCGGTTTTTCCCGTATCTGCTGGCAGCTGTAACAGATGTCACCCACTGTTGCGCCAGTACAGGGAACACAGATAATCGGTTTTTTCCGGTTCAGCCGGATATTTGCTAAATTAGCCATACAAAGAACCTCCCATTGATATGTATCATACAATATCAAGTATAGTGTACCACGTTATGGATATTTTTGCACCGTTTGACTTTTTCCGGTGTTTCTGCCCGGCTGGAAAGCTCCGGGCACTATTTATTTTACTTTTTTTTCGCTATTTTAGCAGATTCTATCATTTCCGGCGGCGGTTTATGGTATAATGTAATTCAATGCTTTTTTATATTTTAGTCACTGTTCCTTTTTTTCGATGAGGTGTAAATATGTTTATAGACAGAGCAAGAATATTTGTGCAGTCCGGCAAGGGCGGAGACGGGATGAGCAGCTTCCGTCATGAAAAGTTTGTACCCAAAGGCGGTCCCAATGGCGGTGACGGCGGCCAGGGAGGAAATGTCATCCTCGTGGCTGACCGCAATGTGAATACGCTGGTAGATTTCCGCTATCGCCGGTTGTTTAAAGCCAAACCGGGCGGAAAAGGCCAGGGGAGCAATAAATTCGGCCGCGACGCCGATGACCTGCTCATCCCCGTACCCGTCGGCACGGTCGTGCGCGATGAAGAATCGAACGCTCTCCTCGCTGACCTGAGCCACGACGGACAGCAGGCCATCGTCGCTAAAGGCGGCCGCGGCGGCCGGGGCAACTATCATTTCCGTACCAGTGCCAACCGGGCACCGACCTTTGCTGAACGGGGGGAACCGGGGGAAGAACGCTGGCTGCGCCTGGAACTCAAAGTACTGGCCGATGTAGGCCTTCTGGGGTATCCCAGTGTGGGCAAATCGAGCATCCTGCGCAAAGTATCTGCGGCCCAGCCGGAAGTAGCAGCCTATCATTTCACGACGCTGAACCCCATCCTCGGCGTCGTCAATCTGCCGGATCAACGCAGCTTCGTCATGGCCGATATTCCCGGCCTTATCGACGGGGCAGCCGAAGGCGTCGGTCTGGGCCATGATTTCCTGCGCCATATTGAACGGACGAAAATTCTCATCCACGTTCTCGACGTGTCCGGCAGTGAAGGACGCGATCCCATCGAGGATTATGAGAAAATCAATGGCGAACTGGCAAAATACAGTGAAAAACTGTCGCGGAAACAGCAGGTCATCGCAGCCAATAAAATCGATTTATTATCTGATGATACGAATCTGAAACGGCTCCAGCAGTATATGGATGAACGGGGCCGGGACGTATTCCCTATCTGTGCTATGTCCGGAGAAGGATTGCCGGAGCTGATGGAATATGTCTGGAAACTGCTGGAAACGTATGTGGAAGAACCGGACGAAACGGATGAAGAGGTCATCTATAAACCAGAAGAAAAACCGGATTTTGAAATTCATCGCGACGATGATGGTGCCTTTGTCATTACCGGCCCCCGGATCGAACGGCTCGTCGCCATGACGAATTTCGATGATGACATGTCCCTGCGCCGGTTCCAGCGTATCTGGCGTTATATGGAACTGGACAAGATGCTGCAAAAAGAGGGCATCCAGGAAGGCGATACGGTGCGCATTTATTCCATGGAATTTGAATACCGCAAATAAGGAGATAGAATATGAATAATAAAGATAAAAAACAACTCAAGGCACTGGCCAGCCAGATGCCGTCGGTCATCCAGATAGGAAAGGAAGGACTGTCCGACGCCGTCATCGATAGTGCCCGGGCTGCCATTACCGCCAGAGAACTGGTCAAGGCCCATGTGCTCAATAATGCCGACCTCGATACAGCGGAAACCATGGAAACACTGGCAGGTATGCTGGGAGCCGAACTCGTACAGGTCATCGGCCATTACGGCGTCCTGTTCAAAAAGAAGAAAGATAAATCGCATTACGACTATATTAAAGAGTAGGACAGTGATGGAAGTGGACTGCAAGCAGAGAGATTTTACCAATAAAAAACGCATCGTCGTCAAAGTAGGGTCCAGTACGATTTCTTATGAAAACGGCAAGCTCAATTACCGGCGCATCGAACATCTGGTCCGGGAACTGGCCGATTTGCAAAATCAGGGGAAAGAGATGATCCTCGTCAGTTCCGGTGCGACCAATGCCGGTCTGGCCCCGCTGCACCTGGACCACCGGCCGCGCAGTATCCGGGAAAAACAGGCGGTGGCAGCTGTCGGACAGGGCGTACTCATGCATACCTACGAAATGATGTTCCGCGAATATGGACAAATCGTAGGACAGGTACTTTTGACGCGGATGGATTCCCAGGACCGGAGCAAGTTCATGAATTCCCGCAATACGCTCCTGACCATGCTGGAGATGGGAATCATTCCTATCATCAATGAAAACGATGTCGTCGCCGTCGATGAATATAAAATCGGCGATAACGATACTCTTTCTGCTATGGTCAGCGGTCTCGTCGATGCCGATCTGCTCATCCTTCTCTCCGATATCGACGGGTTATACACGGACAATCCCAAAACACATCCGGAAGCGACCATCATTCCCGTCGTCCATACGATTGATAAACACATCTATGAAATCGCCGGTGATGCCGGTTCCAGTATGGGCACTGGCGGCATGCATACCAAAATCCAGGCAGCCTCGATTGCTACTGCGGCCGATGTCGATATGGTCATCGCGTCGGGCAGTGAAGACGGCATCATCAGCCGCATCGTCGGAGGAGAGGCCATAGGTACGCTGTTTAAAGCCAAGGATACGCCTCTTCACTCCAAGAAGCGATGGCTCGTTTCGGGCAGCAGGGCGAAAGGCAGTATCGTCGTGGATAAGGGCTGCCGTGATGCCATCATCGACCACGGGTCGAGTCTTCTTCCCGTCGGGATTACGGCCGTAGAAGGTATATTCCAGGAGGGAGATATCGTCAACGTCCAGTACGATGGCATCATCATTGCTAAAGGGATAGCCAACTACAGCAGTATCAATATCAATGCCATCAAAGGCGTCCAGTCTTCCGATATTCCTAAAGTACTGGGCCATGACGGCATTTATGAAGAAGTCATTCACCGCGATAATCTCGTGGCTATGTATTAAAGGGGGAAGAGGCTATGGAATCAGAAGCCGTCCGGAAAGCCCGGGCAGCCCGGCAGGCATCGTATGCTCTGGCCAATGCGGATACAACAGTAAAAAATAATGCTCTCACCTATATTGCAGATGATTTGCTGGCTCAGGCCAGTTCTATTATGGAGGCCAACGCAGCCGATGTAGCGGCAGCCCGGAAAAAGGGAATGAGCGACGCCATGATTGACAGGCTGACTCTGACGCCGGACCGCATCCGGGGAATGGCTGAAGGAGTCCGTCAGGTCATTGCCCTGCCAGATCCCGTCGGGCAGAAGCTGGCATCCTGGGACCGTCCCAACGGCCTGCATATCGATAAAGTGACCGTTCCGCTCGGCGTCATTGCCATCATCTTCGAATCCCGCCCTAATGTCACTGTCGATGCGGCTGTCCTGTGTCTGAAATCAGGTAATGCGACCGTATTGCGCGGAGGCAGTGAAGCCATCCATTCCAACGTGGCTCTGGCGGGAGTCATCCGCCATGCCATTGCACGTGCCGGCCTTCCGTCCGATGCCGTTACGATTATGGAAAATACCGACCGGGCCCTGGTCGGCGAACTGCTGACACTGCGCCAGTACATCAATCTGGCGATTCCCCGCGGGGGAGCCGGTCTGATCCGCATGGTCGTCGATACGGCGAAAGTTCCGGTCATCGAAACGGGAAGCGGCGTCTGCCATGTCTACGTCGATAAAGATGCCGACCTCGACATGGCCGTCAGCATCATTGAAAATGCCAAAGTATCCCGTCCCTCTACGTGCAATGCCATGGAAACACTGCTGGTCCACAAGGACGTCGTCCAGCCGCTTATGGAAAAGCTGGTACCGGTCCTGAAGGCCCGCCATGTTGAAATGAGGGCCGATACGGCTGCCAGAGAAGCTGGCGGAACGGGCATAGAAATGGCATCAGAAGAAGACTGGCGCACGGAATACAATGCCCTCATCATGTCTATCCGCACGGTTTCATCTTTCGATGAAGCGCTGGATCATATCCGCCGCTACAGCACCCATCATTCAGAAACTATTGTCACGGAAAATACAGATACGGCGGAACGATTCCTGCAGGAAGTCGATTCAGCAGCCGTGTATGTCAATGCCTCGACGCGGTTTACCGACGGCTTTGAATTTGGCTTTGGCGCAGAAATCGGCATCAGCACGCAGAAACTCCATGCCCGGGGACCGATGGGACTGGAAGCGCTGGTCAGCTATAAATATCTGATCCACGGTAAGGGACAGATCCGCCAATGATGCGATGCCTGCGCGGATACGTGCGGACGCTGCGTCAGTATGCGTCCTCGCCGAAGACGCAATATGAGTATAAACATTACGCCATTTTTTTGCTATTATATATAATAGTAGTGGCTATTATCTGGGGAGGTATGTATATCTATTATGGAAATCACTAGATTGGGTGTTATGGGCGGAACTTTCAATCCGATTCACCTGGGACACCTGATGATAGCTGAAGAAGCACGGGAAGCGTATTCGCTGGACCGCGTCCTCTTTATTCCTTCATACATTACCCCTCATAAAGAAGTACACGGCGCTACGGCACAACAGCGGCTGGAAATGACGCGTCTGGCGACGGCCGATAATCCCTATTTTACGGTCAGCGACATGGAAATACGCCGGAGAGGACCGTCGTATACGTTGGATACACTGCGTTTTTTAAAGAAATTGTACGGTCCCAGTCATGAATTGTATTTCATTTCCGGTACGGACACCATACAGGACCTTCCGAACTGGAATCATCCGGAAGATATATTACGTCTGTGCCATTTCATCGGCGCAACCCGTCCGGACGGTACAGAAGCCATCATGCCCGTCGTCCGGCATTTCGGCAGTCTGGGACATCACATCCTGAAGCTGTCCGTACCGACCATGGAACTCTCTTCGACGGAACTGCGCCGGCGCATCCGGGAAGGCCGCAGCATCCGCTATATGATTCCCCGGGCCGTTGCAGACTATATCAGGAAGAATGGGATATATCAATGTACAGTACAACGTTAAAAGAAGAAATAAAAAGTGATTTAAAAAGCATATTATCTGCCCACCGGTATAAGCATGTCCTGGGCGTAGCCAAAGCAGCCCGTCAGCTGGCTTTGCGTAATGACTATGATCCCGATAAAGCTGAAACGGCTGGTCTTCTGCACGATGCGGCCAAGCAGCTGCCTCTGGAGGAAATGCAGGAACTGGCCCGGCAGTCTTTCGGCGACCGTCTCGATGATGCCATCATGACAAACGGCGGCCTGCTCCACGGGTATGCGGCCGTTACCGTTGCCCGTACGAAGTATCACCTGACCGACGAGGAATTTCTTGCAGCCCTGGCCCATCATACGACTGGGGCAGAAGTTATGGGGACACTGGAAAAGATCATCTTTGTTGCCGATTACATCGAAGAAAACCGTGATTTCGACGGCGTAGAACACCTTCGCGAATTGGCCGCTGCAGACCTGGACCAGGCGGTCCTTGCCGGATACGATTCGACCATTTCCCATCTGCTGGAACAGGACAAGCTTATTTTTGCCGGCACGGTCATCAACCGCAATGCCCAGATTCTGGCAATGCAGAAGAAGGGGAGACAGAAAAATGGGTGAAACGCAAAAGAAAGGGAAGACGCGGAACAAGCGTCGCCGGACCGTCAGCCCGGATGAACGGAAACGCCGGTTCTGGCACAGATTGGGAATGGCAATCCTCATCGGGCTGGCTATCATTGCCGGTGTACTGGCCTGGTTTCATTTCCGTCCGTCACCGGCAAACGAAGAATTTGCCCAACAGAGTCCGGATATACCTCTCTATGTGCTGGTTATCGGTGTCGATGAAGAAGCGGCGCCTAGGACGAATTTCGTCGGACTGGCAGCCGTCAATAAAGAAAAGAAGACCGTTGATTTCATCATGCTGCCCAATAACACCAAGATTGAAAGACGGAAGGGAAAAGGAGTACAGGCACTGCAGGATATTTACACCGAAGGCGGGATGAGCCTTACCCGGGCTGTCGTAGAAGATATCTTCCACATCCGCATTCCGTATTATATTTCTTTTACGCCTGAATCGTTTGCCCGGATGATCGATATCAATGACGGCCTGCCACTGTATGTAGAAAAACCGATGTACGGGGAAACCAGCGATGGGGCGGTTGATTTTAATCTCGGCCAGGGATACCAGCTGCTTACGGGGCGGGAATCTGCCGGCTATATGAGTTATAGTGACAAGGAAGGCCCGCTTTTCCAGGCACTGCGGCAGGAACGATTCCTTAAAGCGTTTTATGAAGACCGGGAAACCCACTTTGGCATAACGAATGCGGTAAACGCATACCGCGTCTGGCACGACGTAGATTCCAACATATCGGCCAAAGACATGGCACGACTTGTCTGGACATTCCGCAATGTGCCCGTGTCGGACATTCACTTTTACATGCTGCCCGGCGAAATTGCCAAGAGTGGAGAAACGAAAACGGCTACATCGGATACGTTATGGAATTTTGATCCCGTAGAAGTACAAAAGATTATCGGGACGAGCAGCCATGCCATAGCCAATGAATAGTACGGCGTGGATGGGATAAAAAAGGAGAAGATAGAAAGAAATGCCATTAGTAATGAAAGAACAGACACACGACACAAAGGAAAAGACTTGTTATGAAATCGCAGCCCAGGCTGCATATGACAAAAAAGGCTGGGATATCATCATCCTCGATATGATGACGGCATCGATCATGGCTGATTATTTTGTCATCTGCAGCGCCCGCAATACCCGTCAGGCCCAGAGTATTGCCGACAACGTGGAAGAAGAACTGGAAAAGAACGGATACACGGTCCGTCATGTCGAAGGCTACCGTTCCGGCCGCTGGATCCTCATTGATGCCGGCGATGTGGTGACCCACGTTTTTGTCGATCAGGACCGCAGCTATTATGAACTGGAAAATCTCTGGTGCGATGCACCGCGGATTCCCTTTGAAGGAGAATAAGATGAATCAACTTTTGCAGGAAAACAGTATCGCTGCCCTGAAAGTGCTCCGTCTCGGCGAGATGGGCGCCTTCCTCGATGGCGGTACGGGCAATACGAATGATGATATCCTGCTGCACAAAAATCAGCAGACTCATCCTGTTGCTGTCGGGGATACGGTGACCGTATTCCTGTATCATGACCCGTCAGGCCGGCTGACTGCCAGCATGCGCCTGCCAAAAATCAAAATCGGTCAGATTGGCTATGCCCCTATCATCAACACGACCCGTTTCGGCGCCTTTGTCGATGTCGGGACAGAGCGGGGGATTTTCATGCCCTTTGCCGAAATGAAGGGACGGCCGAAAGAAGGGGAATATGTATGGGTCCGTCTCTATGAGGATAAATCCCATCGCCTGGCCGTTTCCATGGAAGTAGAAGACGAAATGCGCCGCGCTTCCCGGCCGGCGACCGATGCCAGGATTGGCGACTGGGTAGAAGGTGCCGTCTATAATATGAACGACCAGGGTGCCTATATCATGACCCGGGAACGGTGGATTGCGTTCCTGCACCGCAGCGAGTTCCATGGCCCTATCCTGATTGGCCAGATGATCAAAGGGCGCATTACCTACCTGCGGGAAGATGGCCGTATCAATATTTCTCTGCGACCGGTCAAGGAAAAGGCGATGGATGAAGACTGTGCCCAGATTGTAACATTCCTGCAGAGCCGTAAGGGGAAGATGCCCTACAGTGATTCGACGGCACCGGCTGTCATCAAGGCAAAATTTGGCCTGAGCAAATCGGCGTTCAAGCGTGCGTTGGGGCATCTCATGAAAGAAGGGAAAGTCCATCAGGAAGATGGCTGGACCTATCTCGATGAGCAACAGTCCTGAGTGCCATTTGATTTCTTTGCAAAAAATGTATATATGAGGCGATTTAACTTTTAAAGTGCTTTTCTGATGAGCAACAGAGTTTGTCCGATGGACAAACTCTGTTTTTTTATGTGGTATGTCCCGGGGAGCAGGAAAATCCTTGTGTATGGTTCATACATATTGTATACAAAATTCAATTCATACTAAAAATATAGATTAAATAGGCAATTTTATAAAAATATAATCATTTATTTTAAAAATTTAAATTGTTTTTCCAAAATACCCTTGAAAAAAATTAATAAATGTTCTATACTTTAATCATTCAGCGAACTGAATTCTTCAGGAAATAAAAAATAAAATGAATATTTTAATTTTGTAAAAGAATATTCATGCGAACTATGTCCTGAAGGAATACCAACTGGAAAGGAGAGAGGTATATGCGAGTGTTGATTACAGCCATACCATTCATCTGGTCCATCTTCTGTCTTCCCTTTGTCAATGTGGCTCATCCTTACGTGCTGGGGCTTCCCTTTGTCGCCTTCTGGGAACTGGCAGGAATCATCATTTCCGTAATCGCATTGCAGCTTTTGTGGAATGTGGACCACAAACCTGGCGGTATTGCCTCAAAGGATCATTTGTACATGGATCCGAACGTCAGTCGTGATGACATCAAATAAGTGCAAGAGGGGATGTGAACTGGATGGATAATTTCGGTGCATTAATCATTTTATTTGCTTTTATTATCGGTATCTCTATTCTCGGTGCTATTCCGGGCCTGAAGGATAGAAAAATGAGTGCTGAAAACTGGGCTGTCGGCGGCCGTAATTTCGGGCGCTGGCTGAACTGGTTCATTATGTGCGGGGAAGTATACACCGCCTTTGCTTTCTTAGGTGCCAGTGGCTGGGCATATGCCCGTGGGGGCCCTACCTTCTATATCCTGGCTTATGGCGGTCTGGCATATCTCGTCGGTTACCACGTATTGCCCCGTGTCTGTGCACTCGGCCATCGTCATAAATTAGTGACCCAGGCAGACATGGTAGAATATCTCTACAGCAGCCGTCCCCTTGGGATTTTCATTTCCTGTGTCGGCGTCGCTTTCCTCCTGCCGTATCTGCAGCTGCAGCTTACTGCTCTGGGTCTTATCGTGGAAGTCGCTTCTCTCGGAGCCATCGGCCGCGTCCAGGCCATGCTCATCGCCTTCGTCATGGTTGCGGCATTCGTCTTCCTGAGCGGCCTGAAAGGTGTTGCTTCTACGGCAGTATTTAAGGACGTCAGCATGATCGCTGCTATGCTGATTTTTGGTATTTATCTTCCGTATCATTACTGCGGCGGTTTCTCTGAAATGTTTACAGCCGTAGAATCGATTAAACCCGATTTCCTGACTTTCCCTGGCGGCACGAAGAACCTCGATGTGACCTGGGGGATGTCTACCATCGCACTAACTGCCCTGGGTTTTTATATGTGGCCCCATTTTTCGACCAATACGTTCAGTGCCAAAGACCCGGACGTACCGCGTCATAATGCCATTTATCTGCCCTTTGCCCAGCTAGCACTGATTTTTCCAATGCTCGTCGGCTTTACGGCAGTCATCGTATACGCCAGCAATCCGTTGCCTCGTACCGATATGGCATTCCTGTTCCTCGTAAAGGATACGTTCCCGACATGGGTACTGGGAATCCTCGGCGGTGCCGGCGCTCTGGCCTGCATGATTCCCGCAGCGGATCTGCTCCTTTCTACGTCGCTGCTCATTTCCCGCAACATTTATGTACGCGGCTTCCGTCATAACGATGAACACGTTACACCGGAACACATGAAGAACGTAGCCCGGTATCTCATCCTCATCCTGACGGCTGTTGCTCTTTACCTTTCCATTTTCCATGCTAACCTGCTGGTCAATCTGCTGCTCACGGGCTATGCCGGCGTTACTCAGTTCTTCCCGATTATCGTACTCGGCCTGTTCTGGAAAAAAGCCAGCAAGCTCGGCGCCGTCTGTGGCCTTATTGTCGGAGAATTCCTGGTATTCTTCCTCATCCTGAGCAAAATGGATCCCGTTGCCCTCGGTTCGGTCCATATCAATGCCGGATTCTTTGCCCTGTGCATCAACACGCTTGTCTTCGTCATCGTCAGCATGATTACTTCGTCGGGCAAGACGAAGATGATTTAACGGTCTCTATCCTCATGATTGACAACTCCCACAAGATTTGCTATGATTAGTGGCATGAAAGCCGATGAAAGAAAGTAGTATGCAGTCCGCCACAGCGAGGCAGGGAAGGTGTGAGCCTGCCAGAAGGAGTGCAGAAGGCATTCTGAAGGCGGCAGCCGGAAGCCGTTGCGGTGTGTATGGCTGCATAAAGTGAGCGGGTCAATCGACCAATCAGGGTGGAACCGCGGGTGTTAACTCGTCCCTGTAACATCAAGAGATGTTACAGGGACTTTTTTTGTACAGGAGGGAAAGCAACATGAACTTTCAGGAAATGAGCTTCGCATTGAAGAAATTTTGGTCCTCCCAAGGCTGCATCATCCAGGAACCGTATGATGTAGAAAAAGGGGCAGGCACAATGAATCCGGCGACGTTCCTGCGTACGCTGGGACCGGAACCGTGGCACGTCGCATACGTCGAACCGTCCCGCCGTCCGGCCGATGGCCGTTATGGCGATAATCCGAACCGGCTGTATCAGCATCATCAGTTCCAGGTCATCTGCAAACCGAGCCCGGACAATATCCAGGAACTGTATCTGCAGAGTCTGGAAGTACTGGGCATCAACCCGAGAGAACACGATATCCGCTTTGTCGAAGACAACTGGGAATCGCCGACACTGGGTGCCTGGGGTCTCGGCTGGGAAGTCTGGCTCGACGGCATGGAAGTCACACAGTTTACTTATTTCCAGCAGGTGGGCGGCATAGACGTTCATCCTGTATCATCGGAAATCACATATGGCATGGAACGACTGGCCATGTACATTCAGGGTGTAGACAACGTATACGACCTGGAATGGACGGATGGCGTGACCTATGGTGACATTTTCCATCAGAACGAATTCGAACAGTCGTCCTATGCCTTTGAAGTCAGCGATGCCAAGCTGCTGTTCCATCTCTTTGACCTCTATGAAGCCGAAGCCATGCGGACCATCGAAGCCGGCTTTGTCCTGCCCGCCTATGACTATGCGCTGAAATGCTCTCATACGTTCAACCTGCTCGATGCGCGGGGCGCTATCAGCGTCAGCGAACGGGCTGCTTTTATCGGCCGTGTCCGCAACTTGTCCCGGGCCTGCGCCAAAGCCTATCTCGAACAGCGTAAAAAACTGGGGTTCCCTATGTTGAAGGAGGAAAAATAAATGAGCAAAGATTTACTGCTTGAAATTGGTACGGAAGAAATCCCGGCTCATTATATGCCGAGTATCCTCAGTCAGATTAAGGATCTGGCCCATAAAAAACTGGATGAAGCTAACATATCCTATGAATCCATCCGCTCGCTGGGCACGCCGCGCCGTGTAGCTCTTCTGATCGCTGGTGTGGCAGAAAAGCAGTCCGATGTATCGGCCAAGAACAAAGGGCCGTCCGTCAAGATTGCCTATGACAGCGAAGGCAAACCGACGAAAGCTGCTATGGGGTTTGCCCGGGGCCAGAAGATAGCCGTAGAAGACCTGGTCGTAGAAGACGGGTATGTCTATGCCAACGTTACGACAATCGGCAAGGATACAGCCAGTCTGCTGCCGGATATCCTGAAAGATATCATCCTGTCCCTGAGTTTCCCCAAGAGCATGATCTGGGGTGACCAGACGGTTCATTTCGTACGGCCTCTGCGCTGGTTCGTAGCGCTCTTTGGCACGGATGTCGTTCCCTTTGAAATTGCCAAAGTAAAATCCGGGCGCATCAGCCGCGGCCATCGTTTCCTCGGTACAGGCGATTTTGAAATCCCGTCTATGAAAGACTATGAAGCCGTAACGAGAGAACATTTCCTCATCGTCAATCCGGAAGAACGCAAACAGATGATTCTCCAGGGCATGCAGAAACTGGCGGACGAAAAGGGCGGTACGATCATCATGGATGAAGACCTCCTGGAAGAAGTCGTATTCCTCGTCGAATATCCTACGGCTCTGTGCGGCGAATTCGATACGGAATTCCTCCAGCTCCCGGAAGCGGCCATCATTACGCCGATGAAAGACCATCAGCGGTATTTCCCCATGCGCGATAAAGACGGCAAGCTCATGAACCTGTTCCTCACCGTCCGCAATGGCGATGACTATCATCTGGAAACGGTCCAGCACGGCAATGAACGGGTACTGCGCGCCCGCCTGGATGATGCCAAGTTCTTCTTTGAAGAAGATAAGAAAAAGAAACTTATCGACCGCGTCGATGACCTGCAGCGCATCGTATTCCAGGACGGCCTGGGTACACTCAAAGATAAGGCACAGCGTCTGGAACAGATTACGACATTCCTCAATCACAAACTGGATCTGGGCCTCGATGATGGCGACCTTACCCGCCTGTCCGACTTGGCCAAGACTGACCTCCTGACCCAGATGGTAGCTGAATTTACGGAACTTCAGGGCGTCATGGGACGAGAATATGCCATGATTGACGGCGAAAAGCAGGAAATTGCTGATGCCATCAACGAACAGTATCTGCCGCGTTTTGCCGGTGACGAACTGCCTCAGACTACGATGGGTAAAGTCCTCGGCATTGCCGATAAATTCGATACCATTACCGGCTCGTTCAGTTTGGGCCTCATTCCGACAGGGTCGCAGGATCCCTTTGCCCTGCGCCGCCAGACTATCGGTATCCTGAATATCCTCATGGATGCCGGTTGGAACCTCAACTGTGACGAAGTCTTTGCTTTCATTCTCAATCTCCTTCACGTGGAAGAAGATAAGCAGGCCGAAGTCATGAGCCAGCTCAATGAATACTTCACCCTGCGTCTGAAAAATATCTTCCAGGATAAAGGGATGGATTATCATATCATCGACTGCGTACTGGCATCGGATACGCTCAATGCATCGGAAGCGGCCAAGAGAGCCGATGCGCTCATCCGTGCTGATCTCATGAGCCAGACCGAACTGCTCCAGGCTTATACCCGCGTAGGGAACATGGTCAAAGACGCCGACGATACCCAGGTAAATCCGGATCTCTTTGAAACAGAAGAAGAACGGGCCCTTTATGGAGCCGTCGTAGCCATGCAGGCCAATCTGCCGCAAAAATACGCCGTATACGACTATGCCGGCGCTGCCGAAGTCCTGGCGGAAGGCATCGGGGCCATCAATGCCTTCCTCGACAACGTCCTGGTCATGCATAAAGACGAAGCGGTCAAACAGAACCGTCTCAATCTCCTGACGCTGACCTTCAGCCTGATCCAGCCTATCGGCGATATCAAGAAATTGAGCTGATACAGCAGATGGGTGTGTCACAATCTTCTTACAGTCTGTAGTATTCGGCTGACGATATGACAAATTCATGATATAATAGAAGCAAAAATAGATGTGGATCCGCTCCACATCTATTTTTAAATGATGTATACGAAGGGAATGATATGGATGAAAGGAAAGAAAATCGCGCTGCTTCTGGCTGGTCTGGCTCTCGTTTCCTCCACAGCCCTGGCAGCTAATACACCGTATGGACTGCTGGACAGCTCCGATAAAGACAGCTATGCCAAAATCATGGTCTATCAGGCTAACGATATGAATTATTACCGCTACATCAACAGCAACTATCATTATGCGCTGGATATTCCGACAGAAGTCAATAAAGCCGACGAAAATGAAGGGGGAGATGGCTGCTATTTCCAGGACCTCAAAAATAAAGTCGTCGTCACGACCTATGCCGTTAAGAATCAGATGAATTTTTCCCTGGATGAATTGTACAACATGGATATCGGCATGAATGGATCTCCAAAACTGACGACAGACAATAAGACGGTCAATCACTATGCCATCGCCTGGACGAAAGACGGCAGGAATTTCTACAAAGAACTGTATCTCCTGAATGATACGAATACCTATGTCTGCTTTTCCGTCGTCTATCCGACTAAGCTGGAAAAGAAATACCAGAAGTATATTTTCCACATGAGCCAGAGCTTTATGCCAAGCGGAGCCGTTATCTAAAAAAAGCTTGCAATACTGTTTCTCCTATGGTATAATATCGCTGTTAATTTAGGCAGTCCTCTGCCCGTAAGGCGATTGTCACAGCTGGGTGATGACGCGGGCACGAATGTCTTATAGGAGGAAAATAAACATGAACATCATCAGCGTACTTGAACAAGAACAGCTTCGTAAGGACATCCCCGATTTCCGCCCTGGCGATACCGTCAAGGTACACGTAAAGGTTGTCGAAGGCAACCGCGAACGTATCCAGGTATTTGAAGGCGTCGTTATCGGCCGTCAGAACGGCGGTGTCCGTGAAACATTCACGGTTCGTCGTGTTTCCTACGGTGTCGGCGTTGAACGTACTTTCCTGGTACATTCCCCGCGTCTGGCCAAAATCGAAGTTGTACGTCATGGTATCGTTCGTCGTGCAAAGCTGAACTATCTGCGCGGTCTTACAGGCAAAGCTGCCCGTATCCGCGAACGCCGCTAATTTGCAGGCAAGAACACTGGAAAAAAGACTGTCTGATGGCAGTCTTTTTTTTATCCATATTGGTGCCCTCCTATGGCAGGGGGCCGTGACGTATGGTATAATAAACAACAGGATTAATTAAATTACAAGTATTTAATGAGGTGATTTATTGTGGCAAAACCAATTTTTGTTACAGGGCATAAAAGCCCCGATACAGATTCTATCTGTTCCTCCCTTGCATTCGCGAAATTAAAACAGCTCCAGGGCATCGACGCCGTCGCTATCCGGGCTGGTGAAATGAATAAGGAAACGGCCTTTGCGCTCGATTATTTCCACGTCGAACCACAGCCGATCGTCAAAGATTTTTATATCAAAGTGGGCGATGCTGTCCATACAGAAGTTGAAGCACTGAAAATCAGCGCCAGCCTCAAAGACGCAGCCAAATGGTTTGCAGCTCATCCGTCTCCCATCGCTCCCGTTGCCGACAATGGCACATTCGTAGGTGTCATCGACCGGGCCGCCCTGGCAGAAGAATTCATCAAGACCGTTACCGGGGAAGAACTGAGCATGGTCAAAGACCTGGTACATGATCCGGACCGCTTCTTCCAGACGACGGATAAAGGTTGTGATATCCCGCAAGATGGCAAATATGTCGTCGTCGATGATGGCAAATACGTCGGTATGGTATGTGCCGAATGCGTAGCCGCTGCAGAAAAACAGCAGGTCATCCTCGTAGACCACAACGAAAAGAAACAGATCATCGACGGTTCTGAAGATGCCGACATCGTCGGTGTCGTAGACCACCACCGCATCGGCGGCACCCTTTCGACAGAAGGCCCGATTTTCATTCTCTTCCGTCCGGTAGGCTGCACGGCGACGATCGTAACCGGTCTGTACAAACAGGCAGGCATCGCTATTCCTAAGGATATAGCCGGCCTTCTCCTTTCGGCCGTAATCTCCGACACGGTCCTGTTCCGCAGCCCTACCTGCACGGAAGAAGATAAGAAGACCGCCGCTGAACTGGCTGCTATTGCCGGCGTCGATGTCGAAAAATATGGCATGGAAATGCTGAAAGCCGGCGCCAATGTATCGGATCTTACACCGGAAGAAATTGCTGCCAATGACATGAAAGAATTTTCTGACAGCGGCAAGACCTTTACGATTTCTCAGGTTCAGGTCATGGACACATCGGATCTTCTGCAGCAGAAAGACGTATTGCTCAATGCGCTGGAAAAAATGCGCGCTGCCCACAGTTACGATGCCGCATTCCTCATGATTACCAGCATCATCGACGAATCGACCAACCTGATCTTTGCCGGCAACATGGATGACGTAGTCACCAAGGCCTTTGCTAAAGACGTCGTCGATAAGGAAGTCTATCTCCCGGGCGTCATGAGCCGTAAGAAACAGATCGTTCCGCCAATCCTGACGGCTCTGAAATAAGTTTTGCTATACCTGTAATCCAACAAGGGACTGTCGTCGTGCGGCAGTCCCATTTTATACGTATGCCGTCTCATAAAGGAGTTTGAATGAATCCTATTTTTGCTACTCTTAACGAACGCCAGTTCGAAGCTGTCCAGCATACAGAAGGGCCGCTGCTCATCACGGCCGGTGCCGGCTCGGGTAAAACAAAGGTACTGACCTGCCGGATTGCCCATTTACTGGAGCTAGGCATTGCGCCATATCGCATCCTGGCCATCACCTTTACCAATAAAGCTGCCAGGGAAATGCGGGAACGTGTAGAAAATCTTGTCGGTGCCGAAGCAGAACGCATCTGGCTCAGTACGTTCCATTCTTTTTGTGCCAAACTGCTGCGTTTTGAAATCGACGGATTTCAAGGGTATACCCGGAATTTCACGATTTACGATGCGACGGACCAGCAGACACTCGTCAAGGACTGCCTGAAAGAACTGAATCTGGACGATAAGCAATTTCCCCCGCGATCCGTTCTGGGAACTATCTCCGGAGCCAAGAATGCGCTCATGGATTCCCAGGCGTTCGCCCGCCGGGCCGGTGATTTCTATGAACAAAAAGTAGCCGATGTCTACGACCTGTATGAAAAGAAATTGAAAGCCAATAATGCCCTCGACTTCGACGATTTGCTGCTCCTGGCTGTGCGCCTGCTGCAGGAAAACGAAGAGGTCCGGGAAAAATATCAGGACCGCTTCCAGTATATTCTCGTCGATGAATATCAGGATACGAACCATGCCCAGTACATGCTGACCCACATCCTGGCGGCCAAATGGAAGAACATCTGCGTCGTCGGCGATGCCGATCAGAGCATCTACGCCTGGCGTGGTGCCGATATCCGCAATATCATGGATTTCAACCGCGACTACCCTCAGGCTGCGTCCATCAAGCTGGAGCAGAATTACCGTTCTACCAAAACAATCCTCAAAGCAGCCAATGCCGTCATCGACAACAATATGGACCGGCCGCAGAAGAATCTGTGGACGGAAAATCCGGAAGGCCATAAAATCATACATTATCACGCCCAGACGGAACACGATGAAGCCGATTATGTAGCGGGTGTCATTTATAACCGTCATACCATTGAAAATGAGCCGTACGGTGATATGGCCATCCTGTTCCGCACCAATTCTCAGTCCCGTGTGCTGGAAGAAAAACTGATGCGCTATTCGATTCCCTATACCATGGTAGGCGGTACGAAATTCTATGACCGCAAGGAAATCAAGGATATTATCGCCTATCTGCGCCTTTTGTATAATCCGGAAGACAGCCTGAGCCTGATGCGCATCATCAATGTACCGAAGCGCAACCTCGGCGCTACTACGCTGGAACATCTGGCAGAGTATGCCGAAAAGAAGGGCATTTCCTTATTTGAAGCCCTTTCGTCTACGGAAGAAATCCCCGTCACCAAACGGGCCAAGGCCTCACTGGAGCAGTTTTCCATCATGATTTTCGATTTACTGGGCCATGTCGATGAATGGGATGTCCAGACTCTGATGGAAGAAGTCATCCGCCAGACCGGATATGGCGATATGCTCGATAAAGAAGCTGCCCATGATCCGCAGGGGGAAAGCCGTAAGGATAATGTCGGCGAATTTCTTTCCGTTGCCAAAGATTATGTCGATTCCAATCCGGAAGGGAGTCTGCAGGATTTTCTGGAAAATGTCGCTTTGGTCAGCGATGTCGATGAATTTGAAAGCAGCGATTCCAAGGTTACGCTCATGACGCTTCACGCCGCGAAAGGCCTGGAATTCCCTGTCGTATTTCTGGTCGGCATGGATGAAGGATTGTTCCCTCACAGCCGGACTCTCATGGACGAATCCCAGATAGAAGAAGAACGGCGCCTGGCCTATGTCGGCATTACCCGGGCGGAACGCCAGCTGTATGTGACCAATGCTTCGACGCGCACCATGTACGGCCGTATTTCCGCCTATCTTCCCAGCCGCTTCCTCGACGAAATCCCGGAATCGCTGGTTGAAGAGTACCACCGCCGCACGGCCATGCCCCAGAATCACGCCGGGGACGTGCCAGCACGGCAACGCGTGTCTATCCTGACCAAGCCGGTCACGACGAGTCTGCCCAAAAAGCACGCTGTCGATCATACTTGGCAGAAAGGCGATACGGTACGTCATAAAATATGGGGAACCGGCAAGGTCCTGGAAGTCATAGGCAGTGGTGAAAATCTGCAGTTGAAATTGGAATTTCCCACTAAGGGTGTGCGCCAGGTCATGGCAAAATTTGCACCCATAGAAAAAGTGTAGCCGCACAGGCTCACCGAGGAGGTCTGAATGGAAAAAGAAAAAGCGCGCCTGCTGGAATTGCGCAAGACGATCGATGAACTCAGCTATCAGTACTATACACTCGATAAGCCGACGATGACCGATTATGAATACGATATGCTGTACCGGGAACTGGAAACGATAGAAAAGAATCATCCGGACTGGGTGACGCCTGACTCGCCGACCCAGCGCGTCGGCTCGAAAATTTCCGGCGGCTTTGAAAAATATACCCACGACAGACCCATGCTCAGTATGGGAGATGTCTTCAACGACCAGGAACTGATGGAGTTTGATCAGCGTGTCCGCAGTGATCTGGGGGGAGAAGACCTGGAATATGTGGTCGAATTGAAAATCGACGGGCTGGCAGTCAATCTGATTTATGAAAATGGCCAGTTCATCCGTGGCGTTACCCGCGGAGACGGGCGGGTCGGTGAAGATGTCACCAATAATGTCCGTACTATCCGTACGATACCCCTTCATATCGACAGTACTTCACCTCATATGGAAATCCGCGGCGAAGTCTATATGCCGATACAGGCCTTTGAACAGCTCAATGCCCAGCGCCGCGATGACGAGCTGGAACCTTTCGCCAATCCCCGCAATGCCGCGGCCGGATCGCTGCGGCAACTTGACCCGCAGATTACGGCCCAGCGCAAACTCGCCTTTTTCGCCTATGCCATAGGGGGAACGGTAGGCATTGACATTCCCAGCCAGGAAGCACTGCTGGAAGATCTGAAAGCATTTCACTTCCAGGTCAACCAGGAATACCGGAAGTTTAAGACGATGGCCGATGTCATTACTTTCATCCATAGTTGGGATGACCGGCGGGACAAGCTGCCATATGCGACAGACGGCATGGTCGTCAAAGTCAATTCCTTCGCCCAGCAGGCCCGTCTGGGGAACACGGTCAAGATTCCCCGCTGGGCCATCGCCTATAAATTCCCGCCGGAACAGGCCCGTACGAAGGTGCTGAATATTTCTGTCAGCCTGGGCCGGACCGGGGTTCTGACACCGGCTGCCGACCTCAAACCGGTCCGTCTCGCCGGGACTGTAGTCAAACGGGCCACGTTGCACAACGAAGACTATATCCGCGAAAAGGATATCCGCATCGGCGATACGGTAATCATCCAGAAGGCAGGAGAAATCATCCCTGAGGTTGTCCGCGCTGTTACAGCTGACCGGGATGGCAGCGAACAGGTATTTTCCATGCCGGCCCGCTGCCCGGGGTGTGGCGGCCCTGTCGTACGCCGCGAAGGAGAAGCGGCTACGCGCTGTATCAATCCCGACTGTCCGGCCGTCATCCTCGAACGGGTCGCCCACTTCGTTTCCCGCAATGCCATGAATATTGACGGCCTCGGCGATGCCATCGTCAGCCAGCTCCTGGATCATCATCTGATCCATACCGTAGCCGATATTTATGGCCTGAAGAAGGAAGATTTACTGGACCTCGACGGATTTGCCGATAAATCGGCAGATAATCTGCTGAAAGCTATCGAAACGAGCAAACATGTAGGCCTGGCACGGGTCTTGTTTGCCCTGGGAATCCGCTTTGTCGGTGCCAAAGCCGGTCGGATCCTGGCCGAATGTTTCGGATCCATCGATGCCATCATGGAAGCTAAGGCAGATGAGCTGACCGTCATCGACGAAATCGGACCGCGTATTGCCGAAAGTGTCGTTTCTTACTTTGCCGATGACAAAAACCGGGCCCTTATCGAAGAACTGCGCCAGTACGGTGTCGATATGACTTGCGAAAAACGGCAGCTCATCAATGCTTCCTTTGATGGGGAAGTAGTCGTCCTCACAGGAAAACTGGAATCCATGACCCGCCAGGAAGCGCAAAAAGCCGTGGAAGACCGCGGTGGCCGGTGTACTTCGTCAGTTACGAAAAAGACGACTCTCGTCATAGCCGGTGCCGATCCGGGAAGTAAGTATGAAAAAGCACAGCAGCTGGGCACACATATCATCTCAGAAGCGGAATTCCGTGAATGGCTGGAACGGGAATGATAACGCATTAGAAGAGTCATGACGCTGTCCGTGGCAGTGTCATAGTCAGGGGACTGCAGCAAAATGGGAAAACAAGGCCCGTTCTGTTACAGTCCTCTTTTTCTCTGTGACTTTAGTATGAAAAGTCTTGATTTATTTCATTAATAATGAAATAATATACATAACAAATATCCTATGTTGAAGGACTGATGCAACATGAAAAATAACAAGCTGACGATTGGACAAATGGCAAAAATGAATCATACGACGATCAGTACGCTTCGCTTGTATGATAAACTGGGCATTTTAAAGCCAATCTATGTCAATCCAAACAGCAATTACCGGTATTATGACATCCGTCAGTGCATCACTTTCCGTGCCATACAATTTCACAAAAATATCGGATTAAGCTTAAAAGAAGTTGAAAATATATCCAAAACAGATACATTTTCTTATGTCGAAGAATTATACTATCGCCGTCTTGATGAACTATCCAAACAAATCGAAGCCCTTAATGCCCAGCAGCGGGCTATCATCCGATCTCTCCATGCAATCCGCCATATCGTCGATCTGCCTCCCGTCGGGACAACCAGCCTGACGTACTTCGATACAGAATATGCGTATACCAAACCAGCAGAGCGCGATTACTTAAAAGAAGATTCCGGCAGCGTAGAACTGGGGATTTCTCATCTTTTGGAGGACATGGAAAAAAACAACTATTCTTATGAATATGCCTTCTTTATTGGCCTGACGGTCCGACGTGAAGATTTTCTTTCTAATAGTGCGAGAAGTGATATGTTATGCCTGTATGTTGACCGGTCGTATGCGGACAAACGCCATATCCAGGAGCAGCCTCAGGGTCTCTACGCCTGCATATATTTTGACACGTTCAGCAGAATTGGCGAATACATGGATAAACTGTACCAGTTTTGCCAGGAAAAAAACTGTACGATTACAGGAGATGTCATTTGCCGTTGGATGGGAACGATGAATCTGCAGCGGTTCATTAATCATGAAGAATTTTTACGCCTGCAAGTACCTGTCACTCTTCCTGAACCACCGGATATAAACGTTTAACTATTTTTTCAAACAGAGTTTAAAATCGTATAGTTTTAGTTAATTTGTCTATATGCCAACGTAAAATAAGATGAAAACTATTATACTAAATCAATATGATTTTAAAATAAAAAATATATCATATTTAAACGGGATTAATCCTTATTTTTCTTCTAAAAATTAACATAATATAAAAAATGTTTAAATAAATTCATGATATATTCTTATTACACTATAAAAAACAATTCGTTTGACTCTCACCTCTATATATGAGTTATAATTATATATATAATTTTTGATTTTTTGTTCATCATAATATGTGTCCAGATAGCATTTCTGAATCAAGCAGGGGAATAAACAGTCAGGGGAGAGAAATAATTATGGTGCAGTATACAGATCGATTGAAATATTTGCGAATCAGTAATAACCTTTCACAGAAAGATGTTGCCAATTTGTTGGGGTGTTCTCAGGTCGCCTATGGCATGTATGAGCTGGGAAAACGCCGCATTTCTCTCGAGAAACTCATCATTCTTGCAAAATATTATAATACGACGCTGGATTACATTGCCGGTTTATCTGACAAAAAATAAGGTGGTTGTACGGCCACATTGCCTTCGTGGGAATGTGGCATTTTTTCTTTTGTTGTTTTTGCAACAGAAAAAAACAGCGTTTCCGTCTATACTGATAACGTAATAAGAGACGCCAGAGGAGGCGGAAACGATATGGATAAAACAATTGATGATATCTGGTCTATTGTGCCGGATTATTTTAACAGAAAAGAATGTGAAGGCTGCGGCTGCTGTATCAGCATCTGCCCGGCCCATGCGATTACCATGATAGAGCGAATGGATGGCAGTGAACGGCCTGTCGTCGATATGAGCAAGTGCATCCGTTGCACCCGCTGCATGGATGCCTGTGAAATTTACAAGTGCTATCATGCCTGAGCGGCGTACCGCTCCGTTATTATCAGGATTGCTATTCAAAACAGGAAGAAGTTCTATGTCAAAGGGCATCTTCCTGTTTTTATTTTGTCCTCATACAGCTGAACGTTTTTTTCAAAATTATGCAATATATTTTTGAAACTTCCATCAACTTTCATTGCAATATATAATACATAAGCTTATAATAAAATCCGTCATAAGAAAAACATAATACTCCAGTGCATAGTTTAAGGGGAGGAATTAAAACATGAATGCATGGATCAATAACGTTTGTGAAAGGCGGTTTCATCTCAGCCGGTTTCATTCATCTGTCAGTACAGAAATTATAGCCGGGCTGACTACTTTTGCCACGATGGGTTACGTACTAGCTGTCGTGCCCCATATGATGGGGGAAGCCGGATTGCCTGGCGGGGCCGTTCTGACAGCTATGGTACTCATGATTTTTCTGACTACGATGGCCATGGGCCTGTATACAAACCGGCCCTTTGTCCTGGCTCCGGGAATGGGCAGCGTTGCCATATTTTCTATTACCTTGGTGCAGTTACAGCATGTATCGGTCAGTATTGCCAGTGCTATCGTATTTTTAAGCGGTATTTTATTCATTCTCGTCACGGTTCTCGGTATCCGCAAAGCCATCGTTATGGTCATTCCTAAGGGTATCAAGATTTCCATCAGTGCCGGTGTCGGCATGTTCCTTGCCGTAATTGGCCTGCGCAATGCTAAATTACTGGCAGCTAATGCCAAGAAAGTCGCCCTGTCTTTCGGTGACCTGACACAGCCTGTCGTCATTCTGGCTATGATTACCTTCATCATTCTGCTGGCACTGCAGGCGCGCCGTGTCAAAGGGGCAGCTCTGATCAGTATCATTGCCGGTACTATCATTGGTATCCCCATGGGTATTACCAAAATCCCGGCTACGCTGTTTACCATGCCGGACAGCTTGGCACCGGTATTTTTTAATTTTGACCTGTTCGGGGCACTGGACGTCAAATACTTGCCGTATTTATTCGTATTTTTCCTGCCGGATTTCTTTTCTAGTTTTGGAACGGCTATTGGTATAGGCGGCAAAGCGGGATTCCTCGATAAAAACGGGGATCTTCCTGACATAGATAAAGTGTTCCAGGTCGATTCGGTAGCAGCTACGCTGGGTTCCTTCTTTACCATTCCTGTACTCATTACCTATCTGGAATCGGGTGCCGGTGTCGAAGCCGGTGGCCGTACGGGGCTGACTGCAATTACAACGGCTATTATGTTTCTCCTCATCCTAGCCGTGACTCCACTGGCTCTCATGATTCCGGCAGCGGCTACAGCTCCTGTCCTGGTCTATGTCGGCGTGAGTATGATGGGAGGCATGAGAAATCTGGATTACACTGATATGTGTGAATATATACCGGCTTTCCTTTGCATTGCCTTTACGGCTTTTACTTTTAATATTGCTAACGGTATCTCCGTTGCGTTCATTGCCTATGTCATCATGAAAGTCGCTTCCGGCAGAGCATCGGAACTTAATAAAGGACATTTTCTGCTGGCACTGCTTCTGGCGTATTATTTCTATGCCATTGCTGGCGTTAAATAAGGGAGTGATGGATGGTGAAAATCGATTGGCTGTTAAAAAATGGGAATATCTATAATGTCTATCTGAAAAAATTTATTCCCTGTAATCTGGCTATCAGTGGGAAACGATTTTGTTATATGGGAAATGACCCTCTGCCCATCAAGCCGGAACATGTGCGGAATCTTGATGGCCAGTACGTAATCCCCGGCTTCATCGATTGCCACATGCACATTGAAAGTACGATGGCAGCACCGCGTACCTTCATGAAAGGAGCTGTCCGCAATGGTGTAACGACACTCATTGCCGAACCTCATGAAATTGCCAACGTATTCGGCCTTGCAGGCATACAGGCCATGGCTAAAACAATGCAAGAGGGGCCATGTGACGTTTATATCGCCATTCCCAGTTCGGTCCCATCGACAAATGAAGAACTGGAAACGACCGGTGGCGTCATCGATAATGATGATGTAGAATCTCTGATGCATATGGACCACGTCATCTGTCTGGGCGAAGTCATGAACTGCCGCGACGTCATACGGGACAGCCATTCCAAGACCAGCCGCCTGATCCGGCAGATCCGGGCTGGCCGGCCCGATTTCTCTCTGGAAGGCCATTGCCCCCGGTTCAGTGGCTGGGAGCTGGCCCAGATTTTGATGAGCGGCGTGAATTCCGACCATACGGATCAGTCGCTGGAAGGCCTGAAGGAACGGCTCATGAATGGCATGTTCGTACAGTTGCAGGAAAAGTCACTGAAACCGGAATTTATCTCTTATATTAAAGAAAATAATCTGCTGGAACACATGGCCATCGTAACGGACGATACCATGCCCGATGCCTTCATGGAACGGGGCCATCTCAATTATCTGGTAAAAAAGGCCATGCACAATGGCCTGACACCGGAAGAAGCTATCTATACAGCGACGTATACACCTGCCCGGCGCATGGGCTTGCGCGATAAAGGGAGCATTGCACCTGGCAAAATCGCTGATTTCGTCATTTTGTCTGACCTGACTGACCTGACCGTTGAAAGTACCTGGTGTGCCGGGCAGGAAGTCTATACAAAAGGAGATTCCTGGCAGGAAGCAGAACGGGATACGTCTTTCCCGAAAGCCTTTTATCATAGTGTCCACGTCGCGCCGCGCACGTCCGATGATTTTACTCTGAAGGCTCCTATAGAAGAAGGGGAGGTTACCTGCCGCATCCTGGAGGTGCAGGAACATACGACCTTTGTCAAAGAAGGACGGGCCGTGCTGCCAGTCCATCATGGAGAAGTTGATTGGGAACATAGTCCTTATAATCTGGCAATCGTCTGGGAACGCCATGGAAAGAACGGTGGCCATGGGACAGCTCTTGTCGGGGGAACGGCCATGACCAGGGGTGCTGCAGCTACGACCTATGCCCATGACCATCATAATCTCCTTGTCATAGGTCAGACAAAAGAAGATATGATGGCGGCTGCTAATACGGTCATCGCCAATCAGGGAGGCTATGCCGTAGCTTGTGACGGCGTCACAAAAGCCTTTGCACCGCTTCCCATTGCCGGGATTCTGTCCGACCGGCCGCTGCCTGTATTGGGAAAACAAATACAAGAGGTGCATCGCGTCCTGACAGATTGTGGATATCGCCATGATAATGTCATCATGTCCCTCAGTACCTTGTCACTTCCCGTAAGCCCATTCTTTAAATTAACTGATAAGGGGATCATTGATGTCCGTAATGCGAAAATCGTCCCACTTATTACGGAAGCACGGGAAAAGCCGTAGAATACGAATAAGTAAATAGATAAACGAAACAGACGTGCTGTCTGGAGCTCTATACACCAGACGGCACGTCTGTTTTACTACATCCGGACGTTAAAAGGATTGAAGTGGAACGGAGATTGGGTATAATGAATGTAAAAGGAAGTGATACGTGTGAATATAGCCATTGTAACAGGAGCTTCCAGTGGTCTCGGCAGGGAATATGTACGGCTTCTTGATGAACAGTCTGTCGAAGAAATCTGGCTCATCAGCCGCCATCAGGAAAAACTGGAAGAGACGGCACATGCATTGAAAACAAAATCCCGCATTTTACCGCTGGACTTGCAGAAACCGGCATCGTATACGTCTTTTGCTACAGCTCTCAGGCAGGAACAGCCCGTCGTTTCGTATTTCATCCATGCTGCCGGATATGGCCGTATGGGCCGGGCTGCTGCTATGACAGAAGCAGATACATCCGGTATGATTGCCGTACACTGCCAGGCCGCTGTCTCCCTGACGAAGGCGGTCATTCCCTATTGCCAGCAGGGCAGTCACATTGTTGAAATCTGTTCCTGTGCTGCTTTCCAGCCATTGCTATATCTGGCCGTATACGCTGCCTGCAAGGCCTTTCTTCTCCGGTACAGCCGGGCATTGGCAGAAGAACTGAAACCATCGGGGATTCTGGTCTCGGCAGTCTGCCCATACTGGGTCAAAGATACGGCTTTTATTGCGACGGCAAAGAAGACCGACCAAGAAAACCGGTTTACGCACTACCTATTTGCCGGAGACAAGAAGACTATCGCCCGCCGTTCTTTCCGTCAAATCCGTCAGGGACGTGTCGTCATTACTCCTGACCTGATTTCTACACTTCATCGCATCAGCTCCGGTATCCTGCCGCAATCCTTTTTCATCTGGATCAGCCGCTTTTTCCGCTGAAAATAGATATCCTGTGTGTCTGTAAAACCGGATATTGTCAGGTTTTATTGCGTATGGCAGAGGGGATGATGCCAATGGCGCAGAGAATGGTAAAAATCAAAAATGCCAGCTGGATATGGGCTGTAAGCCATGATACCGTACCATTCTGGTTCTGCGAAAGAATCAGTGTAATAATGGCTACACTCAGGACCTGCCCGATGAGCCGGACTGTTCCGACGACGGATGAGGCAGCACCGTAATACTGGGGTGTAACGGAACCCATGATGGCATTGTTATTGGGGGCCGTGAAGAGGGAAAAACCGATACCGATGATAACCAGGGCGGCAATAATACAGATAAACAACGGATGGGTGACAGTATAGGTCAGTGTGGCAAGACCAGCTGTGATGAACACCATGCCGGATGAAGCCAGGATAGACGGGCTGATTTTATCGGACAGCGTCCCTGTCACCGGCGATAACACCGCCATGAATACGGGCTGCATCAATAAGATGAGGCCCGTATCGCGGGCATTCATGCCCATGACACGCTGCAGGTAAATGGACAAGAGAAAACTGATGCCAAAGGTTGCACAATAATTGAGCATGGCAGCCAGGCTGGAAAAGGAAAAGACACGGTTGCCGGAAAAAATACGTACAGGCAGAACCGGGCTGGCCGTATGCCATTCACGATACAGGAATACGCCGAATGCCAATAGTCCTGCTGTCAGCAGATATTTCCCAACGTCCCAGACGGCTAGTTCAGAAAGGCCAGTCATGACGGCTACCATAGCCAGTGCATACAAAAGACTGCCTGTACCGTCCAGACTGCCGCCAGCGTTGACGATCCATTCTTCTTTCATATAGCGCAGCGATAAAAGATAGACAATGGCACATACGAGGGCAATAAAATAAAAAATAGCCTGCCAGTTCAAATAATACGAAAAAAAGCCGCCCAGGACAGGGCCAAAAGACAGGCCGCTATATACAGCCGCTATGGTAAATCCCATAGCACGGCCCCGGCGCTGAGGATTGGTAACGAGTGAAATGATTGCCATATTGGTAGCAAAAATACAGGCGCTGGCCAGCCCCTGCAGGACGCGTATGACGAGCAATGCCATAATGGATGAAACGAAAAATACCGATAGAGAAGAACAGCAGAAGAGAAGGACGCCGATTAAGAATATGCGCCGTTTGCCCCACCGGTCTGCCATTTTGCTGACGGGCATAATCGTGATAGTGGAGACGATGAGAAACGTTTCAATGACCCAGCTCAGGGCCATTTCACTGGCTCCGTATGCAGTTCCAATGTCAGGGAGGGCTGTCGTAAGAGCACTGCTGGTGAACGGATTGATGAACGAAACCATCATCATGAGAATTAAAATCTTATTTTCATAGGAAATGCGTTCCATGCCATTATCCTTTCTGTATTATAGATTACACGGCTAAGCCGGTTTGTTGACGTATTTTATCATACGCTTTATTCCATATTCTGACAAGAAAATTTCCTTATGTATCACTAAATATATGAAATAAATATATGAAATAATTTACTAAACACATCGCTGGTCTTGACAAATTGTTTACATCAGCCTGATATAGTGAATGCAGATATACAGGAGGTGTAATTTCATATGAATAAAAAATGGAAACGCTGGATAGCTCTAGGATTGGCCGTGTCTTGTCTGGGAAGTGCTGCCGTGCTGGCTGAGGGAGTCCAGACTAAATCGTATATTGTACATGCCGATTCCTATCAGCTGCCCTATAAAGGCAACGAAAAAGCCTTCAAGCATCACATTAATCCAGGATACGGGTCGGCATTGGCCCTGAAGGATATCAAAACCGATGGAACCATCGAATTTTATGCAATTACAGACCGGGGCCCTAATGGAGACATCCCGACATACATAAAAAATGGTAAAAAAGTAAGTGGAAAATTCTTCCCAACCCCCGATTTTGCCCCGTCTATCGGAGTCATTACCGTACGTCCCGGACAGAATCGTGCCGATATAACAGAATCTATCCCGCTGAAGGTACAGGGGAAAGCGATTACAGGCAAACCGGTACCGAAAGGAATGACTGGCTCTACCAAGGAAATCGCTCTCGACTTCAAAATGAAAGATTTGGGAACCGATATCAACGGTCTGGATACGGAAGGACTGGCCATAGATAAAGACGGTAATTTCTGGATCAGCGACGAATACGGCCCTTTTATCGTCAAAGCCGATAAAAATGGCAATATAGTGGAAAAATTTGCTCCCGGTGCCGGGCTGCCCAGCATCCTTGCCAGCCGCGTTCCCAATAGAGGCAGTGAAGGCCTGACCATTAATGAACAGGGACATATCTTTGCTTTGATTCAGAGTCCGCTGAATGTAGATGGCAAAACGGGCAAAACATCTAAATATACACGTATTGTAGAACTCGACCCGGTAACTAAAGAAACGAAAATGTACGCTTACCCTGTCGATTCAGGCTATAAAAACACAGGAGCAGCCAAATTAGGCGATATCACATCCATCGGCCACGGCCAGTTCCTCATGATTGAACAGGGGAAACAACACGGTGTCATGCAAAACCTGATTTATAAAGTGGATCTCAATGGCGCTACGACCATAGCAAATAACGGCGATCTGGAATATGGACGCCTCGACGGAAAACTGATACCAGCCAGGAAGGCACTCGTTTTAGACCTGCGTGCCAACGGCTGGAATATTGAAAAAGCCGAAGGACTGGCATTATTGCCGGACCGCAGGACCATAGCCGTCGTAAACGACAATGACTTTGGTATGGACATTGCCGTACAGGACCCCAAAGCCCCGTCAGCCGATGTATCGGACTATACCTATGACAGCGACAAAAAAGTCATGATATATAATAAAGACAAAACAGTCCATAAAGTAAAACTCAGCCTTAAGAAAAATGCACCGTCTGAACAAGAAAGCCAGATTTGGTTTTTCACATTGTCCAAATCATTGTAGAGAGAAGGTATTACTTCCGATAACGTTAATTTATCGGAAGTAATGAAATATACGTTTTTATAGCTTACTATTAATTACAGATAAATGGCTTTATAATGCTATTTATCACAGAATCAATGATGTATTTTTTACCATCTATTACTATAGTTTTATTCATAAAAAATACAGTTATAGCGGAAGAAATAGCGGAAGAAAAAAGTCCCGCCGTACTGGAATTAATCAGTATGGCGGGACTTTTGTGAACCCACGTAAATGTTGACCGTATGCGTTAGCGTTATCTTATTATGCCACTATTTCATAGCAAGGCCGACTAATAACACTCCGGCTGCTACAGCCCAAGTATCACGTTGCCGTTTAGCAGTTGCGTTTTTATGTGCTTCTTTATTGATTTGCTCGGTCAACGTCTCTAAAGACTCGCTCTGCTGCGTTAATAGCGTCTGTGTCTGACTGATTGAGTTTTGAGAGTTCTGTATTTGTGTCTGTGATATCGTCAGCTGCTCTTTGAGCGTTTTGATTTGCTGATTCTGCTGACTGATTAGCTTCTCGCGCTCGATTGAGTTCCGTTTGAGCGTCTCGATTGAGTTCTTGAGCGTTTCGTACTGTTGTAATGACATCATCACTGTTGGTTCGTTCGATGTCGGCGTAGTGTCGGCACAATAACCAGCCGCCGGCACCAGCCACAGTAATGAGCAAAACAATAAGGATAATAATAATTTTTTTATTCCCGGCAATCTTATCAACCTCCTCTTTCAGAAACGGAAGATACAAATAGATCACCTCCTACAAGCAAGCCAATGCATCGTGCATTTCACTATCAAAGCGGTTGTTCAAACTGTCTCGGAGAGAAGAACTGTTCCACTCCGGAGTCTTGCATACACTATATACGGCTACGATAAAATCATAGTCATATTCCGGCGAGTCGATATAGCTTAAATTTGGATAGCCTTTATAATCTCCAGATTGCACGTTCCACATGCAGTGGACGGCTTCATTCCACATGTCGAGGATGTTCCCGACGCCGTACTGTACGGCCCGGCTCCACACAACGTCTTTTAAAACGTCGTGGTGATTCTTGATATGCCAATAGTTGTCCGCCAGAATCTGTACAGCCGGGTCATAGTACGCCGCTTTGACGTATTCGTGCTGAGCTTGTGCGAATCCATCACTGTCGCTGGCGGCAATGTTGCGCCAGGCCTCATCGAAACTATCACTGCATAAAGGGTATGCGTTGAGCTGTTCGCCGTATTGCGGATAGTAATCGTTCAGCCAGCTGACGAACCGCCCTAAACTTCCGGCATTGGAGCTGAACTGATACGCCCCGTAAGATTTTCCACCAGGGTCGCCATAGCCATCACTGATGCAAGCCGGGTCCCCATTACTTTCGTATTGTGCGCTTAAATCGCCTAACATAGTTAATCATCCTTTCATTTTTTCTGTACTGTTTGACACTGTGGGCGTGTTTTGCGTAGCCGTTGGCATGGAGTATCTTGCCGAATTAAAACGGCTGTCATAGCCGTACTTCGTCCAGCAAGCCTTTCCCAACCCGACGACGGTAGCGATACCACCGCCGACTGCTGTAACTCCAGACCAACAGCTCATCAATTCAAAATGCGTACCTTGTAAAGCATTGCTCCAATAGCCAAACAGCCAGCTGAATAAAACAAGAAATAAAAAAATCATCATCACAATGCTCATGATGATGATCAGCTGCAGCCAGTGCTTTTGCCCCCACCGGCCGAGGTCCGTAATCCTATTTTTCATCATCCACCTCCTGCATGGCCATGACTTTATTATATATCGATGTCATGACGCCATTTTTTCCGAGTGCGTGATAGCACTCATACATGTTAGCAAAGGATTGTTTTTCTGACACGGTACAGCCGCGCTTCCGGAATGCGTTATACACTGTAAGCATGTCATATCGTAGGATGGCCTGCACGCCGCGCCGGAGCGCGCGCTCGCTACAATACCGGCCGTATAGATAGGTAGCGCCCCCCGTTATAATAGATATAACCAGACTCGTTGCAATCTGTTCAAGCATTTTACACCTCCCTGAAAGGATTGATTACTATGCGATTACCTAATGGATTTGGTACTATCTATAAGTTGCAGGGACGTAGGCGGCGCCCGTTTGTCGTTAAAAAGACAATAGCCGGCAAGCAGCGGCCACTTGGCTATTTTGAAACTCATGATGCGGCCCTCACTTTCCTTTTAAAATATAACCACGAGCCGACGGGACTCACGGCGACGTTCGCCGATATCTATGAGCAGTGGAAGCCCACGAAATGGCCAGCTTTATCGGAGTCGTCCCGGGCGGCATACGATAATTCCTTCCGGCACCTGTTCCGGCTACATGATAAAACGATGAGCCGGCTGAAATATCTAGATCTGCAAGCCGCGATGGACGACGTGCGGAAGGTAGCTGGCTACAGTACGCAGAAAAAGTGCCGGGTCCTCATGAGCCAGCTCTACCAATTCGCGATTAAGCGTGAGATGGCCACGACGGACTACTCACGATATGTCGAGATTGACCGGCACCGCATCGTCTACAAAAAGAGGCCTTTCACGGCTCGAGAAATCAACAGGCTTTGGAAGCAAGCCGACGACGAGACGGTCCAGGACGTACTGATTTTGATATATACGGGTCTTCGCATCGGGGAGTATTTGGCTTTGCGGCCGCAGGACATAAAGATCCGCGAGCGCTATATTGACATCCGGCACAGCAAGACCCAAGCTGGTGTCCGCAAAGTTCCTATCAGCAAGCCGATACTCCCTTTTCTGGCCGCAAGGAAGCGGCGCAGAGAGATTTGTCCGATTGATACTTACGACGCTTTCCGGCGCCGCTGGAACCGGACGATGAAGCGGCTGTCGATGCGCCACACGCCGCATGAATGTCGACATACCCTGGCGTCCCTGCTCGACTCCGCCGGTGTCAACGACACGGTCATCAAAATGATACTCGGTCACGCCCGGAGAGGCGTCACAAAGTCCGTCTACACGCATAAAACATTGCGCGAGCTCCGCAAAGCTGTCGATAATTTGTGAGTAACGCGGTACTAAGTCGAATAGACGATACGTCTGAGCGCCGCTTAATGCGTAGTGTCACGGTGTGCCTGGCTTGTGCTTAACGCGTCGGCTTTTATATCTCAAGTCGACAAAAATTAGCTATTTTTACAGAGCATCATAATGACTGTCGATGAATTGGCGAACGTTACGGGTGATTTGGAGTTCCGCAAGATGGAATCTGGTACTAATATTGTCGACTGTTTTATTGCTGGTAAAAATAACTGCTTTGTAGTGCGGCTTGGCACTGGGGACTCATGGGCATACGCCATGGCCCAGGGTAAAAATACCGCACTACCTGTAGATGTTGCACATCTAGAATTTGGCCGCGATATTCCGCACAACACTCTACAGCCGAGCAAAGCTGTTTACATCTGGCTACGCACGGCATAGCTGTCGAGGAATTGCCGGTCGTTACCCCAAAGCTTAATTTCCAGGCCCAAGCTGGCGATACTACTACCGCACCAGTCCGTGAAACTATTAAAACCAATGCGGTGCACCAGCTGTACCCAAATCGATATGCAAATTCACCGATAGAGCCTTTTGGTGGTGATATGCCACACAACAACATACAACCATGTATAGCCGTGTATCTCTGGAAGCGTACCGCGTGACTGTCGATGAGTTGGCAAAACACAACCATGTTTATCGAATATATGTAGGTTCGCTTGGTACGACGCAGAAGGATGCACAATATGGTAAATTTTTAGCGGCTCATTACAATAGCGATACTATTTGTGATTGTGGCGACAATCTGAGTCCAGAATACCATATATTTCCTACAGGTGCAGATAAAGCTCACAACACATTACAGCCTAGTAGGGCTGTATACATCTGGTCTCGCACGGCGTGACTGTCGATGAGTTGGCAAAACACAAACATCCTAGTGGCTTAGGGTGGCGAGACCCTGAACTTCCAGATATCCAGGGCATCTCGGACACCATGCACGGTAGATGCGACGCAAACAGGCCTAACATTAATTGGGATTCCGGATTTACTGGCGAAGACAAACCGCATAACACAATGCAGCCGAGTAAAGCGGTATACGTGTATTGTAGACTTAGCTAACTCGAACCCAGATATACGTCGCCCTTGACGGCTGTATGTTATTATGGGGCCTATCGGTTCCTACGTCTTTCATATTAAAGGTATCTCGCCAAATGCTAGACCAACTCGTAGCTTTAGTTAGTACATCCTTAAACACCCCTGTATCAGTTTCTCCTATACCGGACATTGCTATAGCGTGCTTATGTCTGCCAACTCATCGACAGTCACGCGGTACGATGCCAAATATAAGCAGCCACGCAGGATGGTAAGTTGTTGTGACTCTTGTTAAGGCCAAAACTTATAAATACATTGCTCCCGGTATCAGTAGAATTGTTTTTCGAAACCTCATAGCTAGGGATGTTTAACACTTCAGTCCCCGCCCCTGTACACGACACAGTAACTGGCATGTTACCATTTTTAAATTTAAGGTACGCTTCCGTATATGCTAATTCCTCGACAGCTATGCAGTACGGAGCCAACAATACACGGCAATAACTGGCTGGATATTATTAAAGGCTAGTCCACCACCTGATAAAGTGAGGGTTACGCCACCCATGGCTCCTCCAGCCGTTGACCCTAAATCGTATTTTTCTTGTGTTGCAGTGACGTTTACGCGATTTTTATTGTCACCCACCCACGCTATGGTTCTAAAAGATATGTAATTTTTAGGCAGTTCATCGACAGTCACGCGGTACGATGCCAAATATAAACGGCTTTGCTCGTCTGCAAGTTGTTATGAGGCTTATCACCACCTGTATACTTAGTCTGATTTGTTAAAGGCGCTGTTCCCGCGCCAATAGCATAATCGTAGCCACTAGAGCTGTTAGCGTGCCAAAGCACAATATGTGCGTGTTTAGCTAATTCCTCGACAGAGAGTCGGTGCATCCGTTCCCCGTAGGTCTGCCCCGCAACGAACTCGAAGCTGCCGAATTTGTCGGTGCCTTTGCCCTGTGAGATGAGAGTCAGCCCTGGGTCTAACATCTTCCACGTGCCGCCGAAGAGTGCCCCCGGGTCGGTTGCGTTATCGCTGATGTAGTAGCTACCAACTGGGTGTGCGGCCAGGATGGCGTCTTTCTTGGCCTGGGTGACGGTGTCGGTGATGAGTTTCTTCAGTGCGGCGATGTCTATCGATTGCCCTTTCGTGTCGGCGGCAGCGCGAACTCCCGCGCCGGTCTGCTGGGCGTCGTGGAGCGCTTCTAAGTTGTTATTGATGTAGTCCAGGACGCCTGTGTTGTCTGCATTGACCAAAGGGGACGTACGTCCGTACGTCCCCGCCTGGATGATGTTATTGCTGGCGTCCCGGAGCTCCGGGGCCTGATAAGCCTGCTTCTTCACTTACTTCGCCTCCGTTTCCGTAGCGACCGTGGGTGCGGTCTGAGTACCAGTGTCAGTGGTATCGGCGGTTGTAGTCGCATCGGGGTTAGCCGTATCAGTGGATGCGATATCGGCCGACGTGTCTGTCGTCGCGGTGTAATCGGCCGTTACGGAGCCAGTGACGGGGTCTACAGTCGTCGGGGCTTCGCTGGTATCAGCTTTTACTCCACTCTTCTTGGTAAGAGTCATGATGACGGCGTCGCCGTAATCAAATTCTGTGTCGATATCTGCATTTAAATTAATCATATTTCCGACGTCATCGATAAGTGTGTACGTCGTACGGGATGCCATCCCTTGTGGATATGTAACTTTACCATTTACTTTGTATTCTTTTTTCATGTCGATTTCCTCCTATAAATTTGATACGTCAATTTGGCTATACGGCGCATCAAAATAATATGTATCAGTTAAGTTAAGACCAGCCAAGCTATTTCCGATGAGGACTCCAGATAGCTCACCTCCATTAGACATATACGACGACAGAAAATAACGTGCGTCTGGATAATTTGAAGTCCCACGAAATGAAACTGAGTCAAACGGCATTGTTACCGCCACCCCCTGCTTATCCGTTATATATCCGTTCCCATATTCGGCACTTTTCCCCCAACAGGTTGCTTTTATTTTAAGGTACTTAAAATTACTGTTATATATGATAGTACCATCGCTACCATATACAGCTAGCCCATACTTGCCGTCAGTCACAGGGCGCCACTTATATGCATATACATATATATTGTTGAGGTCACAGCAAGGTCGGCAAAATACCACCTTCTGGCCATTATACAGCCCCCATTGATAATTACTACCGTAAAGCTCATCTCCAGTATCTGCATCGTGATAACGGGCCGTGATAGCATACACCAAAGCATCATCCGGTATTTTACGGACAGAGCAATTCTCGTATACTTTTTTATAGTTCATCCCTGTTAAGTTAAACCATGGGTTTATAATCATATTTTGGGTTCCAATAACACTTAAATCGGATAATTTGTATTTTTTCCAAAACCCTAAATTTTTCCAGGTAACGTCAGCCCTAACTGTTACAGTATTTGGGCCATCGTGACTAAACATGTTTTTTATCGTTTCTTCAAAGCCACAAGCCATTAAACCACCCCGTAAATAAAAGTACTTGAGATTCGTCGTAGTTTATATATAGTTGGCTCAACTACTGTGTCTGTTTTCACTGAAGCTGTATCGACAAAAGTCCAGCTGATAGCACCTGTTTTATAATCAAATCGTATGTCTGGAAAGTCTAAGGAATACAAAGTTAATGGCTTACTACTAAGTGGACTCTTAGGTTCTTTGGTATGCGTAAATACATCCGAGTTAACAACAAGTCCTTTACTGATAAACCACACTCGGCTACCTTTTAGCTCGTCCCTAGAAAAGCTTCCACCGCTAAAGCCTGTCGTGAACTCTCCTAGATATTTTGCGATACCTGTTGAGGTGTCCACATCAAGATTGCCGTTAGCATCGAACACTTGTAAACCACATGCCATATCACCATACCCCCAATCGTAATCGCACTACATTATTTTCATCGTATATTAATATTAAATTGTCGTGCAGTTCCATTCGTGCCCCACTTATCTTCGTCCGCAGCGTCCCGATAGTCGCCGTGATGGCCGATAGACTGCCGACATCCATTTTGTTCGCCGTGACGGCGTTGCTCTGAATCATGTTGTTCGTGATGATGTTGTTACCGATTTTGGTCGTCCCATCGATATTGACGAGACTGCCCTTGATATAAAACCCGGTATGATCCTGTTGCAGGTAAGACGTCATATCGCCCTGCGTGATTTTCGTCGCAATGGCATCACTCATCTGAGCGATAGCCGAGTATGACTTAACTTTTGTCGAGTCATTGAGATTTGATACTACCGTAGTCACGGCATCCGACGTCTGTGTAATTTTAGACGTTAGCGACGAGTTGACCTTATCCTGAGTGGTCTTGTTGCTCTGTACCGTTGAGGTGAGACCAGCCGCGTCTTGCTTAATCTGACTAATTTGCGTATCGACTGACGAGTTGACCTCGTCCTGAGCGGTCTTGTTGGCCGACACTGTCGACGACAAGCTGGTAGCGTCTTGCTTGATTTGGCTGATTTGCGTATCGACTGACGAGTTGACCTCGTCCTGAGCGGTCTTTTGCGTGGCAAACGTAGATGTTAGGCCATCCGTCGTCGTTTTAAGATCTGAGATAGACTTATAGCCGCTATCACCTGGCGCTTTATTGAGCTCAGTGATAACCGCGGATAGATCATTGGCTGCCGACGCCGCAGCGGCCTGGATTTGCTGCGGGAGGGTCGTCTGTGTATCTTGCACGGCTTTGTCAATGACCTGGTCTACTTTCTGCCGGGTTACAGCCTGGTCAGCCAACAGCGACGAATCTACCAGGGCTTTTACCACACATCGAGTTTCGTCAGAATATGGGCCGGCGCCGAACAGGTCAGCATATGATACGCTTACATCATAGACCCCGGCAGGGCAACTATAGGTCAGCGCATTATTTACCGTAAACAGGACCGTATCGTTAATTTTTACGTACATCCCATTGCAGTCGTCCGGAATGGCCCTGGTAACGATACTCATACCGCCCAGCTTATCTGTAACGGTTGGTGCATCAGGTTTCTTTGGTTCCGGTTTATAGTACTGCAGTTCTGCCGCCGCGCTGTATTTTCCGTCTGTACCACAGGCGAACACATACAGTTTACCTGTACGGCTCGTCAGCTTAACGTCTGCTATCAGGCTGTTCGTACGGAGTAGGAAGTCGTTAGTCTTCGCCCCTGCCCCGGTATCAGTACGGATCTCATAAAACGCGATATCGGCGTTTGTGACGGCATCCCATGTCAGTGTTGCCGTGGATTTTCCGAATGTAACAGCCAGCTTGCCAGGCGTATTCGGTGTTGTCGTCCGGGCGGCACATAGTACGTCAATCGTTGTAGCCGTATCCGGCAGTGTGAACCGCCCCAGCCCATTTGCTGTGCAGATTGCAATACGATAGGTATCACCGGGCACGCACTGCGGTATCGTCAGCTGGTTTACCCCAGTTCCTGCATATGTCCACGGTCCGAACCAGCCCAGATTATCCGCGGCAACGCCTTCCACGATTACCAATTGATCGGACTGTACATGGTTCGGCTTATAATACACTCTAGCCAGTAAGTTGTCTGGCTTCCAGGATACATTAATATCGTATCTGGGAGTACCATCAAGCAGTACCCTATACGAGGCGTACGCGGAAATATTGTTAGGCGTAACCGCTGACGCCACTCCGGGTACTGCAACTTTTATAACAGCCCCGGTTGAGCATTTTAGGTTGTTAACTGTAATAACTCTGGCATAATACCCCGTATCGACATCGGTTTCGCATTCGAAGTGCATGCCGATGGATGACCCTGCCGTTTCAAACGTTTTACCGCCATCCCGGGATAGCGATATGACAAACCGCTGATAGGGAAGCCGTTCCGGATAGGACCACGAGAGGTACATACGGGCGTGAAGTTGTCCGCTATTATCGGTCCAGTGAATCTGGTGCCCTACTAGGTCAGTTACGTTCTGTACGTCGGACGTATCAATTTCGGAGTCACTGTAGTTCATGGGCGGGATTGTATAGTTTTCGTTGAATACGTTTTCATTGTACTCAATCGCTTCGATTTCCCGAACCATATCCTCCGTACGGCTGATGGAACGGACAACAAATTTTTTCGTCCCTTTACTGACTTCAGCGATATCGAATATGTCCCCGGCAACTGGTGCGGATGCAGGGACTTCCGATAGTACAACCGTAGTCGTAGCATCATTTACGGTAATCGACTGGCAGCCTACTTCGTATCGGGTATCGCCCACGGCGGAACGGTAGGCAAATGTATATGTCTTAGTGCTGTCATATGACTTCATTACTGCGTTTACGACTACAGTATTCCCGTCTACGCTTGCAATCCGGCCACTGGTCTGCCACATAGGTACGTCATGTGCTACGTAGATGACGTCCCCAACTGTGCAGGCGATAGCGTCGATAGCCGCCTGGAATGATACCGTGCGTACCATATACGCATTGCAGTACAGTTGGAATTTAGCTTCCCGGTATGCCTGTTCGTAGTCAGTGATGCCGTCATAGGTCAGTTGTGACGTAGTGTCATACTCGTCAGAGTCAAACGTAGGGCCAAAGACTTTCACGGTGTCCCGCTGATAGTCTTTCTGAGCATTAGTAAATGTCAGCTCTACGGCGTTTGCCCGGTCTGACGTCTGGAGGAATGTTTCCGAAAATGTACCGCTGATAATATTGCCCATGCCGAACATCTGCACGGCTTCTTTAGGCCCGTCCCAGCAGCATCCGTACTTCGTACCGAACAGCTCGACCATTCCGCGCCCGACAGGGGCAATGAACCGGTTCACGACATCCAACAGTTCGCCTGATGTGTTGATTTCAATGTTGATCTTCAGCTTGAACCTGTCACAGTACGCCGCCCATTCGGCAAACTGGTTGTACAGTAGCAGGGACGCATCAGCCCCACTGTGGATATACGTTGTTCCCCCGCTTCGTACATCGGTTATCTTTTCCGCGCGATGTATCATGTCATACGCGGCCCATGCCGGGTTTGTTGCGGCATGTTCTTCGTATGCCTGCGTTCCCGGATTCCAGATGTACACAGTGCTCCGCTGTTTCATGAACTTCATCGTCGGGGACCCGGAGAGCTGGTCCGTAGCCAGAGCCCGCACACCAATCAAGGCAATTCCCGGATATGTAAAATCATCGTACACAATGCCACTGACAGCAGTCCACCATACCCGGGTGCTGGCCCGTGTAGATGTTACCGGATATCCACGGGACACGACTTTAACCCGTACCTGATACCGCCCTTCAGGGAGATGGTCCGTCCGGTACTGCCGGCGGATAGCGGACGATTTATTGCCCTTAATCATACCGTTATCAGCTGAGTCCTTCGTGGATCGCACATACACTTTCCCGTAAGAACGAGTAATCCAGTTTATAAATTCATGCGTAGTTATCCAATTGAACGGCCCTACAGCGATCGTCCGTTCGGGTTTTGTCGTATAGGTCGTACTGTAGCGGCCAATGCTGATCTTGTAGCTGGCACCGTGATCATGACTTTCAAATTTAATATCGTACTCACCAATAGGAGCCGTATCATCGTTCAGGGATACATATTTACATTTAGATTCCAAATAATGATGCGGCCGTAAAAAGTCTTTCCAATCGCTGGACCCCTCTGGGGCGTACTGCGCGGCGATTTCCACAAACGTTTCATCCAGCCCGCCTTTATCATTGGCATAGTACAGCCCGTTGGAGCACTCTACATAGATGATGAGGCCCTGAGTCGCATTGCCCGTAACCAGGTCTGTACGCCATTCGCTTTCGAGCAGTTCGTACCCCAGGCTTTTCGTGCTTACGGTGTCGTTGAAATTGGGGATGATGTCCTGGTCATTCAGCCCGGACCGGGTATCCAGTCTGACGTTCTTATAGTTTTCTATCGGATTATCGTTCAGTTGGACATCATAAATCTTCAACGGGCCATATCCGGCGGCGACAAGCCAGTTAAGGTACTGCTTATCCGCGTCAGATGTTATGTATTTCCCGATAGTCTGCCCGCCGCTACGGACTGTACCATACGTAATCGGGATAGGGTTGTTCTGTCCGGATGTAGTCTGTATGCCAGACCACGAGTACGTCGGATTTTCAGAATTGTCCTGGTATCCCCGTGTATTCGCTGTGCCAAAGGCCCGTTGTATCAACGTGCCACCGATGAACATGACTGCCGCTGCGGCCAGATACCCGCCGATAGCGGCGAATCCTGTTGCACTGGCCAAAGCCGCGCCGCCCCACGCCCCTGATGCTACCAGGCCACCAACACCCATAGAGACAACAGACAGCGCCACGGTAGCAATGATCAGCAGAGGATTCTTCCCATGTCCTTTCCCGACTACAGGCGAAAACACAATAAAATCACGGTCCTGTACGGCCTGATCACCGTTAATAGTGTAGCTGTTCCGGGAAATCACCATATCTGATAAAGACAGCATATCCGTGCATTTCTGCACGTAATGACTGACCGGCGCCCCGGCAACATACGGGAGCTGATGGATTTCTCTGTTCTTCTGTGGCTCGAATGGATTTTTGACAAAGATAACAGTAATCATGTTTTGCCCCCTACGTATACATAAAAACCTTCAATTACACCACGCCATGCCGGGGAATCCAGGCGGCTGATGCAGACGCCTATCTTGGCCCGGGTATGGATGAATTTACCATTCCCGATATACACCCCGGTATGGTTCACGATTCCCGGCGGTGTGCCCATCCGGAGAGCTACCAGGCACGGAACAGGAAGCGGCGGTGCTACCCGCCGCCATGCCGATGATGCGGCTTCCCGCTGTACGATGCCATTTATTTTCTCTTCATCGTCCCAGTCCGCTGTAAATTCCGGCAGGCGTACTCCAAACCGGCTATATACCTCCATGACAAGGCCGTAACAGTCAAAGCCTATGGCGCGGTTCCGGCCGCCGTTGACGAAAGGAATGCCGATAAGATCATCATAGTCAATCATACATAAATCCCTCCCTGGTCAACACCCGGAAAGCCGCCAAAACGGGAGCTACAGCCCCGTTTCCGGCAGTCTGAAAGCGTCCGGTTGCAACTGGTATAGTCTGTTCCCTTATACCCGCACTGGGGCCCTCCAAATTCCTTATACCGGCAGCTGTTCTTTGTGTATTTCCCTTCTGGGCGCCGGGAATGAGGATTGTAGGATGTGCCTACCGTTGCTGTCACCCATTGTTCATTGACGGTCAGCTTCGTGATCCGGTAGTGTTCTTCTACCTCGGCGCTTGTGCTCTGCAGGCCTTTCGTATTGACAATATAGAACACGACTTCTCCGTTATTGGCGCCGTTCGAGGCCTCAACATAATAGGTCAGCGCCTGGCTTGTGTTGTCGATACGGATTTCAAAAGACGGGATGCTCCCCGATTTATCTTCTGATACCTTGCCGATTTCAAACGGGAACGCCTGCCAGACATGGCCGTTCCATTCAATATCTTCTGTATTATGGCAGACCCGGATAGGATCTACATCTGCCATCGGGATATTAAGCTCCAGGAGCAGGATAAATACACTGTCCGTATCCATTTTGTTTTTTTCGGCTTTAGCGATTGCCGATAATGATAACATATGCCCCCTCCTAATCTTCCCGTATCGTAATACTACCAGTCATCATATTCACGGCTTTAGACGTAAAAGCCTCTTTTTCCACAAAGCGCGCCGTGTATGTTTTGCCATCGATAGGCGATACCCATTCAAAAGGCTTTGCGCTGAAATAGGACTTGTTCTGCAGAAAATCCATGAGTGTTACATACTCAGCGTACGGCAGATTGTCCCATTTCAGTACCCATGTCTTGCGGCTCTTCGTGTATTTCCGTCTGGCCTGTACCGTACCGTCTTCAAAGGTGGACCTGATAGATGTGTCTTCTACGTCCTCCGTAGATCCGTAAGATGGTGGCGTTATATCTGGCCATTTCAGTGCGTCAGCCATTTCCCAGTGCTCCTTTCAGCATCGTACGGCTTCCCATGTAGTCAGTCGCCACGGCTTCCAACATAGTTGTCACTATCAGCTTCTTACCGTCAACCTGCGCTGTAGACTGCGTTGATTTGACCTGCTGGCCGGACTGATTGACGATCCGTACTTCTACATTTTCTATACCAGATTGGCGGTCATTCTGGCCGCTGTTTAAAATCTCTGCCGTTTCACGGGCATTATGCACATACCCGTTTCCGCTCATTTCTACCAGTTCCCGGCCTTCTTCACCAGCGATAAAATACCCGGGGGCAACGATACCGCCGCTGGCAAATCCCGTCACAGAATGATGATAAGCGTAGGAAGTTGGAAGAGATGCCCCACCGCTGAATGATAGCCCACCACTCAGTGTACTGATTGCGCTGTTTGTGATGTCACTGGACAGGCCTATGTTTGCGCCCATACCACACGCCTGCATGATGGCGTGCATGACAAGGCCCTGCATGATGATCTTCATCATCGTGTTCAGGATGGTATTAGCCACGGAAATATACAAATTGCGCATCCGTTCGCTGAATGATTCGTTCTGGGTCAGCATGTTATCGAATGCGCCCTCCATAGTATCCGTCAGACTGCTCCATCCCTGTGTAAGCGCGGATCCAATATCCTGCGTATACGTTTTCATGCTCCGGCCCAACTGCTGGAGCCCTGCGCCCCAATCCGTTTTGGCCTCCAGTGAATGCAGTTTCTGCATGTTTTCATACAGTTCCTGCTCCAGTTTTATCCGCTGTTCCTGTGTCAGTTTTGCCGTATTGAGCTGTTCCTGCTGATACCGGGTAAAGTCCTGCAGTTCCTGCTGTTGCGCCTTGTTCAGGCGGAATGTAAAGTCGTCCTGCAGATACGCCATGCTTTCCAGATGGGTCTGCCGTTCGGAGTGCTCTGTCTTCATGAGCTCTCGTTCTTTTTGCAGTTCTTCCTGCCGGGCTTTTTCCTTCTGTACTTCCTGATAGCGGTCTACAATGGCCGTGCCTTCCTTGTCATCGGTGCCCTTGCCTACGACCTGATTGTATATATCCTTGCGCTTTTCATCGATTTCACGCAATGTTTTCTGCAGTTCACGCTGCATCACGGCAAGCCGGCTGTCATAGTCACCGTTCATACCGATTTCATCCGCCGTAATTTCGGCTTCATCGCTGTATTTTGCCCGACGTTGCTGCCATTCATCCATGGCGTTCTTGACAGCTTCCTTTTGGTATTCGCTCAGTTTTGCGTAGGCTTCTCCCATAAGTGGCGAACGATACAAAGATGTACTTGTTGGCGCAAGATTGATACCGTCGCCACCGATAGAATCATAGATGGCCCTGACGCCGTTTACGTACTCTTCTGTGTTTTCGCCGTAGTGTTTTACACCTTCCCATACGTCGCCGCCTGCTTCCCGGATTTTACCTCTAAGCAGGTCTATAGCGGCAATGGTATTCTGTCGGTCATTGGCTGCATAATCATCTGGCAGGCTGTGGCGCATTCCGTCGTCGCCCAGGTAATCCTGCCCGGCCAGAATCTGGAAGATGCCAGACGCCCCGGATGCCGGATTGTATGTATTCGCCCCGATAGTAGTAATATCGCGCTGGTCACCGGATTCATACGTAGCTATAGCCAGCAATACTTTCAGCAGATCTGTAGCGTTCATTTCCTGCGCCACGTCTTCAATAGTCTGGATGGCCGGGGTCTGGGGAATCGTGACGGATTCCTGGGAAACTGTAGGCTGTACCACCGCTGCAGACTGAGGGAACAGCTGAGCCATAGATATGTAGCCTGTAACCGCCCCAAAGTCACCTTCTACGGATGGCTTTTCAATAACACCCGTACTGGAGTTAGCACCAACATAGCCGCCTTCCCCGTTGCTGATGACAATATGACCGTCGCCTAATACGACAACGCCATCGCCTTTTGCCGGTACATAGCCATCCCCCGCCGGGTGCCATGCATCCCCAGCAGCGGCTATGATATCAGGCACTACGCGGGGAAGACGTTCTCCTGTAGCCTCGAAAACGGCATCGGAAAACAGCTTTCCGCAGTCCGTTGCGCTCAGTCCGTCACCACCCAGCAAATACGGCATGCCATCCCGGGATGCCCCGTATTGATATACCGTATCACCTACGGCGCCACTACCCGAAGACGCGGCAGATGGTGTAAAGGATTTCAGGGAAACAATGGATTTTGCGATATCCTTATTGATGCCGCTTACCTCACGGGAAATCTTTGCCAGGTCAATCTGGAGCTGTGTGCCGGTCAGGTTCAGCAGTTTATCATTCAGACTGTCGATGATATTGGCTACTTTTTCATTAGCCTGAGCGATCTTTCGGGAATTTTCCGCAATCACATTTGCGTATTCTTTGTTTGCCTGAGCCTGTTCCCTTGCGGCTTTAGCCGCTTCGCGCTGGGCCGCGGCCGCTTCCTTATTAGCTTTCTTAGCGGCATCTCCGTCATCATCGTCACCGGGAGGATATTTGCCGGTAACCTTATCGATAAGATCAGGCCGTTCATTTGCGATTGCCTCCTGCATGCGCTTAGCTTTTTCCATGCTGGCAATCATTTCATTCTTTTCCTGTTCTTCCTGCTGACGCTTCAGTTCTTCCTCATGCTCAGCGTTCATCTTCTTGACGGCTTCCACGTCTTCCGGGCTTTCTGTATCCCAGTCAGCCCCGCGACCGGTCCAGTCTAATACTGTAGGTGCTCCGGAATCCTGCCGTTTTACGCTGCCATCCCGGTTAACGACCCAGGTAGCACCTTTATACCAGTAGGAGTGCTTTTCGTCCCAGTCCCGTTCCGCAGATGCGTATTGGTACAGCTTATACAGCGCGGCCCCTATAGCTACTGCCACGCCTATCCAGCCGCCTACAAGGTTCCATGCCAGCGAGGTAAGATTCTTGATTGCCGTCCCGGCAACAGCCCCCATGTTAACGACTTTTGCACCGCTTACGGCGGCCGCAGTACCTGTCGCTACGGTAGCGGCATTGGTTTCCAGTGTTTTCGCTTTGAGCGCTGTCTGCGCTTCTCCGGCGATAGCCGCACCGGCCGCACTCTGAGCGCCTGCCGTAAGGCTCTGCGTGCCCTGAAGCTCATTAGCCAGCGTTGTCTGTACGACCTGCTCTGCCAGTTCTGCCTGGCCCGCCCGTACCAGCGCAATCGCTTCATTGGCCCGGGCCGCCATCATCTCAGCGGCTGCCCCCTGGGCTTCTATATTGGCACTAGTTGCCAGAATCTGAGTGGCCAGCTCCATTTCCCCGGCCTTCATGGCTGCTAAGGCACCTTCGAACGCCGTACGGCTTGTCTGTGCGACCGTAGCACGCTGTACTTCCAGTTCTATGTTCCGCTTGATTTCGTTGCCCAGGGATGCTTCGAGTGTGATTTGTTTCGCAACGGCCGCGGAATCCATCCCGCTACGTGCCCCGGCAGGAGATACGCTGGCCAGCGCGGTCATACTGCTTTGCGCTTTAGCCAGATTTGCCTGACGCTGTGCATCTGCCTCTGCCATAATCTGTATCCGGGTCTGTTCAGCGGCCCGGCCCAGGGCGGTCTGGGCTGTTGCGGCCCCGGTTATGGCATTGCGGTAATCCGTTACATAATAGCTGATTTTCCGGCCAATCCACAGGGCTATCATACCTTCTGTCAGAGTTGCCGTGTGCTGTGCCGCTACTTCAATGATAGCGGCTACGGCTTTCATGGCAGGAAGGAATACGCCAGACAAATCACGGCCCACTTCCGCGATGCCACTGGCAAAATGCTCCACGACGATACCGGCGTCCCGGATACTTTCGATGACATCGCCATTGATACCGGTTACCTTTCCACTGCCCACATCTACGGATACCAGTTTATTGGCAAGCGTGCTCATTTCATCTGTGACTTCTTGAATCATAGGCGTCAGGGCTTCCCCGCCGACACGGGCAATGGATTCTTTCAGATGGTTCCAGCGGCCTTCAAATGTTTCCAAATAGTGTTCGTTTGCTTCAATTTCGCCGCGCAGACGTTCCGACAGGAAATTAAACAGGCCTTCAGCCGACTGCTTCGCTTTCTGGATATCCTCATTGGACAGCCCTAACTGCATGCCCAGTGTCGTCCGTTCTACGTTCCGGCCATTGATGATATCGCGGACATCACGGGATAATACGTTACCGTCTATCCCCATAGCCTTGCCTGTCGTAGTGAAGGCGCTGGCCAGTTTCATCGTCTGCTCAATCGTCATTTTGGCATTGAGCGCACTCGGGAGCATGCCACGGAATACTTCAGATATTTCTTTCGTGCTGGCTCCGGTAACTAATGCCTGGTCAGACAGTTCCCTCATGAGCGTTTTAGACATGCCCAGTGCTTCATTCCACCGGATGGCCTGCCCGTTGATCTGGCCCATGGACATGAGCGATCCAGCCAGAGATATAGACCCGGTCTGCATCGTTGTATAGAACTCCAGTGCAGAGCCAACAGCGCTATGCAGGGCGTCTGTAATACCGTTCAGCCCGGATATAGCCGTGGCATATGCCATAGTGTTCTGCAGTACGGAATGAACGGAAAGCATGGAGTTTCCGAATGATTCGAACTGCTGTTGTGCGTTAGCCGCTTCCCGTGCTACGTTACGGAATGCGCCTGTTGCATCGTCCTTGCCAATAATCCGTATCTGCACATCAGTGCCCGCCATCTTTAATCATCTCCCTCATTCGTTTCAGCTCATACCGTTCCAGGCATTGGATTTTGATGAAATCCCCCGGTGATGGCTCAATGTCTAACATCCTAGCAGCCACAGCGACAGCGTTATAATCCAGCCCCATCGGGACAGGGGCGGCGCCGCCCATACTGCCGACGCTGCTATACCGCCATTGCGTATAGCAGTGCGCCCATAAGGTATACGCTACCATATTTAAAGGGGAAAGCTCTGGCATACGGTAATCACAGCTATCGCAGTCATCATCTTTCCCCAGGTCTTTACACGTCCGGCAATATTCCGCTTTAGTAACGGCCCAATCCCAGACGTCAATCAGTTTTTTTCGCTTAACTTATCCGAATACGTGGCCGCGAAAACCATCTGCCCAAAGTAATAGCAGATGTTATTCGGCAGATTGTCAAAGTCAAAGTCCGGATATACATTGTCCAGAATCCAGTCAGAGCACCGTTCCTGCTGCAGAACAGCACTTTCCCCGGATGATACCCCTTTAAAATAGTTTAACTTCTTAGCGTCCAGTTCGCGCCGCTGAGCGCGGGTCATAGATTTGATTTCCGGGAGCTTCCCTTCAGCAATCAGGTCATTAATAGCGTCCTGGACTTCTTTACCGCGTTCTTTTGCTTCTTTATCTGTCATAGTCGCCATTCTCTATTCCTCCTTAGTACGTTGCAACGTCATTGATCAGTGTCACTGTAATAATGCTGTTCCCTGCATCATCGGCGTAATATCCGCGGAAATTCAGCGTCTGGGTTATTCCTTTAGGACCACTGATGCCCGGTGTAGCACGTTCTAAGATGACTTCTGGGATAGAAAACGTAAGGCTGAAATTATCCCGGGTAAATGCCAGTTCCAAAGAAGTTTCTGTACTGTTCATCGCTTTCTGCAGCTGGGCGTCATCCTCGAACAATGTTTCAATGTTGCCCGTGATTTCAGACATCCCTTCATTGATGGAAGGGCGGATACTGGAACCGTTCAGGCAGTACGTGTCACCGTCCAGATTGTTGTTGATGTCCAACTGCATCTTCCGGCAGGTAGCCAGGGCAGTACCGCCTTCTTTTACAGAGGCGTTCACATTGTTGAAACGGGTCAGTTTCATCGTTGTAGGAGCTGTCGCCGCAGTCTTTTTCGCTTCTGTTTCATTGCTGGCCATGGTATCCACCGTATACGTTGTCTCATTATTACCAACCTGAGCAGTCAGTGAAAATTTATTGAATTTCGTACCGGTGTACGTGAAGAATAAGCCGATATCAGGGAACCCCTTTTCAATCGTCAGCGATGGGATTTCATCGGTCACCTTAAATACGTGCTTATAGGTTCCTTCCTTTGTGCCTGCCGTCGTAGTCGGTGCTCCGAACAGGCCCTTTAAAATATTGCCAATATTCCGGACATCCAGCGGGAGCTCTAACTGCCCGGATGCGTCCATCTGCCCGATCCCCGGTTCGGTCATATCCCGGCGGCCGGTAATCGTATTGGACTGAATCAGGCTCTGCTTGCCTGTCAGCGCATTTTTATTGATTGGCTGTTGATACCAGGTGCCGTCAGATGGCATCTGGCCATAGTTTTTTTCAAAGGTCAGATTCGTAATCGACTTCATGCCTTTTGCTTGCTTAGCCATGTGTTATCTCCTCCTAATAAGTCAATTCTTCCCCCATAGACGGGGTGATTTCCGTTATACAGATCATCGTACCCGTAAACTGTGGATACGTAGCGGATGGCGTCACGTCGTAATCGATACGGGAGATAGGCCAGTCACGACCGGCCGCAAATTCCTGAAGCTCTTCATATATGATCTGCCCCAGTTCATCGCATTCAACGGCGCCATTCAGGATGATTTCATGCGCGCCCGGGTAGTACGCGTTTGTTTTCGTCTCCCCGTCCACCTGTATAGTATTGTTCTTCACGACCCAGCCAACACCGATCGTATAAGACAATATGCTCTGATCGTCGCCTTCTATTTTCGACCCGTTCATCACGACAATATACGGGCAATAATCCCCGTCCGGTGCCTCCCGTGGATTTCCACCGTTTATCAGTACCGGACTACGGCCGTAATGACTCTTACAATACTCCTGTATCCGCGTACTGGCCTTTAGCGCGTCCATCCATGCCGTAGAAATCGTTTGCAGTGGAATCGTATGCTCCATATTGATTTTCCTCCCTGTCATTTATAGACACGGTATACCCGTTTGCCAGATGCCGCGCTCCGTTCCTGACTGCCGCTGATGTATGAAATAATTTTCCGCTGCATGACAGCGGATGCCACTTCCTGTACACGTGGCGCCATCGGTGCAAATGTCTGCCGGGGCTGGGTGCTAATCATGAGTTTAGAGGATGACGGATGCAGGCCCGCCGCAAAGAACGCCTTGCGCATACGGTCCGTCATAGGTGTCGCATACCCGGCCTGCTGTTTACGGCCCAGATACGCCGCGGAATGGCTGAGCCAGCCAACAGTTACCACGCCTTCATCGGCGTGGCTCTTATCATAGCCGACAGCCTGCCGCAATTTGCCCATAATCGGATATTTCTTTTCATTCCATCCGGTGAGAGCCCGCTCCAGTTTTGCCCGGTGCCAGTCATCCAGGACATGCGGGGCATACGCCTGCCCACCTGGAGCCTCTGACCGGATGCCTTCCTTGATAGCTTTCTGCGAATAATACGCCGCCGATTTCAATGCCGATGCAATCCATTTCGGATTATTTTCTACGAGCTGTTTCATGAAAGGCGTGGCCATGTCTTCATACTCAAGCCGTATGTCCATTTCTGTCACCTACCCCCACATGGACCCATAATCCATCGCAGACTCATGCATAACGAATCTCAGTCGCCATACAGCACCGGGATTATGCTGTTCCACGCTGACAAATGTATAGGTCGTACCATGAAATTGAATCTCATCGCCGGCATGAGGTTCGGTTATCCCATTATCAGCGTCGTCAAGGACTGTAAAGGACGCATCCCCGTAGCTCCGGCTCTTATCATGGGCGTTCCTGGATGTGTCGTTAACGCCTATTTCAGCGATGACCTGGACATCCTTTTTATTGCCCTGTGATACGTATACCGCCGCCTCGCTGACGTCCTCGAACAGGTCCCCGATGTCATCCCGTATCCAGTCTGCCAGGGCCATGCTATTTCTTACGGCCCACTGTAGCTTTCGGATCTACCGGCGGCAATCCCTTATCAGTACTAGCTGATGGCGTGCTTTCTTCTGCTACAGCTTCCGTTTTAAGCGCTTCTACATCCCCGTCAGCGACACGGATGATTTCCGCTGCTTCATCGTCCGGGATGTTCTTTAAAAGCGTACCAGGCACATAATCGACGCCATTATGGCGCAATGTATATCGTTTCACGATTAAATCCATATCGAATTCCTCCATCGCATGATTAAGGGCGTCGTGTATTGCGACGCCCTGCAACAAATCAATAAGCCTTCAGGGTAAACCAGTCATCTACGCAGTCCGGTTTCGGTACGCACCGTGTAGTCAGACGGATTCGTTTCGTATCGCTGTTCACGTCATCCCAGACTTTAGGGACAAATGCGCCTTCATACGTCTGGAAGGAGCCGTCCTTTTCTAACTGCGTAATGGCACCAAAGAGCTGGGAGCCCAGGCTCCTGCGTGCCATGATGACGTAGCCATCGGGGATATATTTCTGAAGCTTCCCTTCTTCGTCTTCGTACACACCGTCATATGCGTATACCTGCAGGCCGTTCATATCGAGGAACGTGCCGACATTCGTCACAGCGTCCCTTTCGATACGGGGCGCAAAGGTAGCTACCTTCAACTGGTCCGACGGGCGGAGCAGGTATTTCATCAGATCTTCATTTTTCAGCATGTAAGAAATGGTTTTCGATGTCGTGATGAGCACGGACGGCGCACGGCCGCTATCGGTAGCTACAGTCTGATACATGTCTTTCAGGCAGCCATAAATATCAGCCCCGGTGTTGCTCCACATATCTGTACCGCTCAGTGTCTTCTTATGTGTAAATTCGCCAAAAGATACGTTGTCGATGATATCAATAGAGCCATCGTTGGTCGTACCGCTTACGGTAAATCCGGCATACAGCATAGTCTGGACGCACATCCATTCAATACGACGTACGTCCATATCCATGAGTTCTACGATGTCGCGGGCGGCGATTTCCTGTTCACGGGCAGAAGCCGTACGGGTAGAAATGACCGATTCGCCAAATCCGCGTTTTTCGATATCGCCGATAGTCGTTACCCGTGCCGGTGCCATCATAGGCGGGGTATACTGCTTAGTAGTAAAACCATCACGGATTACGTTGACCGCTCCGCCATTGCGGGATACGAAAGGCGCCATCTTGCGGCTCCCTTTACGATAATCCATCAGAACGGATTCACTGGCGAATGTCTGTTCTGTACCGAAAAACGTATCTCTGAAAAGAGTAGTCGGGCGGTACATACGATCAATCGCCTGAAGAAGTTCATAGGTATTCGTGTAATCAATTGCCATGATTTATAGCCTCCTATTTTTCTACGGTTAAATAAATGTCGTGAAGACGGAGATTGTCTTCCTGCTTGGCCCGCGTATCAGAGCCACCAAAAATCAGCTTATCGGCATTGAACATGCCAGAAACATAAATTTCAGCTTTGACGTCTGCATCAGCGCTGGCATCTACGTCGTTGATCAGGACGGCACTGCCTACCTGGGAGCCATCCTCTTTAGAGCTGTCCGCAATGGTGTATTTGCCGCTGGCTGTTACTTTGCCTAATACAGTACCCCGTTTCAATTTGCCCGCGCCGGCTACAATAACCGCGCCAGCTGTGATGATGTGCGGGTACGTACCGCCAATCAGACCGTCGTATGCCTGTGTGCTCACGTTCTGTACTAATTCTGCCATTATCGTTTACCTCCTGCCTGTTTATTCAGCATATCGAGAAAAGCCGCCCGTTCAGCGCTATCTTCTGCGCCTGCTGATACGGCCCCGCCTTTTACATCATTGACGCCGCTGTTCATATTATCGTCGATGACTTTCTTCATGAATGCCTGCCCTTTGCCCATTTCATCCGGCTTATCTGATGGTGCTGCTTCTTTGGCCGTATCAATGAAGAACTGTACATCATCTGCCGTCTGGCCGTTTTCTTTGGCGTGCATGATGATCTTATGCACCTGTTCGCTGCCGTCGTCCAGCGCATCGAGAGCGCTTATCCGCGCCCGTTCTTCCTGGATAGCGGTATTACGGATTTCAGTTACCTGTTCGCCGTAGTTAGCTTCCAGGTCAGCTACCGTTAAAGTTGTTTCTGCCATTGTATCTTCTCCTTTTTTCTTCTGCAGGATCTGCCTGATTTCAGCCAGGTCCCCTGCCGCAAAATTAACAAATTTCTGACGATTAAAATCGACACCGTGAGGGCCGCTGTTCTGTACATCCGCGTACAGCATTTCTGTAGCGAACCCGTTATCAATGGCCGTCTGTGCGCTCATATACGTTTCAGCGTCCATTAAATCGGACAGCTCCTGACGCGACCGGCCCGTAGCCAGTTCATACGCATTCAGGATGGACTCCTTGATTTCGTCCAGGACATCCGCCGTATGGCGCATGTCCGATGCGTAGCCGTTAGCATACGTCAGCGGATTATGAACCATGAAAACGCATCCCGGTGTCAGTTTACGCTGTTCCCCTGCCATGAATACTACTGTAGCGGCGCTCATGACTTTCGTATCGCCGACAGTCGTAACATGCCCGCCATCATGGCGATGCTTCATCAGGGCATTATAGATGCCGGTACCGGCGTAAACACTGCCGCCGTAGCTGTCGATAGTGACCGTTATATTCTTTCCGGCATAATTCTTCAGCTCTTCCCGGAACGCGTTAGGTGATGCACTCGGAATACCCAGCCATTCATAGATCCACGCGTCATCACTGTCGATAAGGTCACCATCGATGCGCAGTTCTACGTCATCCGGCGTTTCTTCGTTCGGTTTAAAATTCCAGAATTTCAATTTCAGACTTCTCTCCTTCCTGGTTACATTTCCTGTCCGGTAGCCTGCCCAGTGGTATCATCAGCTGATGCCGCATCGTTGCCGTTGACAGCCGGGTATGCAGGCAGTTGATGCTGAGTCAGCCGGTTGTTTTCAATGGCCAGGCGTTCCACGTTTTCATCCCAGCTCGTCCCTGTCATTTCAGCCGCTTCCTTTTCCCGGGTCGATAAGCCGAATAAGATACGGAGCTGTGCGCTCTGGGCTTCTTTCACCGGATCTAGAACGCCCATGACAGGTCCGAACCATTCACTATTACACCAGGCGGCCCGCTTGATAGGATCATCAAAAAATCCCGGTGCCCGCACCCTGCCGATGGCAATCGCTTCTGTCAGCCAGGCCTCATACACGGGCTGGCAGAAGTCCCGGGAGAACCATACCCGGCGCATCTTGAATTCAGACCATGCCTGCAGAAGCGCCGCCCGGCTCGCCGTGTAACTGGAATTGAACGACTTCATCAGTACTTCATACGGTATCCCCAGGGATGCCCCTATCTGCTTAGTCAGCTCTTTCACAAACGGCTCAAACGTGGACAGCGACCGCTGAGGATCAACTGTTGCAATATCATATCCCTGTGGCAGCATATTAACTGTTCCCGGGCCGATTGCAATGCTACCCGGGTCTAACGCCGGTGATGGACTCCCAGAGCCGTTCATCAGGTCCGATATAGGCATATCCCCGGTTTCATGGTCCGATGTTTCTTTGATGAACATCGTAAAATACGCCTTGATGATAGCCGCTGTCAGTTCAGCATTCGTATACCTGCCGGTCTGCTTGATAGTTTCGATGACAGGAGCCAGTTTAGGAACGCCCCGGTACTGTTCGGCCCGTTCATCATGGCATACCTGCAGGATATTAGGCACACCGGTCTGTACGCTGCGTACTGTCACCCGTGCCCAGGTCGTAGCACGATACATATTGGCCGGGTCGTACTGGTACCGGTTAGATACGTAATAAGCAACGACTTTGCCATCGTCATCTACTTCGACACCATTGATGATACGGTTCCCGTTATCGGTGTTATGCATGACGACATTACCGGGAAGTACAATACCGTCCGTATTAAGCGCCCATGGATTGCTTACCCGGGCGGCTTCTACCAATTGGATGCGCAAGGAGTACGGCATGAGCGGGCCTGCCTGGCGATACTTGAACAGTGCGAACGAATCGCCATCTACGGCGTAGCCCATATAAGCTATGTCTTGCATATCATAGAAATTATTCCGGCCGAACACATCACACTCTGTAGATGACGCCCATAGATTAAATTCTGCCTTGACGCTCCGGCTCCATGCTTCCGCCTGTTCTGCCGTGATGCCCAGCAGTTTATACATAGGCCTCGGAGCAACGTTCAGCCCTGCCCCTACAATATTTGTACGTGACGTGTTGATGGCGGCAGACGCTACCGGTGTACCCAGTACTAAGTCAGAAGACCGGCCGCGTAGTACGCCTAAATTCGCATCGATATCACTTTGCGGCGATGATTTGACCGGGTGCCAGGCGGCCAGGCTCCCTTTGCGGAATGATGCCCCAGACTCAGAATAACCGGAATTACGTACAGCCGTGCGTACTACATTCATCGTCGGCATACGCGCCATCTTGCTATGCTTATGCTTTTTCTTTCCCATATCGCTACCCTCTCAATCCAGTAAAATAAAGCGCTTCGTCCTGGCAGATCCGGACGCCTGCACAGCTTCTGCTGACTCTTCCGGCAATGTCACACCAGCGGCGCGCAACTCGTCGATGGACCGCCGGATCTGCTGATAGTCCGCCCGGCGGTTCTTTATCGTACCGTCCTGCCATTCCTGGGACTTAAGTACTTTCTTTTCTGCTTCCAGCAAGGCCCGCAAACGGGCCTGTTGTACCGTATCTGTCATACGACAACTCCTTTCCGGATGCATCCGTACTTCTTCTTAACGCTGACCGGCTTAGCATCGCCTATCACACCGCTTATAGCGGATTCATAAGCGCTCCAGTCAGGGCGGATAGATCGCATGCAGGCCAGATTATATACCTGCAGGTCGATTGGTTCGTTACGGCCATCAGGCGCTATGTTCTTCCACCGCTTGACGATTCTGCCGCGGCTCTTCTCCAGTACGAGCTTTTCTGCCAGAAGTCCACGGAAATACCGCCGGTCATAGCCGCGTTCATCGTCATCAGGAAAATGCATGTACTGGGCCCCTTTTTCTGTAACATTCTTTAGTCGTTGCAGGATGTATTCCTTGCCATCGTTGACCCCGATAAGTGTCAGCAGGAGCCCTGGGAAGTTCCGGGCCTTAGCTGGCTTATACAGCAGTGGAACACCGAATTCATGCGCGCCACGGATAGCAAACCTCTGCTGGTACTGCCTATCCATACAGTACCGGTATACCTCTGATGTGTAGTGGCCGCCGGAATCGATGAACGTCCGGGCAATTTTCAGGGTCCGGCCGTCGGAAAATGTGAACTCCCGGTTTAGCATCCGGTCCAGGTCCTCCCAGACATGGGACTGCGCATCGGGAACGCCCAGCAGGATTCCTTTTTCAATGCCCCAGCGTTCTTCACCTCTGCCCCAACCGGCGATCTCATACTCCAGACGGTCATCCTGCGTATCCACCGCGGCAGTCAGGAGCAGTACGCCTTCCGGGAGCTCTGCGTTATACGGCTCCCGCCGGGCCAGTAGCGGCTCGATATCCTTGATACTCGTATCTGGATTATAGATTTCAGCAAGCCGTGTATTGACGAATGTCTTCATCGATTCTTCATCGTCTTTGGCTTCCAGATACTCTTTGACGATATCCGTCCAGTGCACCCAGGGGGATGAAAAGGCGTTCACATGGAACGACCGGACAGACGTAACACCGGGATTCAGACAGATGTACCCCTGCTTAGCCGCCTTTACCTGGGATTCTGTATACTGGAAACCGCAATCCGGGCAAACCCACCAGACGTTATGAACTTCATAGCTTTTCTGACCGTCTTTGTCGTATTCGTCATACTCGAACTTCATATCATCGATGGTTACCCAGTGCCATTCGCCGCAATTCGGGCACTGATACCGCCACTCTTCCTGACTGCCCAGCATGTACTCACGCATAATGCGGCTTGTAGCGTCCGTTGGAGTAGAGAACAGCCCGATGATACGGTTCCAGAAGTTGGATGTACGCTTTTCAGCCAGGTTTACCGGATCGCCTTCCGTACCGGCCGATGGCGCAAACCGGTCTACTTCATCACACACCAACACCCGGATAGACCGCTTGGCAAGGCCGGATGGCGCATTAGACCCGACGAGCGATAAATACCCACCGGGGAACAGTTTCTTTAAAATTGTGTTGTCGCCGTTCCGGGATTTCTGCTCATGGATGCGGCATGCAAGGACGGGGGTCATAGCGACTGTCGGAGTCAGTCGTTCTTTCGAAAAATCCTTACTATCTTCTACAGTCGGCTGTACCATAAGCATCGGGCACGGATCCAGATGAATAAAACGGCCCAGGAGATTAAACAGGATTTCGGATTTACCTAACTGGGCCCCCAGCATAGCAACTACTTTCGTGACTCCTTTGGTGGTAAACGCGTCCATGATAGGTATCTGGTAGTTCTTGGATACCCATTTGCCGGGGTCTGCACCATACTCAGCCGGTATCTGCCGGTACTCATTCGCCCATTCGGATACTGTCATGAGGGGCGGGGGCGCGACATCAGACAGGATATCCTGCATAAGATGGATGGTTTTTCTGGGAATATAGCCATACTTTTTACTATCAGCCGTCATCGTCATCCCCGGAGTCGATATTTTCTAGTTTAGCCGCGTCGAACTCGGAAAGATCTTTTAATGCCCGGTTGATTTCTGCCGTCAGCATCTCGTTAATGTCCTCTGGTGATTTCCCGGCGAGGGAGGTCGCCATTTTTGACGGCAGTGCCAGAAGCGTTCTGCGGAACACAACAACCATATTCCCAACAAGATAGACGATATCCGATGTCTTATGCAGCTCATTTTTCAACTCCCCTAACTTCAGTTCAGCTATTTCCCGTTTAGCCTTTTCGTGGAGGGCCCGTTCCTTTTCAAAAGCTACATCTTTGCCCCCGTTCTTTTCCAGCTCCTGCTTGTGCAGGAATTCCATGCTTTGGATGAGCAGGATTTTCCCGTCATCGTCGCATACCAGTTCTTCATTCTGACGCATTTGTGATATGCGCTGTTGCGTCACCCCCAGAATCTTTGCCATTTCGCTTTGAGATATAACCAGACTGCGCCAACACTTGGAAACATTCACCCTCCATCACCTCCATCTATGCGTTTTTGTAACAGCTATGCATAATAGACAAACAAACTGTAAAAAATATTCATAACTAGAAAAGCGCCGCGGGGCGACCGACCCCTGTGGCCCTCATATTTCACAAAAGAACCTAAAAATAAAAAGAAATTCTTATTTAAACTTAAAATTATTTAAAATTGAAAAATTTAGCTATGAGAAAATGTAATAAATATACCGTCTTGTACTTGCCTATCCCGGGTATAGAAAAAGGACATCGCATTACACGATGTCCTTTTTCAGATGCTCCAGCATCTGCTGTGCTTCTTTCGGGTGCTTTTTTAAGATCTGAGAGAACTCCCGGATCATCTCCCATTCTTCTGTTGTTGCCCGGATAGACCGCAGTTTACGGAATTCACCTGCCAGAAGCGGACGCCCGGCGCCTTCCCGTTTTCCGCCTCTCATGGCTCATCACCACTTTTCAACCGATGCGCAATGTACCCGGCGATGACCAGCCCGGCAATGCCCGTAAGCCACGTAATCCGGCCAATCAGAATCGTGGAAAAAATCCATAGCAGTACGACACTTACATAGCCTTTCCCGATACGATTGATTATTTTCTTCATATCCGTTACAATGGATGTAAGGCAGGAAGCAGGGCCTTGGCTCTGCCTCCCTCCTATTTACTTACGAACGCTCTTAGGTTTGCGCTTGCTCCGCTTTGCCTTAGGGCGTTCCTTTCGTTGTTGCCGGTATTCGCTCTGCCATTTCCAGAGGGTGTACCCGGTAACAACGGTGCTGGCTATACAGCTCAGGAAGTCTTTTACATCCATTGCTATCCTCCTCCTTTCAATTATATTATAGCATATTATTTATAATATGTAAATACATAATCAAATAAAAGAAGGATAAAAAAGGAACCCGCTAACCTGTCCGGCTTTTCCGCGCAGACAGAATAGACTGGGTTCCTTTACACAATTTGATATCTTAATTATACCACGTCAAGAGTGTAAGGACGTGTATTATTTGTAAGGACTTTATAGAATTTGTCTAAAAATCGCGATGAAAATTCATCTAACGCGGCATTTTTCAGCTCGCCGCGGACATATACAGGCGAATACTTCATGCAGTCGGCAATCTCCTGCCAGTCCTGCAGGTTGATGTACCGGCCATACAACAGCGTACGGAAGTCTGGCCGCTCTATCTGACCTATCTGCTGTACGACCGTCGTCATGAACCGGCGGAACGCCGCCACTGCCTGCTCCTGCGTCTGCAGTTCCTGTTGCATGGTTTCCAGGTCGTGGGCGTCCCATGTCGCCCCGGCAGTCATCCCGCCCATGACACCATCGATGGCCGCTGTCACCCGTCCTGTCGGACCGCCGAAGATCTCCTGGCGCATCCGGCGTATGACAATATCCCGCTGGATGATTTCGGCCTGTACCTGCCGGTACTGGCCCAGATACTCTTCTGCTGTCATATTACATCTCCTTCCCTACAATGGACCCACGCAAGAAACGAATATACTCTTCTGCCTTCAGCAGGTCGCTTTCCAGTGTCCCTTTGCGGGGGTATCGATAAAGGTACTTGATGATGTTGCCCATGTAGTACGCTTCCACCCCGGATAGGCCGGCCGTCATCATCTGGATGATATCCTTGCACTCTGTCCCCTTCCATGTGTAATGGTCGGGGTGGTGGATTGCATCGCAGGACGGGTCATGCGGGGTGTAAGACTCCGGATAGCATGGCCCCTCGTTGTCCGTGCTGTCATCGACTTCAATTTCTTTACCCTCAAATAATACCGTATGTTTGCCCATTTACTTTCCTCCTTTATACCGGTACCCTTTACGGGCCAGCGTCTTTGCATGCCGCATATGGCTCCGTTGCTTCATATGGCGGATAGACCGCTGCCATGACTTCTGCTTTAAGTAATGATTATGCCGCTGGGCATGCCGTGACAGTGACAGAAGCATGGCCACGAGGTCATTGCATAGGTTCTTTTCCATGCCGTCTCCTCCCGCGTTTATTATATGATCACGACATGCGCATGGCTGATATAGATTACATCTCCGCTTGTATGTTCTACAACGGTATCATCACCAGAATCTTTGTCAAGCCAGTTCAGGATGGCCCCGGAACACGTGCCCATGGCATCGCATGCCCTATCTGATACCGGGCAGTTGCCACAGGCCGTAACATCGGCCATGAACTGGGCCAGCTGTTCCTTATCCATCATTTTTATTGCTTCATAATTCGTCATGACATATCCCTCCTATGAATTCAACCGTTCTTTCAAAAGCGTACTGGCCTTGAACGTTGCGACGTTGCGGCCGGGTACGTCTATTTCTTCCCCGGTCTGGGGGTTTATGCCCTTACGGGCTTTCCGTTCCTTAGCGCCGAAAATCCCGAATCCTCCGATACGTACCTGACCGCCGTCATGAAGCTCGGATGCGATGGTTTCGCATAATGCGTACAAGGCCCGTTCTGTATCGGCCTTTGTAAGGTTTGCCATAACAGCAGATTTTGCAATCAGTTCTTTTTTATTCATGGTGTATCCTCCTATGCTCTCGGTGGCCGTACGATAGGCGCCCAAAATGGCACCTCCTGGACCCGTACAGGCCTTGTAATCATATCGACGGTCCAATAGTCACCGTGGAACGTACCACCCGTTACAAGCGGGTATGGCGTCGTTACGTGCATCGCTACCAGTACACGTATAGACTCTTCCGGCGCCTGCTCAGCTGTCCGTACCCATTTCATACAATACGCCTCCTTAGATCTGCACCTCGCCGTGTACGGCCTCGTAATCGTTCAGTGCCTGATATTGCAAGCCGCATTCCCGGTTCAGGCATTTCATGTACTCCAGTATATGTGTCGTCCCGTCCCGGATGAACCAGGCATAGCCCTTGATACGCTCCTGGATGCGCTTCATCCGTTGCGGGCCGAAATGGTACAGGTCATGCAGGGCGAGGAATATCAGCGTATACGTCACCTCGACCCCGGCCTCTGCCCCTCTCATCTCCTTCCCGCCGGTATACTTCAGCCCTTTCAGCAATGCCCGGGTAAAGTCCATCTTCAGCCGCAGGTCCAGCCCGTACGTGTCCAGGCGGTTGCGGTATGCCGTGAACTTGTCGCCGTCGCCGTCTATGTCATGGCTGTACTCGTTAACTTTATCTGTGATGCGGCACAGCCTTTTGCACCCGAACTGCAGGGCATCGTCATCGTGCAGGGCCATGTAAATCAGCACGGACGTTGATATGGTGCTCCCATTGGCGGCTATGCGGCCCCTTTCAATCATGTGGCTTCCTCCTTCCGTATCCTGTCTATCCGGGCTTTCAGGCTCTGTAATACCCATGCCTGTGATACGTCTTTCTCGTTCAGGGCATCCGCAAGGTCTTCATCCCGTGTGCCATCACAGATAAGCTGATGGACGATGACCGGATATTCCTGTCCCTGCCGGTGCAGGCGCTTGTTAGCCTGCTGATACAGTTCGAGGGACCATGTGAGCCCGAACCAGATGACGTGATGACCGCCCTGCTGCAGGTTCAGCCCGTAGCCGGTCGATGCCGGATGGGCCAGAAGCAGGTCGATCTGCCCGTCGTTCCATGCCTGTTCATCGGCGGCGCCTTTATAAATACGGCATCGCAGTTTTGTTTTCTTCAGGGCTTCCATCAGCCGGTCCCGGTCGTGCTGGAAACTGTAGAACACCAGCGCATGCTGTCCGTTCAGCTTCTCGACCAGTTCCAGGAACGCCTCAATCTTGCAATCATGGATGACATGCACACCGTGCTCATCGTCGTAGATGGCGCCGTTTGCCAGCTGTTGCAGCTTGTTGGACAGCGCCGCCGCTGATGTCACGTCGATATCACCGTCCGGCAGTGCCAGCACCATCGTGCGTTCCAGCTCCTTATAGGCCTTTTTCGCCTTCGGCGACAGAACTACCGGGACTTCATCATAGACACAGGCAGGAAGCTGTAAGTAATCCGATGCTTTCATACTGATGCAGATATCGGATATCTTCTGCAGTACGGCTTCCTGCGCCCCGTCTTTCGGGTCGTACTCGTAGATGACGTCCCGGGTCCGGCGCCCCGGTTCAAAGTAGCGTTCCCGGAAATGCGTATAGTACCGTCCCAAACGTGCGCCCTGGTCCAGCAGGTACACCTGGCTCCATAGGTCACCCAGCCCATTAGGCGATGGCGTGCCTGTCAGCCCGACGATGCGCCGGATGTGGGGCCGGATGGCCGCCAGGGCCTTGAACCGTTTCGCTGAATGGCTCTTGAACGATGAGAACTCATCACACACGACCATATCAAAGGGCCAGTCGTTCTGGTAGTAGTCCACCAGCCAGACGACGTTTTCCCGGTTGATGATGTAGATATCCGCCGGGGTGTTCAGCGCCCGGATGCGCTTTGACACGCTCCCCAGGACCGTAGAGAACCGTAGATGCTTCAGATTGTCCCATTTGGCGGCCTCCCTCTGCCATGTAGCTTCTGCTACGGTCTTAGGGGCGATAACCAGTACATGGTTCACCTGGAACCTGCCGTATTTCAGCGCGTTGATAGCTGTCAGCGTGATGGCTGTCTTCCCCAGGCCTAACCCATGTCCAAAAACAGACCCAGTGCCGGTTTCTCGATGACCTGGCTGATACAGTACTGCTGATATGGGTGCGCTTTGAACATCATGTAGCATCCCCCCTTTCTGCCAGTATCATGGCCTGCCTGCCCAAGTACTCGTGAACGGCCAGTTCGCCATACAGGATATGGACGGTACAACCCAGACGCTGCAGGCGGTTGATCTGTATCCTCTGCAGCGGCCGTACCTTCCCGGAGATGGTCTTAAGCTCGACGAACTCGACCCGGCCATCGGGAAAGATGACGATACGATCCGGCACCCCGGTATTACCGGGGGATACCCACTTATAGGACCGGCCGCCCAGCTGTTCTACTCCTTTAGCTAATTTCTTCTCTATATCTTTCTCTAAGAGCTTCCTCATACCGCCCTCCTTGCATAAAAACTTACAGCCCATGTGTTCACCCCGAAGGGGGGAGTGAACATTCTCAGCTATAAAATAAAAAAAATGGGGCATTAGAGATGAAAGTAATAGTTATACACGCGTACGCGCTCTATATCCTCTAATTTTAATTAATATATATAGAATGTTCACACTATACTATATATACTAAAAATTCCAGTAATGAAGCGGCCTATGGCGTGAACATTCTATCAAAATTATGGGCACGTTTGTGCACACCTATCATTACCAAAAGTTCTTAAAAACTTTCTCTAGCATCTGAAAAATTTAAAGTGGTCATTAGAATGTTCACGCTAAACGCCATTATATTTATTCATCATTTTGTATATCTATCCTTTCAAATCCCCGTTGTGTGCCGCAGTAGCCATACCGCCTCCGCGATTTGTTCCGGGCCCAGCCGGGAAGGTTTGCAAGCACGCTGTTGATCTCACGGGTATCCCCCCTCTTCATGCTGCGCGGCTCGCCGCCAAAGCATTCGCACCATACCTCCATGGCACAGGTCTTTTCCCGGGCCCGGGGATTGGTGTTCTGCATCGTACCGGCCCACCACATGCGACGGGTGGATAACGGCATGGAGTCATAGCCGTCAGGTACAGGCCTTTCCAGGAATTCCTTTATCAGGCCTTCTTTGGCATTGTCCTCCCGGTGCCGTTCCTGTTCTGCCCGTGCCAGGGCGTCGAGTTCCGGTGTGTCCATGTATAGCGGTTCATTATTCTTCCAGATCTGCACGGCTTCTGCCCATAACTGGTCTGTCTCTCCGGGAAGCAGGCGCCATATATCCTTTACCGGTTTGTGGATGCCCACATCCACCGGCCAGAAGCGCCGGGACCCCGTTGGATCCTTCAAAAAGTCATGGTCGTTGCATGTGCCGAAAAACACGCCCTTACGGGGATACCGTCCGGTATGCCGTCCGTATGGCTGCCGGTACACATCATCACACCGGGACAGGAACTGTTTGATTTCGTTGTCATCGGATTTGCTGTAGCCAGTCATTTCCCCGATTTCATTGATCCATATCCCCTGCACCATTTCGGCCGCTTCCTTACCACGGAAAGACTGCAGGCTGTCGCTGTGCCATTCCTTCCCCAGGGTCTTCAGGAACGTCGTCTTGCCGATGCCCTGCGGCCCGGTGAATACCGGCACATAGTCGTATTTACAGCCCGGCATCATGACACGGGCCACCGCGGCGGCCAGGGATTTACGGGCTACAGCCCGGGTATACTGGTTGTCGTCGGCGCCCAGATAGTCATGCAGTACCGTTTCCACCCGGCGGCGCCCGTCCCAGTGGACGCTCAGCAGGTAATCCCGCACATCGTTGAATTTATGCTGTTCCGACACCAGCATCAGCGCCCCGGCTATCTTGTCCCGGCCGGTGATGCCGTAGCGGTTCTCCAGGTACCATGCGATGCCGGCGTCATCCGTATCGGTCCACAGCCGCTTGCCGTCCGCCGGGTTCCATGGCATGCTTCCCAGCACCAGGCCGCGGGTAGAGAAATCGTCGATGGCGATCTTACCGGAAAGCTCCGGGTCGTAATTGAGGATCCGGATGATATTGTCCATCGTCTTCTTCGGCCGTCCGGTGTTGCTGTCATACGCCAGTTTGGCCGAAGCCATCCAGCTTACGGAGTCTTCCTCTGCCGTGTCCGGTTCCGTCCGGTCCTGTCCGTCCTTGTCCGGGCCTTCCTGGTCGATGCAGGAAAAGACATCGGATGCGCTCTTTGCGGCGGCGATGTTGAGTTCTGTCATGACGGATGCATCCTGCATGGCCAGTTTCTTCATGGCCTGATAGCTGGGCAGGCGGTTGTCCGGCAGGCCGTCTTTGGCATCAGCATCGAGGTCGCTGAACCGGTGCAGCCGTACCAGGTCGAATGCGTTCACCAGCTGGCCGCTGCAGGGGTCCGTAGCGTGATGGCTGTACAGGAACGTGCCATCCTCGTACAGGACCGCCCCGGCGACGGTTGAGCCGCCAGTGTACGTCAGCCGATCGTCCCGGTCCGTGTCCTCATAGGCATTCGGGATGTACGCCCCGATGGCGCCCCGGATGTCATAGGTCCGGCAGAACGCGCCGACGATGCCCGCTTTTTTCGTAGGATCCGCCTGCCGTGCCAGCAGTTCTTTTGGCTTGGTCTCGCCGCCCGGCACCTGCGGCCATGTGCGCACGTCATGCCAGTCTTCATACTGGGCCAGTATCCCGTCCGCGCTGACGAACGGCTTATCAGCATAGGAGTAGATGTACTGGCTGTCGGCACTGCACCCTGGCCAGTACATCAGCCGGGACGGTTCGAACGTCGTCGGGTCGCACAGCTCGATGCCGATGATGCCGGCTAATTTCCGCGCTATAGGCTCATACTCGTCTGCTGTTACCGTTTTATCGAGCGGCAGGATGACGCGCAATCTGGGGCGGAATGGGGCATGTGAGCGGGTGCTGTAGACGACATAGGCGATGCCCAGGCTGTCTATCCGGCGGATGACGTTGTCTGTCTCGCCCGATGCGATGTTATCGAGGTCCAGCGTCACCAGGTCCCGGCCTGTCACAGCCGATGCCTTGCGCCGGGTCCCTTGAAGGGTCCCGCCGACGAAGCCGCCGATGTCCTTCAGCTCGCCCTGTCTGCCTTTGGGCATGGCCATATACTCAGCGTAGGATTCATCAGTCCGCTGTGGCGTGCGCAGGCGGGAGATGAACTCCGACCACATGAACTCTGTCCGGACCCAGTTCTTGCTGTTGCGGCTGGCACCTGCGCTGATAGTCAGCTTCCTATCGTACTGCAAATCGTTTCACCTCCTAATCTTTCTTATAGTACGGACTGACGAATCCATCCGCGTTCAGCAGGAGCCCCGGCGCCCACGGTATCGGGGCGCACATGATGGCACTGACCCGTTCTACCTCGTCATCGTGCAGTTCTTCCTTTGGTACTTCCAGTACGACCTCATCATGGATGTGCATGAGCGGCTTATAGCCATGCTGTACCAGTCTCCTGAGTGCCAGGGCCAGACAATCCCGGGCAACAGCCTGCGTGATGTTTTCGGTGAGCTTTCCGCCGTATGTCGATGTGTTGACCCACTTTGTACCTATCTGGGTCCGGTAGTAGATGGCCGGGCGCCCGAACTGGTTATCGGCCACATACGGCTGTGGATAGAACAGCCGGCGGCCGCTGGGAAGGGTGATGGCCAGATAGTCATACCCGTACAGCAGATTGCATTCCCGGCTGAACACGATGCCATGTGGCAGCCCTACCGGGCACGCGTCCTTCATGACTGACAGGGCCGCGCCTTCCACGGCGTACCAGAAATCACAGATACGGGGATTGGCACCGCGCCAGCGGTGGACGATATCCGGCAGTTCCTCTTCTGTCAGCCCCTGCTTGAGGGCGCCCATGGAGATCAGCGCATTCGGGCCGCCTGCATAGCCTAAGGCCAGCTCTGCCACTTTGCCTTTCTGGCGCAGATGGCCGTTGATGCCGTGCTTTACGACCGGTACACCGAACATGGACGATGCAGAAGCGCAGTAGATATCCCCGCCCCGTGCGAAAACGTCCATGCGCCACTTCTCATCGGCCATCCAGGACAATACCCGGGCTTCGATGGCGGAAAAGTCAGAGACACACAGCATGGACCCTTCCGGCGCGATGAACGCCGTACGGATCAGCTGTGACAGGATACTGGCAGCATCCCCGTATAACAGCTCCAGTCCGCGGCGGTTCCCGGCTTCTGCCAGATGGCGCGCGGCGTCGATAGCGGGCGGCACGTCATGCGGCAGGTTTTGGACCTGTACCAGACGCCCGGCCCATCGTCCGGTACGGTTTGCCCCGTAGAACTGCAGGACGCCCCGGATACGGCCGTCACCGCATACGGCCCGTTCCATAGCCTGATACTTAGATACGCTGCTTTTGGAGAGGTTCTTGCGTATCGTCAGCACTTCTTCTGCCGGGCCGTCTGCAATTTTAAGAGACTCTGCTACGGTCGCTTTTGTCAGCTTATCAAGATTCAGATCCGTGTTTTCATTGAGCCATTCCATGAGCTGGTTGCGGCTGTTGGGGTTCTGCAGTCCCGTAATCTGTATGGCCCGCTGTATCAGTTCTTCCTGGTGCTCTGCGTTGATGGCCAACGCACCTTTGACAAGGCTCATGTCCAACTGGATGCCCCTGTTATTGAGCTTGTAGTCAATGACCCAGTCCTCCTGCACCCAGTCCGGCACGGGATAGGCCATCAGCCGCTGATAGTCCGCCATCTCCGTCACGACATCCTGGGCGTTGTACTCTTTGAACGTCCGCCACTTATCGGGGTCATGCTTTGGCAGGTTGCGCAGGCGTCCGCCGTTGCGCTTCGTTGCCTTGCACGGCATGCAGAAATATCGGATCAGTGCTTTGCCGGCTGTCATCTTCCGCTTGTCCTCCGGCAGTCCCAGGGCGTTCCCCAGTCTTGCCAGCCCCGCCGGATATCCCAGATACAGCCCATGGAGCATCGTACAGCGCCACTGGTCCGGCGGTGTAAGGTACCCGGTACGGTTGAGGCAGGTGATTTCAAAAGCGGCGTTGTAGGCATGCTTGATGACATCCGGGTTATGCAGGTCTGCAATGACCTGCCCTGGTATTGCCTGTCCGCATGCCAGGTCCACGACTTTCACCGGGCCAAAATCGTATGAATAGGCAAACAGCAGAATCTGGAACGCGTCTGTATCGCAGTACCGGTACAGTCCGCACTTGCCGATATCCACATCGGAAAATGTTTCTATATCAATGCTTAGATGTTTCATTTCGGCCTCCTGTAATTCGTAATGAAAAGGGGCCCTGTACGGGCCCCCGTGATTACATTGGCTGGCCGGTCAGTGGATTGATTGCGCCTGTCTTAGGGGCCGTCCCGGGAGAAACGGCTTTGAATACGGACCGGGCAGATGGTGCCTGGCCGCCCAGGGGTTCACCGTCGCGTACTTTCTGTACCGGGCCGAGGCCGCATCCGATGCCTTTCTTACCCTGATAGAGGTACGGATAGAAATTGACGGATACGTTGACATACATGCCAGAGTAGACCTGTGTCGGGTTCATGATCTTCTGTACGTTCTGGTCTACGACTTCTATCGGGCTGTCGGCTCTGCTGGACGCCGTGAATACCCAATGGCCTTTGCATTCCGGGGCGTATTCCTCGCCGTTCTGTTTGACCCCGTCGCCGTCGTGTACCGGGTTGGGCACGATAGGAGGCATGACGCCGTTCCATTTCCCTTCGAGGCCGTTCCGTGTTGCCGCCTGGATAGATGCGTCGATTTTCGCCTTGTTTGCCGTGTCAGTCTTAGGCACGAGGATGGTTATCTGGAATTTAGGCTCCTGTCTGGCCGGGTCCGGGCTGTAGGCTTTCAGGATATGTACATACGAGGCTCTGACATTTTCTAATACGATGTTCGTGTTTTCCATAATTAGTTATCTCCTTTTTGATCAATGGATTTGAATACATCCGCCGCTTTGGGCGTAAGGTCGAGCGCCGGGCGTTTGTCGGACTCAGGCGCAAGTGCAGGCTTGCCCGGTTTCTTTTCGATGAATTCCCCGCACAGTTCAGCGAACAATTTCTTGCCGATGGCCTTTTCCGTTTTGGCCAGGGTGAGCGGCACCCGTTCGTACAGGACGGATTCATCTATCCCGTTCTGCATCAGCTTGCCAAAGGCTGCATCCGTATCGGTAAACGTACGGCTCCCGCGTCCTTCTACGGCCTTCCAGCCGGGCACATGCACGCCCTGCAGGCACTGGGAGAGCGCGTATTCCTGCAGGTCTTCTGCCCATTCCTTGAGCTGTTTCGCCTTCTTCAGGTATTCGCCCAGTTCCGGCATGGTTATCATCGTCGGGTCGTGCTTTTCTTCTGCCGTAGCGGCCATAGCGGCATACGCTTCAGACCGGGCCTTGCACTGTGCCTTTGCCCGGCAGAACCGGCACCAGTCGCCTGGGTGGAACTGCCCTTTGCTTTCAGAATAAGCCTCCTGCGCTTTCGGTTTGACTACGGACTCAGCCCATTGCGTGAGCTGTTCGATGCCCAGTGTCTCCTGGCTGAAATTGTTGATACGCGGCTGGATGATGTGCATGTGCACCGTCTCGAACTGGTACAGGAACTGATAAGCCGATAGCGCCCCCAGGGCGTACAGCCTCATCTGTGGATTATTGGCGGCGTCTACGGGTACGCCTTTCCCGTACTTGAAATCGATGACATGTAGTTCTTTCGGGGCCATGATCAGGCAGTCGGCTGTACCGAATCCATCGGGTACGTACTGGCTGAAGTCTACCCGCTTCTCTGCCGCCACATAAGGCTTTACCTTATATGACAGCAGGATGCCTTTGATGTAGTCCAGATATGTTTCTGTATGGCCGTCCATTTCTGACTGATAGAGTTCATCCTTTTTCAATTTGTTCATCCGCCGGGTGTACGTCGCATGGCTGAGGGGCTCGATAGCATATGAGCGTAGTTTGAGCTCAGCGATTTTATGCGCAAGGGATCCTTCCTTTGCAAATTCGGATGTCGTATCCGGGAATTTGGCTTCCATCCGCGGCGCCGCCGTGCACTGGAGCCAGCGGTGCGCAGCGGATGCGCTCAGCAGGGCGTGTTGTGTCATAATCTCGCCCCCAGAGCTCTAAGATCCGTAGCCAGTTCGCCATATCTTTCTTTCGGGATTTCCATCATGGAGGCGACGCCGTATTTCTGCATGAGCGCCTGGAGTTCAGAAATCTTCCCTGCGTCCATGAGCGGCGCTGTAGCCGTCAGTAATTCATCGAGGGAGTAATCCTTCGCCGGGGCTGTCGGAACGGCCGCTACGGGCGGTTCTGGCGCTTTTGGAGCCGGTGCAGGAGCCGGGGCTGTCGGTTCAAGAGCCGGTGCAGGTGTTGGTGTTGGCGCAGGAGCCGGGGATGCTGTTACAGCCGGGGCCGGAGCAGATGCTTCTGCTTTCGGTGCTACTGCATCCATATCTGGATGCAGTTCCGCTGTCATTGCGCCCACATCTGGGCTCAGTGCTGAGCTCTGCTGTAAGAATGCTTTCATATCGGATAAGACTTCAGTTACGTTTCCTTCAAAGCTGATTTTCATCATAGTGTGTTTCCTCCTCTTTGCAGTTCAAAACCATTTGATTGTAATATGATTCCTTGAGTTCGAATCCCAAGGCCCGGCGGCCCATCTGCAGGGCCACGACGGGGACACTGCCGATGCCGGCGAACGGGTCCAGTACGATGTCATCGGGATTGGTCCACAGTTCCAGACACCGGGCGATGAGGTCGAGCTGTAACGGGCAGATGTGCCGTTCGTCCTTTTCATCTCGTGCCGCCGCCCGGTTGAGCGTGTTGCTCTGCCGAATGTCCATCCATACTGGTGAGGCGTACCGGCGCCATACCTGATGGCTGTATATCGGTACCGTGTTGTACTTCTTCTTTGCTTCTACGAGTTCCGGATCCGGCTGAGGGCGCAGCGTCTTCACGCCTTCCGGTTCATTTTCACCGTAGAACCGTTTCAGCCCGTCTTCATGCGCAACCGGCTCCGGATTATCCCCGGGCTTTCTGAACGTCACGACATAATCAGGGAGCCCGTTGCGGCACATGGCCGAATCTTTTAATAGCTGTTTGTGCATCAGCCCCAGGGCTTTTGTACGGGTTGCTTCCACGAGCGGATCCTTCCATATGACGACCCGGCTGTGATAGATGAAGCCGGCCTTCTCGAATGCCCGGATGATTTCGCCGGGGAAATCCTTCAGCCCGATGACACCATCACGGCTCTTCATCTTAGGGATGTCCATGCAGTGGACCGATACCAGCCTGCCGGGCATGATGACCCGGGAAAGCTCCGTCAGCAGATAGCCGAAATGCGTATAGAACTGGTCATCACTGGCACTGTTTCCCATATCCCGGTCGCTGTTGCTGTACGTATACAGCGATGAGAACGGCGGGGAAAATATGCTGTAGTGTACACTGCCATCCGGCAGACCATGCAGGATCTCTACGGAATCGCCATGATACAGGGACACCTTATCTGAGATATACTGGCTTATTACTTGTGTCATCTTCCAGTTCCTCCTCCGGGTTCGGCATGTACAGTACTGGGATTCCCCGCGCCTGGGCGAATGCGTATTCTGCCATGACGCCCCGGGATGTGGTCCAGTCCTCACCCAGGATGATCAATGCATCGCATCGGGCCAGCAGTGCCAGGCAGTCATCTATGCCGTCTTCATAATCCAGCGCGTGGTAGAACGCCCCGAATGCCAGCACAGGCGATATGTACGTGTACTTGTCCTCAATCTCGATATCCGGCAGCTGTTTCCTGAGCCGGTACGGGATCCGGTACTCCCGGCTGTTCAGGTCCTGCAGGATCTTTGCGGCCCGGCCCTCGACTTCTTTCTTTCCACCATATGGCATGGCTACATAAATCAGTTTCATTGCTATATTGCCTCCATTTCTGCCCAGTGGGGCAGTTTCATCTGTATCGTAGGCTTGTACGCCGCCATGATGCGCCGGGTCTGTGATAACTGGTTCTTTACAGCTTCCCGGGTCAGTTCTGCCATCTGCTTGCGCATATGGATAGCGTAGGCTTCCTTACGTTCGATGTTCTCTTTGACACAGCCCTCTCTGGCTGAGATGATGATGTAGACGTTCACCGGATGCACCTGCCCGAACCGCCAGCACCGCCGTACGGCCTGATAATATTGTTCATAGCTGTCTGACAGCCCGACAAAGATCATATTGTGACAGTTCTGCCAGTTCATGCCGAACCCGGCTATACTGGGTTTCGTGATCAGGCATTTCAGCACACCGACAGCGAACCCCAGCATCGTAGACGATTTATACCGGCTCTTGTCGGATCCGCGTACCTGCCGGGACATCCGGCACAGCTTATGCAGTTCCTCCGATTCGGCGTTCAGATCGCACCATACGAGCCATTGTTCATGACTGTCATTGACCAGGTCTGCCGCGGCGCGGCACCGGGCCTCCAGGGAGTCCTTCCGGGCGTTGCGCCGTTGTGTCAGTGTCAGCTTCTCCTGTATCGGCGTGTCGCCATCTACAATGATTTCGTGTACATTGAGCTCCGGCAGGGTGTAGCCTTCATCCCGATATCCCAGGCTGGCAGGGTTGTCTATGACGGCCGCCCATTCGGCCATCCAGTTCCAGAACGCTTTCTCTGCATGGCCCTTGAGCCGCCATTTGGACGTTTCCCCGCTATCATGTACAAAGAACATGCTGAGCATTTCCGTACGGGTCATGACGCCCAGGAATTCGGCGTGATTGCCCAGTTCCATGTAGTCGTTAGGCGCCGGTGTCGCCGTGCATGCCAGGCGGTACGGCGTCCGGCAGAAAGCATTGATGAGCGCCGTCCGTACCTTCCCGGTGAACGACTTCAGGATGGACGATTCATCAAGCACGACCCCAGCGAATACGGACGTATCGAACCGGTCCAGCTTGTCGTAGTTCGTGATGTTGATGCCGTCGATGATGTCTTTATGGGACTCGGCGACGGCCGCCGGAATCCCGAACCGCCGCCCTTCTGCTGCTGTCTGGGACGCGACTGCCAGCGGCGCCAGTATCAGTACCGGCTTATTAGTGGCTTTGTGTACCTCCGATGACCATGCCAGCTGCATCAGCGTTTTCCCCAGCCCGCAATCCGCAAAAATAGCGGCTCTACCCTTTGCCAATGCCCAGTGCACGATATCGCGCTGGAAGTCGAACAGCGCCGGATTCAGCTGATCCGCAGGGACCTGCAGACCGTGGCTGGCATCGATCGTCATCTTAGATTGTATGAAATCTGTGTAATCCATGGTGTTCACTCGTTTTCTGTGGTATACTGTTATTGGAGTATTTTTTTTTTATGCCGGTATCCTGTTGGCGCAGGGGCCGGCTCTTTTTGTATGCCCATGCACTCATCTGGGATGCAGTAGCCATCCCAGGCACAGGCGCTGCAGTCTTCCATAGGCCCGCCTCCTTTACATTTTCTCTAAGATCAGACGTATCTCACGGCCTACGGATAGCCGGTCCGCAAATGTAGCCTGCTGCCGGAAATCCTCCATGTAGGCTTCCACCATCTCTTCATAGATGGCGGCCTTGAATACGCTGGTCGTATTGGCCGGACGCGCCCGGAATTCTTTCAGCACCGATACGCTGCCATCGCTTTCCGTCTTCAGGTATCCGGCGGCGATCAGCCGGTGCTTCATCGTCCGCAGCGCGTCAGAAGATACGTCTACAGCCCTCGCCCCTTCTTCATTCGTCAGATTCGGATTCTCAGCGTATAGGGAAAACAGCTGAGCCATTTTGGATTTTTTCATTGTGTGTCCTCCTTTAATGGATGATCAAATGGTTCGTCCACATGATATACGCTACCATTAGGATCATGATTAACAGTCCGCCCAGGAACATCGCAATGGACATCGCTGTGTCCACCTGGTTCTGCAATCGGATTATTTCGTCCCATGCGCCATCATCGATTTCCGGTTCTGTGTATTGCCCCGTGTACTGTTCCGGGTTATGCCGTGAGTTGATCCATGGCGCCGGGTTCTGTAATTGCTGTTTCATTCCTTCTCTGCCTCCTTTAGCTCGTCTAATAGGTCTTTGCCGTCGTAGCGGCGTAAGAATTCGTTGAACGTGGCTTTCCGTACTCGTTTGAAATTCCCGAATTTCAGCGTAATCAGCATACCGCTCTTCACGAGCCGGGCAACATTCGCCGGGCTCGTGTGAAGGCGCATCCGCACTTCATCCAGAGACATCAGCCGGTCGCAGTCATCGGGAAACATCTGTTCTTTCATCGTTCTACCTCCTCTCATTGAAAGCTGTTAAGCTCTGCTTTTACTTCCCTCTCTACGCCTTCTTCCCATGCCCTGACCCAGTCCTCAGCGGTAGTTGGCCCATTGGATGGGGTCAGGAAGTCTTTACAGGCAATCCGGTATCCTTTTGCGATCTGTACGATATCGTTAAGCTTACGCAGGGATATGGACTGGAGCATAGCCGGGTCAGGGTCTTCCATATCTAGTTTTGCCAGGCATGCCTGTCGGTAGAGCCGCTGATAATTACGGCTCAGTACATACTGCTCATGGCCTGTCATGCGTAGCACCTCCTTAATCGATCAGATCCGACGCGTTGCAGTCCAATGCGTCGGCGATTTTCTTTAGCGTAGAAACACGCGTATCTGCATCATGCTCGATGAGCCATAGATTCTTATATGCGATGCCTGTTTCCTTTGATAGCCGATACAATGAGATGTTCTTTTTTTGTCGTACTTCTTTAATCCGGTTCATAGGTATTGACCGCCCTTTAACGGTACAGTAGGTGCATTAAAAGGTATGGTTGAATCTACTAAGAAAATAGTTTCTACATTCCAAGACAACGAAATATTATTGGTTCAAGCTCTCCATGATCGTAATCTGAAATCTGTCTTATCGGGTATAACCGATAGAAAGGGTTTGTTTATAGCTTCTGTATTCGTCTTAAAGCGTCCTCGAGACCTGCCATAATTTCTTCTTTTGAGAATGAATCCTTATCCAGCGCATTGGAAAAGGGGTTATTTTTCATACATAGCGCGATGGCCCCCGGGTAATCTAATACGGAATAGCAATCTGCATCCGTACTGCAATCCTCTGGTGCTAAGACGGTATGGATACCGGCAGACCGGAAAATGCGCGCCAGAGTGGACTTTCCTAGTCCGGCCCCGTACAGGCATACTGTGCTGTGGTTTTGTACGGATATAGCCAGTGCCTGTATCTGCGTATCTGTGAGCATCGTCTTCAGATAAGTGTTGAATTGGTTCATGCTACGCGCCTCCTTTTCTTCTATTTAAATTGCGCTACGCAATTTAAAATGCAAAAAATAATCGATAATATTCCTCATCGCTTAACTTAAGAATATTTCCAATCTTTTCAGCTTCATCTAAAGTAATAGGTCTTATATGATTTAATTTTTGGCTAATAGTCGGTTCACTGCAGCCAATGGCCATGGCTAAGTCTTTTTGGGTTAATCCCATTTCAACCATTTTGGCCTTGATTTTTCGAGTATCTAACATTATGCACTCACCTCCTCGCGATTGCATTACGCAATTCATGTTTATATAATAGCGCTTTCCTTGCAAACTGTCAATGCGCAACGCAAAAAAATATATAAAATTAGTTAGTTTTATTTGCTCTGTGCAAATAATGTGATATAATATAGCTAGTAATTGACAAAGGAGAAAAGCTTATGGACGCATTAAACAATCGTATGATTGGATCTAGAATTATAAAAGCAAGAAAATCAAAAAACATTACGGCAAAAGAACTTGCTGATAAGATTCATGTTGCCGCTTCTACAATTTCAAGATATGAAAAAGGCGAAATTAACAAAATAAAAATGCCCGTTATCGATGCAATAGCTAGGGCATTAAATGTAAATCCTATGTGGATTTTAGGGAAATCAGAATATCCGGATGAAAGTGACATGATTAAATCATGGAATACCCCTCTCCCAGAAGGAGCGTTCCGCCCGGCATTGAAACGCGTCCCTATGCTGGGATACGCTGCAGCGGGAGAACCTCTCGAAAATCTGGATGGCCAGGATACGTACTATGTTGAAACGGATAGCAAATACCGTGTAGATTTCTGTATCACGGTCCGTGGTGACAGTATGATTAATGCAGGTATAAATGACGGAGATATCGTTTTTGTGCGCCGACAGCCGGAGGTGGAAAATGGTCAGGTCGCATGCGTTGAAATTGAGCGTAGCCGGGTATGTATCAAGCGGTTTTATAAAACAGATAACGGCGTTATGCTCGTTTCCGAAAATCCTAAATATGCCCCATTACAGTTCAATGAAACAAATTGTGACGATTTCCGTATTTTAGGATTAGCCGTAATTAAACAGTCTGAAATACATTAAAAGGAGGCCGATATTATGTTCTGTACAAAATGCGGTAAACAAATTCCTGATGATTCAAAGTTCTGTTCATACTGCGGGGCTGCTGTTGAAACACCTGAGGAAATGCAAAAGCGTATAGATAAATCCGATATTGAGAATAAGAAGAACACGACGCCGGTTGTCGCTAATGAGCAACCGCGTACGTCTTCGTCTAAATCCTCGATTATTATTGCGACATTTATTGCTTTAGCTATCTTATTAGGCATGTTAACCCTTGCAATATGGCCTAAATCACAAACTGTTCCAAAAAAACCGGCTACATCAACAACGCAGACAAAACCTACAAAAGAAGCCGTACAAAAAATACCAGCGCCAACGTCTATTGAAACTTTCGAGATTGATATTAATGCTATTGGAGAACCTGTTGCAAAAATCCAGATTAAAAACAATAGCGATAAAACAATCGATGGGTTCAGAGTACTTGTTTCAGCCAAAGACAATTTCGAAAAAGATGTTCATGAGTACGGTAGCGGCGGCACTACGGCACGGCTTATTAGTCAAAGGAAGATCGCCCCTGGCGCAGTATCTGATAGTCGAATTTATTGGACTCTGCATGGATACGAAAATGGTACTAAATTTCACGTAAAGGTATATGAAATCCATTATACAGACGGGACATCTTGGAAAGCGGCACAAAGCGATCCGGTGGAATCCGATACCGTTAAAACCGATAAAGTAATTGAGTAGGGAAATGGTGGCCCGTAACAAAACAGCCTGCGACCTGCATCAATACAATTTCTTCTATCATTACGTAGGAGCGTAAGAGATTATTTTTATTTACGTTATCTGTATAAAAAATTGTCTTTTCCGCTTATATGTACGTATAGAAAAATTTATGAGACATATGGTTGAATAAAGTTACACTTGACATTATTTATCTTTAGCTCTATAATGGAGACACTTAGAGAGAGTGCTGGAATCTCTACGGGGACCAGTGCGAGGAAAAGCCTTCTCCATTATATGGAGGGGGCTTTTTTCTTTGAAAGTATTTAAAACAATTGACGAGCAGATACAGATTCTTCGCCAGCGGGGCTTAATAATCGATGACATAGAAAAAGCTAAATTATATCTGCTTACACAAAATAAAAAAAATCCCGCCTCCTGGGTAGCAGGAAACAGGATAGGATTAAATTTTTAGATGATACAAAGCGATACCAGGAAGCAGACAACGCACAACAGCAATAACCCAGCGCGAACTTTACCATCCACAGAGTCCAATAAGAAGGATGCCAGCGCGACGAATCCGGAAATACTGCCCAGGACGACCAGATTATAGAACAGCAGATCTGCCTTTCCGTGGACATCCGGGATTACTTTGGCGTTGATGATGATCGCAGAAAATAATGCGATGAAGATAGACATCAGCGTCAGCACCGTTGCATAGATGTTCTTTGTCACATCCTGTACGGCCTTCTCTTTCTTTGTCGTCGCCTCTGCGACGGCAGTCCTTACCGAATGCGTCATTGCCGCTTCCGTAAAAGAAAATTCATCCGTAAAGGCCCCCTCGTAGGGATGCGTAACGTCATGGGACAACCGGTATACCATTAAAGAGAAAACCGACATGTCATTTCCTATCGTAATCTCATTGCTTCCCATATTCGTGACCCGGATAAAGAACCTTGTCTTATGCCCTGGCTGGTATACGGGAGCGGCAATATCAAGGCCCATCCGGATACTGGAATTCCGGGGGATAATCTGGCCGATGCAGTCGGGCGGCATATCAATCGTTTCCATTGTTGCAACGAATACGCTTTCCCCTGCTTTCAGTACATGGCTTTCTGCTTTACGGGTATCCTCATCCACCCATATGACTTCTTTTACCCGCAGGTCATAAGCGGCATTATGAAAATTTTTCGCATTACTGTTTTTCAGTACATCCGTCTTTGCTAATTCACGGAGCTCTTCTTCTTGTAAATACATAGGTATCACCCTTCCAGTTAAAGACAATTCTATTTTAACACTATGCCGCTTAAAATGCCATTTATTAATCAAAAAATCCCGTCCCCTGCGCCAACAGGAAACGGGAATCCGTGCGGGGCGTCATCCACGCACAGAGTAAATCCACCACCATCGTATTAGGGCTGATTTACGTATATAGTATAGCATAATCAGCCCGCTATCCGCTATAGCTACAATCAAGGAGGCTGACCTTTTATGTTTTTACGTCAGATTAAAGATCGTTGGTACTACACCATCAATGAGAAGGACGATTTGGGCCGGTACCATAAGCATGAGCACTTCGGGGGCTTCACACGGGCCGAGGCCGCTAAGGCCTATCGTGCGGCCATGCAGGAGATAGACCGGACGGGTAAATTCTTTGAGCCCAGCGATATGCTGTTCCCGAAGTTCCTTCATGAGTGGCTGGAGAAAGATGTAGAAGTCAATCTGAAACCGAATACGGTAGATTCGTATGAAAATATCGTGAATAATCACCTGACACCTGTATTCCAGAAGGTCCGGCTGAAAGATCTAACAACGCCTATGCTCCAGGACTACATCACGGATCAGCGAAAAAAGTACGCCCGCGGCACGCTCAAATCCATAGCCGCTGTACTGCGTTCTTCCCTGCGCTGGTGCGTAGCGAACCGGCGATATCTCACGGCGAACCCGATGGACAATGTGAAGATCCCGCGGTATGAACCTAGGAGAGCGTCTGTGAAGGTGTTCTCCCCGGAACAAATCAAGAAAATCTTTGAACGGTTTCCCCGAGGGAATCAGCTTCATATGCCCTGCATGCTTGCCTACTGTACCGGCATGCGTATCGGTGAGATTCTGGCCCTGCAATGGCAGAACGTAGATCTCACGGCCTGTACTCTGGACGTAGTGGGAAATAAATACGATAAGTCCGGGGGCGCCTGTATCCAATCGCCCAAAACTGCCTCATCTTTACGGGTCATCACCTTTGGCAAGAAGCTGGCGGCAGAACTGCAGGCGCAGAAGCTCTGGCAGGAAAAGAACCAGTTCCAGTATGGCAGGTACTACTGGCGTAATGATTTTGTCTGTACAGAAGCAAACGGGAAACCGCTCACCAGCAATAAGACTCGGTACTTCAATCTTTGGTGCCGGGAACACTTCGGCGGGCTTTCATTCCACTCGTTCCGGCACACGCATGCCACGATGCTGATTGAGAATGGTCTTGCCCTGGACTACGTCTCAAAGCGTCTGGGCCATGCCTCGGTGTACACGACGGCTAATATCTATGACAGCATCACAGAAAAGCGCGAAAAGGAAGCTCTCTCTGTGATGGACAGCATCCTGTAGAGCTCTTCCGCTATAAAAACTTTTCGGCGGAAGAAATAGCGGAAGAATGCCGATGAAACCAGTGTTTACGCGGGGCTTTTGACTCCGTTAATTTATCGGAAGTAATAAAATGAGTGATTTCCGGGAGTATCTTTAAGGTCTCGTAAACCGCTTATTTATGCCAACTATCAGGTATTACTGTACATTGGTAATGCTCTTAAACGTTTGTCGAATCTCTTAAATTAGTATCTCATAGTGGGAAGGTTTGTGGGAAGGCTGATAAATACCGCTGTAAATTTATTATGCGGTATTTTAACAATGGTATGCTAATCGATATCATACAAAGAATGGCCAATTGCAAAAATGCAGCTGGCCATTCTGTTTTTTATTCTTGTTCTTAAAATCAAACATAATACGCTTACCATTTGTACTACGTACGTGATATAATACCTGTATACAGCAAGTTATTGTGATGCCCACGAAGGAGGGTGTATTTACTATGTTAGCAAAAAAAGTAGCTAAATTGATTAATGACCAGGTTACCTTAGAATTTTATTCTGCTTACCTCTATTTGGATTTTGCAAATTATTATATTGATGAAGGACTCGATGGCTTTGCTCATTGGTTCGAAATCCAGGCCCAGGAAGAACGGGATCATGCTATGCTCATGCGTACGTATCTGCAAAATAATGATGTCCGCGTCGTTTTTGGCACGATAGACAAACCGGATCAGGAATACAAGGATTTGAAAGCTCCTCTTAAGGCTGCGCTGGAACATGAACAGTTTATCACCGGCTGCATTAATAAGATTTATGGAGCTGCCTCTGATGAAAAGGATTACCGTACCATGGAATGCTTCAACTGGTTCGTCAAAGAACAAGGCGAAGAAGAAAAGAATGTCGGCGATCTGCTTAAGAAATTTAAACTCTTTGGCAATGACCCGAAGGGACTCTATGCATTGAATCAGGAACTGCTGACCCGGGTTTATGCGGCTCCGACACTAGTCCTCTAATCCAACTTTGAATTTCTTATATGATATATGACAAATCTCCCTGGCCGGGCGTACTCGTCGTCGCTAGCCAGGGAGATTTTTTTTACCAATATTGATGTATAATACGGGCCGTTTCATCATGGACCAGACCATTGGTAGCAATGATATGGTCATTGTGTAATACGTCAGGAACCTGTCCATCATATGTCGTGACTCTGCCGCCCGCTTCTTCGACAAGCAAAATACCGGCGGCCATATCCCACGGCTTCAGGTTGCGTTCGAAATAGATGTCCGTCCGCCCGGCTGCTACATAGGCCAGATCGAGGCAGGCGCTGCCCGTACGGCGGATATCCAGGCATTGTGAATACATGGCCTGGAATAAAGGGAAATTCTTTTCTGTGTATTGCCGGTCATACGGAGACGTTCCAATGGCAACCAGACAGTGAGATAATGCTCCATTTCCAGTCACATGGATAGGTTTGCCATTTAAAAAGGCGCCGCCACCACGGGTCGCATGAAACAGTTCATCTGTAAACGGGTTATACACGACAGCCGACTGTAAGGTGCCTTGTGCATAATAGGCCAGCGATACGGCACTCATATCGAAATGGCGGATAAAATTCTGGGTGCCGTCAATGGGATCAAGAATCCAGTATCGGCCATCGGGATCCATAGCCTGACTATTGTCCTGCTCTTCTGACAGGAGTGTGACATCGCTGTCTATTTCCTGCAGATGAGTGCGCATATATTCCTGTACGGCAACATCCATCTGGGTGACGAAATTAGCCCTTCCTTTGGTCGTAATTTCTAAGTCTTTTTCTTCCGTCAGCATATCGTGGGTGCTGCGAACGAGCTCTATTATTTCTTTTTCAAACATGAATCGCTGGCCCCCTTTTTTCTAGTGTGTTGAACATTCGTTTGGCGAGCAAATTCCGGCTTCCAGGAACACATGTTCGGAAGCTTTTCAAAGCGCCATGTCTGTTGGCAGTCGGGATATTTCTGGTGATCCACCTCACTCATAAACATGTCCAGAGGCCGCAGATAATGGCCATACGAGCCATAAAGCGCCTGATACACCACATAGGATTCGCCGGTCTTAGCATCCTCCGCCATGGTAATAATGCGGTACTGTTTTTCTTTGAAATGGATCCAGATCTCTCCAGCTGATGGCAGTGCTCTATTCATGATGACCTCCTTATCCGCGTATTGATTGCGTATCGATATGAAAATACTACTTCAGATAATAAACTCTGTCTGCTTTTCTCGGTGCGGCTTTGGGGAGCGCTCCTGCCGGATAGCCTACGATGCAATGTCCAATGCCTTCCCATTCATCAGAAGACAGGCCAATCTGGTCCAATATCTTCTTTCCCAGAGGGGTATCCATTTCCTCTTTGGCCCGGTGAATCCAGCAGCTGCCAAGACCCAGGGAATAAGCGGCAAGCATCATGTTTCCCATGACCAGGCTGCCATCGTATTTTTCTTTTCCTTCTCCCGTTTTGCCTAATACGAGAATGACGACAGGAGCGCCATAAAATGGGTCATTGCCAGCAGGCCAGCCGCCAATCTGATTGTTGATTTCTGACAAATCGTGACGGAGTTCATCGTTCGTAATCACAATAATTTTCGTATTCTGCCGCCCCATACTGCTGGCCGCATAGAGGCCGGCTTCGACGATTTCATGGATCAGCTCTTCAGGTACCGGTTTATCTTCATACGTACGGATGCTGCGCCGTTTTAACATGGCTTTTATGATTTCATTCATATCAATCACCCTTTCTTTTTTTTACCTTTTTCCGTCACTTTTGACCTGTGTCGCAACGAGGAGCGTAAAGACGCCCGTACCGCCGATGATATTTCCCAGGCCCGTTGGCAGGAGAAAACGGAAGAAATAATCAAACATCGTGGAACCACCCATGAGTACATCATAGGCCGCTTCGCACGACCCGACGACGACATGGGCGAAGTTTCCGATAGAAATGAAATAAGTAAACATAAAAATGATAAAAAAGGCAAAGCTCCGCGACATGGGCATCATCCAGACGATAGCTGCAATCAGCATGCCTGCCGGAATCCCCCGCATGATGTTATCTACCGGACCGGGGGCCATGATATGGTGGGACACGTTGTACAGGCACTGGGTAATTTCCGGTGTCGTGAAAATCGGGCTGGACATGAAAAGAGCCGCGATTGCGGTGCCGACAATATTGGAAAGGAAAACAATCCCCCAGAGCCGCAGGAGCAGGCGGAGATTCTTCCAGCAGGGATTACGGAAAACGGGGATGACCGTAGTAATCGTGTTCTCCGTAAAAAGCTGGAGCCGGCCTAAAATAACGATGAGGAAACCCGTCGTATATCCGACACCGGTGATGGCTTCTGCCCAGGAAGCGCTCCCAATATAGACATTGATAATGGAGCGGAAATAGAAAGAAAAAGAAATCATCAATCCCGCAGCCAGTGCCGATAAGACGAGGGGCCAGGCCTTGCGTTCCAGTTCCAATTCGCCGTCATGACGGATAATTTCAAAAATCAGATTCGGTGATAATTTTTCATATTCTTCCACAATGACGCGGGTCTTCTGCTCTTCTGACTGAGGGCAGGAAAAATCGCAATCGCAGGGATATTTCGTTGTCATACATCCTCCTGATAGATACTAAAATATTACTAATAACTGGGTTATTGTACCACATACAGCTTCATTTTGGAATAGAAATTATCCGGCTAAGAAAGCTTCTAATTGTTCAAACGACGAAAGAAAGGCGACTTGTCCGGCCCAATGATTATCAACAAACCCTTCTTCTGCCATATGCCGTATGAGTGATTTCATCGGCTGGTAATAGCCATTGAAATCGAGGAATGCAAAACGGCCCTGCAATAATCCCAATTTAATCTGACTCATGACTTCACTGATTTCTTCCAGAGTCCCTATTCCTCCGGGGAATGCCAGGAACACATCGCCCAGTTCCATCATCTTTTCTTTGCGCGATGCCATATCGTTTGTCACAATGAGCTGGGTCAATCCTTCATGCTGCAATTCGTCGTCCATAAAAAACTGCGGTTCCACGCCAATGACGCGGCCGCCGTGCTCCAGAGCTCCATCGGCCAGCTTTCCCATGAGTCCGGTCCGGCTTCCCCCATAAATGAGCGTATGACCGTGACAGGCAATCCATGCTCCCAGTTCATAGGCATATGAACGATAGACTGCACTGTATCCTGTCCTTGCTCCCAAATACACCGTAATATTCATGATATTCCCCCGGTTAATCGTCTTTAAGTGATGCATCAATGAAATGCAGATTTACTTCCTGTGTCCCTGCTCCGTATACGGTCGTAACCCACGCTCGCAGAAAACCTGGCACATCGCCTTCTCTGTCATCCCTGGCAGGGTATCCTGGTACCCCTTCCTGCCCCAGCGCAAACTGTACCAGAGACTGTACGAGGTCCTTTCGCGTCAATACGCAGGCATAAGAAGGCAACCCGGAAGGCACATCACCGTTTGTATCATACATACAGTGGATAGTGCCTTCCAGAGCCTTGCTGCCATCAAGTTGATTCCATTGCTCCTGATAATACCGTGCCATGGCAAAGCGCCGATTAACAGCCTTTTTATATGCTTCATACCGGGCACTGATTTTAGAAATCCGGTCCCGGTCCGCCGCCGACTGCATGCACATGCGGAACAGATTCCGTTTCTCTTCCTCCGTTACGACCAGAGGATGAACAGCAAACCGTGGGAAATCTCCCAACTCCTCCTTATCAACCTGTACCAATTGCTGCCAATGCTGCAGGATCGTTTTCTTTTCATCACGCGTACCCATGGACATCCCTCCCATTTATACAATCTGGAAATCTCTCTGTTTAATACTTTATTATATATTATAGCAAAAATCAGTTTGTCATTACAGACATTGCGAACCATCATAAAGAACTCAAAAACCATTGGAATATCCAGGAAGGTTAGTGTCAAGAAGTTTCCGGTTATTTTACATCAGCCTGATGCAATAGGCACAGTATAGTTGAATATTCAACTATACTGTAGAAAGTGTGATGTAGAAGCATATGGGGCTTCTACATTTGATACTCGTATCAGTTCCTGTCGATACGTTGATTATGTAATATCAAGGCCCCAGGGATTATTCCTGAGGCCTTTTTCAGAAGCATTATTTCAAATGATATTCTTGTAGTAATTTTTCCTGATATTCATTGTCCTGCAAAACGCGGTTGATATCTTCTGTCCTGCCTTCCTGCAACAGTTTTTGAAGCAACGCACTGAGTGCCTGCCTCCCTGTTTTCTCACCGCGTTCCTGGCCAATTCTTTCACCGCGTTCCTGACCTGCCTTTTCCCGGCTGTAAA
>ERZ773245.127-NODE-127-length-106168-cov-5.597627_pt1 | contig 106168 bp, 105 predicted proteins | sample MGYA00580988_ERZ773245 | MGnify/ENA primary metagenome ERZ773245 (study PRJEB29015, sample SAMEA2737792) | human gut metagenome | biome: human gut; feature: human-associated habitat; material: faeces | place: China | collected 2012 ... | reverse complement strand
TTGCATTGGGGCTATGTCAATCGTTCAAATTTATTTTGGACAGTAGTGGCAATTTATCCTGAATTCGGCAAGATTTGCTCTTTTACTCTCAAAGTCGCTTAATATCTCAGGAGTTTAGAAATTCCTTAGGAAGAACAATGAGTTTGCTCAAAGACAAAAAAATCCTGCTGACGGGTGTGTTATCCAACCGCTCAATCGCTTACGGCATTGCCAAGGCCTGCCATCGTGAAGGTGCTCAGCTCGCTTTCACTTACCAGAATGAAAGATTCCTGGATCGCATCACAGGTTTTGCCAAAGAATTTGACAGCGAAATCGTCCTTCCGCTGGACGTTGCCGATGACGCTCAGATTTTTGCTCTTGCCGAAACCCTAAAGACAACTTGGGGCACTTTAGACGGCGTCGTCCACTCCATCGGTTTTGCTCCTCGTGAAGCCATTCAAGGCGATTTCTTAGACGGTCTGTCTCGCGACGCTTTCAAAACAGCGCTGGATATCTCCGCATACTCCTTCCCGGCCTTAGTTAAGGCACTCGTTCCTCTGATGGAAGGTCATCCTTCTTCCGTCCTCACGCTGACCTACTTAGGCAGCGAGCGCGTCGTGCCGAATTACAACACTATGGGTGTTGCCAAGGCAGCTTTGGAAGCTTCTGTCCGCTATCTTGCCAACAGCCTCGGTCCCAAAGGAATCCGCGCCAACGCTATTTCCTCCGGTCCGATCAAGACTCTGGCAGCCAGCGGCATTAAAGATTTCTCCAAGATCCTGAAGTACATGGAAACATCAGCTCCGCTCAGACGCACGGTTACCATCGACGAAGTCGGCAACACGGCAGCTTTCCTGCTCTCGGACTATGCTTCCGGCATCACAGGCGATAATGTTTATGTCGACGCCGGTTTCCACGCCATCGCTGTCCCTGATCTTCTGGAATAAGGATTCATCATGCATTTTTGGGCTTTTATCGGAAGTCTTCTGCTTGCTTCCGGCGTTGCTATGGACGCGTACGGTGCGCATGGCTTGCGAGCCATCGTGGACGTACCTCGTTCCATCGAAGCATTTGAATATGCCGTTCAATATCAGCTCATCAGCGCTTTAGGCTTTTTTGCTATTGCTTGGGCAACGAACCACTTCAAAGCCGGTTTGGTCAATCTGGCCGGCCTTCTGCTTCTGATCGGAACGATCGGCTTTTCTCTGAGCATCTACCTTCTCGTTCTTGCTCAATGGAGACCTTGGCCTTTGGTCACTCCGATCTCCGGCGGCTTCATGATCGCAGCCTGGATCGTCATGGCCATCGCATGCCTGACCTCTAAGCCGAAACACAGCTCTTTCTATTAATAAATCGTTTTGTTCCGGAAGATCAATGCTCTCTTCTCTGCCTTATCCGCTTCTCTTTGTGTCCGACTGCTCCGAGCGGCCGCCGCAAAAGTATATCGACAGATACCTAAGCCCGGCCCTGCTGAAATATGCGGAAAACCATCCTCTGGAACAAAACGCCATCCTCTGGAGCCGACTGCTCCTTCTTTCCATTCCTTACCAGCAGCATCCTGAAGATCCTCCTTTGATGATCGTTTCGGATCGCTTTACCAAAAGCCTGACGCTGGGCGGCGACTCTTATCACTACTGTAAGACTGACTGGCAAGGGGACAATCTTGCGCTGGTCGTCTCCGACCTGCCGGTTTTTCTTTCCTTCAAATCTTTTGATTCGGTCAATGATCATTTGAAGGAAATTGCCCGACTGCGTTTCCCTGCCATCATTAACAATTGGATTGATCGTCAGGAAAATTCCGAACTCGCCTTCTACCAGTACTGGACGCTGAGTGAGTGTCTTAAAGATCGAGACGATCCGACTGTTCGGATCAAAATCGATGATGACGACTGTTTGACCGTCCGCGGTTCCAGCGTACTTCTGCGTGAGACCTTCCAGTTTTGGACCTCTGAGGATTGGATCTGTACAGTTCAAGGACCGGCCCTGACAAATTTGCTTTACGAAGTCAGAGAACCGGAAAAAACGCTTCAGCTGCTCGACGAAGCTTTCGAGAAATTTGGCACGGAGTAGAAAATGACAAAAGAATTCAGCACCGTAGGAGTTTTCGGAAAACGAGATTCTGTCGATTACGAACCTCTGCGCATTATTGCCGAGCTGCTCATTAAATCCGGACGCCAAGTTCTGTTGGAGAAAAAGCCGGCGGAAGCACTTTCGCTCGGCGAAGGCTATACCCGAGACGAAATCGGCAAGAACTCCGACCTCATCATCATTTACGGCGGTGACGGAACTTTCTTAGGGGTTTCACGCCGAATGGCGCATTACGATGTGCCTTTCATCGGCGTCAATGCCGGTCGTCTCGGTTTTGTCACTGACATTCCGTCGGACAAAATGGTCGAAGAGATATCAGAGATCCTAAGCGGCCACTATTACACGGATACTCGCTGTCTTCTAGAGGGCATCCAGATTCGTGACGGCAAAGAGATTTACCGCAATGTCGCCGTCAATGAGATCTGCGTCTCTCGCGGCAACTCCGGCGGCATGATTGAGGTCTCCGTCTCGGTTAATAAACTTCCGATGAGCCGCCAAAGAGCCGATGGTTTAATTGTTTCCACACCGACGGGTTCGACGGCTTATGCATTGAGCGTCGGCGGCCCGATGATTTATCCGTCAGTTGCGTGCACGCTTTTGATCCCCGTTGCTCCCCATTCGCTGGCTAATCGCCCGATCGTGATCCCGGAGAACTCGCTGATCGAAATTACGGTGACGGATATGAGAGACGCCACGCTGTATTTCGATATGCAGGACAATTCCGAGGTTTTAGTAGGGGATATCATTAAGGCCTCCCCCTATCCTCATCGCGTTAAAATTCTCCATCCGAGTCGACACAACTACTTCGATACGTTGTGCAAAAAATTACATTGGAATTACCTTCCCACGGACCGATAATCTCTCATGCTCTGTTCACTGAATATTCGCGACTTTGTCATTGTTGACAAACTTGATTTGGAATTTTCAGACGGTTTTACTGCACTGACCGGTGAGACCGGCGCAGGCAAATCGATCCTCATTGACGCACTTCAGCTTCTTTTCGGTGCTCGCTCCGATCCGGAAGTTATTCGTGCCGGCGCCCAAAAGTCCGACCTTACAGCCTGCTTTACGATCAACGACAAGATCAAAAACTGGCTTGAAGAGCGTGAACTTACCGGTGTCAACGGCGAGCTGGTTTTAAGAAGAACTCTGGATATCAAGGGCCGAAGCCGTTCTTGGATCAACGGCACACCGTGCTCACTGTCCCAGTTAAAAGAACTCAGCCATATGTTGGTCGTCGTTCACGGTCAGCATGCGCACCAATCTCTGCTTCGCAAAGGTTCTCAGCTCGAAATGCTGGATGCCTACTCTGGTCTTCGTCCTCAGGTCGATGCCGTTCGTTCCGCCTGGACGCAGTGGCGCGAAGCTCAAAAGACTTTAGAAGAAGCGCGCGAAAGACAAGCGTTTAATCAAGCCGAACTCGAACGCATGAAATGGTTCTTAGAAGATATGAAAGAGCTTTCTCCAGTCAAAGGGGAATGGGCTCGCATCAACGAAGAACACACGCGCCTTTCTCGTTACAACGATATTATTGATTCATGCCAGAAAGCTCGAGAAGCGCTGACTGAAGCCGATTTCAGCGCATTGGAGCTTGTCGACTCCGCAATCAGCGCCATCGGCGATGTGTCGGACGTGGATGCCAAACTCGAGAAAATTTACACACAGCTCAACGATGCTCGTGAGATCATTGACTCCGCTTCCGACGATGTTGAGCACTATCTTGACCGTACGGACTTTGATGAAGGCCGTTTCGAAGAACTCGATCAAAGGATCAACCTTTATCTCGAGCTGGCTCGCAAATATCACATTGAACCGGATGAACTTTATGCAGAGATGCAGAAGGTCACCGAGAAGGCCGCCGAGATGGAAGGACTGAGCGATCTGACGGCGCTCTTTAACAAAGCGCACGAAGCAAAAACTCAGTACGACAAACTTGCCGGAGAACTCTCTAAAGAACGTAAAAAGGGTGCACTGAAGATGCAAAAGAGCATCACCGATGTCATGCAGACGCTGGCAATGGCAGGCGGCTCTTTTGAAGTTGCGGTGACGCCGGCAGATGCGCCCTCTTCCGTCGGTATCGACCACTGTGAATTCCTCGTTGCCGGCCACGCCGGCGTGCCGCGCAGATCTCTTTCCAAAGTTGCGTCCGGCGGTGAATTGGCGCGTATCAGTCTTGCGATCGCGGTTACCGATACGATGACTGCCACCGTCGATACCCTGATCTTTGACGAAGTGGATTCCGGCATCGGCGGAGCAGTTGCCGAAACGGTCGGGCGTCTGCTGGCTCAGCTCGGCGAGCATCAGCAGGTTCTCTGTGTTACGCATCTTCCTCAGGTTGCGAGCTGCGCTTCGCATCACTTCAAGATTGAGAAGAAAGCCGCAGCTGAGGGCGAAGCTCCGGTCTCCAATGTTTATCCGCTCAGTGAAGATCAGAGAGTTAGAGAAATTGCCCGTATGCTCGGCGGCTTGACGATTACACAGAAGACGCTGGACCACGCCAGAGAGATGCTAAGGCGGTAATCCATCTGCCTTCTCATAAAGAAAAGGATCCCAACTGCGAGGATCCTTTTCTATTTTGTTACTTACCGACGATCAGAGCTCTTTCTTTTCTGCCTTGTGCTTTTGGCATTCAGGACAGACTCCGTAAAGAGCCATGGAATGATCAACGAGCTCGTAGCCGTGTTTAGCCGCGACTTCCGCCTGGCGTTTTTCGACTTCTTCGTCGACAAATTCGACGACCTTACCGCACATCACACAAATCAAATGATCGTGATGATGTCCGTCGTCAAGCTCGAAAACCGCTGTGCCGTGTTCAAAATTTCTGCGCGTCAGAATACCGGCAGAAGCAAACTGGGCCAAAACACGGTAGACGGTAGCTAAACCGACGTCTTCTCCCGTGTTCACAAGCTCTTTATAAACTTCTTCAGCGCTCAAATGGCGGTCTTCACCGGCCTTTGCGCGCTCCTGGAAAATTTCGAGAATCTTGAGACGAGGCCCCGTAGCTTTCAAGCCGAGGTTTTTTAAGTTTTTAACGTTTTCTTGTTGTGTATCTGGCATATTTCTTTCCAACCTCGAGATTTACAAGTTCGATGGTTCTTAGATCAAGTCTTATCGATTATCATACAGGCTTGATAATATTTCTACCCCTGTTTTCGGAAATGAAACGGTTAATTTTTTGCGCACTTCTCCCTTTAACCCTTTTAACGGGCTGCTCTTCCGTCAGTGACCATATCCCCGGCTGGCTCAAGCCTTATACCCCGGACGTTCACCAAGGCAACGTCGTAACTTCCGAAATGATCGACGCACTCCATGAAGGAATGACGAAGAATCAAGTTATCTTCCTGCTGGGCACTCCGGCACTGCGCAACTTGTTCCATAAAGAACAATGGAATTACGTTTATTACCTTAAACCTCGTTTCGGTCAGACCAGCATTCGCAAGCTGGAAATCACTTTTGATGAAGACGGACGCGTAGAAAGCTTCAAGTCCGACAAGATGCCCGACGAAACCAACGCTGACTTGGCAATCCTCGGCGAACGCGCCAGAGAAAGCACCCTGAAGCGCCAGGAAGAGATTGAAAAGGAAAAACAGGAAATTCAACAGCCTGCTTCTGAAGAAGCTCAGCAAGCCGCGGAAACGGAACCGTCAAAAGAAGCCGCAGAAACTCCTGCTGCTCAATAAACGCGACCAAAAACCACACATCCTTCACGGCACCGCAAAAAACGGTGCCGTTTGTTTTGAAAAATCGGTTATGGTCGGATTTCCGACAAATTTAGAGTACATTTAAGAGTTAACTGCGGAGCGCCTCCACGGCCTTGTCTTCCATTCATCTTTCTTGCTGTCGAAAGCGTTCCCGATCCCAACTACAACTTAATCTTCCGGAGTATTTATGGTCAAAATCGCAGTCGCCGGCGCCAAAGGGCACATGGGCAAAATGATTATCGATGCCGTTTGGAACACTGAAGGCGCAGAATTAGTTGCCGCCCTCGCGCACAAAGGAACCGATAAATGGGAAGCCGACGAAGATGCCGGCGCAACCTTGGGTTACAACACCGGCGTCAAGATCACGGATGACTACAGTGTGCTTCGCACCATCGGCGCCCAGGTACTAATTGATTTCACTCGTCCGGAAGGCACAAAAGAATTTTTGAAGATCTGCTCAGATGCCGGCATCGGCATGGTCATCGGAACGACCGGATTAGATGCGGAAGGCAAAGCCGCCATTGAGGAGGCCGCCAGGGTGATCCCCATCGTTTTTTCTCCGAACATGAGTGCAGGCGTAAACGTCACATACAAGCTGCTTGAGCTTGCAGCAAAACTGCTCAAAGACTACGACGCAGAAATTTTTGAAATGCACCACAACCGTAAAGTCGATGCTCCAAGCGGCACAGCCATCGCTATGGGTAAGGCCATTGCAGATGCCCGAGGACAGAATTTTGAAGAAGTCGCCGTATGGGCACGTCAGGATCATACCGGCCCGAGAGTGCCCGGCTCTATCGGTTTTGCGGCACTGCGCGGCGGTGACGTGGTCGGTGACCATCAGGTAACTTTTGCAGGCAGCGGAGAAAGAATCGTGATTTCTCATCTGTCGAGCTCTCGTGCCGGCTACGCTCAAGGCGCCGTTAAAGCCGCCCTTTGGGAAGCCGATAAAAAACCGGGACTTTATTCTATGAGCGATGTCCTCGGTCTCTAATTTATGAATCGGGAAGAAGCATTCAAAATCCTCGAGGCAAGAATCCTTGAGCTTCTGAGCCGCATCAGCCATCTTGAGGAGGAGAACACTCGTCTGAAAAACGACCTCTCCTCCAAGACTGCCCAGCTGCAGGCTGCCCAAACCAAGGTCAGTATTGCGGCGGAACAGCTTCATATTGAGCTTGACCGCCTCAAAGCGTTCAAAGACAGATACCGGACACCCTGATCTCTATGCTCTATACCATTGCGATTCAAAATTTAAGGCTTCAAGTCTCCGTACCCGATTCCACCGACACGGCGGCACTTGATAAGGTGATCCGCGAGTTCAATGAGCATCTGGTGACATTTAACAACGGCAGACCGGTTGAACTCTACGAAAGCAAAGAGATCAAACTGCTTATCTTTACGCTTATGTCATTCATCATCGGGATGCAAAAAGCTCAAGAACAATGTTCTGCACCGCCTGAAGAATCTTTGCCCTCTGATGAAAAAGTAAACATTCGTGACGATAAGGAAACGGTTGATACGATCCGAAGGCTTATTTCTCTTTGCAACCGAGGACTTACGAAGCAAAGCTAAATTCGAATACGCCCGAATAGCGCAATTAGCTTTAATACCGACTTTAAAAATTTTAGGAGAAGGCTACAATACAAATCGTCCCCTGCGAAATTCGAGCATCGGCTGTTGTTCTTTGAACCAATACTCTAGTTTCGGGGGCTCATTGACAGACCATTAAGTTGAGCGGCACGCGCTGCTGCTCCTTGTGCCTGCCATAGGCCTCCACCCTGAACCCTCGGTTCAGGACTCAAGCCGGACGGTTTCGGCGGGAGACACAAAAACGCTCTCGAACTTCGAGAGCGTTTTTGTGACCGCAGCTTTTCTACTCGGCTGGCGGTTCATAAGGCCGAAAACAAATCAAATACAAAAAATTCAATGCATTAACTTTGGCCTTACAATACCCGCAACTTTGTCTTAACTGTCTCAAAAATCGGAACGATTTCTTCGAGGCCCAACCTTAATTTAAGTAAGAAGAAAAGAATTATGTCTTTTACGATCAAACTCGCCGGCACGCCTTATGAGTTCAAGGCCGAAGCCACTGAAACCATTCTTGAAGCCGGTGACAAAGCCGGTTTTCTGCTGCCGAGCGCCTGCCGCAGCGGCGCCTGCGGTGCCTGCAAGGCTCAAATCATTTCCGGCACTGTTGCATTGGGATCTCATGAGCCTTTTGCTCTGACCGAAGCCGACCAGAAACTCGGTCTGACTCTTCTTTGCCGTGCCAAGGCAACTTCCGACTGCGAAATCAAAGTTCGCGATGTCAAACTGGCTCAAAAGAAACCGGAAGGTATCCAGGCGGAAATCGTTGAGAAGACACTGCTGGATCCGTCCATCATGCGCTTAGTTTTGAAGCGTGCTGACGGCGGCGTCTTTGAATTCAAAGCCGGCCAGACCTACGCTGTCGAGCTTCCCGGGAACCAGAAACGCTATTACTCCGTCGCCAGCTCTCAGAACCAGAAAGAGACCGTCGAATTCCTGATCCGCAAGGTTACGAACGGCATGTTCACCGGCATGCTCTTCTCCGACATGATCCGCGTCGGAGATAAGATGCGCCTGAAAGGACCGGAGGGCACCAGCACTTTTCAGACACCGAAAGGCCGTAAAGCCGTCTTCCTCGCTACCGGAACCGGCATTGCTTCCGTCAAGAGCATTGTTTCCACACTGGTAGAAAACAATGACCTCGAAGGCCGCGAACTTTTCATTTACTGGGGCGTGCGCACCTCTCAGGAACTTGTCGTCGGAGAAATCTTCGAAGAATGGGCCGCCTCTCATCCGCAGATCCATTACACCGGCGTCGTATCCCGTGAGGACACCTGGCCCGGCGCGAAAGGTCACGTTCAGACCTTCGCCGCAGCGGACAACGGCGATATGACCGATATGGACGCTTATCTCTGCGGAAGCAACTCCATGATTAAAGCCGCAGTGAACTATTTAACAGCTCGCTGCGGCCTTCGTGAAGATCACATCTTCATGGACAACTTCGGTTTCTAAGCTTTTCGGCGGCAGGCCCAAATCCAAAGCACTGCCCCGATAATGATCATCGGCAGCGAAAGCCACTGACCTCTTGAAAGATCCAAGGCCTGAAGACCTAAGTAGCTGTCGGGCTCGCGGAAGAATTCCACAACAAAACGAGCCAGCCCGTAACCGAATAAGAAGAGACCCGAGACTGCACCTGGGGATCTCTTTTTTATTGAGTAAATCCAAACAACGAGGAACAGCACCAGTCCTTCCAATGTTGCTTCGTAGAGCTGAGAAGGATGACGCGGAACGCCGTCCCCGGCCTGCGGAAAAATCATGCTCCAAGGCAAGTCGGCGGAAGCCACGCGGCCCCAGAGTTCACCGTTAATGAAGTTTCCGAGTCGGCCGAAGAAAAATCCCAACGGCACGAGCGGAGCGACGAAATCACCGACGGTAAGAATAGATTTCTTGTTTCTCCACGCAAAATAAAAGAGCGCAAGGATGACGCCGATAAACCCGCCGTGCGCACTCATTCCGCCCTGCCAGACAGCGAAGATTTCAAGCAGATGGCTCAGATAGTATTCAGGCTGATAAAGCAGCACAAAGCCCAAGCGGCCGCCGACGATCACGCCGACCATACCGACAAAGAGTAAATCTTCAAGATTTGCCTTGGTGATTCCTCTCCATTCCTGGCGGCAGCGGTAAAGGCCAAAAAGGTAGAAAAGCGTAAAACCGATCAGATACATCAATCCGTACCAGTGCACGGCTAAAGGCCCGACCTGAACGGCAATCGGATCAAACTGAGGATGTACCAGCATTACTTAGGCCTCGTATTCCGAACGAAGGTTTTCGACGTAGCCTTCTACGTCTTCCAAGATTTCCAGACCGTGCTCATCAGCACCTGCTCGGGCTTCTTCAAGCTCTTCGTAGAACTGAGTAAACGTTCTGGCTCCTCCTAAACCTTTGACAAGCTTGTTGTACTTGTGGAGACGCCAAAGTCTTTCCGTTTCCGGAGTGAGTGCATACTCAGGATAGTTGCGGCCCATGAAATACAGCGTAAGTTCGGCTAGGTCTTCTCGATCAAACTCAAGTCGATCGAAAGCATCTGCCATCTCTTCAGGGGGCAAGGCCCTAAAGGTCGCCATCTTGCGAGCGTCCGAGTTACTGGGGAAGCCCCCGCTGTAAAGTGCTTCTTCTGGAATGTCTTTGGCGTGCTCTTCGGCCTTTCTATCTGCCAGCGCCATAAAGAGCGACAGAAGTTCGGAAAGGCGATCTGCGGAAGCAAGAATCTTCGAAGCGTTTTCTGAGTAATAAGCGGCCGGGTGCTCAAATAAGCCTTGTCCGTTCTTAGTGATCCATGCCGACATGCCTTTCATGAGGAAGGGCTGTTTTTTGGTCTTAATGCGCACGAACGGCAGCGGTTTAATGCCCTGCTCTTTTTGCTCGCGCGTCACGAAAGATCTTTCCTTCATGTCTTTTTCTGTAATAGCCCACATTTCGTTTGGATCGGCAGAAAGATCCCAGCAAATCCATTCGTTTCGAACAGAGGGGTTCTCAAACAGCGGCATCACTGGTCTTAAGCCTCTGCGGTGATGAAGACTGTAGCGATCGACATATAGAAGCGGTCGCTTTTCGTTCAGAAGCTCGACAATCTTGTCGGACTTGCTGATCGAGAGTGCGTACTCCCAAAGACGGGGATTCTTGCTTGCAATCAGTTTGGCAAGCTGCAAGGTGGCAAAGGCATCCGAGCTTGCATCGTGCGCATGGCGATGAGGCAGATTGTTTGCCGGAGTCAGGCGATCCAATTTGAAACAAACGGTGCCGTCTTCTTTTGTGGGCCAATTCAAAATTTGAGGTGCCACAGCATAAACGGCAATCACTAAGAGAAAAACGTCGAATCGTCCGCGCCCTTCTCCATACTCGGTGTCGTATGCCGGCAGCAGATTGCGCCAGAACATGAAGCGCGTCATCTCATCGTCGTAATTGCGATTGTTGTAGCCGATTGTGATCGTGCCGGGTTTGCCCATTTCATCACGAATGACTTTGGCGAAATCAGCTTCGGCCAGCGCGTTTTCTTCATCCATGAGCGACATCGGCGTAATACCCGTCACCAGAGAAGATCCCGGGGACGGGATGTAGTCGTCCGCAAGCTGGGCATAAAGCACCATACTTTGTCCGATGATATTGAAGTTGGTATCGGTTCGAAACGATCCGTACTGCACAGGGCGGTCTTTGCGCGCTTCTGTTCCGAATGTTTCGTAGTCGTACCAAAGGTAACTTGTTGAATTGTTGACAGTATCGGTCATGGACTTTTCGCAAAATTAGGTAGGCCAATATTACAAGAAACCGCCGTTAACCGACACGTTCGCGGATGCTGAAAGCGTAAAAAGACGAAAGCCGGCGTTTCCGCCGGCTCATGCCCTAAATCTTACTCAGATTACATCGCCAAACAGGCTTGTCTGATCATGTAAAGGCAGACGAAGCACAGCAGGCAGGCAAAGATCTTCTTGAGCGGTTTTGTGTCGATAGAGTGAGCGACTTTTGCTCCGAGCGGTGCAAACAGCACACTGGTAATCGCAACGGAGAACAAGGCAGGAATACAAATGTAGCCCAGGTCAATCGGCCAGGGAGGCAGACCCGATACGTTCCAACCGCTGATGATGTAGCCGATGGTGCCGAAGAGCGCGATAGGGAAACCGAAAGCAGCACTGGTTGCCACGGCATTCTGCATTTTGACGTTGCACCAAATCATCCAAGGTACAGAGATAAAGCCGCCCCCTGCGCCGACTAAGGCCGAAAGAATACCGATTGCGATGCCCATGAAAAACTTACCGATCGTTCCCGGCAAGTTGCGGTCCGGACGCGGAGATTTGTTCAAAAACATCTTGAACGCGGAGAACCCGACGAAAGCCGCAAAAATCAAAGACAGCCAGAATGTCGGCAGCCAGCCTGCGATCTGTGCACCAACAACCGCACCGACCAAAATGCCGGGAGCTACGGAAGCCACGACATTCCACAAAACAGCACCGCGTTTATGGTGTGCTCTGACGGAAGAAAGCGAAGTAAAAGCGATCGTTGCCAATGACGTCGCAATGGCCACGTGAACGATGTGATCGTGCGGAATCAAACTCGACGGGATCAGCATAATCAGGAACGGTGTAATGATCATGCCGCCGCCGATACCCAGTAGGCCTGCCATAAATCCCGTAAAGCAGCCTAATAAAGCCATAAGGCCGATTGTTGTGAGTGCCACTTAATCCTCTTATATGGTTTGAGAATTTGAAAATTTGAATAAGAAAAATCTTAGCGCTTATCTTCGTTTTTTAACGGCTTTTCGCTGGAAGTGGCGTAAATACTAGGTTTGCGGGATGAGGTACGGCTGAAGCGCTTTCCACTCGTCTTCATTCACGGGCGTGATCGAGAGGCGATTGCCCTTTTGAAGGACGCGCATTCCCTCACAGCCGGGAATCGTTCGAAGCTCTGCGATGGGAACCAGTCTGACCTTATGCAGTACGAGAACATCGACCTGAACCCAGCGCGGTTTTTCCTGAGTGCTCTTAGCATCGAAGTATTCGGAAGTTTCTTCAAACTGCGTCGGATCCGGATAAGGTTCGGAAGCTATTTCACCGATACCGACGATTCCGGGCTGAGCGCAGGAAGAATGATAGAAAAGAACCGGATCTCCGATCTTGCAAAGATCTCTCATGAAGTTGCGGGCCTGGTAATTACGGACGCCGAACCACCCGACTTTGCAGCCGTCCATCTGCAGGACGTCATCAACGGAAACTTCGCTTGGCTCCGATTTCATCAGCCATGCATAGTGCTCAAAACCTGCCATAATTTGTCTACCTCTATTTACTGAGAAGCTCCTTATATCATGTCTTCAGACTCTGTCCAACTTTGTTTGTCCCGCAAGACCGGAGAAATGCTTCAAAGACTCCGTGCCAATCGCCCTCTCGTTCATTGCATTACTAATGAAGTCGTACAGGAAATTACGGCTGACGTGCTTCTTGCCGCAGGGGCCTCTCCCGCGATGGTAGTAGGCGAAGGCGAAGCCGAATATTTCGCCGGCATTGCCTCTGCACTTTCGGTCAACGTCGGAACACCGTACGAAGCACGTATCGAAACCATGAAGAAAGCGATTCGCGGCGCTCTTGCCGCAGGCAAACCATGGGTTCTCGATCCAGTTGCCGCCGGCGGCATTCCCTGGCGCGACAAAATCATTTTTGAACTCTTAGAAATGCATCCGACAGCGGTCCGAGGCAACGCTTCCGAGATTCGTTTTTTAGCCGGTGTCGGCACTGGGGGCAAAGGCGTGGACAGTTTGGACGACTCTTCCTCTGCTATTGAAGCCGCAAAAACTTTAGCCCGCAAATACAAAACATTTGTTGTGGTAACGGGGCACAAGGACTATGCCACAGACGGCGAACGTGTGCTTTGCGCCGTCGGAGGCAGTGAAATGATGACGTTGGTCGTCGGAACCGGCTGCTCACTTTCTGCACTGCTCGCCGCCTTCCTCGGGGGAGCTGAACGCTCGCTTGAAGCATGCATTGCATGCTGTGACTACGTAAACTACGCCAACGATACCGCTTCCACTCGCTCAAGCGGTCCGGGATCCTTCCATTTTCAATATTTGGATGCCCTCTATCAAATCCGTCCTGAGGACTTCAGAAAATGAAATCCGGCAAGAAATTAGATCTTTCTCTTTACCTTGTCCTGGATGCCAACCTTTGCAAAACGCCTGAAGGAATGGCTGAGACAGCAAGAAAGGCCGTAGAAGGCGGATGTACCGTTGTGCAACTTCGCGCGCCGGAGTGGAAAAAGAAAAAACAGCTTCGAGCTGCCTTTCTTCTCAAAGAGCTCCTCAAAGACACGAATGTGCTTTTCATTGTGGATGATCACATTGATATCGCTTTGCTCAGCGGTGCCGACGGTGTTCACGTCGGACAGGAAGACATCGATCCTAAGTACGTCAGACAGCTTTTAGGGCCTGATGCAGTGATCGGTTTATCTGTCGGCAGTATTAAAGAATTAAACACGATCGGACCTGATGTGGATTACATCGGAATCGGCCCGGTGTTCTCTACCAAAACGAAGGTCGATGCGGGCGCAGCTGTTGGCTTAGGCCTGCTTGAGTATATTTCTAAAGAAGCGGGGCTCCCAAACGTTGCCATCGGCGGCATCAATCAAAGCAATGCCGCAGACTGCATTCGTCACGGAGCCGACGGAGTCGCAGTCGTTTCAGCAATTTGCGGCGCGGAAGATCCGAAAGCTGCCGCAGCTGCCATCAAGAAAGCCGTTAACGACGCGCTTTCGATTTAGATTTTCCGGCCGTACTCGCGGATTCGGGTGCAGCCTTTCTATTTGTCCATTTCATCAGCCCGAAGAGCGCGAGCAGGATCACAAGCCAAGCACCGATAAACATAAACACCATCTGCGTGCTGGCTTTTCTTGACTGGCCCTGAACAAATAAACCGTAGCTCTGTTTTGCCTCTTCCAATGAGGAAGCACAGATAAGGGGATTCTTAGCCGGTTCAAATACTTCTTTCGTCACGGTTTGGGGCGTCTTGCCGTCGCCGGTGACGCCGATCTTGGAGCAGTAGCCCGCCAGACTCTTATGGCCGGCCTTCTCGACATAAGTCCAGTCCGCCTGCGCTAATTTTTCTCCTCTGGAAAACGCAAAGGTCGTGTCCCAGATGCAATAGAAAGCGCAAATTAAAAGCGTTACCAGAAACCAAAGCTGCCAGCGGATTTTCATATGGATCAGATTCAAACGGAAAAGAAGTGTTACTTACTCAGAACGGCTGCACAAGTCTAAGTCAAACCGTTCTTCTATGTACTATGCCGACAACATACGAAACAATTTCGGAGCAAAACAATGAACTTAAAAATGAAGCACCTGATGACCGCTTTGATCGCCTCTGCTGCCGTCGGACAAGCCGTCCATGCACAGGAGGCATCGTCCGCAGTCGCACAAGACACCAAGCAAGTTGAGCAAGCCGCTGACGGCATGGCAAACAAAGTCGCAGGCTGGCTCGATAAGTTATCCGATTCCGTCAGAACGCTCGGCGAAAAAAGCGAAGAGTGGTCTAAAGACGCTGCTACGTACAAAGACCAGCTCAAAGAGCAGTGGCCTTCTATCAAAGAGCAGTTCAATCAGAAACTCAGCGAAGGCATGGAGAAAGGTCAGCAATCCAGAGAAGCTGTTTCAAAATGGCTGGATGACACTTTCTCTCAGGAGCGCATCAACAAAGCCGAAGAGTGGATGACCAACTTCAAAAACGGCGTAACGGATAACGTTGTCGACCCGTTGGTACCTTACCTTTTGGCCATGCGTTATCCCAATCCCATGGACGAATGGAACCAGGGCTATCGTCGTGAATATCCGGTCTCCATTAAAGGCATGGATCGTCCGCTTCAGGTCACATTGCCGCTCTCTTGGAATCTTTCTCAGAACCTGCAGCTCGGTCAGAATGAATTCATGAGCTGGCGCAGTGAATCCGGCACCGGCCAATATGTGGTCGCTTTAATTGAAACTCCGACCGGAGCAACCGTTGACAGCATTGTTGCGGGCCTTCAGAAAGCCCGTCCCGACGCCGTAACAGAAAAACTCCCGAATTCTCAGATCGTTCGCGTTTACTTTCCTGCTAAAACCGATACAGAGAATGCCGTTTATTACTACGCCGTTCCGACAGGAGATCAGGTCTTCACAGTCTGCGGAGAAGTCTTGCGCGGCAAGAATGAAAAGACCGAAGCTCTGAATCAAAGACTTCAGGCAGAAAGCAATTTCTTTAACGTCATGGCGTCCAATATCTTTGTGAAACCTGCGTCTTAATCAGAACGTATTTTTCTTCGAAAGCCTGAGACAAACCTCGGGCTTTTTCTTTGCCGAATTTTCCTGGTTTTGTTCTCGTTGGAAGGACTTGCCTCGAATTAAAATGATGCCATTCCGAAATTCTCAATTCCTCACATACACACTCCTTCCTTCAGCGGGAATCAGTGTTCAGGAGAAAACATGGCTGAAATTGTTACGACGTCCATTAAGTCTCTTCCGCTTGTCTATCGCGGCAAAGTCCGTGACAGCTACGCTGTCGGCGATGACAAACTTCTTATTGTCGCTTCCGACCGTATCTCTGCTTTTGACGTCATCCTCGGCGATCCGATCCCCAAGAAAGGCAAAATTCTGACGGCTTTGACGGACTTCTGGTTCAAAGAACTCGACGGAATCGTCCCGAATCATCTGACGGGCATTGATCCCGAATCCGTAGTTGCTCCCGAAGAACGCGATCAGGTTAAGGGACGCGCCGTCGTTGCCAAACGCCTGAAACCGATTCTCGTCGAATGCGTAGCCCGCGGCTACCTCTCCGGCAGCGCCTGGAAGGAATATCAGACCACCGGTCAGATCTGCGGCGTCAAACTCCCCGCCGGTCTGAAACAGAGCGAAAAGCTGCCTGAACCGATCTTCACACCGGCCGGAAAAGCTGAAGCCGGCCATCACGACGAAAACATCACTTATGAAGATGTCGTCAAACAGTACGGCGAAGACACCGCTTCCAAGCTCCGTGACTACACACTGGCTCTTTACAAGAAAGCCGCTGAATATGCCGCCTCCAAGGGCATCATCATCGCCGACACCAAGTTTGAATTCGGTCTGGACGACAACGGCACAGTCGTTTTAATGGACGAAATCCTGACTCCGGACAGCTCTCGCTTCTGGCCCGCCGACGAATATAAAGTCGGTCAGTCGGAACCGAGCTTTGATAAACAATTCATCCGTGACTGGCTTGAAAGCCAGCCCTGGAACAAGAAAGCTCCGGCGCCCAAGATCCCGCAGGATGTGTTGGATAAGACCAGCAGCAAATACGAAGAAGCTCTGATCCGTCTGACAGGCAAAGGTGTTACCGCCTAAAATTCCCCTAACGAAACACAGAACGCGCCGCTTGCGGCGCGTTTCGATTAACAGAAATCCAACAGGAATCTCAAGATGCAAGAAAATAAACCGGTTGTCGCCATTTTGATGGGATCCAATTCTGACTGGGACGTCATGAAAAACGCTGCTGAAATGCTCCAGTCTTTTGATGTTCCGTTCGAGGCCAAAGTCGTCTCCGCACACAGAATGCCGGACGAAATGTTCGAATACGCCGAAACTGCCCGCAACCGCGGCATCCGTGTGATTATTGCCGGCGCCGGCGGTGCTGCTCACCTTCCCGGCATGCTCGCTGCTAAGACAACGCTGCCCGTCTGCGGTGTTCCCGTCCCGAGCCGCTACCTGAAGGGCCAGGATTCTTTGTATTCCATCGTTCAGATGCCTAAAGGCGTCCCGGTCGCAACTTTTGCCATCGGAGAGGCCGGCGCTACTAACGCTGCACTTTATGCCGTCCAGATTTTGGGTACGACGGATGCCGTTTTGGCAGATAAGCTTGCGGCTTTCCGCAAAGCTCAGAACGAAAAAGCCCGCAACATGACTCTTCCGCTTTAACAGATACATGATGAAAGACACACCGATTCTTCCCGGCAGCTGGCTCGGACTCATGGGGGGCGGTCAATTAGGCCGCATGTTTGCTCAAGCCGCCGCTACGATGGGCTACCGCGTCTGCGTATTGGAGCCTGATAAAAACGCCCCGGCCGCCATTGTTGCCGAAAAGCACATCTGTGCTCCCTATACGGACGAAGCTGCACTGACCGAACTCGCCTCGCTCTGCAAGACCGTCACGACCGAGTTTGAAAACGTTCCTGCTGCCGCTCTGGAGTTCTTAGCATCTAAGGGCGTCGAAACATGCCCTGCTGCTAACGCTGTCCGTATCACGCAGGACCGATTCGATGAAAAGTCTTTCATCAAGTCTGCCGGCGCTCCCGTTGCCCCTCATTTGCTGATCGAATCCGACGAGGATCTCAAGAAGGCTTCTGCTCCCTATTTCCCCGCCATCTTAAAAACCGCCCGTTTGGGCTATGACGGCAAAGGCCAGATTACGGTGAATGACCGCCGCGAACTGGCAATGGCTTTTGAGAAGCTCGGTAAAGTTCGCTGTGTTTTAGAAAAGCGCCTGCCGCTCTTTAAAGAAGTCTCTGTCATCGCCGCCCGCAACAGCAAGGGTGAAGTGGCCGTTTTTCCGGTGTCTGAAAACTACCACCGCAACGGAATTCTGGCGGTTTCCGTCATGCCGGCTCGTTTAGACGAAGACATCACCAACCGCGCCCGTGAAATCGCTTCCAAAATCATTGAGAAGCTCGATTATGTCGGCGTGCTCTGCACAGAACTCTTTGTACTTTCCGACGGACGTCTGGTCGTTAACGAATTGGCTCCGAGACCGCACAACTCCGGTCACGCCACGATCGATGCCTGCATCTGCAGCCAGTACGAACAGCAGGTTCGCGCCATGGCCAATCTGCCGCTCGGCGATACGACTCAGGTTTCTAAGTCCGTCATGCTCAACCTGCTCGGAGATCTTTGGTTCGATGAAAACGAAAACGTCCGTGAACCGGATTGGAGCCAAGTACTGGACATCCCGGGTCTCAAATTGCATCTTTACGGTAAGAAGCAGCCGAGGCATGCACGTAAAATGGGCCACATCACTTGTTTAGCCGCCACGGAAGAGGAAGCGATGTTTAAAGCCCAAATGGCGGCCCGCATTTTAGGTCTCGAACTTCCCGAATAACGTTATGCATTCTGATCTTGAGAAGGCCGTCAAAATTCTCGAAGCCGGCGGCTTGGTTGCTATTCCCACTGAAACGGTATACGGCTTAGCCGCCGACGCAGAGAACGAAGCGGCGGTTAAATCGATTTACGCTGCTAAAAACCGCCCGGCCACGCATCCGCTGATTGTGCATGTTGCCTCAGCAGAAGCTCTGCCCTACTGGGCCCGAGAGATTCCGGAAGATGCCAAAAAGCTGACTGAGGCGTTTTGGCCCGGTCCTCTGACGATCGTTTTAAAACGCTCCGAACATGCCAAAGACTTTGTGACCGGCGGACAGGACACGGTTGCGCTTCGCTGTCCGTCGCATCCTTTGGCTCACGAACTTTTAAAGCGTTTTGACGCGGGCAAAGGCCGCGGCTTAGCCGCACCGAGCGCCAACACCTTCGGCAAGATCAGTCCGACAACCGCTCAGCATGTGCGTGATGACCTCGGGGAGAAGCCCGACGGCAAAACCGACTTCATCCTTGACGGCGGAGAATGCACCGTCGGCATTGAATCGACGATTCTTGACCTCACGGGCGAAACACCGCGCATCCTTCGCGAAGGCGATGTCAGCGGCGAAATGATCTCTAAAGTGATCGGCAAACCCGTTGAACACGGTGCGGTCGGCGCTTCTCCGCGCGTCTCCGGCTCAATGAAGAGCCACTACGCGCCTGAGCACGTTTTAAAGATTGTCTCGGCAGACGACCTGCCGGGTGAGACACAGTTCTTAGCCCGTCACTTCAAAACCTTCTCTTTGATTGCGCCTGAAAAGATCGCGAAACGCTTCAGTACGGTCGCAGAAAAAGTTCGCGGCTACAAAGACGCCAAGGAACTCCAGGTCAACCTTTACAAATGGCTGCACGAACTCGACCGTGACGGCGGAGATGTTATCTTTGCTGTCGAGCCGGAATTAACCGATTCTTCAGCCGGTGTTCTGGATCGACTGACCCGCGCTGCCGCTGAAAGACCCAACAAGGAAAGCAAATGAGCGATACACCCGCAGATCTCGTCCGCTTATCTAAGCGCATGAGCGAACTCGGTTTATGTTCACGACGAGAAGCCGATGAGTGGATCTCCAAAGGCTGGGTTAAAGTTGACGGTCAAGTCGTTAGCGAACTCGGCAGCAAAGTGCGCCCTGACCAAAAGATCACGATTGACCGGAAGGCTCAAGATCAGCAGAACGAGCGTGTGACCATTATTCTCAACAAGCCGCTCGGCTATGTCTCCGGACAGGCTGAAGACGGTCATGAACCGGCACGCATTTTGATTACGCCGAGAAACCGCTGGATCGATGATCCTTCTCCTCGCCGCTTTAATCCTTCTCAGTTAAAGAGCCTTGTTCCTGCCGGTCGTCTGGACATCAACTCCACCGGCCTTCTGGTTCTGACTCAGGACGGACGCATTGCCAAAACCATCATCGGTGAGAACAGCGCCGTCGAAAAAGAATACATCGTGCGTGTTGCGATGACCGACGGCCGCTCCAACAGCGAATTTCCTCCGGCGAAGCTTGCGCTTTTAAATCACGGGTTGGAACTGGACGGTAAGCCTTTGGAGAAGGCCGGAGTTTCTTGGCTCAACGAAGACCAATTAAAATTCGTCCTTCGTGAAGGCCGAAATCGTCAGATTCGCCGAATGTGTGATCTTGTCGGTCTGAAAGTCCTCGCACTTAAACGGGTCCGTGTCGGCAATGTCCGCCTCGGCAAGCTTCCGGTCGGTAAGTGGAGATATTTGGAAGACGGCGAAAGTTTTACCGGTCCCGCCCCTAAAAGAGCCTCTTCCGGCAGACCGGCTTCCGGTGCGCCGCGTCGCCCGCAAACCTTTAAACCTCGTAAACCGAACTTTAGAAAAACTCGAGACAAATGACGCCGAGTCGCTTTAACGTCAGCCCCGAGTGGGGCCTTGTGATGGTGACGGCCCTTTGGGGTTCTTCTTTTATTCTTTTGTCCCTGAGTCTTAAAGGACTCTCGCCGGGGCTGCTTGTTGCTTTACGTTTCGGAGGCGGTGCCGTTCTAATGGCGTGCCTCTTGAGATCGGCCCTTTTCAAACTCAAAAAAGTCGATTGGATTGCTGGCTGCGCCACGGGAACGTGTATTTTTCTGGGTTACTTCCTGCAGACGGTGGGCCTGCAGACGATTACGAGTTCGATTTCGGCCTTTCTGACGGCGCTTTACGTGCCGTTTGTACCGCTTTTCCAATGGATTATCTTTAGAAAACGCCCGACGCCCATTATTGCCGGAGGCATTTTATTTGCCTTCCTCGGCATGCTCCTCATCTTAGATCCCACCAAAATCTCTTTTAACGGGAACATCGGAGAGTGGCTGACGATTGCCAGTGCGGCTGCCTGCGCGATGGAAATCTTGGTTCTCGGGCGCTTCGCCAACTCTTGTGATCCGAAAGCTTTTTGCTTTACTCAGTTGGTTACCGTCACGTTTTGGTGCACGCTCTACTGCATTGTCTTTGAAGACGTTCGCTTTGATCCTACGCCCGTGACTTATGTCTGTATGGCGATTTTGATCGGCATGATTGTCTTTAACCAGGTCATGATGTGCTGGGCTCAGAAATTCGTCTCACCGACCCGCGCCGTTCTCATCTACACCCTTGAACCGGTGTTTGCCGGCATCATCGGTTACGCCATCGGAGAACCGTTTACGAAGGGCGCTGTCGTCGGCGCCGTCATGGTGGTGCTGAGTATTCTCATCAGTTCTTGGCTGCCCGGCTACCTCAAGAACCGAGGCCGCATCAGCAAGGAGGCTGTCCGTGAGTAACGCTCCAATCGGAATGTTTGATTCCGGGCTCGGCGGACTGTCCGTCATGCACGCCGTTCGAGACGCCCTTCCGGGAGAAGACATCATTTATTACGGCGACTGCCTTTACGCCCCGTACGGCGACAGAAAGTCCGAGTACATCAAAGAGCGCTGCCTTGCAATCGGACGCTTCCTGATTTCCAAAGGAGCCAAAGCGATCGTGGTTTCCTGCAACACCGCCACCGCAGAGGGTGTTAACACGATGAGGGAAACGTTTAATATTCCGGTCATCGGCATTGAGCCTGCGATTAAGCCGGCAGCCGCTGCAACACAGACCGGAGTAGTCGGCGTGATCGCCACGACGCGCACCATCACCAGCGAACGCTACCTGAGACTCGTTCGTGAATTTGCCGGAACCAAGGTCAAGGTCGTTTCGGTTCCGTGCCCGGGTCTCATGGAATGCGTCGAAAGCGGCGACTGGGACTCCTTCAAGACCCAAAAACTAATCGAAAAGTATCTGCACCCAATCAAGCGTGCAGGTGCCGATAAGCTCGTCCTCGGCTGCACGCATTATCCGTTCCTGTCTAACGTGTTGAAGCGTGAACTCGGCAGCGGAACCGAACTCATCGATCCAAGCGCAGCAGTTGCCAGAGAACTTAAACACCAGCTCTCCAAACGCGGCTTACTTTCGGATGGTGCAAAAGGCAAAGAAGTTTTTTATATCAGCGGAGATGCCGAGAAGCATCGCGCTGTCATCGAGCGTCTTTGGAACTCAGAAGAAGCACTTGATCTGCGTTCTGACCCTCCCGCAACGAAAGCAACTCTCTCTTGAGCCTTTTCGACCTTCAAATCATCCAATTTGAGCGAATTTAGACACTGTCACTACGCCGGACTGCCATACTTTCAAGCAATTAAAGAAAGTACTTGGATTCAACTCAAATGCACGACTCTGTCCTTGAACGTGTTACGTTACGTCGCTCCCTCGGAGCAAAATACCTCACCACACCTGCCCCCTCTAAAGAAGACTATGCCGAAGCCCTCACATGGGCCATTGCAGCGCCTGATCACTGCCATCTGAGACCTGCTCGTTTCGTGGTCATTGAAGAGCGTGAGAAATTCGCCGACTTTTTTGAAGCCGGCGCTCTGGCCGACGGAGCTGATCAGGAAGGCGCCCAGCGCGCCCGCAGCAAAGCTTTAAAGGCTCCGGCTATGGTCGCTGTGGTCGCCAAAATCGATGAACACAACGAAAGAGTTCCTACCTACGAGCAGTGGATGACCGTCGGCGCTGCTACCTCTAATTTCCTTGCCGCTCTTGAGCTCAAAGGCTTTGCAGGTAAAATCGTGAGCGGCTCGTCCACGCACTACCGCGACGCCGTCGATGCCCTTTGCAAGAAGGGCGAAGTCATCGCCTGCTGGATTATGCTCGGCACGGCAAAACCGGATGCCCCGGGCGCCGAAGTCCGTTCTATTTACGACGAACTGTTAACCTATTTTTCTTAAGAAGCAAACATTAAGAGGCCGTCATGAAACGCTTTTTCCTTATTCTTCTCGGCATGTTCATGTCCGCAACTATGCTGACCGGATGCGGATACAACGAGATCCAGACGCTTGATGAGTCGACCAAGGCAACTTGGAGCGAAGTTTTAAATCAGTATCAGCGCCGCAACGACCTTATTCCGAACGTGGTGAACTCCGTTAAGGGTGAAGCCGATTTCGAGAAATCCACGCTCACACAGGTGATCAATGCCCGTGCTAAGGCCACGTCTATTCAGGCAACGCCTGAACTGATGGAAAATCCCGAAGCCTTCCAGAAATTCACGCAGGCTCAGGGCGAATTAAGCAGCGCGCTGTCCCGGCTACTCGTCACTGTCGAACGCTACCCTGACTTAAAAGCCAACAAAGCCTTCCAGGACCTGCGTGTACAGCTTGAAGGCTGTGAAAACCGCATCGCGATTGCACGCAACCGCTACATTAAATCCGTTCAGCAGTACAACACGTACATCCGTCAATTCCCGCAGATGGTCTGGGTTTGGATCCTCGGATACAAACCTAAAGCTCAGTACGCGGTAGCCGACGAAGCTGCCATTACGACACCTCCTAAGGTAGATTTCAATGGTTCAGCAGCTACAGCTCCGGCCAAACCTTAATCGTTTCGGCCTTCTCATCGGTGCGTTCTTCTTTTGGCTGAGCGCGCTTTTCTGCACGGTATCGGCGGCTGACCTGCTTCCGATACCGGAAGTGGCTTATGTCACCGATACTGCACACCTTCTGACGGCCGAACAAAAACGTTCGCTTGAAGCCAAACTTGCGGGGTTTGAGGAGAAGTACGGTTCTCAGATCGCCGTTATCATCGTTCCTTCCACGAACGGCGAGCCGATCGAAGACTACGCACATCGCGTCGGTGACAACTGGAAGCTGGGCCGAAAGGATGTCGGAGACGGTCTTCTCCTGATCGTTGCCGTCAATGACCACAGAATCCGTATTGATGTGATGAGAGCGCTCGAAGGAGCCATTCCGGATGTGGCTGCGTCCCGCATTATCACGGACGTGATGGCGCCGAACTTCCGTCAGAACAACTACTACCAAGGCATCAGTCAGGCCTTGGACAAAGTGTTTACGCTGATTGAAGATGCCAAACTTCCGGCGCCGCAGAAGAAACGTTCGGAAGCCAATATTCTTTACGATCCGGCCGAAGCTCTGTGGGACGAGCCTTGGGTGGCAGTGCTCTTCATAGGATTTGTCATCACGATGATGCTGCGTGAGCTCATGGGCCGCAAGTCAGCCCCTCTTGCAGGTTTAGCCGTGGGCGGTTTAGCGGCGTTTATTATGCAGTCGCTGTTTGCAGGTATTGTGATCGCTCTGGTCGTAGTCGTGATTGCCATGTGTATTCCGACCGCCGTTCTTGAGGCCGGCGCCCGACGGACCGCCAAGATTTACGGAACCGACCGCCGTTACCGCGGTAAACGCGGGGGCGGAGACGACGGCTTCGGAGGCTTCGGCGGATTTGGCGGGGGCGGCTTCGGAGGCGGCATGGGAGGCGGAGCCGGATCCGGCGGAGGCGGTGACGCAGCCGGCGGAGGCGCAAGCGGAGGCTGGTAAAAAATGTCTATCGGAAGAATTCTTAAACATTGGGTAATGTCGCCCGTCCCCGTCACAATGGCATTTCCTCAGTCCTCTTTGGATGCAGTGACGAAATGCATTGAAGAATGCGAGCAGCAGACGAGCGCTGAGTTCCGACTCATCATCGAACGCAGTATTCCTTCTAAAGGACTTCGAGAGAACATCACGGACGCTCAAAGAGCCAAAGAGCTTTTCGGACGCTACGGTGTCTGGGACACGGAAGACAATAACGGCGTGCTGATTTATTTAAACCTTTCCGACCGTGCCATCGAAATTTATTTAGACCGAGGTGCAGCACGAGAGGTGAGACAAACTCAGCTGGATGACATCGTCAAACAGATGGAAATCGCTTTTGCTGATAAGAAGTTCGAGGAAGGTGTTTGTCAGGCCTTCAGATCACTGACCGGGATTTTGTCTAAGCCTTTCCCGAACAAACCCGTTCAGGATCCGGTGCCCAATACACCTGTCGTACTATAACTTTTTACTTTCTTGAAGGCCGCCCGAGTTTTTCTCCGGCGGCTTTTCTTTTGCCCGGCTCGTCATCCTCACAAAAGCTCAGACTTAGCCGTTAAAAATTAGAACAATCCGTTCAGGAGCCAACACAAAAATGCTCATTCCAAGTTGCTAAAATGTTGACTCCTTTTTATTTCTCTATGAATTTCATCGTCATGGAACTGTCTGCTCTTACCGCAATCTCTCCCCTCGACGGCCGCTACGAACGCCAAACTGCCAAACTCCGCGACATCTTTTCCGAATTTGCACTGATGCGTGCTCGTGTCACGGTTGAAGTTGAATGGCTCATCGCCCTTTCCGAATTCAACCTGCCCGAACTTAAAGATCTTTCCGAAGAAGACAAACTTTATCTTCGCGGATTAGTCAGCAGCTTCTCCGTTGCCGACTGTCAGGCGATCAAAGACATCGAAAAAACCACCAACCATGACGTTAAAGCCGTTGAGTACTGGATCAAGAGCAAGATGACCGTCAATGAACATCTGGCTGCCGCCAGCGAATTCGTTCATTTCGGCTGCACTTCCGAGGACATCAACAACACTTCCCACGCTTTGATGCTTTCCTCCGGCCGCGAGCTCATCTGCTCTCACCTGCAGATGATCATCGACAAGCTCAAGGGCTTCGCCCATGAATGGGCCGGCGTTTCCATGCTGTCCCGTACACACGGTCAGCACGCTTCCCCGACCACCGTCGGTAAAGAAATGGCCAACGTTGCCGCTCGTCTCGAGTTTGCTGTTCAGGCCATCGAAAAAGTGAAACTGCTCGCCAAGATGAACGGCGCCGTCGGCAACTACAACGCCCACACCATCGCTTATCCGGACAAAGACTGGCCTGCTTTTGCACGCAATGTCGTTGAAAATCGTCTGCACCTGACTTTCAATCCCTACACGATTCAGATCGAACCGCATGACTACATGGCCGAACTCTTCAATGCCATCACTCGTGCCAACACGATCCTGATCGACTTGGACCGCGACATCTGGGGCTACATCTCCCTGAACTACTTCAAGCAGCAGCTCAAAGAAGGCGAAGTTGGCTCTTCTACGATGCCGCATAAGGTCAACCCGATTGACTTCGAAAACTCCGAAGGCAACCTCGGCATGGCTGACGCTTTCTTTACGTTCCTCGCTCAGAAGCTCCCGATCTCTCGCTGGCAGCGCGACCTGACTGACTCTACTGTTCTCAGAAACTTAGGCGTCGCCTTCGGCTACAGCATTGTCGGCTACACCGCTCTGGAACGCGGCATGAACAAACTTCGTCTGAACGAAGAAGCCATTGCCGCCGATCTGGATCAGTCCTGGGAAGTTCTGGCCGAAGCCATCCAGACCGTGATGCGCCGTTACGGTGTTCCTCATCCGTACGAACAGCTCAAAGCTCTTACCCGCGGTAAAGGCATCAGCCCTGAAACCATCCATGAGTTTGTTGCAACGCTGGACATTCCTGAGGATGCCAAAGCCTCTCTGCAGAAACTTACACCGGCCACTTACATCGGCTTAGCCGAAACTTTGGCTAAGGAAATCTAAGTTTTCCTCTTGTGAAAACGCCAGCTGTTCTTCTCGAGCAGCCGGCGTTTTTATTTGATAGAAAAAATTTGATACTTAGAGGATAAAGTTCGTAAACAGAATCGTGCACCAAATGATCGCGCAAATCGTCAGGGCGAGTAAGACGGCCGCACTTCCTAGGTCCTTAGCTTTGCCGGACAGAGGATGAATTTCTCCGCCGAATCGATCAACCACTGCCTCGATCGCCGAATTCAGGATCTCGACAATAAGAACAATGAATAGCCCCAAGACCAGCAGCAGTTTCTCAACGGTGGTCACCGGGAGGAGAACCGCGACAGGCAGCATGACACAAGCCAATATCGCCTCTTGGCGGAAAGCCTCTTCTGTCTGCCAAGCGCCTCTGAAACCCTGTGCGGAATACTTGGTTGCATTCATCAGACGGCGTAATCCGGTCTTGCCTTTAAGTTCGGAAGCGTCTTTCGGCTGGTGTTTTTCCATTTTGTTCTCTTCTCGTTGATCGTGTCTGAAATCTTAGCAAGGATACAGGCACCAACAAAAAGACCGCCGAAGCGGTCCGTAAAAAATGACGAAATTAATCGTTCACTTTCTGTCTTAACACGCCTTCGCTGTAAAGGCGAGCCATTTCAGAAAGCGGCAGCGGCTTGATCTTAGAAGCTTGACCTTCGCAGCCGAAAGCGATGTAGCGGGACTTGCACATTTCAACGGAAGCGGCGCGGGCTGCTTTCAGGTAGGCGCGCGGGTCGAATGCTTCGAGGTTTTCAACAAAGTACTTGCGGATAGCAGCCGTCATGGCCAAACGGATATCGGTATCGATGTTGACCTTGCGGACACCGTACTTAATAGCTTCGACGATCTCTTCAACAGGAACGCCGTAGGTCGTACGGAACTGACCGCCGTATTTACGAATTTCTTCCAAGTATTCCTGAGGAACGGAAGAAGAACCGTGCATCACAAGGTGTGTATTCGGGATGCGGGCATGGATTTCTTTCACACGCTGAATCGAGAGGATGTCTCCTGTCGGCTTGCGAGTGAATTTGTAGGCGCCGTGGCTCGTGCCGATCGCGATGGCCAGAGCGTCAACCTGTGTTTCTTCCACGAACTGAGCGGCCTGATCCGGATCGGTCAGTAGCTGGTCGCGTGTCATTTCAGCGTCGGTACCGTGACCGTCTTCTTTGTCGCCTTTCATGGTTTCCAAAGAGCCCAGGCAGCCGAGTTCGCCTTCAACGGAGACACCGACTTTGTGAGCCATGTTAACGACTTCTTTGGTGACGTTAACGTTGTAGTCGAACGTAGAGATCGTCTTGCCGTCGCTCATGAGGGATCCGTCCATCATCACGGAAGAGAATCCGAGATTGATGGCGCCTTGGCAGACCGCCGGGCTCTGACCGTGGTCCTGATGCATACAGACCGGAATATGCGGATAGGATTCAATAGCAGCCTTAATCAGGTGCTCCAGGAAAACTTCACCGGCATACTTACGAGCGCCGGCTGAAGCCTGCATGATGACAGGCGCGTTTACTTCGTCCGCAGCCTGCATAATGGCCTGAACCTGTTCAAGATTATTAACGTTGAAAGCCGGAATACCGTAGTTATTTTCTGCTGCGTGATCAAGGAGTTGACGCAACGACACGAGAGCCATGTTTTGATCTCCGAATATTAATCCAAAGGGATTCTTGACCGAATCCGTAATCTGTTAATTCTAACCAAATACGATCGGCCCCTTCAATAACAATACTGAGCTGTAGCAATATTTTGCGTTTCCGTTTTCCTTGCTCAGAGAGCTCTTCCATCACTTTTAAACAAGACAAAAGTTCATCCCGAGTATGCACGCCGAACTTCTTATAGAGATTCAGCCGATGACCTTGAACCGTTCGTTCTGACAGCCCTAGGCGGTCGCCGATTTGTTTGCTGGTCAGCTCCTGGACCAAGAGTCGGACAATGCCTTTTTCTCTTTCGCTCATTTCATGGAAGATCGCTGCGATTTCCTGAGGCCTTTGTCCGCTGTTTTTTACGTTCCAGCGATTCCAGCAGTTCTCCAGCACAGCATCCAGTTTTTCAGCTTCAATCGGCTTTTCCAGAAAATCAAAGGCTCCGCGTTTTAAGGTACGTACAGCGGTTTCCACATCGGCGTAACCCGTGATAATGACCACGGGAAGCTGAACGCCGTCGGAAAACAATTTTTGCTGGAGCGCCAGACCTGACATGCCCGGCATGCGGATATCCAGCAAGATGCATCCGGGAATGAGCATATTGTCTTTCTGAAGAAATTCTTCAGCTGAAAGATAGTCCACAGAACTCCAGCCAAGACATTTCAGAAAAATGTCAGGCCGGTCCTTACGCCGACATCGTCATCAACAATTCGAATAAGAAATCTCTTTTTTATACCGGGATCGATGGTCATATTTTTATCTTCAGACGTACAGTTACTTTCAGGCCGCCTTGATCACGCGGAGCATATTGGATGACGCCGTTCATCGCCTCCAGTATGGATCTGACGACAACCAACCCTAAGCCCAGTCCTTCGGACTTTTCGCTCTTAAAGGTTTGCGTACCGAGCTTCGCGACATCTTCCTCAGAGAGCTTTCTGCCGCTGTTTTCTACCGTAAGAATCGCCGAATCCTCATCCGTTTCCAATACAACCCAAACCTCAGGACGTTCCACTTTTTGGCTCTCTTCCATTGCATTTTTCAGAAGATTCCAGAAGAGGATTTCCGTTTCTACCGTATCGCCCTCAACATCAACATTCGGCGCACACTTAACATCGACGGCAACACTGTTGTGGAATTTCATCTTCAGTGTCTGCGTAATTTCCTGAACGATACTTGTCAGATCTACTCGAGCCTCTCTTGTCACGGTCTTTCTAGAGTAGTCGCGAACTTTGTTGATGATCTGAGAAGCACGCTTTAATTCATGCTCCATCTGTCCGAGGCTAAAGTCGAGCATTTCTTCGTCCGGGACCTTCTTTTGTTTACGAAGGGCCTTCAGTCCGTCTACAAAATATTTGCATGCAGCTAAAGGCTGATTCATCTCATGCGCGAACATAGAAGAGAGCTGTCCCACCAGATTGATTTTTTGCTGTGTCTCTATTTTCTCTGCAAGCTCCCTGGATTTCTCCAAAGTCCTCCTTCTGCTTGCTTCTGCTACCAAGAGTTTTGCCGTAGCGCGATCAACCAACTTCTGAGCGCGCCAGCTGTGCACCACCAGACCGAGAATTCCTAGAATGACAATAACAAACGCCGGCCAGAACTCAGTCAGCACCCGTCTTACCGACCACTCCCGAAGGTATCGGTAGGGTCCGACTTTTAAAGATCGGTACAAGTCGTCGATCGGCTTGAAGTCAGTTGCAATCGACCAAGCCTGTCCGTCTTTTTCCGGTTTCATCGACAGCAATGCGAGCGTCATCTCTCTGGCTAATTCAGGATCCACTTTATATGTGGCGGCAAATGTGTTGTTCGGATAAGCACGCGTAGAGTGAAGACATTTGATCGGTCCGGGTTTCGCTCCGATGACCTTGAGTTTATCCATCATCGAGATATTCTGAAGTTCGTACTCTTCCAGCCAGCAGGCCCTGACATAACCGACGTCGCCTTTGCCTGCAATGATGTCATTGATAATTACAGAGGCCGTTTCACCAGCAAAAATGACTTTTTTAAAGAATTTTTCGTGGTTGTAGCCGCGGTTCTCCAGTTCGGCCATACCCGTTCGATAGCCGTGAAACGCCGTCTCGTAGTTGGCCACCAGGACCTTGTCTTTCATGTCTTCAAACTTAGTGATGTCCTTCCGGTCTCTTCGCGTAAAAAAGACACCCGCCGTCCCGAAATTCGGTTTGGTTTTGGCTGCGATCACAATCGTGGCCAAGTCTCGAGCGCCGAAGGGACGCATCCGATAGAAGAAACCGGAGCTCGCGAAAAAGAAGTCGATTTTGCCTTGTTCAACGGCTTGCTCTAATTCCGAAGACTGATAAACCCTGGCTGTGACCTTTCGGGGCGCAAAAAAGTTTTGAAGGTGCTTGAGCGTCGGACCAAAGTTCATGTCCGTGCTCAGTGGCGGTGAAAAATGAATAAGTCCGATCGTTATCGGGGGCTCGGCATTCGCGGCCGCCGATAAAGAAATGAAGATGGAAAAAACAAATGCGAATAACGATCGGAACATGCTGTTGAATTAGTTTTTGTCACCGTGGCAGGAAGAGCACTTCTTCAACTGATAATTATGGTGGCAGGCGTAGCAGGGTTCAAGAGATGCACTGGTATCCTTGTATCCGGGTTTCGGAGGCATCGAATGCTGAGCATGACAGTCAATGCATTCCGTTGCGACTTTTTCGGGACCGCCGGCATGTGGAATCCATACATGAGGGTTTACGGGACCGCTGTCAGAGGGCGCCTGAACGTTTTTCTTGATCAAGTCGTCAAAAGTCGGTCCGTGGCAAGCCAGACACTGCTCTTTTTTCATCGCTTCGGGAGCGTTCTGAGCAAATACGGCGCCGGCTAGAAACAAGGAAAGCAAAGCGGGAAAAATAACTTTTATTGTCTTCATTTTTTCTCTGCCGGCGGTTTCCCGCCGGCATCTTTCAGTTGACAGTTAGTTGGCTGCTGCGTGTTCACCGGCCCAGCGCCCCGGCATGATGGCGCGAGGCATACCGTTGCCGACATAGAGACCGCCGGCCGTTTCACCTGCGGCATACAAGCCCTTGATCGGCTTCATGTCCTGACCAAGAACCTGAGCATTGTCGTTAATGGCCAAACCGCCCGTCAGGTTGTGGACGCAGAGGACTAAGCGCACGGCATGGAAAGGACCCTGCTCGATTTTTTTCGTGAGGCTTTCAGCCGGTTTATCAAAGTCATCATCTTTCTTAGCGTCTACAAAGCCGTTGTAGCGAGCAACCGTCTGCTCTAAGTTCGGCTGATTGGTTAACTTGGCCAATTCGGCAAGCGTCGGAGCCGTGAAGGCATAACCTTCTTCACAGGTCGGAGCCTTTGTATCCCAATGGTATTTCTTAGCGGTGGCATCATCGAACACCGTCCACAGGAACTGGTCGGGCTGTGCAAGGGCTGCGTCATAGAAGGTGTAGCCGCCGAGGTTGGCTTTATCGAGCTCTTTCACAAAGCGGTCACCGGACTTGTTCGTGAAAATCACCTCAGCCCAGCGAGGACCGGAAATGCCGAGGCCAGGAGCACCGTACTTGCTGCCCTTCGGGAAGCCGTAGTGTGCTGTACCGAACTTGCGGCGAAGATGAGGCGTGTCTTCACAGCGATCACCGACATACATACCGCCGGCTCTCATACCTGCAAGGATTGCACTGCCGTCCGGAGCAACGAACGGATATCCGGTGGAGATCATGTTTTCCGTGAAGCGAGGATCGGTTAAGCGTCTGAGCTGCGGATTTGCTTTCCAGCTTCCGCCGGCGAGCACGACACCCTTGTTGGCCTTAACGTTCATGATCGAACCGTCGGGTTTTTGAACCTTAGCACCGACCACGGCCCCCTGATCGTTAACGTAGACGTCTACGACTTTATGTTCCAAGAAAATCTGGCCGCCTTCGCCGGAGTCTTTCCACCAAATATGATGGTAGGACTCGTGATGCTGAGAGTCATATTTACCGGGTTTAGTGAATGTCGGGAGGAACTTCACGCCGTGTTCTTCCAACCAAACCTGAGTTCCGGGGCACCATTCGGAATACTTCTTGACGAGTTCCGGCGTGTTCTTGCATATTCGTGATGTGCCGGATTGGTCAGCTTCTTATAGAGCTGCTCGGGCGAGTCTTCTACGCCGTGTTCTTTCTGCGTTCTTGTTCCGCCGCCTAAGGCGATGATGCCGCCGTTAATGATGGCGCAGCCGCCGTAGTTCTTGCCTTTTTCCATCACAAGAACTTTAGCGCCTTGGTCGAGGGCAGAAATGGCGGCGGACATGCCGGCAATTCCGGAACCGGCGACTAAGACATCGGTTGCTGCATCCCATTTAGCGGGAAGCTGGATTGTCGCAACATCGGCTGCCGATGCGCGATTAGAAATGAAGGCACCTGCTGCAGCTGCACTAGAAGCGGCTAAAAAGGAACGACGTGTTGTCATGTTTTTTCTCCTTGAGTTGTTTTTGAACTTCAAGGAAATTGTCGTTCCGGTACCTACTCGAGTAACTTGATATCAATCAAGAGAAGTTAAGATTGATCTAAGGATAATCACTAGCCCAGTCTTGATTTGTGGCCGAAACCTTTCAGAATTCCGTTTCCAATGGCATAAGCCAATTTACGCTGGAAGGCTCGCGTACGCAGCTTCTTTTCCTCTTCAGGATGCGACAAGAAGGCCGTCTCCACAAGCACGGAAGGAATATCCGGCGCCTTTAACACTGCAAAGTTTGCCTGCTCTACTTTTCCACGGTGCAGCTGATTGATTCTCGAGAGTTCGTTCAGAATTCGAGCGCCGTAAACCATACTGTCCGAAACCTGAGACGTCATGGACATATCCATCAGGATTCGAGCAATCTGCTTGTCTTTATTGCTGAGGTTAACGCCGCCGATCAAATCGGCATCATTCTGCTTGCGGGCAAGCCAGCGGTTCGCCGTAGATACCTGACCTCTGGTATTCAACACGTAAAGAGACGATCCTCTCGCCGTCGGCTTAACCCAGGCGTCGGCGTGGATCGAAACAAAGAAGTCTGCTTTGGCCGCACGCGCCTTCTGAACTCTTCTCTGGAGCGGAACAAAGTAGTCCCCGTCTCTGGTGAGCATGGCTTTGACGCCTTCAATTTCGTTAAGTTCCTGGCGCAAAATTCGTGCAATTGCCAGCACGACGTCTTTTTCTCTTGTCCGATGTCTTCTTCCGATAGCGCCCGGGTCTTCTCCGCCGTGCCCCGGATCGATCATGATGACCAAGGTTCTGACCCTCGGAGAGCGAGTTGGTTTCGCCTTTGAAGGCTTTGTCTGTGCCAGCTGCGTTTCCGGTTTCTTTGCCGGCTTCGTCTGCGACGGCTTTGAGGTCCCTTTTGGTTCTTCATCCGGACGCATCGGAGCAAGCGAGCCATCCGCAATACCCGCCAAGATTTGGCCCAGCTGATCGACCTCTTCTCCGGAGTCAGCGCGGTTTTCCTCCATTCGCTTCTGACCTTCGGCAACCTGAGCCAAAAGGCTCTTAATCGCGTCCGGCTCAGATTCTTCCTTCTGGATGATGGCCATCAGAGGATCTTTCTGTGTCGCCGGATAGATGTCAAAAACCAAACGGTATCGGTATTGGCCGGCCGGCTTCAGCGAGAAAACCTGAGGATCGACATCGGTCTTGAAATCAATCGAGATACGAACCACATTCGGTCGGTTCTGGCCGACCCGAATTCTGGAAATATAGGGATCGTTAGGCTTAACTTTTTGAATAATCTGCTTGAGCTTATCGGTCAGAAGCAAACCGTCAATATCCACAGCCAATCTGACCGGATCGGAATTGCGCAGAACAAAGTATTTGAACTTCATCGGCGCATCATGCTCAATCGTGATGCGTGTGTATTCTTCCGCAGGCCAGGCGCGGACGTCGACCACTTGGGCTCCGTACGCCGGAGACCAGGGAACAAAGGAGAGCAAAAGAGCGCCGCCCGCTCCTTCCAAAAACGACCTGCGAGTGTTCATTATTTTTTGAGTACTTCTAAAACTTGATTGCCGAGAGCAGAATTTGCTGAAATATCACAGACGCGGCCCTCTCCCTCATTCTTAAGCGTAATGGTCAGGTCCGGCTGCGGAACAAAAGGCTCTGCCTTGGACGTCCACTCGGACGCCACAACCCTTCCGGGGCCGTAGTTCTCGCGGAATCCGGCTTCTTCGAATTCGACCGGATCCTCGAAACGATAGAAGTCAAAATGATTGACCGTAAAGCCGTCGACCTTGTAGGTCTCCAATAAAGAGAAGGTAGGACTTTTTACACGGCCTTCAAATCCTAGGGCGCGCAGAGCGGATCGCATCAGGTAGGTTTTACCGGCGCCTAAATCCCCGACCAACTTGATGTTGAGTCCTTTTCCCAGGATTTCGGATTTAACGGAGTCCAAGGCTCGAGCCAGCCGAGCGCCCAGTTCTGACGTCGCTTCTTCGTCAGCGAGATGAAACTCTAAGGAATGTGCGTCTGTATTCATTCATTTCTCGAAAATTACTCTAAAGATACCACAGCATCCGGGATTTTGATTCGACCGAGATGGTCATCTCGGGCCGTGTTTGACCTGGTTATTCAAAAGCATTGACAGCTAAAGAACAAAGTTATGGCCTTCTCTCCTTTTCGTTTGAATTATCTCGGCTGAATTTAACGCTTCGAAGAAGCCGAAAAACGACTATTGCATCTCAGCAGCAATTCGTTTGACGTGTTTTGCGGGCGACTCTCCGAACAGGTTTCTAAACTCTCGGCTGAAATACGTGGGACTGTCATATCCGACTCGATAGCAAGCCTGAGCTGCCTCGAACTGTTCATCAATCATCAGTCTCTTGGCTTCTGTAAGACGTAAATTCCGAACAAACTGACTCGGCGTGCTTCCGACGATCTCTCTGAATCTCCGGTAATAAGAGGCGGTGGACATTCCGACTTTTTCTGCCACGGACGAATGATCGATCGGCTGACTGAAATGCGCAGAGAGCCAATCCACAGCTCTCCTTATTTTATTCTCCGCAGTTCCTGAGACGTAAAGCTGAGAAAAAGCTCTCCCCACCGGACTCGTTAGAACTCTAAGGTAGATCTCGCGTTTGACGATGTCACTAAAGAGCGCCGCGTGTTCAGGATGGAGCGCCAACTCGGAAAGTCTCAGGAAAGCATCCAGCAATCCTTCATCCGCCTCATACAAAGAAAAGATCTTTGAATTTCCCGTCTCGCTGCCAATCGCCTCTTTCTCCGACAGAAAGGCAATTGCTTGGTCGCACAGCTTTGGCTCAATCGTCAGGCTGATTGCGAGGAAAGGATTGGTTTCGGAAGCGTCCACTGCCTCGAATGAATCCGGCATAAAACTTCCGGTCAGCAGGCATGCACCGGTACCGTACAAAAATTCTTCATCTCCAACCAGAGCCTTCTTAGATCCGTTAACAACGAGGGAAAAAGAAGGCTTAGAAATCAGGCAACCAAACTTTCTGTCACTCTCTCGACGAATGAATCTGACGGAATCCAAAGTTTCAGGAACTATCTGAGGATCCGAAGTGATCTTCTCCAGATTTTCTGCTAAGGATTGAATAAGTAATGTTCTGTCGATCATTAATTGAGAATTTAGGGCAATTTATAGAGATTTTAAGTTTATTCCAAAAGTTAATTCCTATGTAATATTTCATACATAAATTCAAGGAACAATCCAATGATTCGAAGAACTTTTATGGGAATAAGCCTGATGTCAATTCTCAATATTGGAAATACAACAGAAGTAGGTAAAGAAAATAAGGCAAGGAAGGCCTTAATTATCTACTTTTCCAGAAACGGAATGAACTACTGGCACGGCGACACCAAAAATCTTGCCGTCGGCAATACTGCCCGCATGGCAAAGGTCATTCAGGAAGCGACCGGAGCTGATGTTTGGGAAATCCAGCCAGTTCAAAACTACCCGTTCGATTATCGGCAGACCACCGCTGAAGCACAAAAAGAACAGGAAGCCGACGCCAGACCGGAATTCAAACTTCCGATGCCTGATCTTGCTCAATACGACTTGATTTTCTTCGGTCATCCGATTTGGTGGTCGGAGATGCCGATGGTCGCTAGAACCTTCCTAGACAAGGCAGACCTCAGAGGAAAGAAGATCGCTCACTTCTGCACGCATGAAGGAAGCGGGTTCGGCGGCTCAGAAACGGACTTAAAAGCTCGACAACCGCAAGCCGTCTACCTTCCGTCTCTCGCTATCGCAGGAACTCATGTAGATAGTTCAACCAAAACTATTCAGAACTGGGCAAAGAAAATGATTAAGGAAGGAGATCGCAAATGAAAAACGTTTTAGTACTTACCGGCGCCGGACAGATCGGTTTAGCAATCGTGAGAAGAATCGGTTCAGGAATGAAAATCGTCGTATCCGACAAAAACGCTGCGAATGCCGCCTCCGCGCCCTGCTCCTCAATAATGCAGGTTTTGATGCCGTCGGACAGAGGTGCGATATCTCATCAAAAGAATCCGTTGCCGAGTTAATCAAGTTTTCCAAAGAACTCGGACCGATTACTGCTTTTGTTAATGCCGCCGGCGTATCTCCGAGTCAAGCATCCATCGAAACCATTCTCAAGGTCGACCTTTACGGCACAGCTATGCTGATTGAAGAAATCGGCAAGGTCATTGAGCCAAACGGCGTCGGAGTCACCATTTCCAGTCAATCCGGACACAGAATGCCGGCGCTCGGAGAAGAAAAAGATCGGCTTCTCGCTACAACGCCCGTAGAAGAACTTCTCTCTTTAGATTTTCTTCAGCCTGAGAACATCTCTAATACGCTACACGCGTACCAGCTTGCCAAACGATGCAACGTTAAACGCGTTATGGCTGAGGCGGTCAAATGGGGAACCAAGAAGGCACGCATCAACTCCATTTCTCCGGGAATCATCGTTACGCCGTTGGCCCTTGATGAGTTCAACGGACCGAGAGGCAACTTCTATAAGGAGATGTTTGCGAAGTGTCCGGCAGGAAGACCTGGTACTGCTGACGAAGTTGCAGATTTAGCCCAGCTCATCATGGATCCGAGAAGTTCCTTCATCACCGGCTCTGACTTTTTGATTGACGGGGGTGCTACGGCTTCTTATTTCTACGGTCCGCTGCAGCCTAAGGCCTGAGTAGTTCTTCGAAATCGGAGCATTGCACAAAAAAATCTTTTTCTATATAATCGCATCTCCTGTGTGCCGGTATAGCTCAGTTGGTAGAGCAGCGCATTCGTAATGCGAAGGTCGGAGGTTCGACTCCTCTTACCGGCACCACAGAGAAAATGCCTAGGTGGTGAAATGGTAGACACAGGGGACTCAAAATCCCCCGCCTAATAAGCGTGAGAGTTCGAATCTCTCCCTAGGCACCAACCCTCAAGTCTCAAGCCTGCTAGACCTTGTTTTTCAAGGTTTTTTTATTTTCACGGCATCAATATTCCTGCGCCTTTTGACCACATTAGCGGTTTTTTAACGGTTGTAAAACGGTAGTTAAAGACTTTTAATTTTAATTCCGAAGGGGTAAGGTTTTGCTTGTCCAAAGTCCTTCTACTCATCATTTTTGAGAATCAAGACTTCTGTGGCGTTAAAAGGAATTCTTTCGAATTTCAAAACAAACTCAAGGTTAGTCGCTACACAACAGAAACGACTAGAAGCTTTGCTTACCGATTTTTTATCTTTTTTATATAAACTTACGGCTAACCGCCCTTCAGTCTGTCTTGATTTTTTCAGCCAACTTCCCGTGAGGTAAAGCACACAAGATTCATTCAATCTTGGAGCTTTACTTACCACGGTTAGGCCGAAGCGCTCATAACAAGGCTCGCAATGTAACTTGAACGATTCTCGTTATTCTTCCTGGCCAAATTATCCAATCGCCGAAGAACACGAGATGGAAGACAAATATTAATTCTTTCGGTTTTATCAGACAGCTTATCTAAATCGACATCAACCATAGCAAAGATCCAACTCTTGTACTCAGGATTTTTAGCCACTTCATCAAACGAGGAAGGAGGATTGATCGGGAAACCCTCGTCTATCATGTCTTCCATCCATCCAGCAAGCGCCTCGGGTGCATTATTTAACGCTTCTTCTAACGTGTCTCCTCCAGAGTAGCAACCGGGACAGTCGGGAAAAATAACACCAAAAGCATGGGTTTCATCTCCTGGTTCAATAACACAAGGGTAACGCATAACCTCTCCTCAATCTGTAAAGAGAGGCAGGGGCAGAGCCCCCGCCCTGTAACAACTTACCTAAGCTCTAGACCAGTAACACGCCTCAAAGAAGCCAAAACCCCTTTTGATAAATCCTTAGTTGGATGTGGAACGGTGGCAATAAAGCGTACACCATCCTTTTTAAAGTTGAAATGATCCCCTCTAACACTTACGAGCACCCAGCCGTTTTGCTTAAGTATGCTGATTACCTTGGAACTATCCATGGTTTCGCTCCGTAGTAAATCAACAGTGTGTAATTATACACACTAGTAAATCTCTTTCAACCAAATAGTTTGCATAACAACGACTTCTGCAATGCAAGTCTAGGTTTAGATGTCCTTGTTTTCACTCATGTCTCAATCCCCTCAATCCTTGAGTTTAAGTGCTGATCTAAAATAACAACCATCAAAATAACAATCTCTGGGAGCAATCGTGAATCTCAAAACCGTTCAAACCCCGGCCCTTCTCCTTGACCTAGACAAGTTCACTCGGAACTGTAATTGGATGAAAGAAAAAGCAGAACGTCTGCATGTAGCGCTCCGCCCTCACCTCAAAACCGGAAAATGCATCGATTTCGCAAAGGTTCAAATGACATCCCCTTCGGGACCTGCGACTGTTTCAACTTTACTAGAAGCTGAGTATTTCTTTAATCTCGGCGTTATTGATCTTATTTATGCCGTCGGTATCTCACCGGGAAAATTCGAACGCGCCGTAAACTTAAGAGAAGCAGGCTGCGACTTGAAGGTCATCTTAGACAACAAGGAAACAGCCGAGCAGTTCAGCGGTTACTGCGAAGAAAGAAAAATCCCCTGCCCGGTTCTGATTGAAATCGACGTCGACGGACACAGATCCGGTGTTAAACCTGACTCTGATGATCTGATTGAGATCGCAAAAATTCTTCAAGGCAAAGCTTATTTCGCCGGAGTCCTCACCCATGCTGGTGACTCCTATAAATGTGTAGGACAAGCTGCTTGTCTCAAGGCTCAGGAAAATGAAAGAGATTCCCTCGTTCATTGCGCAAACCGTCTGCGTAAGGCCGGATTTGATCCGAAGATTATCTCTGCCGGATCTACTCCAACTGCCGTCTTCGCAGAATCTTGGGAGGGCGTTACAGAGGTTCGCTGCGGTGTCTATTGTCTCTTTGACTTGGTAATGGCAGGCCTGAAAGTTTGCACGATTGATCAAATCGCTTTGTCCTTGTTAGTTGAAGTCACTGGTCATCAAAAAGAAAAAGGCTGGGTCATCACGGACGGCGGATGGATGGCTCTTTCCCGAGATCGCGGGACGGCAGCTCAAGCTGTTGATCAAGGATACGGATTGGTTTGCGACATCAACGGCAACCCGATTGATGATCTCATCGTCGCTTCCGCCAACCAAGAGCACGGCATCATCACTCACCGAGACGGCCGCTTAGTTGACCCGAAGGATTTCCCGATCGGAACTCGTCTCAGAATCCTTCCGAATCATGCCTGCGCAATGGCCGCTCAGCATCCTCAGTACTTTGTCATTCGTAAGGGCAAGATCGTTGATATTTGGAACCGTATCTATGGCTGGCAGCCGAAAGGAATTTCATTATGAGAGAAGTTATTCTTCCATCTTTGCCACCTCCCAACGGCCATTACTCGCATGCTGTCATTTTTAACGGTGCCGCATATGTTTCCGGCGTCCTTCCAATGCGCGTGAAGCCGGAAGCCAGTGTCAAAGAACAGTTTGATGCTGTATTCGACGTCATCGAAGCAATCCTTAAAGAATGTGAGAGTTCTTTAGAAAAAGTAGTGAACTGCCGAATTTATATCGCTGACCTCAATGACTGGCCCGAAATCAATCGCCTTTACAGCGAACGATTCAAATCTGCTCGTCCGGCTCGAGTCGTCGTTCCTGTTAAAGAACTGCATTTCGGCTATCGCCTTGAAGTGGAATTAATGGCTGCTGTCTGACAATTTCGTTAGAGTTTCGGCCTGCTCAGGGTATTCCTTCCCGATTTAGAGCAGGCCTTTTATTTTTGTCTCTGGTTTTTGCATAAAGTGGACTCGACTCATCTATAACTCACTATGTAGCTTAATAAACATATTGCAGCTCTCTGCATCGGAACCTTTTGCCTCGGTGTTGCCGAACTCGGCATCGTGCCGGTGTTAACGACGATCGTTAATGATTTCCATGTCACGATTCCGCAGGCCGGTCTTTACATCTCTGCGTATGCGGCAGGCGTCTGCGCCGGCATCGTCGGCCTATTAGCATTCGGGCGCAACGCGAACCTTAAAACCACACTTTTAGTTGCAGCCTGTCTGATCCTCTGCGGGAATCTAGGTGCTTCTCTGGCCCAGAACAACCTCATGATGCTCGCCGCACGTTTCGTGTCAGGTTCTCCTCACGGAATTTTCTTTGCTTTAAGCGCTGTCGTTTGTGAACGTCTCACCGAACCCGACAAAGCCTCTCGCGATGTCACGCTGATGGTTTTAGGTCAAACATCCGCAAATCTCGTCGGTGTACCGCTGGGATCTCTCATCGGTTTGGCCGTGAGCTGGAGGTTGATTTTCGGCTTCATAGCCGTCCTAGCGTTACTTTTAATCCTAGCTTTAACTCGCTGGCTTCCTTCCATGCCTGTTGTTAAGAAGCCGCTCTCCAACGAGCTTACGGCTCTTAAAAGCTGGCATCCTTGGTTCATCCTTTCAGGAGTCGCTATCGGCAGTGCCGGCTTCTACGCCTACTACTCCTATGCTGATCCGATCATGGCCACTATCGCCCATCTGCCGGCAGCATCCATGACCTTAATCATGTTTTTGGCAGGCGCATCGATGTTTATCGGAAACATCGTTTCGGCTCCGCTGACGAAATATTATTCGGATGTTGCATTGGTCTGCGTCGGCCAAACGCTTATTGCTATTGCTGTCTTAGGCGCTCTCTTCTATTCTCACATTCCTTGGCTGGCAATCAGTTCCATGTCTCTTGCCGCTTTCGGCTATTTTTTCATCTCCGGCCCCATGCAGGCGCTGATTATTGCCGGAGCGGGAGACGCTAAAGTGATTCTCGCGGCTTTAGGTCAGATCGCTTATAACGGCGCCAATGCGATCGGTGCCTTCCTCGGCGGAGAAGCGATCAGACATTACGGATTTGCTAATTTCAGCGCCCTTCCGGGAAGCGTTCTGAGCTTTATTTCCGCCATTGTCTTTATCGGCTTATTGCTTCGATATCCACGCCACTAAGCAAAAAATCCGGCCAGAACCGGATTTTTTGTTGAGAGAAAAGAGTTGAAATTAGAAGCGATAGGTGACGGCAGCGCCGGCCATCCACGCGTTCATCTTTTCAAACTTACCAACTTTTTCGTTGCTTCCAGCTTCTTTATAAAGATCTCTGTGTCCGATGCCGCGAATATGACCATAGGCCATATCAATCTGCCACTTCGGAGTGGGCTTCCAAGACAAGCCGCATGTCAGCCAAAGACGCTTAGTATCCGGAATTAATGCTGTTCTCAGATTTTGTTGTTTGATAGGATCTGTCTCAAGTGCGACACCGCCGCGAATCGTCCACTGATCGGTAATATCCAAGTCTGCGCCGAGAGAGAACAACCAGGCCGCCTTCCAATTATTCTCAATACTAATGTTGGCAAATTTGTTCTGCAGAATTCCTCCTGCGGCGCTAACTGGAACTTTCAATTGCTGTGCAAACCCAGCCAAATAAGGGGAGGCCGTTGAAGTCTGTTCAAGGTTTCCGCTGTTATCCATGCTAAACCGCATGTTCTCAAACTTTTTCCAGTTCGCCCAACGAGCTAAACCAGACAATCTAAGCCTTTGAATAGGTTTCCACGTACCTGAAATATAGACAGTCTCAGGAGTCTGGAGACGCCCCTTACCATCACTTTCTCCGTTCATAATTGCATTACCGCGAATGTAGTAATCACCACGGGCAGTAACGTGTGCTGAAGAGCGATAGGAAACGCCAAACCGCAAGTCTTCATTGGGACTGATCATCAAGCCTAAATTATAGGTAAACATCCAGTCAGAACCTTTATATTCAAATTGGCCGCCACCAATTGGAAGTCCACTTTTAATTTTGGAGTGTGTCCAAAGAGCAGAGACACCTCCACCAAGACTGATGTAATCGTTTACTTTCCAAGCAACATTCGGGTTAATATCAACAGTAGTCACAGAACCGCTAATACCACGTTGATTTTCCGCCCAATCACTTCCATAGCGAATTCTCATGCCATAAGGCGAAGTAATGGCTAAACCCAACCAAAGAGAATCGTTCACCTGATAAGAAAGAAAGGCTGCGGGAACTGTTGCGGGTTTGTCCCGGCCGTTTTCTCTCTCACCGTCAAGTCCCTTGTAGTCAATATCCAAAGAGACATAAGTGCCCGCAACGGTCGTCTGGAGACCATGCAGAAGTGTCATGCCGGCAGGATTGAAATGAATCGCAGAAACGTCATCACCGACGATACCGGCGCCGGCATGGGCACGGCCCATACCTGCCACGCTCTGTTCGGTCAGTTGGAAACCGGCTGCTGAAGCCGTGGATGCACACATAATGGCAGAAGAACAAAGGGCAGCCGCAACTGTCAACTCCCCAAAGGTTGAGTTCTTAATTGTCATAACGATATTTATTAACTAAATAAAAGCAAAAAGGAGAATGGCGTCATTTTGAAGAGGAACCATACATAAAAACGAGTGATTTTTTAGGTAGTTTCCCTAGGAAATCAATCTTTTCGAAAGGAAGCTTTCTGTTTTAAGAACTTTTCCGCTTGATTTTAAGACCTCCCTGTAATCTCAGAAAATCAAGCCCAGAATAAGAAATAACGCAGTTTTTTGATTAATTTTTAAACTCTTTTTACCTAAATAAAGGTACAATCTTTCCCGAAGACACGTCGCCGTCTATCTCTACGAAAGTTTTTATTAACGTTTCGATTTCCCGTTCGTCTTTCCTTTTTATTTAATCGAAAGCCGTTTTCCTAATGCTTATGGATAGAAAACTTCCCAATGACGGCAATACTTAAGAAACGCTGTTTATGGAACAAAAAAGAACACGTCGAACTTTTGATCCTTCATTTAAACATCATGCAGCTCTGCGAGTTGTAGAAGGCAAAGAAAAGGCGGCTGCCGTAGCTGCTGACTTAGGCATCAATATCGTTAGCCTATACAATTGGGTAAAAGATTACGAGAAAACTAAGGCAACGGCGATCGCAAACGCTCAGTCCCAGGCTGCACAAGCAGCTGAGTCCGCTCCGACAACACAAACCCCTGTAGAAACTTCCTCTCCTATTGAATCTCCGGTTGCTGAAGCCCCGAGAAGACCTAAACTCCAATTAAAGAAACGTCCGCCGGAACCTACGGAAGCAGCGGCTCCGACAGCTGTCACTCCGGCAGCAGCTGCCCCGGCACCTGTCAGTCCTGCACCGGCCGTTTCGATGCCCGCACCGGCGCCGACTTTCAGTAACGAGCCGCGAGTCTTTAGTCCGGCACCCGAACCTGCCGTTCAGGAAACTCGTTCCGCACCGGAAGTCAAAGAGCCTGCGTTTGAAACGCCCGCTTCACATTCCGAATTTTCTTCAAACAACAGCCGACGCGAAAACTTCCAGCAGCGTGACAAAGGAAACCGCAGAAACTCTCTCTTCCAGAGAACGATGCGCGGCCGAAATGCAAGTAAGAATGAAAAGGCCCTGCACGACTCGTTTATTCAGAGCGCCGTGGACAACGCCGTAGCTTCTGCTCAGGCCAAAAAAGCACAGGAAAATAAACCCCAGCTTCCCAAACACAACCCAAATATTTATCAGATTCCCGCCTACGACATGGAAAACGAACTTCCGGTGGATATGAACGCTGATGGTCAGGAAGCTGAAGAACCCAAATGGCCTGTCCCCTCTGCTTCTCAAGGTCGTTCTTGGAAAGTCATGCATGCTTTGGATCAGCGTCCGAATTACAAAGAAGAAAGCGCCAAATTCGGCTATGTCGATGAATTTGATCTGCCGGCGGAAAACCTTCCTGAAGTTTGGGCAATCCTTGATCTGATGCAGAAAAACGCAGATAAGCATGCTTTCGAGGAAATGGTTCACTCTAAGGATCTGAACGTTCCGCCCGAAGTTCTTGCAGATCCCCGCACCATGGTCATTTCAGGACCGAACGTCCCGAACAAGCCCTGGCTTCGCAAACCTCGTTTAAATCCGATCGCGGAAGACTTCTTCCAGACGACGCCGGATTATTCCAAGAGCGTCTATGAAACCTACGGCGGCATCACGCTTCGTCTTGCTAAGAACAGTACCGGCTCTCCGATTCTTCTCGTTGAGCCCTCTCCGAACGGCGGCAAAGACGTCACCATCGATTTCTCCAAGTTTGACCGCTTCGTAGACGACTTCTACGGTGACTTCGTGCGTGACTGCAAGACGGTCATGATGAAGCAGAATCCTAAGGAATATCCGAGCTTAAATGCCTTTATTCGTATTCCTGACGAACCGATGTGGAACCCGAAACTTTGGGCAGGCGTCCGCACCTTCAATTGGAGAGACGGAGAATCTCTCTCTGAAGCCTGGATTCGCTACGCATATGATCAAAGAAGAAACAGCCGTCATCAAAAATATTTCTATCGCACTGACCGAGAGTAATTCTTCTTAAGCATTCGACAAAAATCCCGCTGCTGTGGCGGGATTTTTGTTGTTATCGGATCGGCGTTTTCTTGACCGAAATAATTCCGGCCTTCTCTCGCCAAGCTTCTATCCACCCGGTGAGTAAAACAGTATCTGCCACTTCTACCGTTAATTTAAACGTTCCGTCTCTTCTCTCTTCCAGCTTCTGCATCCGATTAAACGGTGTTTCTCTGAGAATCAAAGCTGTCTGACGGTTTTTAAATACCATCTCCAGCAATACCTTTTGTGCATTGCCGTAATTAAACGGACTTCTGTCAACGTACTGCTGCAGATCAAATCCCTTCGGCTCTTCAGCTATGAAAGAGGTCAGTTCAACTTTCTTTATGCGATGTAGTGCAAGGTTTCTGATCTGTGTCGTGTCTTCATAACAGCAGACTAAATACAACCTGACATCCTGCTGAACCAGTCCCAGCGGAGACACCCGCAGCTGCACCTCTTCTTCGTTCTCACTTTTGAAATAAACGATATCGAGTTTGACTTGTTTAAATAAGCCCTCGGAAACCTTATTAAATATCGAAGGACGGATCATCGGCGGGCAAAGCGGCAGACTTCCGCTCACAAAACGCACTTTGCTCAGCCACCGCTTCTCCGGCGAAGAGCCCGACGCTGTGTGCATGTAATTTTCTGCTGCATCAAAAAGATAGGACAGCGAATTGGTAAGATCGGGCGGCATTTGATAGCGCAAATGCTCTCGAGCAAGCAGAAGCAAGAGCGCACCGTCGGCGCCAAGCCCTACACGATCCAAGTCGTTGGAATTCAAAAGACGCCGGTATCCGAAGGGCTTCGATTTGTCGTCGCACTGAACACCCATGTCGCTTTCAGACAAAGCCTTCAAATAACGTTGCAGAGTCCGGCGGCTTAATTCAAAGCCTGCCGCCGCGAGCTGCTGATGCAGGTCTGTCGTGGAAATTTTACGGTTCAGAGGAATCCGCTTCAGAACCTCCAGGAGCATTTTTGCTTCTTGAAGAGATGAAGTGTCTCGTGCCATGTATCTCTACTCCAAAAAAAGCTCCCGAGTATCAAACTGCGGGAGTTTTGTAGTTAACGCATCTGAAGATTATTTCTTCATGAGGTTTAATTTCTTCGCAATTTCTTCCTGGCTGTCGTACACAGGCTCATCTTTCTTAGGCTGAAGCTTGGTGTAAGAACCGTCGGAATTCATGACCCAGGCGTGGATGTTGTCCTTCAGCTGAGGAATGACGATCTGATTCATAACGTTATTGCGCAGGTTTTCCTGCAGAAGCGGCGTCAACACTTCGATACGGCCGTTCAGGTTACGCGTCATCAAGTCGGCACTGCCGAAGTACATCTCCTCATCTCCGTTGTTATGGAAGTAGTAGATGCGGGCATGTTCCAAAAGACGTCCGACGATCGAACGAACTGTGATCGTATCGGAAACGCCGGGCAAGCCGGGGCGCAGACTGCAGATACCGCGAACGATACATTCGATCTTCACACCGGCGCGGCTGGCTTCATAAAGAACCTTGACCATTTCATAGTCAACCAGTTGGTTGCACTTAATGATGATGTGGCCGTTGCCGTGCTTCTTGTGCTGCTCGATTTCGCGGCGAATCAGCTTGGTGATGCCGGGACGCAGCGTGTGCGGAGACACTAGCAACTTGCGGTAATGGCTGACCAAACCGTAGCCGGTCATCACATTAAACAGATCTTGGACATCATCGTTGATGTCTTTATTAGCCGTGAAGAGACCTAAGTCAGTATAGATCTTGGCAGAAGCAGCGTTGTAGTTGCCGGAACCGATATGCGTGTAGCGCTCGAGCTTGCCTTTTTCGCGACGAACCACGAAGCAAAGCTTAGCGTGGATCTTGAGGCCGGCAAAACCGTACACAACGTTGACACCGTTGCGTTCCATCTCTTCGGCCCAGTTAATGTTCTGTTCTTCGTCGAAACGAGCTTTCAATTCGACGACAGCGGTCACCTGTTTGCCGCGGCGGCGTGCTTCAAGCAAAGCCTTGGCAACGGGAGAGTCGCTGCCGCAACGGTAAAGCGTCTGCTTAATTGCGACAACATTCGGATCCAGCGCGGCCTGCTTTAAGAACTCCAGCACGCAGTTGAAAGAGTCATACGGATGGTAGACAAGGATATCGCGTTTGCGGATCTCGTCGAAGCAATTGCGGCCCGGTTCAAAAGCCTTTGGTGTCTTGGGATGATCAGCCGGATACTTCAGAGACGGGCGATCGATCTTCATCATGCGGCCGAATTCGGAGAAGGCCAGCGGAACACGGCAGCGATAGAACTGGTTCGGATGGAGATCCAGATGTTCATACAGGAAGTCCTGAAGACGCTGCGGCATGCCCTTTTCAATTTCGACACGGACGATCGAACCGAAACGGCGCTGTTCGACATAGTCACGAACAGCAGACAGCAGATCGTCGGCTTCGTCTTCTTCAATTTCACCGTCAGTGTTGCGAGTGATACGGAAAAGACCCTGAGACTTAACTTTGTAACCCGGGAAGAGCGTATTCAAACGGTTTCCGATCAGATCTTCGGTAAGAACGATCACGCCGTCTGTTGTGGCGTAGGAAAGATCCGGCGTAACGGTGTTGTCTTTATTGGAAACAAACAGGAAACGCGGCACATTGTTCGGGCACTTCAAGCGAGCAAAACGGTTCTTCACCGAAACACCGCTTTCTACCGCCTCAAGCTCCATCACAAAGTTCAAGCTTGTGTTGGAAATCATCGGGAACGGGCGGCCTTTGTCAACGGCCTGAGGCGTCAGAACCGGGAAAATATCTTCGTCGAAATAGCGGTTCATTTCCTTCTTCTGTGCTGCGTTCAGCGCAGAGTACTTAGAGAAACGAATGCCTTTATTCTCGAGCTCGGGTTTGAGCGTATCAATCCAGAGGTTTTCAGCTTCTTCGAGAATCTCGGTAACTTTACGACGGATTTCGGAAAGCTGACGAGCGGGCGGCATCTTATCCGGACCGGTCGGTTCGGCTCCGCTTCTGGCCTGTCTCTGAACGTTCATCACGCGAACCATGAAGAATTCGTCGAGATTGTTGTAGAAGATGGACAAGAAGAGAACACAGTTGAGCAGCGGGATCTCGGGATCCATTGCTGTTTCAAGGACTTTACGGTCGAACTCAATCCAACTGATGTCGCGGTTAATGTACAGAGAAGGATCGTCTAAAGAAACCTCCTTCAGAGAAGTCTCTTTTGCTGCAGCGGCAGGGGCAGCAGCTTTAACTGCGGTGCGGCGTACAGCCGGTCTGCGGATCGTCGGAGCCTTAACGGTGCGAGGTTTTGCCGGTGCTTTAGCAGCGGGTTTTGCTTCTGCCGGAGCAGCCGCCTTGGTCGGTTCTGCTGCAGCAGGTTTTGCGGTTGATGTTGCGTTCGTTGTCTTGTTGTCGTCAGCCATGGAATCGTTCCTGATTATGTGATTTTCTGTGAAGAACTTTTTGTTTCCTCAAATATTTAATTTTGGTTTGGGGGTTAGTTTTTGTCAATTCTCGTTTCTTGGGATACGGAATCTAAGTTCTCTTTTTCTGACACTTTTCCCACAAATAAAGTACCCCGAGTCCGAGAGCAACCCATCCGGCGCCCATCAGCGTATCCCATATTCGCCAAATCAGAATGGAATAATCTCCGCCATAAGCACGCATTAACCAATCCAGCGTGAAAAGAATGTAGGTTGTGATAAAGAAAGTCATGCAGGTGTAGTTCCCGCCGACAAATACCGGAATGCCTGCAGAGGACGCCACGATCAGGGCGCCCAATACAAACTTGTCATCGATATGAGGAAAGATAAAGATAACTAAAAAGTAAGCGAGTAATGTTCCGAGAATTCTTTGAACCACACGTTTATATCCGGCGACCACATTGGAATTTAGCAAGTACAGCGCCGTGATTCCGACCCAGCCGGGCTCGGAAAAGTCCAGCATGAAAGAAAAGCTCAATGCGCAGATCAGCGTGAGCGTTGAGATAACCGCATAGGCATAAGAGTTGCGGTTGCCGCCTTCCACGAGCTTGAGCTGTGCCATCGGGCGGAGCGAGAGCTTCTCGTAGCGCCAAACGAAGTGATCGAGCACGATTGCCGCCATCGCAAGGCTGAAACCGATGAAGTAGCCGACGAAGGCCATCAAGTCCGGTGTGAAATCGAATATCGAAATCAGAAGAAAAACCAGAACATATTTTCCCCACAGCCACCAGAATTTCTCGGCAAAGGTCATCAGGCTTTGACCGAAACACACCAGTCCGATGACGAGCCATTTGCCATACTCCATATTCTTGAGCACGACACCGAGAAGTGCAGCGCACATAACGCCGATGAAGGTAATGGCAACACCGCCGAGACGCGAAATCAAGTCGCTTTCGGTATCACTCAGCAGAGCCATAAAAGCCCCCAAGGCGGCAAAACCGCCTAATTGGGGGCTATGGAAAAGGCCGGACAACAGGAGCGCCGTCGAAATCGTGATCACAAATCTTAAAGTTGCAGTCACACGCGATTTCGTTCCGATCTCTGCTCGGAGTCCGGCGCCAATCATAAGAAATCTCCGCAAAGAGGCTCACTCGAGAACCTCTTTGCTTAGTTAAGATTTAACCTCCGGTGACCGGCGGGAAAAATGCCACTTCGTCGCCGTCTTTCAGAGGCGTCGATTCTTTAGCCATTTCCTGGTTCACGGCAAAACGCAGACGAGGCATTTCTTCAAAAGCTGCCTTAAGTGCTGCGTCGTTTTCCGACAGGTAGTTAATCAGATCTTCAACGGTCTTCACATCTTCCTGAAGTTCAACCGTGTCTTCGCCTTTGAGGAGGCGTTCTTTTAAAGAAGCAAAATAAAGAACCTTTACTTTCATCTCTTATTTTTCCTTTGCGCAGCAGGGACACTCGTCATCGCGTCTGTATTTCATCTGACGCCATGTCATTGTGCGGGCATCCACCATTAACAGACGGCCCGTCAAGGGCTCGCCAAACTTTCCGATAATTTTAAGAGCCTCGGCCGCCTGCATACATCCAAGCATGCCCACTAGGGGTGCAAATACGCCCTTGCTGGACGCCTTCTCATCCTTGCCTTCGTGATTAGGGAACAGACATGCATAACAGGCCGAATCAGGATCCCTGAAGTCGAAGACGGTAATTTGACCGTCGAACGCGACCACGCCGGCCGTGACCAGCGGTTTTTTAAAACGTCGGCAGACGTCATTGAAAATATATCGAGAGTCGGTGTTGTCGGTACAATCCAAGGCCACATCGCATTCGGAAACAAGCTTCTCCAATTCTTCGAGGCTCGGCCTGTGATCTACCGGAACAATTTCAACCTCCGGGTTGATCGCTTGCAAAGCGACTTTTGCGCTTTCGGCTTTATTCAGACCTAAGCGCTCCATGTTGTGAATCACCTGACGCTGCAGATTCGTTAAATCTACGGTATCGGAATCCACAATCGTGATTTTCTTTACGCCGGAAGAAGCCAGGTACAGAGAAGCCGGCGAACCCAAGCCGCCGGCGCCGATGATTAGCACTCGGCCTTGAGCAATTCTCTTTTGGCCCTCGATTCCGACCTCTTTCAAGAATTCGTGACGGGAGTATCGGTTTTCTTGCACGTTGCTCATCCTTACAAAACAAAATTCGTTCTCAAGATTCTACGTATCCGAGAACAAAGATAGTAATGCCAACTGCTCAAATTTATTCGTCGGCAGTAAATCAAAGGGTTGCAGGATCTATAACCATAACGTGGGAGGCGAACATGAAAATTCGAACACTCGGCGTCATTTGTGGCATTTTGTCCGGTTTCTTTTGGGGCACGATGGATATTGCAGCTCAGTACTTATTGCACACCGTCCGCATGGCGCCGGCGCAATTCATTTCTTTGACGATGGTCGTCACGACCGTCGCACTTTTCGGTACATCTCTTGCTACCAAACCGAAAGAGACCTTCCTTGCCGCTGCTGACAAAGGAAATATGTTTCAGTTCTTCTTGTTCGGTGTTTTGGTTCTCCTCACACAGGTTAGCTTCTACGTTTGCGTAAAGTACTCCAACGCAGAAACAGCTGCGGTCATCGCCGCTACCCGGCCTTTCTGCATCATGGGGATTCTGCTCTTTGCTGCCGTGATGCCTACCGTTTCACAGATCTTTTGCTGCGCTTTGGCACTCATCGGCGTATGTCTGATGATGACCAAAGGAGACTTCTCAACGCTTTCCTTCGGCTGGCTGACGCTTTTGGTCGGCTTCGGTGCCCCGCTCTTTAGCGCCGCCTACACCATTCAAAGCCGTTCTATTGTTCGAAAGGTCGGGCCGATCGTATCCATGACCTGGGCCATGCTCTTTACGACCATTCTTTGCAACCTCTACTATCCGTTTTGGAAAGTCAACCTTGAATGGAATTTCCTAACGATCCTAAGTGTCCTGTGGGTCGCCATCATGGGACATATCGTGGCTTACACTCTTTACATTGTCAGCGCCTCTAAGATTCTTCCGACCATCACCGGCGTGCTTGAAACCATTGAACCGCTGACTGCCATCGTACTTTCGTTCTTTTTCTTCTCGCAGAAGATGAATGCTTTCATGCTCGCTGGTGCGGCGATGGTGCTTGTCGCTGTCGTTCTTCTCGGCTTTAGCAAGCCGCGAGAAAAAACCAATTAAGTCTCGGCAAAGCGCTTGTTGGGTTTCTATAATCTCCAAACGCTTCGTTGAACTTTTCTTAAGTCAAATGCAGACACTAAGCCAGTTCTTTTCTCAGATTCCGGTTCTGTACAAAACAGCTGCCCTGCTTCTCCTCTCAAACTGTTTCATGACGTTTGCGTGGTATGCACATCTCAAGAATCTCGGAAGCTCTCCTCTGTGGGTTGCGGTTATCTCCAGCTGGCTTATCGCGTTCTTCGAATACTGCATCATGGTTCCGGCCAACCGAATCGGTTTCTCCGGCCTTTCCTTAGGTCAGCTCAAAATCCTCCAGGAAGTCATCTCATTGGGCATCTTTGTTCCGTTTGCTTTCCTGTACATGAAGCAGCCCTTGAAGCTGGACTATCTGTGGGCCTCTCTGTGCATGCTCGGAGCTGCCTACTTCATGTTCCGCGACAAACTCTAATCTGCTTTCGGCAAAACAACCAATTCAGTCGGAATGCTGAAATACCGATACCAAAACATCCAGCTGTCGACCGTGTGCTTCTTGAAGTTCTCAACGATCAGGTTTGCCATTTCAGAAATTAACGGCGAATGATCCAATTCTCTTCGGCAGACGCAGATCTCCCAAGGCCGACGGTGCCAGCCGGGAAGCACCGGAACAATATCGCCTCGCATCAGCTCATCAGCGACGAAAGAAGGCACCAAATCTACCGATATGCCTTCTCCGGCAATCAAGTGCGTGCGGCAGGAATATGCATCTTCAAAATGCACCTTGTCATCAGATTCGATTTCAAAAGAGGCGTCTCGATTCTCTAAACGCCGACTAAAAGATCGATTGGAAGTGTTTCTCAGCAGGAGCGTATGGTTCCGAAGTTCTTCGACGCTTTGCGGAGCTCCGTGCCGACGGAGGTAGCCGCGCGAAGCCATGAGAAACGTAACGTTGTGTCCCGCTGGAATCCATGTGATACCTTCTTTTGCAGGCCGATATCCGAAATAAGCCACATCTGTCGCGCCATTTAATAAACCTTCTTCTCCGGCGTCGATCAGTACTTCAACACGCAACCCTGGATGCTTTCTTTCAAAGTTTGAAAACGCATTCAAGTAAGCGCTTCGGTCAATGTTCGCCGGAAGACTGACTTTCAAAATCCGCTTCGGCTTAATCGTGTCTTGATGCTTGATAGAGTCGACTGTTTTCAGCAGACGCTGGTATTGGCGAGCTATGCGATCGGCCTCGGAAAAGAGCTCCAGCGACTTTGTGACAATCTGCGCGGGCTTGCGTTTGCGGTCCAGAAGTTCGATTCCCAGCTCTTTCTCTAACGAAGAAACCAAGCGAGAAGCGGCCGGAAGACCCATCTCCAAACGCTCTGCGGCTTGAACCAAACTTTGTGTCCTGCCTAATTCAGAGAGAAGGTTCCAGGTTTCGATTTTGAGAGAAGGACGCATAACCTTAACTTGTGAAATTCACAACTTAAACCGTATGTTCGCCATTATCCGCCTATTCTCAAAACCTAAGCGAGGACTTGGTTATGCAAAAGAAAACCGAAGGAATTTGTTTTGCAATCAGCGCAGAAATTTGCTGGGGTTCGATGGGTGTCGCAGCGCAAGTGCTGATGGAAGATTCCGGCTTTACAGTAGGCGATCTGGTCGCAGGCCGGCTTCTGGGTGCCGGAGCGCTGCTGCTGATGTTCGAGCATTTCTTCATGCGCCGATCCCTTCTGAAGTATTTTTCTCAACCCGGCGTAGCAAAAGACATTCTGCTCTACGGAGTGCTCGTCCTGCTCACCCAACTGACGTTTTTCTTAGCGATTCAGTGCAGCAACGCAGGCACCGCCGCCATCCTCGCGGCCACTATTCCGGTATTCACGACTATCTGGGTTATCTTTGTAAAGCATCGCGCACCTCAGATTCGTGAAATGGCGTGCACGGCGCTGGCAATCATAGCGGTTGTATTGATTACCACCAAAGGAGATTTTGATTCCGTTTCACTCTCTCTGACGGGTGTCCTTTGGGGCCTTGCATCCTCGGTTGCCGGCGCCGCCAGCAATATCCAACCGAATGCCGTTCTTAAGAAAATTCCCGTTACCGTCATTGTCGGCGGCGGTATGACGGTCGGCGGCATTGTGATGAGCATCTTCTTTCCGCCCTGGGCGATTGAAGCCAATTGGACCACGCAGTCGGCGCTTTTCTACGCCTATATCGTTGTGGTCGGAACCTTGGTTTCTTTCCTGCTCTATGTTTCAAGTCTCAAGATGATCTCAGCGACTTCGGCCAGCCTCTTAAGCTGCTTTGAGCCGATCACCGCCGTCGTTCTCTCCGTCGTTCTGCTCGGTGCTCCGCTCACGCCGGCTGAAGGTGTCGGCGGTGTTCTGGTTTTCGCAGCCGTTTGGCTTCTGGCCTCCCGCAAGAAAGCGCAGGCATAAAAATAGCTCGGCAGACCGAGCTATCAAAGAACTAATTGCGAACTATTTCTTTTCTTCCGCGTTCGGAAGAACGCGCTTCAGGAAGGTACGTGTTCTTTCTTCCTTCGGATGCAGAAGAACATCTTCCGGTTTGCCTTGTTCAACAATGACACCGCCGTCCATGAAGATCACGCGGTCGGCCACTTCGCGGGCAAAGCCCATTTCATGGGTAACCACGACCATGGTCATACCGGACTTCGCCAGATCAGTCATCACCTTCAGCACTTCGCCCACAAGTTCAGGATCAAGCGCAGAAGTCGGTTCATCAAACAGAAGAGCCTTCGGTTCCATTGCTAGGCCACGGGCGATCGCCACACGCTGCTGCTGACCGCCGGAAAGGCTTGCGGGATAGGCGTTGGCTTTTTCTGCCAAACCGACGCGCTTAAGCATTTCCATAGCTTTTTTCTCAGCCTCGGCTTTGTTGACACCGGACACGAGTTTCGGTGCCAAAGCAACGTTCTCAAGAACGGTTTTATGCGGCCAGAGATTAAAACGCTGGAAAACCATTCCGAGGTGCTCTCTGACTTTGTTGATATCGGTCTTCGGAGAAGTGATATCAACGTCATTGACGTAAATCTTGCCGCTGGTGGTTTCTTCCAACGCATTGATGCAGCGAAGCATCGTGGACTTGCCGGAGCCCGACGGCCCTAAAACCACGACTTTTTCTCCGGGCATCACTTCGAGGTTAATGCCGCGAAGAACTTGGTTATCCCCGAAATACTTGTGCAGATCTTCGATACGGATAACCGGTTTCTGTTCGGTCTTGTTGTCGCTCATCTGTTGTCGTCTCCTTTACCCAAGCGTTGTTCCATCTTCTTCACGAGATAAGCCAGACCTAAAGTCATGACCCAGTACATCAGAGAAATCGTAATGTACGGTTCCCAGTAGCGAGCTGTAGCTCCGGCCACAGTACGTGCGGCGTAGGCCAGTTCAGCCAGGCCGATCGCAGAAACAAGAGAAGAGTCTTTCAAAATCGCAATCGCATTATTGCCCAACGGCGGAAGCATACGGCGGAAAGCCTGCGGCAGGATGATGTGGAACATTGCCTGCCAGTAAGTCATACCGACAGAGCGGGCAGCTTCCATCTGTCCCTTATCCAAAGACTGGATACCGGCACGGAAAACCTCTGAAAGGTAAGCACCGGCATTCAACGTAATGGCCACGATACCGGCAAGCATCGCACCGTAAGTAGAACGAATCTCACGGGCAAGGTCTCCGGAAATCAATAGACCTTCGGTCGGATGAATAAAGAACGGAAGAATCGCGAACTGCATCAGCAGAATCTGAACGAAAAGAGGCGTTCCGCGGAAGAAGCTCACGTAAACCGTCACCGGCCAGCGAACACAATATTTAAGAATCTGCTTCCAAGGGGAATGTCTTGCATCAGCCAGTCGGGCCATGCCTAAAGCCATACCCAAAATCACACCCAAGGTGACACAGATCACCGTAATTTGGATGGTCATCTTGGCGCCTTCTAAGAAGAGAGGCCAATATTCTGTAATTACTTCGTACCGAAATCCGCCCACGTTCGCTCCTTGGTATTAAAAATTCCCGAGATTTTATTTAAAAATTACCCGACCATGTAGATCGGGCAATTTCATTGGTTAGTTCCTGTTACTGAGGAAGCTTCGGTGCATCAGTACCGAACCACTTGCGATAAATCTTGTTGTATTCACCGCTGGCAACAACCTTATCGAGACCAGCGTTGATTTTATCGATCAGCTTCTGATTGCCTTTCTTAACAGCAATACCAAAATACTGTTCTTCGAAAGCCGGATCACGGGTCATGTTGAAGTGCTTGTCGGGATTGTTGCGAGCGTAGAAAGCCAGAACACCGATATCACCAATTGCAGCGACGACACCGCCCTGATTCAGTTCTTCCAGAGCAAGCGGAGTGTTGTCAAAACGACGAATTCTTGTAGAGGCTTTGCCGAATGCCTTGGAAGCGGCAACGTCACCGGCAGAACCGCTCACAACAGCTACGCTGCCTTTGGAGAGGTCGGAAAGCTTGTTAATCTTGACGGACTTATCGGTCAGGATCAGCTGATGAGCCAGGAAGTAGGGCTTGGAGAAATCGACAACCTGTTTGCGCTTGTCGGTAATCGTAATACCGGACATGATGATGTCGCGGTCGCCTTTATCGACAGTCGCGAAAATGCCTTCCCACGGTGTGTTGATGAACTTAACGTCAAAACCTTCGGCTTTTGCGATGGCACGCATCAAATCAACGTCGAAACCGACAAGCTCTTTCTGCGGTGTTTCATATTCGAAGGGACGATAAGTCGCACCTGTTCCGACGACATACTCTTCAGCATTAATACCGGCGGAAGCAGTCAATGCGATTGCAGCGCATGCTGTCCAAAGCAGCTTTTTCATCAACATTTAATAGACTCCAATATAAGAATTCGTCACCGCGTATACGTCGCGGCTATTCTGATCATCATGCCACAGTCAAACCCACATTGGGCCGCTTTTCAGCAGGAATAACGCAAACCCCTAGGTAAATCCATTAGACAAAATCTGCGTCCGTACTTGTGCAAGACTTTCCGGCAAAAAATGCGCTTAGCATCTGCAGCACTCCAAGCCTAAGCTTCATGAATCGGGCCCGAAAAAGCAGAAACAAATCTGAGGTAGTGTGGTTACTTGCGTTCAGCAAGCTTCTTAAAGATCAACGGCATTGCTGCTTCATCAAGCGGATTCATGTCAACTAAGTCGAGTTTTTCAACCATGCTCAGCGTTGAAATTTTGTACGTCAGAAAATGAGGCGTCTGCAGGTGAGCTTGATAAGCAGCTTCATCCTCGTAAATTTCTAAAATTCGGATCTTCCCCGGGTTTCTCTTATCCTGCATCGGAAAAATCGCAATCACACCGGGTTCCTCAGAAACTGACTCTGCTCCGATCGTCCGAGCGCGTTCGAGGTATTCCTCAAGATTTGCAGGATCAACTTGAATTTCAGCAATTCGAACAATCATCGATTTTCCTTTTCTGTCTCTCAGCAGAAGAGAGGCGGATACAAAAATCCGGCCTAACCGACCGGATAAAAAACTTCTCTTCGTTCTCAAGCCGCTCTTCCGGGCGCTTGAGAACTCGTACTTAGATTTTTAGAACACTTCGACGTTATCGATCAAACGTGTGGTGCCGATTTTTGCGGCTGCTAAAACGACTAACGGCGTTCTATTAACCAGATCGTCTTTTGTCGGTGCAAGCAGATCGCTTCTGCGAACCACGGCGACATAATCAGGAATCCAGCCGTGACCGTCGAGCATCTTCATTGCTCTTTCTTCCAACACGTCCAGATCTGCCGTCTCGGCTTCCAGCGCATCTTTAACGCCTTTGACTGTCTTGTAGAGCAATGTAGCGTCTTCAAGTTCCTGTGCGCCCAAGTAACGATTGCGGGAAGAGAGCGCCAGTCCGGTTTCCTGATTGCGCTGCAGTTCTGCCGGAACAATGCGGATCGGCATGCCGAACTGGCGGAGCATTTCCTTGATGATCGTCAGCTGCTGATAATCTTTTTTACCAAAAACTGCGACGTCCGGTCGCACAATGCAGAAAAGCTTCATGACAACCGTGCAGACGCCTTCAAAAAATCCCGGACGATAAAATCCTTCGAGAATATCAGCCAAGGCAGGATCGGGCTTCACGCGGAAAGTCTGAGGCTGCGGATACATGTCTTTTTCGCTCGGCGCAAAGACATAATCAACGACACCCTGCTCTTCAAGCTTTCTGCAGTCCTCTTCCAAAGTTCTGGGATACTGGTCGAAGTCCTCGTTCGGGCCGAACTGAAGACGATTGACAAAAATCGACGCAACCACCGTGTCGCCGTACTTGCCGGCTTCCTGCATCAGATGCAGATGACCTTCATGAAGATTGCCCATGGTCGGAACCAAAGCAATATTCTTCTTTCCTTTGAGCTCTTCCTGAAGAGCCTCGATTGTGTGAACAACTTTCATTTTTTTTTAAATCAGAAGGAGTGCTCAGGCGCCGGAAATTCGCGGTTTTTAACAGCATTCACGTAATTAGCCACCGCTTCTTTGATGCTTGCGGCTCCCTCCATAAAGTTTTTAGTAAATCTCGGTTTACGGCCGGGAAAGATTCCCAGCAGATCCTGTAATACTAAAACCTGACCGGAGCAATTTAAGCCTCCGCCGATACCGATTGTCGGAATGCTCAAAGCTTCCGTCACTCGTTTGGCAACATCCGCCGGAACCATTTCCAGAACGATCATGGATGCGCCGGCCTCCTGCAGAGCCAGAGTGTCGGCCATGAGCTTTTCTTCTCCCGACTTAGTCTTGCCCTGAACGAAGTACCCGCCGATGGCGTTAACGGACTGAGGCGTAAAACCGACGTGTCCGCAGACGGGAATTCCCATCGCGGTTAAGCGACGGGCCAGCGGGCAAACTTCCGTACCGCCTTCGAATTTAACCATGTGGGCGCCGGCCTGCATCAGTTTTACGGCATTGGCCACCGCCTCGTCTTCATTGACAAGGTAGCTGCCGAAATTCATATCTGCTAACACCAGCCCGTATTTATTGCCGCGGGCTACGCAGGCTGTGTGGTAAACCATGTCGTCAATGGTCACGGGAAGCGTTGTCTCACGTCCCTGCATCACCATGCCGAGAGAGTCTCCGATGAGTTTGATGTCTACACCGGCCTCATCTTCAACGGAAGAGAAAGTTGCGTCATAGCAGGTGAGCATCACGATCGGCTCTCCTGCCTCGTACATCTTCTTGATGGTGCTGAGTCTAACGGGCTTGCGTTCCGTTTTCTGATCCATTGCATTCTCCTAAATTGCCGAACCACTCCTCGGCAGATTTAAATCGGTTAATTCGCTGGTCAGCCGTAGAAGCCAAAAAGGCTTGAACCTGACCTTTTCCCGCAATATTAAACTGCGGCGCTATCTCTGCAAGAGGAACTAACACGAAGGCCCGCTCCGTCATGCGCGGATGCGGAAGGAGAACAAAAGGATCTTCGGAGCACTGCTCTCCGACGGCAAGAAGGTCTAAATCAATCGTCCGGGGCGCATTATGGACGCCCGCCGGGCGCACACGCCCCAAGTCCGATTCAATTGCTAAAAGTTGTGTCAGCAATAATCGGGGAGAGAGTTCCGTCTTTATCTCCAGGACGGCATTGGTGTAATCCGGACCGCTCGAGTCAATGGGTTCCGTTTTATAAAGTGAGGAGACTTGAACGAAGCGGACGCCCGGAATATCGGCAATTCGGAGAACTGCTTCCTTTAATGTAGATTCGGGCTCGCCGAGATTTGCGCCGAGCCCGATAAACACCTGCTGCATCATGGCTTACTCAGCTGTCTTTTCTTTATCAGAGGGAACCTTCTCCGATTTGGACGGCTTGCTTCTGCCAAAGCGTTTTTTGCGCCTTCGTAGGCGTTTCTTCTTATCTTTTTCCGCGCCCTCTTCTTTACCTTCGGCGGCTCTTTCCTGACGCAGACGTTCGCGCTCTTTGCGGTCCTGCTGCTCGGCTTCTTTACTCATTTCCAGGCGCTCTTCGTCCGTTGCGCCTTCGTAGGCCGTCCACCAGTCGGCAAGTTCATGAGAGGCGTCGCCGCTGGAAGCGCGAAGCAAAAGGAAGTCATAAGCAGCACGGAAACGCGGATGCTGAAGAAGTTTCATTGCAGCGCGGCGGCTTCTGACTAAAAATCTCGGCTGAAGCTTCCAGATGATGGCCATGTCGCTAACATAACGAGACTGCAGTCCATCCCAGCGATAACTATCAGCCACGTTCTTGGCGGCTTCTTCGTAAATCTGTCCGGATGTTTTACCGGTAGATTTAGCCACTTCTTCCTTCATCTCATGCCACAGCAGAACAGCGAAAAGAAAGCTGGTGGAAATTGATTTGCCCAACGCGACACGAGCATCACAGCGCTCCAGCCCCTTACGAACAAAGGGAAGATCAAAGGTGCGCTTCAAAACATCAAAAAGCGGAATCGGAATGCTGATGTCATAGCGGTTCATGAGCTCCATGCAGGCAACGGCTGATCCGCTTAAAACCATCTTTGAGAATTCATCTGCCAGACGTGCACTCGGAACCGAGAGCAGCAGCGTCTGCATGTAGTGCATCGGAGCGGCGGTTTTCTCGTCGATCGTAAAACCGAGTTTGGCAGCAATTCGTATCGCACGAAGGATGCGAACCGGATCTTCGCGGTAGCGAGTGGCCGGATCGCCGATCATGCGGATTTTTCTCTCGCGGATATCGTCTAATCCGTGGTGATAATCGTAAAGGTCGCCGCTGATCGGGTCGAAATACATCGCATTGACGGTAAAGTCTCTGCGGGCGGCATCTTCATACTGCTCGCCGAAAACGTTGTCGTTGGTAATGACGCCGTCCTCGTCTTTTGTCACGCCTTGCTTAGCAAAGCCGCGGAAAGTCGCCACTTCAATCGTCTCGGCGCCCTTGTTGACATGAACAAGGCGGAATCGTCTTCCGATAATGATGGCGCGTCTTGTGACTTTTTTGACTTCTTCCGGGGTCGCATCGGTGGCGACATCAAAGTCTTTCGGTTTGGCTCCGATCAGCAAATCTCGTACGGCGCCGCCGACAATAAAAGCTTTATATCCGGCGTCCTGAAGCTTTTGGCAGACGGATATTGCAAAAGGGCTCACGGCCAAGAGGTCAATTCCGTTTTCTTCTCTCGGAACAATATGAGCTTTCTTCCGAATTTTTGTCGGCACATTCGCTTTGAAGCCCTCTTTTTCTTTAACCAACTCTCGTACTCCGTACGGACAGAAGCTTTTAGAACAGCTTATGTTCGCTGAATAATTCTAGAATTTCCCAATGTCTCTCCTGAGCCGTACTTCTTAACCGGTCATCGGGATTCGTTGCTACTGCCTTTCCTCCGTGACGGGCCACATGTTCGAGCAGCGGAAAATCGTTCATGGAATCGGAAAAGAATGCCGATTCTTTAAGATCGGCTGTCGAGCCTCCGCACTTTTGTATAAAGCGTTCGGCATTGACAACCTTCTGCGTTGCAAAGTTTTCACTGATCCAGCGGCCTGTGAACTCTCCGTCGGGCTTTTCCTCCGGCTCGGCGCAGATCAGATCGCGGATACCCAAAAGCTCGGCAATCGGTTCCACCGCGTAACGGTACGAGGCAGTAATCATCACAACTCTAGCACCGGCCTCACGGTATTTTTTGACGAGATCCACTGCGATGGGCAGTACGTGCGGCATGATGTCCCGCTTTAGATACTGAACTCGGAGTTCATCGAGTTCGCGACGCGGGAAACGCGCCAGCAGCTTCATTTCAAAATCTTCGAATTTATTGATATCGAGGCAGCCGTTTTTATAGTCGACGTCGTATTGAATTCGTTCGGCGCGAAGCTGCTTTTCATCTTTGCCGACGTGGGAAAGCAAGGTTTCGGCCCACAGGATTGAGCTGTCGACGGGAATCAAGGTGCCGTCTAAATCAAAAAACGCGTATTTCACCGATCTTCCTTTGTATCTTGATTGCGTTCGAGCCATTCTTTGATCAAGGGGATGGTCACGGCTCTCTTGGCTGACATGGCATAACGGTCCAAGCTGTGAAGCAGATTACTCATCGTGTGCATGTCGCGCGGAAAATTATTCTCGATCCAGTTCAGAACTTCCGGCGCCACTTTCAGGCCGGTCTGAGACGCCGCCTCCAAAATAACCTGGCGCTTTTGTTCGTCAGACAGCGGAGATAGCTCAAAAACAACGCCCCAGCTGAAGCGGCTGGTAAGGTCTTTACGGAAGCCCTGACGTTCAAAATCTTTCGGGCTGCGGTCTGCAGTCACGACAAGATGGGTTCCGGGATGCTCGCGCACGGTGTTGTAAAGAACGAACAGCTCCTGCTGTTGTTCCGGCGTCAGATCTTGAACATTGTCTACGGCGTAGATTGTGCGGTTTTCGTCGAAAGCAGGAACGCCCTCGCTTTGTTTGCCCAAAGCGCGTACGAGGTGTGTTTTGCCGACACCTTCATATCCCCAAAGGTAAGTAAACTGCGGTCCGCGTCCTTCCTTCAGCTCGGAAATCACGGCCACAGCTTCGCTGTTCGACCCCACAATAAAATTAGAGAGAGTCGGCTGTTTTTCAGGGAAAAAATCCAAAGGAAGCTGGCCCCTTATTTGTTCCTTCTTGTCTTTCTCGGATTCAACCAAATCGTTAACCTGCATCAGTCTGTTTGTTTACTTTTCGGATTCTAAAGGTTTCTCGATAAGACTGAGATCATTCTGCTTGCTACTCAAAACGAAACAGGTATACCCCGTCGCCTTTTCCTCGGGTTTATCCTAGGCCGTACTCGATCGGAGAAATTTCCATGACAATGACATTTAATGAATCACGATGGCCTAAAGAAAACGCAATCAAGGTAGTGAAAGGCAACGGTGTGAGTAAGCTCGCTGTTTTCATGGATCCGATGTGTGTTTACTGCAAACGGCTCAGCCGCGAAACGCTCGCCAATTTAATGAACGTCACCATCTACTGCTACATTTGGCCGTTCTTAAGCGAAGAATCCAAAGAAATCGCCGGGTGCATCTACTCCAGCGCCGACAAGGCAGACGCCTTGGTTCGCTGGATGAAATACGATCAGATGCCCACCGGAATGCCGAATGAATATTCGGAAGAGATGATTGAACAAAACATCGCGCTGGCCGATTATCTCGGACTGCAGGGGACGCCTGCAATCTTCTTATCCGACGGCCGCGGCCCGTTCGGCGCAATGAGCGCCAAAGCTCTTGCGCACAAGATCATTTCCTCTGAACATTACTAAACCATCCTTTTTAGCTTCAAAGAGCCGGCTTACTGCCGGCTTTTCGTTTGCGTGCTGTTACACAGTCTTTGAGAAAACGTCTTGTTAGCAGTTATCCTCATGCGCGGAATTGAAATGCCGTTCAGCGGCTTTTTCTCCTCTAGAATTGAGCAATTCCCAATCTTCAATCTCAAAGCTGTTAAAGATGACAAAACCTCTTTCCTATGCAGACTCCGGCGTTTCTATTGATGCCGGCGACGAGTTAGTTGAACGCATTAAACCCTTTGCCAAAAAGACCCTGATTCCCGGGGTACTCGGTTCCATCGGCGGCTTCGGTGCCTTGTTTGAAATTTCTAAAGATTACAAGGAACCGGTTCTCGTTACGGGAACGGACGGCGTGGGTACCAAACTCAAACTCGCTTTCCTGCTGAATCGTCACGACACCGTCGGCCAGGACTTGGTCGGCATGAGCGTCAATGACATCCTGGTTCAGGGCGCTAAGTCTTTATTCTTCCTTGACTACTTCGCCTGCGGTCATCTTGATGTCGACGTTGCCGAACGCGTTGTCAAAGGCGTCGCACACGGCTGCGAACTGGCCGGCTGCGCATTGATCGGCGGCGAAACGGCCGAAATGCCGGGCATGTATCCGGCCGGTGAATACGACCTTGCCGGCTTTGCCGTCGGTATTGTCGAAAAGAGCCAAATTATTGACGGCAGCCGCATCAAACCGGGCGACGTCGTTCTCGGACTGGCTTCGAGCGGTCCCCACTCCAACGGCTTCTCTTTAATCCGCAAAGTTGTTGAAGTTTCCGGCAAACCCTGGACAACCAAGCTTTCCGACGGAAAGACTCTGGCAGACGCCGTTATGGAACCGACACGCATCTACGTCAAGCCGGTTCTTGAAGCCATGAAGAGCGTGACCATTAAAGGCATGGCCCACATCACCGGCGGCGGACTGCTTGAGAATATTCCCCGCGTTCTGCCCGAAGGCACTCAGTGCGTGATCAAGGCAGGTTCCTGGAAGCGTCCGGCCGTTTTTGACTGGCTCCAGGAGGAAGGTCATATTGAAGACCACGAAATGTACCGTGTCTTCAATAACGGCATCGGCATGGCCGTCATCGTTGCCGCTGAAGATGCTGAAAAAGCTCAGAAAGCTTTGAAAGCTGCCGGCGAAACCGTCTATCGCATCGGTGTCATTGAAGCGCTGCCGGCCGGCGAAGCCGCCTGCGCTGTGCGCTAAGCATTAGTATTCTCGCTAATTGAGCCTCCTTCGGGAGGCTCAATTGTTTTTAATTTCATTACACTGAAAAGAAACAGAAACCGGTTTCAAGGATAAACATGAGCAAACCCATTACAGAGTCCATCTTGAGCAATGAGACCCGCGTTTTTCTCATGTGCTGTGATTTTCGAAGCTTCTCTGCCGTTGCCCACGCTCTCGGCATCACTCAATCGGCTGTTTCGAAGATCATTCGGAAGTTTGAGGATTCCATCGGCTTTGAATTGTTCATCCGCAACTCCCGGCCGCTGACACTCACCCCGGAAGCCCATCTGCTGCACCGACAGCTTCGGGGTCTCAAAGGCGAGATGACACGCTCTTTGTCCTCGCTGCAAAGCAAGAACTACATTAAGCCGATCCTGCGTATCGGGATCTTAGAAAGTCTTCATTTAAATCTGGGCGTGGCGATCCTCAAAAATCTTCTGCCCAACCTGTCTCAGGTCGTCATGCTGACGGCCAGCGCCAATGTCCTGATACAAAGACTGATTGAGCGAAAGCTCGATCTCATTATCACGAACGACGTTTCCACCGAGCCGTCGCATGTTTTCAGAAGGCTGCTGTTTCATGAACCTTCTGTGCTAATCCTTCCCAAATCTTTTGAAAAAGACCCTAATCAAAACTGGACTTGGCAGCGCCTTGCCGTCTGCGGACTGCCGCTCATTCGCTACTGGAACGAAAGCGGCGCCGGAGAAATCAATGAGATGTTCATGAAAACACACGGCCTCAGGTTTCCGGACAAAATCTCCGTCGACACCAATTCACTTCTAGTGACGCTCGTCTCCCAGGGCATCGGCTGGGGATTTTCTCGGCCGACTACCGTCCTGGAAAACATTCACATGCATCCTCATTTCATCGTCCGAGAAATGCAAAAACCCAGTTTTAGCCGAGAAGTGTATTTAATCGGCCGGGAACAGGAATTTGTCGTGGAATCCGAGATCATTGCCGACATTGCTAAGCAATTCGTTCAAGAAAACATTATTCCCGAAAGTCTCAAATTCGCACCTTGGGTCAAAGAAGATTTTACGGTCGGATAGGGCAAATATCCTTTAATTTCATACAAATAAAAGACAATTACAAATCATAAAGTATTCCAACGCGGCATAGATTTTATTCTTCGGTTTCCGAAGCCTGATCCTAAAATATTGGTATAGCCTCAAACCACAAAGAGGTTTCCAACCAAAATTCCCATAAAAAGGAGAAAACTATGCCAATCACAGGCTGGATTGCCATCCTCGTCCTGATCGTCATGTGCTACATGCTGATCAAACAGTACGAAACCCGTATGGTGCTGTTCGGAGGCGGTTTCATTCTCTGCTGTATTTCCCTCGCCCCAATGGCCGGCTTAAACGCCTTTGCCAAAACCATGACCAACGGTGCTTTGATCACGGCCATCTGCTCGGCTACCGGATTTGCCTATTGCGTTACCTATACAGAGTGCGACCGTTCCTTAGTGCATTATCTGACGCGTCCGATCCGCAACTTCGGCATCCTGATGATTCCGATCACCTCGCTGCTTACCTTTGCGATCAACATCGCTATTCCCTCAGCTGCCGGTGTGGGCGCCGTTGTCGGTACGACCTTGATTCCTCTGCTGCTTAGAGCAGGCTTCAAACCGGCCGCCGCTGCAGCAGCCGTCCTGATGGGCACCACCGGTTCTCTACTTTCTCCGGGCTTGTCTCACAACGCCTATGTTTCCGACATGGCTCATATGTCCATCATGGACCTGATCAGCTATCACGGCATCTACTCCCTGATGATCGGTGTGGTCGGCGCCGTTGGCCTGTGCATTGTCTGCTGGGTTTTGGGCGACAACAAAGGCGAAAAAATGGCGGAAGCCAACCCTGCCGCCGATGCAGAAACGTCCTCCTTTAAGCCGAGCCCCATCAAGGCTTTCGTTCCGCTGATCCCGATCATCCTCATGCTCGTGTTCACGTTCTGGATTCCCTCGGTCAAGATGGGCGTTGCACCAGCCATGCTGATCGGTACGATTGTCTGCCTGATCGTTGCTATGTGCGACCCGCAGCAGTTCTCCAAGCAGTTCTTCAAAGGTATGGGCGACTCCTACGGCAGCATCATGGGCATCATCATTGCCGCCGGCGTGCTGGCTGCGGGCTTAACCGCTTCCGGGTTAATTAAAGGCCTCATCGCTTTGATGGTTCAGTCCAAGGAAATTGCACAGTGGGGCGGCTCGATCGGACCATTCGTCCTCTCCGTTCTGATGGGCAGCGGCGACGCAGGCGCCATGGCCTTCAACAGTGCCGTCACTCCGCATGCTCAGGAATTCGGTATGCAGATCCACAGCCTCGGCTCTCTGGCTTTCTTAGCAGGCGCTGCCGGCCGCACGGCTTCCCCGATTGCCGGCATCACCATTCTTGTTGCCGGCTTGGCTAAGGCCAATCCTTTTGACGTTGCAAAGAGAACCTTCCTTCCGATGGTTGTTGCAGTTATTCTTCTTGCCATCTTTATGAGGTAAGAAGCTCTCCCCGGCGCGGGAAGGGCTTCCTTTCCGCGCTCTATTTTTCGGACATACGAGACCGCTATGAAAAAAACGAAAATCGCCGTCATCGGAACCGGAGGCACCATCGTCAGCAGCGGTGCAAATGCAACGCAAATGACGGGCTACAGCATCACGGATGCCGACATTCATACAATTGTGACGGCTCTGCCTGAGCTTAATGACATCGCTGAAATCGCTACTTTCTCTGTTTTCAATATCGGTTCGAGCAACATCAAGCTCTCCAACTGGCTGGAGCTCGTGTGTCTGATCAACAAACTTTCCAAGGAAAACTTTGACGGTTTTGTCGTAACACACGGCACCGACACGATGGAAGAAACCGCATTCTTTGCGAATCTGACATTAAAGACTGAGAAACCTGTTGTCTTTACCGGCTCCATGAAACCGGCTACAGCGGTTTCCGCCGACGGTCCTTTAAACCTTCTAAATGCCGTCCGTTTGGCGGGTTCTCCTAAAGCGGCCGGTAAAGGCGTTCTCGTTTCGCTTAACGGCACGATTCACGGAGCACGTGACGTCGTCAAAACCAACACCGTTGCCGTAGAAACCTTCAAGTCTCCGAACAGCGGCCCGCTCGGATACATCATCGGGGATCAGATTGATTTCCTGACCGAATCCGTCAAGCCGCATACACTGCGGTCCTGCTTCGAAGTCGGAGAAACAGACACCGCTGACGAATATCCGAGAGTCTGTGCACTTCTTTGCTGCGCCGACCAAAACCCGGACTTGCTCGAGGCGGCCGTTGACAAGGGCTTCCACGGTATTGTTTTGAGCTGCACGGGCAACGGTTCGGTTCCTTTGGTTTTCGAACCCGTCCTTCAGGAGGCTAAAGATGTCATCTGCGTCCGCTCCAGCCGAACCGGCAGCGGCCCTGTAACGGAGGGGATGACGCGGTGGCAACTCAACGGTATTATTCCCTCAGGAACCTTAAATCCTCAAAAAGCAAGAATCCTGCTTCAGTTAAGCCTTAAGAAGTTCGGGCCCGATCAGGAAAAAATTAAAGAGATCTTCAAAACATATTGATCTGCCTTTGATCAATTAATCCTAAGGAGAAAACATGTACGACTTACTTCTCAAGAATGCTTGGGTCGTCGATCCCCTGAATTCCGTCAACGGCATTGCCGATGTCGCCATTCAGGACGGCAAAATTGCCAAGGTCCAGCGCGACATTTCGGAAGAAGCTAAAGAAGTCATCGACTTCACCGGCAAAACCCTTCAGCCCGGTATTATTGACAGCCATGTCCACCTCGGTGAAATGTGGGGCTCTCCCTTTGGCCCGAGAATGCTGGCAATGAACGGTGTCACGACCTGTCTGGACATGGCCGGTCCTCTGGACAACATCCTCGACAACGTTCCTGAATACGGCGTCGGCATTAACATGGCAATTCTCCAGTTTGCCTCTCCTCCCTTCACTTTCAAAGATGCCAATCCTTCCCAGCAGGAAATGATCGACTTGATCGATAAATCTCTGGAAGAAGGCGCGCTTGGCGTCAAACTCCTCGGCGGTCACTATCCGCTCGAACCGGAAGTTTCTTCTCTGCTGATCCGCACCGCTCTCGAACGCAGAGCCTACGTTGCCTGGCATGCCGGTACAACTAAGAACGGCTCCAACATCAACGGCATGATTGAAGCAGTCAAGATGGCTGACGGCTATCCGATGCATTTAGCTCATATCAATGCTTACTGCCGCGGCGCCATCAAAGACGCCATGGAAGAAACAGCCATTGCAATTGATCTGCTCAAAGCTAATCCCAACATCTTCTGCGAAAGCTATGTCTCTCCGAAGAACGGCACTCGTCTGACATGCGATAAGGACGGCAAGATCCAGTCCAAAGTGACCGGCAACTGCCTGAGAGCCTTCGGCTTCACAGAAGACAAAGACGGTGTGAGAGCCGCACTCTTAGCCGGAAAAGCCTTCGTGGTTTATGACGCCGGCGGTTACTCCGATCTGATGACCGGTGAAGAAGCACTTCGCCGCTGGGAAGCTGCAGACACGAATGTGGGCGGAAGCTTCAATATCAATCCTCCGCTGCCCCGTATCGCCTTGGCTCAGACCAAACGCGACGACGGCTCCTTCGTCGTTGATGCGATCTCCACGGACGGCGGCTGCATTCCTCGCAACGTCATCCTCTCTCAGGGCTTATCTCTCGTAAAACTCGATATTCTGAGTCTCAGCGAGTTTGCTCAGAAGACCTCTTTGAACCCGGCTCGTATGCTTCGTCTGGCAAACAAAGGTCACCTCTCTGTCGGCGCAGACGCAGACATCACAGTGTACGACTTCGCAACACAGATGCCGGTGGCTTCCTTTATTGAAGGCCGCAAGGTTCTCTTCAACGGAGAATTGGTCTCCAAGGGCGCAACGGTCATTTGTACCGAACACGGCAAGGACGCCATTGAAAAACGCGGTATGAAGGCCATCGTTGTCGATCCCGGCAAGCAGATCGAACGTATCTCTGCCCTCTAAAAAGTTTTGCTTGCAGTACCGAGCGGAGCTCCGAAAGGACTCCGCTCTTTTTATTTCGGCCCGCAGATGCTTCTCTAATCATTTCTCCAAAGATTTCTCAGAAACTTTCCCTCGCTTATCCATTGTTGTTTTCCCACCTTCCCATAATTGCAACTTTCTGAAACAATTGAGGATTATGGGTGACTCAAGGCGCCCTGCTTTTTATCGAACAACCTCAAAGGAAAGATATGACCGATCCGCGTCCCGTCTGCACAGAAAAAACACAAGACATTATCAAAACCCTGCGCTCTAACGCTCAGGTCGAGGCAGCCCTCGAACTGGCCGTCAAGCAGCAGGAAAAGCGCATTGCCGACCAGATCATTTTGACTGAAACTCCCGCCCCTCCCTTCCATGAAGAAGAAAGAGCAAAGGTTCTTCTCGGCATGTTCAAACAGTACGGTTTGACGGATGTCAAACAGGACGCCATCGGCAACGTCATCGGCCGCAGAAAGGGCACTGGCAGCGGTCCTACGCTCGTCATGGGCGCCCATATCGACACCGTCTTTCCGGCCGGTACCGACTGCAAAGTTCACAGAGACGGAGACGTCTACGCCGCACCCGGAATCTCCGATGACGCGGCCGGTTTAGCCTCCATGCTGCAGGTTATCCGCTGCCTGAACGAAAACAACATTGAAACCGTCGGCGACATCGTCTTCGTCGGCACATTAGGTGAAGAAGGCAACGGCGACTTACGCGGCTGCAAAGCGCTCTTCAAAGAAAAGAACGACTATGACGGCATGATCGCTATCGACTCCGCCAACGTTCACCGCATCCTGCGCGGCGCCGTCGGCTGCAAACGCTTCCGCATTATTTTCGAAGGCCCCGGCGGCCACAGCCTCCACAAGTTCGGTATCGTCGGCTCTGCTATCCACGGCCTGTCCCGCGCTATCGTCCGTGTTGACGAACTCAAAGTTCCGACCGATCCGAAGTGCACCTTCAACTTCGGCGTGATCAAGGGCGGTACCAGCGTCAACGCCATTGCCGCACGCGCTGAAGCCGAACTCGACATCCGCAGCTTCAATCAGCCTGCGCTCGAAGCTTTCGTTAAGACCGTTCTTGAAACCATTGAAGCCGCCTGCGACGAAGAAAATATGCGCTGGGGTCTTGAAGGCGACGGCATGGTCTCCCTGAAGATCGAACAGATCGGTGACCGTCCTGCCGGCATGAACGCCGATGACGCCTCCGTCATCCAGGCTGCTTACGGTTCTCTCTTGTCCTTAGGCATTTCTTTGGATAAATACACACTGGCCGCAACAGACCAGAACGTGCCTCTTTTCTACGGCCTGCCGGCTACGACGCTCGGCGCCGGCGGCACGGAAGAAAACAACCATGCTCTGTCCGAACGCTGGAATGCCAAAGACGCTTTCCAAGGTCCTCAGGTCGCCTTCCTGACCGCTCTGACTCTTGTCGGCATGAAGGGCGTTTCCGAACCGATCCTTGAGAAAGTCCAGCATTAATTTGCTGTAACATTTCGGAGCTGAATCCAATTCAGCTCTCGACCGAAGCCGGGTCCGCCCGGCTTTTGTTTTGTCCATATAACGCAAAAAAACCGAGATAATTGAAATTTTTGCGGGATTTTTATTTAAAAAATCAAAAAAAAAACTAATTTTTGTGTCGTGAACTTGATTTAATTTGCGGTACCTTATTTTTATGCAATAACTTTAAAGCCTTCGGAGTTTGGCCAAATGGAATCATTTATTAATACCGTCAACGGAATTGTCTGGTCCCCGGCATTGGTTTGCCTTTGCCTCGGCGCCGGTCTTTTCCTCTCTCTGCGCGGCGGTTTCTTACAACTCAGACATCTTAAACATATGTGGCAGCTGCTCTTTCAGCCGAAAGACAACGTCACCGGTGTTTCCTCTTTTCAAGCTTTGTCCATGACCCTTGCAGGTCGTGTCGGTACGGGCAACATCGCCGGCGTGGCAACTGCCATTACGTTCGGCGGCCCCGGCGCCATCTTCTGGATGTGGATGGTTGCATTCCTCGGCGCCTCTTCTGCTTTCGTCGAATCCACACTCGGTCAGGTCTATAAAGAAAAAATCAACGGTGAATACCGAGGCGGCCCTGCTTTCTACATTGAACGCGGCTTAGGCATCAAGTGGTTTGCCTGGCTCTTCGCGATTGTTACCATCTTCTCCTGCGGCCTCTTCCTTCCCGGCGTGCAGGCTAATGCAATTGCAACCTCCATGGAAAACGCCTTCGGCATCGCTCCGGCAATTTCCGCGGGCTTCATCGCAGCTCTGCTCTCCTTCATTGTGTTCGGCGGCTTAAAGAGAATCGCAGCCTTCACAACACTGGTCGTGCCCTTCATGGCTCAGGCCTATGTGATTTTCTCTCTAGTCATCGTATTCATGCACGTTGACCTGCTGGACGACGTCCTTGTGCTCATCGTCAAGAGCGCCTTCGGTGTAGACGCTGCTTTCGGCGCCATCATCGGTCTGGCAGTCTCCTGGGGTGTCAAACGCGGCATCTACTCTAATGAAGCAGGCCAAGGTACCGGCCCTCACGCTTCTTCCGCAGCTTCCGTCAGCCACCCGGCAAAACAAGGGTTGGTTCAGGCCTTCTCTGTCTACGTTGACACGCTGCTCGTTTGCTCTGCCACTGCTTTCATGATCCTCATCACCGGAAGCTATAACGTTGTCGGTCCCGACAATGCCCCGATGTTCATCGGTCTGAAAGACGTCGCCACAGGTCCTGCCTACACCCAGGCTGCGGTTGAAGGCTTAATGCCCGGATTCGGACAGGCATTCGTTGCCATCGCTCTGTTCTTCTTTGCCTTCACAACGATCCTTTCTTATTACTACATTTCAGAAACCAACGTTTCCTACATCAATAGAAAACTACACCGTCCGTTCTTATTCTTCATCCTCAAGCTGTTTGTCATGGGCTCCTGCATCTTCGGCGCCGTTAAAACGGCGGATCTGGCATGGGCCGTGGGCGACATCGGCGTCGGTCTGATGGCTTGGCTGAACATCATCGCCATTTTGCTGCTGAACAAGAAGGCATTCCTCTGCTTGCGCGACTATGAAAAGCAGCTTGCTATCGGTCTTGACCCGGTTTTCCACCCGGAAAAACTCGGCATCAAGAACGCCAATTACTGGGTCGGCGAGCGTGCAGAAGAGATCCGCGATAAGGAACGCGCAAAACTCAACAACGGCTCCCGACAAGACTTGGAAGGCAATGTTTTGAACGTTGCATCAGGTAATTAGCACCTCTGAGTGTTTGTTCTAAAAGCGTCGGTCATCCGGCGCTTTTTTCATGCTAAAAGCACTAAAATGAGAAATACTTTGTTACAAACAATCCTAAGGATGATCATCGTGCTAAGAAGAAAATTTTTCGCTTTCACTTCAGCCGTTGCCGCCTGCGCAACTTTTGTCTGCCTTCCTGCAACCGCTGCTGATTTCACCTGCCCCTACTTTTCTTTACCGCTGACCGGTGACTGGGCTCAGCAGAAAATGCAGCCGGGCTCTGTCCCACCGAATACCTTCGCAACTTTATTCGCCAGCCGTAAGGCAGGGGAAGGCGTGCTCATCACCGTCATTCCTTCGGACAAAGCTCCGAAAGAAGCCGCTCAAATCATGGCAAACAACTACAAGCAGCAGGGAATGAGAGTTCTCGGCAATCCGGTTCAGATTCCGGGACAGAATGCTTATCGCTTTACTTATGTCAGTGCCAACAACAAGATGCACGCGATTGTGTTCATTTCCGGAAACGGAAAACACCTCGCCAATGTTTCTGTTCTCGGCAGACACGGAACAGGCGGCTTAGCCTTATTGAAAGGTCTGACCTCTAAAGAAGACAAACTCTTCCCGAAGTTCTAAGCCACTAAAACTTAATTTTGCAAGTCGGACAAAATTTGTTCGGCTTCTTTTTTGAGCACGGCCAAAGAAGCATCTTTTTCATCAGGATTGAGCAGCTGCGTGTTCTGCATAGAGCGCATCCATGTCATCTGGCGTTTTGCCAGCTGTCTGGTTGCAGCAATTCCCGCTTCTTTGAACGCATCAAAGGTCGCCAAACCAGAAAGGTAGTTCCATGCCTGACGATACCCGACCGACCGCATACTCGGAAGGTCGGCATGCATGCCCGGCATAGCCATTAAATTTTTTACTTCCTCTAAGAAGCCGTTTTTAATCATCAGCTCAAAACGTTCTGCAATCCTCGCGTGAAGCACTGCTCGGTCCGGAGGAAGCAGCGCGTAGGAGCTGAGGTTCAGAAGCGGCTCTCCTTTTTGAGCCGTAAGTTCTGAGATCGGTTTACCTGTCATCTCAAAAACTTCCAGAGCCCTTGTAATGCGCTGGGTATCTGCCGGCGCCAAACGATCGGCGGTTTTAGGATCAACCTCTTTTAACCTTTCATAAAGGGCCGGCAAGCCTTTTTCACTCAGTTCTGCACCGATCTTTTCGCGAACCGCCGGATCGGTTGCCGGAAGCGGAGAAAGACCTTCTCTAACGGCCTTGGCATAGAGCATGGTTCCGCCCACAATCAGAGGTACTTTTCCGCGATTTCGGATTTCCTCAACAAGTCTTACGCAGTCCTGTGCAAAATCAGCCGCAGAATAACTTTCCGTCGGTTCAATGATGTCGATGAGATGATGCGGAACCGCTGCTAGCTCTTCTTTTGTCGGCTTAGCCGTACCGATATCCATGTGCCGATAGACCAAGGCAGAATCGATCGAAATGATCTCACTGGGAACTTCTTCGGCTAAGCGAAGCGCCAATGCAGTCTTGCCGCTGGCCGTCGGGCCCAATAATAAAATGGCCTGAGAATTCGACATCTTCACTTACCTCTCATAAAGAAACTGTCTAGCTCTTTAGCGGTCAGCTGAACCCAGGTCGGACGTCCGTGATTACATTCGTCTGCGCGATCCGTCTGTTCCATTTGCCGCAGAATCGCGTCCATTTCCTCTATCGTCAGAATGCGATTCACGCGAACCGCAGCATGACAGGCCATTCGAGAGAGGACTTCGTTGCGCTTCTCCGTCATTGCCGTGCTCTTCCCATATTCACGGAAGTCATCGAGCACCTCACGCACAATCGTTGGGCCGGCCTGAGAAATTTGATTGATCATCAACTGAGGAACGCTTCGAAGGCTCAGCTGGTTCGGCCCGACAGCACTTAATTCCAATCCCAGCTGCTCCAATTCCTCACGAGCATCTTCAAAGGTCGCCATCTGCTCAGTGGTTACGGTAAAGACAAGAGGAATGAGCATATCCTGCATCGGCATCTTGCGCTCATCAAAACTCTTCTTGAGACGCTCGTAAAGGATACGTTCATGAGCGGCATGCATATCAACTAAAACCATGCCGGCTGAGTTCTCAGCAATAATGAACGTTCCGCAGACTTGTCCGACAGCCCGTCCGAGCGGCTGAAGTCCTTTCGGTACTTCTACTGCAGGTTTGGATGTGATATTCGTTGTGGAGAGGCTTGCCTGATCCACCTTCATAGCTGCAATCGTCGTCGGAAAGGAGTTCTGGAAGCTCTTAGGCCGCGGGGATGAGAAATCCAAATAAGCTTCTGTATTCGCCCTCGAAGGCTTAGGCTGTGCATACTTGAACTGAGACGGATTGACTGAAGGAGCGGCCGCCGGAGCCTCGGCAGGAGCCTGAGCAGAGGCATCTCGCGGAGAGGACGGCAGAGCCGTGTCCATAATTTCTCCGCTAGAAGGATCCACAATGGTCGTCCTGGCTAGGGCTTCCTCAACTGCATGGAAGATAAATTGATGAACAGCCTGAGAGTCTCTCATGCGCACCTCGCTCTTGGTCGGGTGTACGTTCACGTCAACCTTGTGCGGATCCATCTGAAGGAAAAGGCAATAGCTGGGTTGGCTCGATCCGTGCAGCACGTCTTGGTAAGCCATCCGAACGCCGTGCGACAAAACCTTATCCCGAACGAATCGGCCGTTGACATAGAAATACTGACAGTCGGCACGGCTGCGTGCAGCGGTTGGAAGACACACCCAGCCGTAAAGCCGAAGAGCCGGCGCCTTGGCATCCAATGCGCGGTGGGCATCTCTAAAGTCTCGGGGCATCAGACGCGTCAATCGTTCTTCAATAGAAGAGGCCGGAAGATTGATAATCGCTTTCCCGTTTGCGACAAACAAAAAGGCAACCTCAGGATAGGCCAAAGCAATGCGCTCAATTACCGTTTGGCAATGAGCGGCCTCCGTGCCTTCGCTCTTTAAAAACTTGCGGCGTGCCGGAGTTTTATAGAAGAGATCAGCAACTTCAATTCGTGTGCCCTTATTGCCGGACGCTGCAGATATCTCCCCGTCGGCAATGCTAAAGGCATCTTCCCCGGCAACTCTGGAAATCACTTTCATGTCAGAGACACTTGCGATCGAGGCAAGCGCTTCTCCGCGGAACCCAAGCGAGCTCACACTTTCGAGTTCATCCAGATTGGAAACCTTGCTTGTTGCATGCCGCTTAACAGCTAAAGCAAGCTGGTCCTTCGGAATACCGCAGCCGTTATCCGAGACAACGATGCGCTTGATGCCGCCGCCTTCGATGCGGACTTCAACCGAGTCGGCACAGGCGTCGATGGCGTTTTCGACCAGTTCCTTAACAACGGACGCGGGTCGTTCAACCACTTCACCGGCTGCAATCTGACTAATTAACTGATCCGAGAGCTCCTGAATTTTTCTTTCAGGACGCTTTGCTTCCAATGTTGTGTCTTCCATGTGATTCGTCTTTCTGTTCGTCTCTTCACGGTGAGAGCATGTTTTCTAACCTTATAGCAGTCGCGATCGGCCTGCAAGAGCTCCACTCGCCGAATCCTCAGACTACTTTGGGCAATTCGGTTCTATGCGTCCTAATGCCTTTTCTACAATCAAGTTCAATAGTCGAGGAAAACAATGGACTTATTTACCGCATTCTTAGAAATGTTCCGCAACAGCGATCAATTCATTGCTCATATGTCTGCGGAATACGGCATCTATGTGTATCTATTTCTCTTTACGGTCTATTTTCTAGAGACCGGAATCGTCATTTGCGCCCTGCTCCCCGGCGATTCGCTTATCTTTGTCTCGGGCGCTGCCAGTGCAGCCGGCATCCTCGACCCGTTTGGTGCGTTCTTCGCCATAGCCCTCGGCGCCTGTTTCGGGAACACCGTGGCCTACGCCATAGGGTACTACCTTGGCAATAAGATCTATGACGGCTCTATTAAATGGATTGATCAGCAGCAGATGGCAAAGACTCAAGCCTTCTTTGCCAAACACGGAAAGCTCACGATCGTCCTTGCTCGTTTCGTTCCGATCATTCGCTCCTTTGCTCCGCTGGTTGCCGGCGCCGCAAAAATGAATCGACTGAACTTCGAGGTCAGCGGAACGGTAGGTGCTGTTCTTTGGGCCGGCATCATTCTCTCAGCCGGACATCTTTTCGGAAACATTCCCCTTATCAAAGACAATCTTTCTCTCATCCTTGTCGGTGGTATCGTTCTCGGTCTGGCTCCCTTTGTGATCGGTTATATCGTTAAGAAGTGGAGACAGCATCCGGATCCGAAAAACTGATCCTTATCTTCACGAACAAAACGCCGATGTATTTTCTGACACACCGGCGTTTTTAGTTTGCCAACTTAGTCCAAACGAACCACCGTGCAGGGCTGTCCGGTAGACGGATTGTCAATATCGACGTTGATCCGGACTTTGATTTCTTTTTCGTCTTTCTAAGAAGAAAGGTCGGCATTTTCGATCACATGGCAGTGATGCGCTTCGCAGTTCTTATCTATTGAGACGTGAGTCGGACCGCTTTGACCTAAACCGTGGGAATCAATGATGACGAAAAGCGGCTTGAGTTCAAAGATTTTTTCTAAGGTGTCTTTAGAAACGAAAGTTTCTTTCTTGAAGTATTCCGGAGATCCATAGCCGTTTGTCTCGTGATTTACCGTGTGCAGGACAAGTGCTTTACCTTCGAGGGTGCCGAGTTCTGCCAACGTCTCGACATCTGGCATGCCGTCCTTGCAGGCTAAAACTACCGCTGAAATCTCATACTCAGGTTTCTCAGGTGCACAGGTGCAGCAGTCAAGATGCGTACCGATATGACCTGTGGAAGACATCTTGCCGATTTCTATGAGATGGTCGAAAACTTTCTTCTTTCCTACAGGATCGAGGTGAAGGTTAACCATTTCTTTTCCAAAGCAAAACAGAGAGACTTCTAATTTCCGACTTGTTTTTTCAGTGTCCTTTTCAACAATTCCGCTACAATTTCGATCCATTGACTACAGAAAAAGAAAATGGACTTTCTGACACTTACTTTGGAACTGTTCCGCAATGCGGATCACTTCATCATGTACATTGCACAAACCTACGGCTGGTGGGTCTATCTTGTGCTCTTCATGATCTTCTACAGCGAAACCGGCATCGTCATTTGTGCCTTTCTCCCGGGTGACTCTCTCCTATTCATCGCCGGTGCGGCTGCCGCAGCAGGTGCTTTGAATCCCTGGCTCCTCATCGTCATCATTTCTCTCGGTGCGATCCTCGGAAACACAACGAACTTCTATATCGGCAATTGGCTCGGCAATAAGATTTACGACGGCTCCATTAGCTGGATTGACCAAGATGCCCTGAGAAAAACGCATGACTTCTACGAGAAACACGGCGGCAAAACGATTGTGCTCGCCCGTTTCGTACCGATCGTCCGTTCATTTGCCCCGTTGGTTGCCGGTGCTGCCAAGATGAATCCGCTGCGTTTTGAGCTGTACAGCGGCGGCGGTGCCATTGTGTGGGTCGGCGGCATCGTTCTTTCCGGCTACCTCTTCGGCAACATCCCGTTCATCAAGAACAATCTTTCTTTGATTCTGGTTGTCGGTATCCTTGCCGCTCTGGTTCCCTTCTCCTGCGCGCTTCTTGTTCAGCTTTGGAGAAAGTACGTTTTAAAACAGCATTAACCTGCTAGGACAGAAATCTGTTCAAAAAGCCGCCTCAGTTTTGATGGCGGCTTTTGTTTTGTCACGTTTAAAAGTTTTCCTATTTCTATTAAGTCCAAAATCAGGCAATCCTTTGGTCAAAAAACAAAGCCTGCCGATTTTGAAATCGACAGGCCCTGCTGCATCAGAGGAAAAGATTATTTCGTTCTTTCTTGAAGCGCTGCGATGGCAGGCAATGTCTTGCCTTCAAGGAACTCAAGGAAAGCACCGCCGCCGGTGGAGATATAGGAAACTTTCTCTGCCACGTTAAAGGCTTTGGCTGCAGCAATCGTATCGCCGCCGCCGACGATCGTGAAAGCACCGTTAGCAGTAGCTTCAGCAACTTTTTCAGCGAGGTCGCGGGTACCTTCTTTGAAATTGTCCATTTCGAAAACGCCGACCGGACCGTTCCAGATGATCGTCTTAGCGTCTTTCAGGTATTCAGCGAGCATCTTGCTGGTCTTCGGACCGATATCGAGGATCATTTCGTCTGCTTCGATATCGTCAAGATCACAGATTCTGAAGCCGGCGTCATAACCGATATGATGTGCCACGACAACGTCAACCGGAAGAGGAAGATGACCGCCTTTCTCTTTCATGATCTTCATGACTTCTTTGCATTCACCGACAAGTGCAGGTTCGGCCAAAGAAGTACCGATGTGATGACCCTGAGCCAGAAGGAAAGTATTGGCAATACCGCCGCCGACAATCAAAGTGTCAACCAGCGGAGCCAGATGCTTCAAAATAGTCAGCTTGGTGGAAACTTTAGAGCCGCCGACGATAGCAACCAGCGGACGCTTGGCTTCGGCAACCGCCTTAGTCAAAGCCTTAATTTCTTTGGCCAGCAGAGGACCGGCACAGGCGACTTCAGCTTCGCGGGCCAAACCGTCAGTAGTAGCCTGAGCACGGTGAGCCGTTCCGAAAGCGTCGTTAACGTAGATATCGCAAAGCTTTGCCATCTTCTTAACGAGTTCGGGATCGTTCTTCTTCTCACCGACGTTGCCGCGGCAGTTTTCAAGAATTACGACTTCACCGGGCTTAACGTCCACGCCGTCGAGCCATTCTTTTTCAAAACGGATCGGCATGCCGAGCATCTTGCCGAAAGTTTCGGCAACTTTTGCCAGGCTGTCCTGTTCGGTGAGTTCGCCTTCCTTAGGACGACCTAAGTGAGAGCAAACCATCACGCCGGCCCCGCCTTTCAGAGCCATCTTCACGGCAGGCATGGATTCTTTCAAGCGATGATCGTCAGTAACGTTGCCTTCTGCATCGCGGGGAACATTCATGTCGGCACGAATAAAAACACGCTTCCCTTCAAGCGCGCCTTCATTGACCAATTCTTCAAGTGTTTTGACTTTCATGGATCTTCTTTCCTGTTAGACCAAACCCCGACGAAGCGGGGTTTGATCAATTATTTTTAAGAATTACTTCGCGTTGTACATTGCAACGGCGGTGTCGAGCATTCTGCAGGAGAAGCCCCACTCGTTGTCATACCAAGCAACAGCCTTCACCAGCGTACCGTCGATAACCTTAGTCAGGGTGGCATCGAAGATAGAGGAGAAGGAAGTGTGGTTGAAGTCGGAAGAAACCAGCGGCAGTTCGTTGTAGCCGAGAATGCCTTTGAGTTCAGGGCTTTCGGAAGCTTCAAGAATGATCTTGTTGACTTCTTCAACGGTTGTCGGACGCTTGGCGTTGAAAGTAAGGTCGGCAACGGAAACGTTCAGAGTCGGAACGCGCATGGCGTAGCCGTCCAGCTTGCCCTTCAGTTCGGGAATCACAACACCGACGGCTTTAGCGGCACCGGTCTTTGTCGGGATGATGTTGTCGGCAGCGGCACGAGCACGGCGCAGATCTTTGTGCTTAACGTCGGTGAGAACCTGATCGTTTGTGAAAGCGTGGATGGTGGTCATCATGCCGTCAACAATGCCGAGTTTGTCCATCAAAGGCTTAACGAACGGGCACATGCAGTTGGTTGTGCAGGAAGCGTTGGAAACAACGACGTCGCTTGCCTTGAGAACATTCTGGTTCACGCCGTAAACAACGGTGGCGTCAACGTCCTTGCCGGGAGCGGAAATCAAAACTTTCTTGGCGCCGGCTTCAATGTGCTGCATTGCGCCTTCTTTATCGCGGAATGCACCGGTGCATTCGAGAACGATATCGATGTCCAGATCTTTCCAAGGAAGCTTCTTCGGATCACGTTCGGAGCACATGAAAATGCGGTCTCCGTTCACGACCAGATGACCGTCGTCCCAATAAACGTCACCGTTGAACTTGCCGTGTGTTGTGTCGAACTTGGTCAGATGAACGGTGGCTTCGGGTTTTGCAGTATCGTTAATGGCAACGATCTTGACGTCCGGCCATTTATTTTCTTCATAAAAAGCACGGAGGACGTTTCGACCGATGCGGCCGTAACCGGTAATAGCAACTCGAATGGTCATGTTTATTTTCCTTGAGAAAGAACTTGCTGAACAGTTTCAACAACGTTATCGACGGTGAAACCAAAAAGTTTAAAGAGTTCGGAAGCGGGGGCAGACTCGCCGAAATGATCCAGGCCGATAACAGTACCGGCGCCGCGGATGTACTTCCACCAGCCGTCGGTTCTGCCGGCTTCGATGGCGACAACAGGTCTGCCTTCGCCTAAGACGAAGTCGCGATATTCCTTGTCCTGACGATCAAAGACTGTCGTAGAGGGCATAGAAACGAGTCGTGTCTGGATGTTCATCGCCAAAAGCTGCTTGCGGGCCTCTGCTGCCAGGGCAACTTCGCTGCCGGTAGCAACCAAGGTCACTTCAACGGAAGAAGGACCGTTCGGAGCTTCAAGCATGATGTAGCCGCCCTTTTCCATGTCATCGACATTGATCTCGTCGCGTTCAACGAACGGAAGGTTCTGACGGCTGAAGATCAGGGAAGAAGGACCGTCCTGGCGGGAAATTGCGCAGGCCCAGGCTGTAAGTGTTTCGCAGGTATCGGCAGGACGCCAGACATCCATGTTCGGAATGATGCGCAGGCTTTCTGTCTGTTCGATCGGCTGATGTGTCGGACCGTCTTCACCGACACCGATGGAGTCGTGTGTAAAGACGAAGATAGAGCGCAGCTTCATCAGTGCGGCCATTCTCAGTGCATTGCGGCCGTAGTCTGCGAAGGTAAGGAAGGTAGCGCCGTACGGGATGAATCCGCCGTACAAAGCGATGCCGTTCAGGATGGCGCACATGCCGAATTCACGGACACCGTAGTTAATATGGCGTCCGAGATAAGTATCGGGTCTCATGGCCTGAACCCCTTCCCAGTTGGTCAGGTTGGAGCTTGTGAGGTCAGCAGAGCCGCCGAGCAGTTCGGGCAGATGCGGTGCGTAAGCGTTCAAAGCCATCTGGCTGGCCTTGCGGGTCGCGACTGTCTTGGCTTCGCCGGCTGCATTGACGATGGCTTCAAGAATCACATCATCCCAGTTTTCCGGCAGCTGGCCTTTCATGCGGCGTTCTAATTCAGCCGCTTTAGCCGGGAAGGCTTCTGCATAACGGCGATATTTTTCAAGCCATGCCTCTTCCATTTCGGCACCGGCCTGACGAGCGTCGAATGCTTCGTAAATTTCCTGAGGAATTTCAAAGGGAGCGTATTCCCAGCCCAGAGCTTTCTTAGCTTCAGCAAGCTCTTCGTCTCCCAGAGGAGAACCATGCGCTTTGTTTGTGCCTGCGCGGTTGGGAGAACCGAATCCGATAACCGTCTTGCAGTCGATCAATGTCGGCTTGTCGGATTTCTTAGCTTCTTCAATAGCTTCGGAAACAGCCTCGATGTCGTGGCCGTCGATCGGACCGATCACGTTCCAGTTATAGGACTCGAAGCGCTCGCGAACGTTTTCGCCGAACCAGTTTTCGATCTTGCCGTCGATGGAAATACCATTGTCATCGTACAGAGCGATGAGTTTGTTGAGTTTCCAAACACCGGCCAAAGAGCAGACTTCGTGAGAAATGCCTTCCATCAAGCAGCCGTCACCTAAGAATGCATAGGTGTAGTTGTTGATGATGTCATAGCCCTCTTCGTTGAATTCGGCCGCCAGCATTTTCTCAGCCAAAGCCATCCCGACAGCGTTGGCAATCCCTTGTCCAAGCGGACCGGTTGATGTTTCAACGCCTGGCGTCACTCCGATTTCGGGGTGTCCCGGCGTCTTGCTGTGAAGTTGGCGAAAGTTCTTCAGATCATCAATTGTGAGGTCGTAGCCTGCCAGATGAAGCAATGCATACTGGAGCATAGATCCGTGACCGTTGGAAAGAAGAAAACGGTCGCGGCCGAGCCATTTAGGATCAGAAGGATTGTGACGAAGGTGTTTAGTCCAAAGGGCGACAGCAATGTCTGCCATACCCATCGGCATTCCGGGGTGACCGGAGTTTGCTTTTTGGACTGCATCCATGGCCAATGCGCGAACGGCGTTGGCCATTGTCTTACTGGAGACGGAAGAGGACATAGTCAATATGGTCTAAATAAGAAAAATCCCGAAATCCGGGCTTAATAATCAGTGTAATTCTACCAACTCTAAGCCCTTATCGAAATCAGCTGTTTAGCCGAAAAACCCTCCTTATTTTCCTTAATAATCCGCCAATTGCTTTATCATTTTGTATTCCTCTGAAAGCACTTTTAACAAAACATGCCCCGCTTTTACTATTTTTTCAATTCCGCTGACACTGAAGCACCGCTTGTTCTGCCGCCCGAAGCCGTACACCATGCGATGCGGGTTCTGCGCATGAGGCAGGGTGACGCGGTAGAAGTATTCAATGGAAAAGGCTGTGCTGTTAAAGGGACGATCCGTTTTGCAACAGATTTCGCAGAAGTAATTCCTCAGGAAGTCATCATGCAGCCTCGGGGGCTGAAGCTTGTCCTCATGCAGGCGCTCGTTGCCAACGAAAAAATGGATTGGATTATTGAAAAGGCTTGCGAACTCGGCTATGCCGAGATTGCCGTTTTCCCTTCAGATCGCGGCGAAGTGCGCCTTACCGGAGAAAAAGCTGTAAAACGAGTTGAGCGATGGAACAAAATTGCAGTTTCTGCCTGTCAGCAATGCGGGGAGAACTATCTTCCCAACATCCGCTTCTGTACAAGTCTTAAAGAAGCTGCAGCCTATGCTGAAGGTCTCAAGTTCGTTTTAAGTCCAGTCGGTAAAACTTACGATTCTTCAGAAGTACTCGCGGCGGTCACCTTTGCTATAGGACCTGAAGGCGGTTTGTCACCTAAAGAAATCGAGATATTGGTCGACGGCGGCTTTTACAGCCGCAAGCTCGGCAGCCGGGTCCTAAGAACAGAAACGGCAGCTATTGCTGCCGCCTCCTTTGCTCAAACTTTGTGGGGCGACTTTCGTTAAGCCTTTAGATTAGGCCGAACCGCTTTCGGAAGAACCGGACGTCTTTTTCGGCTTGTAACTTTCGGTCATCGCACGGGCCAAGTTAGCGCCGTAGGTCGCAAAAACCGGACCGTCTCTGTAGTTCTCAGGGAACTTGCTCGGCGCACGAGCCTGAATCTTTGCCGCTTCTACCTGACCGCTGGCAGCCAGACGAAGATGGTTTCTCATAGAGAGAACCTTGCGGCTGTACCCGCCGTCGTGAGAATGCTTAGCAGCACCGACGTAGTACTTCAATGCGCCCTTCAGAGAGCCGGTCTTATTCAGATATTCTTTAAGAATCTGGGTACCGACTTCAATTCCGGCTTCCACTTCATGAACGGCTTTAAGACCGCCGAACTCTTTGAAGCGTTTGGCATGCACTTTGGCGTGAACCTGCATCAGACCTTTCGCACCGACAGAGCTGCCAGCCTTCGGGTCAAAAGAGGATTCAGTCGCAATAACTGCCAAAATCAACAAAGGGTCAACGTCGTGGTTTTTACCGGAAATAAACGCCTGCTCTACAATTTCAGCCGCATCTTCGCGATCTACGCGATAATGCTCTGCGATAAAACGAGCGGCATTGGTTTCCATTCGATCAATGACCTGCTCCTCGGTTTCGAACGGCTTAGTCAAATCTTCGCGTTCGAAATTGGAGTAGCTCAAAGATTTAACCTTCAGCGGAGGCTCGGCCTGGGGAGCTTTAGAGTCGGCAACAGTCTTCGGAGAAGAAACTGTCAATGCATTTTGTGTGTCGAGCGAGCCCAATCCCAACAAAAAGGCCAATGCCAGCGTCATGGACGCAGCAACCTTTTTGCCCTGGAAAACAGGTTCTTCCTTACAAGCGCGTAGGACGGAAAAAGCGCCTCTATGTGTTTGTTTTTTAAACTGCTGGTTTTTAGTCATCCCGTAATGGTGCCTTTGACAGATTTGTTTGTCTATCGTTTACTAGGTGTTAATACGTGACTGACTGTTAAAAACTTCTCGCCAGTGCAAAAATGATTATGCGCCCATTAAGTACTTAAATATGCGACAAATTTTCAAAACCCACCCCTGGGTTCCGCCTAAAGAATTACCCGAGACGCAGGAATTATTCCGCAAATACGGGGTTCCCGGCTCTATTCGGCCGGGTCATCTGCTCAAAGGCAAAGGCGAACCCTCCAAGCTCTACCTCATCACCAAAGGGGCCGCAGCTTACTATGTTGCAGATCGTTACAAAAGTCATCCGAGCGTTTTGAGTTTATTGATTCCCGGATGCTCAGCATGCGACCTTTCCGTCATCACAGGGGATCGGGTAAATGTCACAACTCGTGCGATCGGACCGTGCGAAGTGCTGATTATGCAGCCGCATGTTTTAACCGACCTGATGAAAAATAACAGTGAGTTTGCCGCCAAGGAAGCCGCGCATGTAACGCGTAAGCAGGAATGCTCTATTGAAGCAATGGTTGCTAATTTCACGCTGGAGCCGGCAGAGCGTTTGAGACGCTTTCTCAAAGTGCTCTTGATCAACTATGACGTCCCGATCTCGGATACCGAGTGGAACCGAATTCCGTTGGATTTGACCAATGAGCAGTACGGAGCCGTCGTCAATCTGACTCGTGTCTCAGTGAGCCGAATCTTCTCCGATTGGATCAGTAAAGGACTCTTGTATAAGAGCGGCCGCAACGTCTACGTTAAAGCTAAGCTCTTTGAAAACATCTACGACTGGTGGACGGATTAGTCTGGTCCCACCGTTTCTTCCGCTTTAGAGATTGAAAAGAGGAAAGCAAACAACACCATCAGGACCATGGCAATCACGGCACAAGCGCGTACGGCGACGACAGCCGTGAAATGCTCGGAGGCGAACCCTAATATCAGCTGCCCGACGGGCACCAGCCCGAGCATCACTGCCAAATACATCGCCGAAAAACGCCCGCGGTAGATATCCGGCGCCTTACACTGCACAAGATTATTTGCTGCCGCCAAGGCAAAAGTCAGGGCACCGCCCGCTACTAAAGCGCAGAGCCACTGTGAAGTAACGGTCTCCAGCGCCGGCAGTACGACAAAGGCAATACACGTGACCCAGCCCCCCGTCCAGACTGTTGTCACATGATGAATAATGCGGCGGTTTCTCTGCATAAGGACGGCCGCAGCGACTGCGCCGAATCCCAAACCGGAGGACATAGAGCCGAAGCTCATCAATTCACTGCCCTTCAGCGAAATTGCAGGAAGAAGAGCTACAGCAGGCATCACCAAAATAGAGAGGCATGCCACCTGAGGCAAAACTTCTCGAAGAATGGGATAAGTCATGAAGAGCTGGCGAGATGTCACGCCCACACTTTCTTCGCGCTCTTCGCTCGTTGTTCGATTCGGTATTTTGACAACTGCCATCACAGCGATCATCGGGATGAAGCAGATCGCATTCATCGCGAAACACCAGGTAGCAGAAAAACTTTCAATAATGAAAACCGCCAACATCGGTGCAATGGAGCGTGCCACGTTCATCACCAGTGACTGCCGAGCCACAGCTTGAGAAACCGTCTCTCCAGTTTCGACCAGCATGGAATGCATAGACGGGCCGTCGATAGAGGTTACGATACCGAAAATCAATGCCAATACGGCCAAGTTATAAGGATTGAGATGGTCGGAAAAAGACAGAAATGCTGTGAGTGCTGCAATGACACAGCCGATAGTCTGTGTAATTAAGAGAATATGGTGCCGATGAAAACGGTCGGCCATGGAACCGGCCACCGGTGCCAGCGGTAAAGAAGGCAGCGCGGACAATAAGGCAATCGCGCTCAGCCAAAGTGGAGAATGCGTCTGAGTCCAGACAACCCACGACAGTGCCATGCCGTGGACAAATCGTCCGAGAGTGGAAAAGCTGTACGCTCCCCAAAAGTATCTTCTCGCGGCTATCAGTGGTGTCATGGTTTCCTCATTCTCTTACGAGGCCATTGTAATTTGGTCTCCTAGATAAGTGTTAACCGAAGTGATCCGAAGCGAGCGTTGTCTTTAGAGGTATTGAATCCGCCGAGACTCCAACGTAAAGTAATCGATAATCGACATTACTAATCAGATTAAGAAGGCTAGGAATAAGAGCACCAGATGCCGGCAGAAAAAGTTGAGATTGTCACCGATAACGGTACTAAAGTGAAGGCAATTGCTCCGGTAATTGTCTCGGCCAGCCGTTCGACGGACATTCCGGCTTACTTTCCGAAATGGTTCGTATCAAGATTTAACGGCGGCCGAGGCTACGTTAAATGGTTCAATCCGTTCAATCAAAAGCCGGTTTACGTTTCTTTCGAAAAAACCAAAGTTATCGTCTTTTGGAGCAAGAATCCTAAACCTTTTATTCCTTATCTTCCGCAGCTCGATGCGGCCGGTGTTCATTACTATTTTCAATTCACGCTGAACGACTATCACCAGGAAAATCTTGAGCCGAATGTACCGTCTGTTGAGAGCCGCATTCGAACCTTCAAGAAGCTGGCCTCTGTGATCGGGCCGGAAAGAGTCGTATGGCGTTTCGATCCTGTGCTATTTACTAAAGCGCTTACGCCAAGAGAAGTAGCTACCAGGATTTTCAAAATCAGCAAAGAGCTTAAAGGCTGCACCCATCGACTGGTATTTAGTTTCATTGACATCAAGTCGTACAAAAAGGTTCAAAGAAACCTCCTTAAGTATTCTGAGCATTTTGCTGCTCAATACGATTCAGCTTCTATTGAGGATGCTGAACCCTCAGCCGAACAAGTTGAAGAATTTGCAGGATACCTTTCGAAGATTCGTTCTTATTGGCAGGAGCGCGGCTGGGACTTGGAAATTTGCGTCTGCGCTGAGAAATTTGATCTGTCTCATCACGGAATATTGCCGAGTAAATGCATTGATGCTCAGCTCATGCTCAAGCTTTTCGGTAATGATCCGGCAGTAACCTACTACCTCACAAAAGCACCAACTGAAAAGTCGTTTGAGATCGATCAATTGGATTTGTTCAGTGCTCTCCCGACCAAAAAGAAAAAGATCATCACGATTAAGAAGGATCCCAGACAGCGCGAAGAATGCGGATGTGTAGAAAGCAAAGATATCGGAATGTACAACACGTGTCTCCACGGCTGTGTCTACTGCTATGCAAATACGTCTCCGGAATTAACTCTCAAAAATTTTGAACGGAGAAAGAACCATCCTTTGGCCGAAAGTATCTTCATTCCAGATTTTCCTGAAGCCTAAGCGCAGAAAAGCCGCCCGAAGGCGGCTTTCTTACTAGTCCTTAGTACTGACTAAGGATTATTTTTTGCCAAGGTTGTGATCTTTAACGGCGCTTTCAGCAGCGATACGGCCGGAGTTTACTGCGAAACCAATTGTGGAGCCTGCCATTAGCAAGTCATAAGAGTCTCCGTACATACCGCCGACATCGGAACCGGCTGCGTAGAGGTTCGGGATAGCCTTGTCTTTATCTGTGACAACCTGCAGACGGTCGTTAACCTTAATACCGCCCAGAGTTCCCAGAGAGGACGCTACACTCTTGATGGCGTAGTATGGGCCCTGTTTGACCGGGAAGATGTACTGCGGATCCTTAGCAAACAGAGCGTCATGGCGCTGTTCGGCAGCCTTGTTGTATTGTTCAACACTGGCTTTCAGGACAGCAGTATCCATACCTGTCTTTTTGGCGAGTTCGTCAAGCGTATTAGCTTTAACAGCCCAGCCTGCCTGTTCTGCTGCCGGCCATTCTTTTTCGAAGTTAGTCAGTTTTGCTCCGATCGGAACCATAACGCCGACACCTTGGACAATACCGTCGTGCTTCATAGAGTCAAGGTTCTTGTTGTCATAGACAACCCACATCTGACCGCCGATTCTTTCAAGAGCATTACCGGCAGCGGGCCAGTCGCCCATAATGGTTTCGTCGCAGAAACGTTCGCCGTTCGGAGTCAGCCAAAGATGAGGCTGTTTGGCAGTAGCAGAAACATGGTTCGTTGTGGAAACTGCACGGGGGCCCGGACGATAGGACTGCTGAACTTCTAAGCCTTCTTTACCGCCGCCGGCAGACCAAGCCATCTGGATACCGACACCGTTCTTACCGGTCTGAGCAATACCGTCAGTGTTCGGGAAGCGTGTGTACTTCTTCATCATTTCGGGATTGTCAGCAAAACCGCCGGTAGCGATAATCACGGCTTTAGCGTGGATGTTGAGCGTATTGCCGTCTTTATCTTTAGCAACAACGCCGGCAACTTTGCCGTCTTTGCCGAAAATCAGTTTTTCAGCAGGAGTGTTCAGGAGAACCTGCATGCCGTATTCGTCTTTGCCCTTCTTCTGAAGGGCGTTAATCCAGCCAGCGCCGCGGCCCTGATAAATGTGCCATGTGTAGAGGCCGCCCGGATAGTTGGTGGTCAGTTTTTCGAACTTAACTCCGTGTTTCTGCATCCATTCGACTGTATCTGCAGATTTATCGACGAAGGCACGAACCAAACGGGCATTGCTGCGCCAGTGACCGTAGTTCATGATCTTCTTGAAGGCTTCGTCTTTGGTAAGAGGAATGTAGTAGTCGCGCTGCATCTTGGAACCTACAGCGAAAATACCTTCGGAGAAGTTACCCGTTCCACCGACCATGCCTTTCTTTTCAAGGCCGATGACTTTAGCGCCCTGTTCGGCTGCGGCGAATGCGGCGGCGGTACCAGCGGCACCCTGACCGACCACGACGACGTCTGTTGTGATGTCTTTTTCAGCTGCATAAGGAAGAGAAGAGAATGCAGCAAGCACTGCAACAGCAATCAGCTTTTTCATGTTTGTTTTCTCCGTGTTTTGAGTGTAGTTCGCCGCTATTTGCGGCGGTGTGTTTTTTGTTATCAAGTCCGTCTGAATCGTGGTTTAAGGCGGTCTTGTTAAGTGTTATTGTGCGGTAATTACACCTCGGCTGTCAGTATCATCCGATACACAAAAAACTCCTGAAATGTATCTCGTGATACATTTTCAGGAGTATTCCTAAGTTAAGTCAGCTGATTATTTTCGATTTTCGTACTTGTCGTCCGCTATACAGTTCGACTGAAGTCTGCGGCCATATGTCGTCTTCCATTCATCGAACTTCGTTCCGCGGGGAAGAATCTCGAAATCATCGGTTGGCTGAGTCACCCTCTCTGCATGAATTTGTTCGGGTGATAACGCCGAATAAAACACACGGATTTCCGGCTGTCCGTTAACGGACCATTTCTCAAAGGTCAGATAACCGCCCGGCGTATTTTCGTTCTGATCTCTTCCGGGAAGTTTCCAGTTCAAATCAAAAATTTCGCTGAGGTTAGCCAAGTTCGTGTCATGCCCGATAAGATAGGTGTATTTAGGACCGTGATCGAGGCTCTCAATAATCTTGTTCGCTAAAGCCGAACCTTTGTAACGAGCAACTTCCATATCTCGATTAAGCGCAGAAAATACAGCAACGCGTATCGGCATGAGACGCAGTATTCCGTTCCAATCCAATTGGTCCCAAGCGACCTTCTTTTCAGGATTTTGGCCCCACTCCAAAGCAAAGATCTCGGTAATGCTCGAGCAATCGTACGGTGCTCCTTTAAAGCCAACTTTATATTTACTGACCTTTGCGCGCATCGGCCCCGTAAACTCATGTCCCGTTAGTTTCGAGATCCCAGCCATTTGAGCCGCAAACTTTTCGTTGATCCCGACAACTTTTTGGGTGAGTTTTTCTTCGAGCTCTTTGGGATCGTCAATTCGACAGACTTTCGCCTTCAGCGGAGAAAAAATCGCTGAATGTTCGGAACTCGTGACCTTAACTTTATAACCACAGGTCGGATAGAGGCCCTCATTTAAAGCCTCGGCTGTTTTGCGTGTTCGTTCATCAACGTCTGCAATGATTTGAACGTCTTCCGGCTTCGGACAGACCCCGTAGGTAAAAGGAGCGCGACTGCGATTGAGTTTCCACGTGGCTTTGACAAGATAAAAACCGCGAGATGTGAGCAATCCAGGAGCAACGGGCCAAGCCGGCCACTTCTTATCTGACCAACCGTGCAGTTTTTCTGCAGATTGAGTCGGAGAACGCACACCGTGGCGTGAGACTACAACGACATTGAGAAGCTCTTCTGTATGGGGAATCGCTTGCAAAACGTCGGAGGGAGTTTCTGCATGCGCATTGGATAAAAGAACCGCAGCAGAAAGTAGGCACAAAGAAGCGCAGATTTTTGCTTTCATTCAGATTCTCAACGTTGAGTCTTAATTATCCGAATATATAGGTTGCCAGGCCGAGGAAGATTAAAAAACCGCCTGAATCGGTAATAAATGTCAGGAGTACCGATCCGCCCATGGCCGGATCTCGGCCGAGTTTCTTAAGCGTAATCGGAACGAGGATAGCCACAATCGCGCCCATGAGCATATTCAGCATCATGGCCAAGAACATGGTAAAGCCGAGCTTCATGCCGTCCGGAGAATCGTAGTAGAGCCCCCAGGTAAAGAGACCGGCAATAATGCCCCAAATAAAACCATTGACCAAAGCCACCAAAACTTCTTTTTTCACCACATCGCTTTGGTTAGCTTCGGTAATCTGACCGGTCGCCAAAGAACGAACCAGCAGCGTAAGCGTCTGGTTGCCGGAGTTGCCGGCGATACCTGCGACAATCGGCATTAAGGCTGCCAATGCAACAACCTTTTCAATCGTTCCGTCAAAGGCGGAAATCACGCGGGAAGCAAAGAAGGCCGTAAAGAGGTTCACTCCGAGCCAAACCCAGCGGGCTTTCGCAGATGACCAAACTGAATCGAAAATATCCTGATCGTCATCCAAACCGACCGCACCGTAAGCCTCTTCATCGCTTTCTTCACGGATCACGTCCACCACTTCGTTCACGGTGAGACGTCCCACCAGACGGCCTGCTTCGTCAACAACCGGAGCGCTCACCAGGTCGTAACGTTCGAAGGCCTGAGCTGCGTCACTGACGTCTTCAAGCGGAGACAGCCGCAGGACTTCCGTCAGCATGACATCTTTAACAGCGTCTTCCGGATAATGCGTCAGAATGCGGTCAACCGGCAAAGTACCCATGAGGCGCTCTTCTCGGTCAATCACGAATACCTGGTCGGTATGGTCAGGGAGCTTCTTTAACCGGCGAAGGTAACGAAGCACGATATCGAGTGTGACTTCCTGACGGATTGATACGATTTCGAAGTCCATACGGGCACCGACCGTATCTTCCGGATAGCTCATGGCCGCGCGCAGCTGAGCCCTTTCTTCGTGTGACAGACCTTCCTGAACTTCCGCCACGACGTCAGGCGGCAAGTCTTCGACCAAGTCAGCGATTTCGTCGGTGTCCAGGCTTTCGACAGCGTCCACCAATTCGTCGCGGTTCATGGCGTCAATCAGGGTTTCACGAACACCTTCATTGACTTCAACCAAAATCTCGCCGTCGCGTCCGGAGCGCACGCAGTCCCACACGATGAGACGTTCATCGAGCGGAAGAGCTTCCAGGATGTAGGCAATATCGGCAGGATGAAGTTCCGACAGCGTGTCGCGAAGCTCTTTTTTGATCTCTTCGCCGACCTTTAGATCCTTGCGATCGGCCGCATCTTCCCCTTCGTCGAGCAGCTGCTGTACAAGCGCCAGACCCCGGGCTGCTGCCTCAGGGTCTCTTACTGCGACGTCATAGTCAGGGTCGTGAAGCTGAGAAGAAGGATTGTTTGTGCTCAAGGTTACACCTGTCGGTTTGCTCCCTTATTTTGCACTTTTATCCAGAGTTTCGCGAAGTTTTGCGTAAACGTCTTGGGTACCCGGACGATGGCCCATCCAAATTTCGTAGGAATCGGCCGCCTGTTCAACCAGCATCCCGAGACCGTCGGAAGCGTGTCTTGCGCCGCCCTGTTTAGCCAGTTCCATGAACGGTGTGGGCTTAGCGGCGTAGACCAAGTCGTAGGCGAGTTCGCATCCGTCAAATGCGAACGGAGAAACCAAAGGAGCTTTATTCTGCAGGCTTGTCGGCGTGGCATTCACAATCAGGTCATAAGACTCGGAACCGGTCTCATCATAAAGGATGCTCTGAATCCCAAACTCGTCGCAGAGTTCCTGAGCACGAGCAACAGAACGGTTAGCCACGGTCACAGTCTTGGGCATGCGTTCCATCAGGGCCGGGAGAATACCGCGAACACCGCCGCCGGCGCCGAGGATAAGAATCTTTTTGTGTTCTACAAAGAACTTCAGACGCTCTTCCAGATCACGAATGAAACCCGTGCCGTCTGTGTTTTCACCGAGAATCTTGTTGTTTTGGAAAGTAAGAGTATTCACGGCTCGAGACTGACGAGCCTGAGACGAACACTTTGTAGAACAGCGGAAAGCGTCTAACTTGAAAGGAATCGTGACATTGAGTCCGTGATAGCCCTCGTCGATCATTTCGCCGATGGCGCTCTCAAATTCGCCGAGCGGGATTTCAACTTTATCGTAGGAAATCTCGTCGCCGAACTGCTTGGCAAACATTAAATGGATTTCCGGAGAGAGACTATGTCCGATCGGATTACCCATAACTCCTAATTTGGTACCCTGCTTCATATTGATGAATCCTTTCAAGATTTCTTTTCTAAATCTTACCTCATGTCTTTACGGGATAGAAGAGAGGTTTTCTATCCATCACGCCTGCCCCTCGTTCCCAGGCTCAACCCCTTCAGTCTGAGGCTCTTCCGGAGGCACAGCTTCCGGCGTCCCGACTTCAACTTCGATCTCTTCCTCTTCTAAATCTTCCTCATGGCTTTCGTTCAGCACTTTAATAAGACTGCATTCCATGACTAAAGACAGATAGTCGAGATTCAAAACCTTCATCAGGACGCTCTGACCGCGCGGAAGCTCAGGCAATCCGGGGACGCGCTGAGCCATCGGCAGGCCTTCAATCCTTACGAGGTCGCCCTTAACCACCGTAGCTTTAAGTTCGTTAATGCCTTCCTGTTCAATCCACCGCATCGACCAGTAGCGATCCATACGGGACTGGAAGTCGTTGAAAGCCGAGTAGTTGGAATCAAAAGTAGAAATGATCGAGAAGAGCTCGGAGTCATTATTGCGATACGGGGCTTTTTCGCCTTTAAGGGTCGCAATAATCTGACGCTGGTTGACCATGTCAACGTAACGGCGTAGCGGAGAAGTCGACCAAGCGTAATAAGGAACACCGATACCGTCATGCGGCCCCGGAACGCTTGTCATCTTGACGCGCCCCATTCGCTGGGAACGATAGATACCGGCCACATCTCTTTCTTCCAGCCATCCGCCCCAGGTCGAGTTCGCAAAAATCATCATTTCGGCCACGAGCAGATCCAGCGGATCTCCTCTTCGGCGTCCCTTCAATTCGATTTCCGCATTCTCGTCTTCTCCCTTCAGGCTGAAGTACCAGTCGATACGACCCACCGGTTCCGGTCTGCCGCGAACTTCTTCGCGATCTTTCAGAAGTTTCTTGGCAAACTTCCAAAGCCAAATGAGCTCGGGGCCGTAAGGAACAGGAAGGTTGCCCTCTTGAATAGCTTCTTCCGTCACCTTATCGGCGATCAGGTCATAGCGCAGATTCCTTTCGATTTTGATGCGTTCAAGGCGTGTATCTGTAGAGAGAACGGCAAGTGTTTCGTTATCGACCACGGCGTAGAGCGAAACGACAGGACAGATCAGCCCTTCGTCCAAGGAGAAAGCCGCAACCCATTCTTTCGGGAGCATGGTGGTCTTAAGCCCCGGCGCGTAGACAGTCGACATCCTTTCCCGAGCGACTAAGTCGATGTCCGACCCCGGCTGAATGCCCAGGCCCGGTGCGGAAATATGAATGCCGACACGAGTCTTCCCGCCTTCCAACGGTGTCACAGACAAGGCATCATCAATTTCCGTTGTTTCCGAATCGTCAATAGAGAAGGCAACGGCGTCCGATAAAGGAAGCTCGTCATGTGCTTCGCGATGAGGCTTAGAGAGGTTTTCGGGGAAATTCTTTCCTTTCGGAAAGTTAATCATGAAGAAGCTTTCGACGTGCCAGCGCCAAGCATTCGGAATCGCACCGACATCGAGCAGCAAACGCAGCGGCATACAGCTGAGTTTATCGCTCGCTTCATTCAGAGCCTTCCACTCAATGGAGTTCTTATCGGGACGAACCAGAAGCTCAATCGCCTTATTGGCAATATCGGCCGGCGCCTTATGTTCTTCGATGAGCATCTGAACGTAAGCGTCCTTCTGCTCTTCGAGTTTTTTCTTTCGTTCAATCGCGGCTAAAGCCAGCTTCAGTGTCTCGGCGGGCGCCTTACGATATTTACCGCGGCCTTTTCGATAGAAATAAACCGGATTGGGGTGCAGACGAAGGATCGTTGCTGCCTGCTGTATCGGCGTAACGCTGTCTCCGAAGTACTCGGCCGCGATGGATTTAAAGTCGAACTCGTCATCCGGTGCAAATTCCCAGAGAATTTCCAGATCGATTTCTTCGGCTTCCTGCTGGGCTCGAGCTAAAAATTCAGCCGGTGACGGACTGTTGTACGTCACGAAGATATGGGAGCGCTTAACTTTTATTCTTTTTCCTGTCGGTAGTTCAACTTGGCAGGCCGAATCGGTGCCGGACATTTCTGTTCCGACTTTGAATGCTCCGTCTTCTTCAAAAAATAAATTCATAGCGTCCTTTCAACTGACGTTTTTGACTGTTAATTGCTTATACCCGCTAAAGTTTAAGCCTCTCAAAACAAGCTCAAACACAAATTCCGATGCGCCTGAGGACGGTTACCCGCCATGGGAATAGGCGCCGCGTTTATTTTCCTTCTAAAAGCGGCTATCCCGCTAAATAACTCATGATCTCTTCGACATGAGGCGCAAAGTCCGTAATTCTATGATCTCCGTCAGGAATCTTCACAATCTTTGTATCTTTTAGAAAATCCAAAGTTTGCGAAGGATCCAGAACCTCGTCTTTGAGACTGATGAGTGAAAGATAATCCTTCGACTTCTTCAAATCCTTTACCAGCATCCCTTCCAGCTGGATCATGAATTCGGGACATACATACATTTCGCGGTCAAGGCCGCTCACCTTGTGCCAGCCCGGCTGGAAATCAACCCTTCCCCAATTACCTAACGCGGGATTGAGCAATACAGCCTTCTCCACCGGCAGGTGCTCTTTTGCCCAAGCTGCATAAAAGCCTCCGAGTGAAGAACCGATCACATCGACCGGCCCTCCTTTGAGATCTTCTTTAATCAGTTTGGACAGAAACTCAGCGACTTCTTCCGGCGACATGTAGAGTTCCGGTGCAATAAACGGCTTGCCGATCCTTTCATGCGCTTTTCTGAGAAGTTTGGGCTTCGCAGAGTTTGGGTGCGACAAAAAACCGTGCAGATAAAGAGTAGGACGCATGAATTTAAGCTCCGAACTTAGATTTCAATCCGTCCAGCAGTTTCTTGTGGACGCCGCCGAAACCGCCGTTGCTCATCACTAAAATCGTATCGCCCTGCTCTGCCCGTCCCACGACGTCTTTCACAAGGGCTTCCAGATCCTTAAATTCTTCAGCCTTTGCGCCGAGAGGTGCCAAGGCGGCCGCCGTATTCCACTGCACGGCGGCCCCTTGATAACAGAACACTTTGTCGGCCTGCATCAAACTGCCCGGAAGCTGAGCCTTCATCGTGCCAAGCTTCATCGTATTGGAGCGTGGTTCGAGAACTGCAAAAAGACGGCCTGTTTGATATTTGCTGCGAACGGCTTTAATGGTTTCCTCAATAGCTGTCGGATGATGGGCAAAATCGTCGATCACCTTAATGCCAGCAACTTCTCCTTTGACTTCCATACGGCGTTTAACACCTTCGAAGCGGGACAACGCGTCAACTGCTCTTTCAGCGCAGACCCCCGCATTCACAGCAGCTGCAACTGCAGCCGAAGCATTCAGCAGATTGTGTTCGCCCGGGAGAGACAGCTCAAAGCGTCCGACTTCTTTGCCGCCGGCAAACAATCGAGCGCCTTCATGCTCGACCAAACGCCAGTCGCAGACCGGAGACGTTCCGAAACTTTCAGCCGGTGTCCACAAGCCCATCTTCAATACTCGATGAAGCGCTTCGGAGGCTTCGTTGAAAATAACTTTTCCATGGGACGGGATCGTGCGCACCAAATGATGGAACTGGCGCTCAATCGCTTCCAAATTCGGGAAAATATCGGCGTGATCGTATTCAAGGTTGTTCAGAATGACCGTGCGGGGACGATAGTGCACAAACTTGCTGCGCTTATCGAAGAAGGCCGTGTCATATTCATCGGCTTCGATCACGAAGTATTCCGATTCGGTCAAACGGGCCGAGTGTCCGAAATTCTGAGGAACACCGCCGATCAGAAAATTGGGATTCAATCCGCAGTCTTCCAAAATCCAGACCAGCATTGAAGTCGTTGTGGTTTTACCGTGGGTACCGGCAACTGCCAGCACGTGGCGCCCGTTCAAAATGTTCTCTTGCAGCCACTGCGGGCCGGACGTGTAGGGCAAACCGCGGTTAAGAATTTCTTCAAGCAAAGGATTGCCGCGGCTGATCGCATTGCCGATGATATATAAGTCAGCACCGGCGTCGAGTTGTTCCGGATCGTAGCCTTCGATTAAATGGATTCCGGCTTGCTTGAGCTGATCGGACATCGGAGGATAGACTCCGGCGTCGCAGCCACTGACCTCAATACCAAGACTTTTTGCAAGCTGGGCAATGCCGCCCATAAATGTGCCGCAAATACCGAGAATATGAATGTGCACGTTAAAATCCTCGCTAAATTGATGTGTGGCATTGTGCCACGACTGATCGGAAGAATCCTACCGACGTAATTAATATGAGAAGCAAAGACACCCGAGGGCTCGCGGCAGAAGCCGCCGCAATCATTGCCGAAGGCGTACCCGACTGGAGCGAAGCCAGACGCAGACTTGCCGAAGAATATGAAATCACTTCAAGTGCGCAGCTGCCGGACGATGACGCCATCGAATCCGCGCTGCGAGAGCATTACGCCATTTTTGATCCAAAAGGTCATGCGGAACGCCTTTGGGAACTTAGAAGAGCGGCGTTAATCGTCATGAAAGAAGTGAGTGATTACAAACCTCTTCTTATCCGAGGAGTGCTGAACGGGTGCGCAGACAAATATTCAGACATTTACATTGCAGTTGAGTGCGATGATGCGAAATCTCTTGAAATCGATTTAATTGATCGGGAAATTGAGATTGAGGTTCTGCCGAACGAGCGGCCCGAGAAGAACGAACCCGTCGAAGAGATCATTTTCGAAGCTCCGATCATTAAAGGCGGCTATTTTGACCGTGAGCAACTCGCTGTTTGGGTTCGCTTAAAGGTTTTTGAGAATCGGGCAAAGATCAAAAATCTGACAAAGAAAGCGCCTGATCCTTGGCAAATCGAGGATGAAACCGCAAAAACCGCCGATATCAAACAACTCGAAAGACTGATTTCGCTCACAAAAGAGAAATAGGTATTTACCCTAAATCAAGCCTTATCTTCTTTTAATTTCGTGCAATTTCTAAGCCGTTTTTTGACGAAAAACGTTAGAAATCAGAAACAAGTTAGGCTAACTTATTGAAGAATTAGGCGCAAATAGCGTCTATACTAGGCGGAAAACCAATTTAGCCGCGATTTAGCCCGCGGCTTCGCCTATGAAAAAACTACTTTTGATAAATGGTCCAAACCTCAACCTTTTGGGAACCAGAGAGCCGGACAAATACGGTACGACGACGCTTGCCGAGATCGAAACCGATTTAAGAGCCTTCGTTGAATCCACCGGAGGAACACTTACAACCTACCAGAGTAATCACGAAGGTGATTTAGTCGATAGGATTCAGCAGGCAGCAAAAGAAGGTATCGAAGCAGTCATTATCAACCCCGGCGCTTACACACATACCAGCATCGCGATTCGCGATGCCTTTTTGTCTGTACAGATCCCGTTTATCGAAGTTCATTTATCCAACATTTTTAAGCGTGAGGAATTCAGACGCCATTCTTACCTGTCTGACATTGCCGAAGGTTGCATCATCGGCCTCGGAGTCCACGGCTACTTCTCAGCCGCCGCCTATTTCCTTACCGCAGAATAATTTTCCCTAATTTATATATAGAAAGGCATTTCTATGGACTTGAGAAAACTTAAAACATTGATCGATTTAGTTCAGGCTTCCGGCATCGCCGAAATCGAAATCAATGAAGAAGGCGACCACGTCAGAATCGTAAACCGCCCTGCCCAAGCCGCTCAAGCCGCACCGGCGATTATCGAGATCCCGCAGGCAGCTCCGGCCCCGGCCGCTCCTGCACCCTCCGCAGCCCCTGTTGCTCCTTCTGCCGCTCCGGCCTCTAACTCCCCGAGCGGTACTCAGGTAACAAGCCCGATGGTCGGTACTTTCTATAGAGCTCCGAGCCCCGGCGCCGATCCTTTCGTAGAAGTCGGCACCCAGGTTAAGAAAGGCGACACGCTGTGCATCATTGAAGCCATGAAGCTTCTCAATGAAATTGAAGCCGAAGTCAGCGGCACAGTGAAAGAAATTCTTGTGGATAACGGTTCTCCGGTCGAATTCGGCCAGCCGCTTTTCGTCATCGAATAATCAGTGAGCCCCTATGTTCGGTAAGATTTTGATTGCCAACCGCGGAGAAATCGCACTTCGCATTCAGCGCGCCTGTAAGGAAATGGGCATTAAAACGGTGGTTGCCCACTCGCTTGCAGATACGGATGCCAAGTACGTTCGCCTCGCCGACGAGTCCGTTTGTATCGGACCTGCCCCTGTTCATCAAAGCTATTTGAACATGCCGGCTCTTATCAGTGCTGCCGAAGTCACTGATGCCGAAGCGATCCATCCCGGCTACGGTTTCCTTTCTGAAAACGCCGATTTCGCTGAACGCGTGGAGTCCAGCGGTTTCGTCTTTATCGGCCCGCGTCCCGAAACGATCCGCCTGATGGGCGATAAGGTATCTGCCAAACAAGCCATGATCGACGCCGGCGTTCCCTGCGTCCCCGGTTCCGGCGGCGCCCTGCCTGATGACCCTTCGGAAATCATCAAGATTGCCCGCTCTGTCGGCTACCCAGTCATCATTAAAGCCTCGGGTGGCGGCGGCGGACGCGGTATGAAAGTCGTTCATACCGAAGCTGCATTGATTAACGCCGTCAACACCACCAAGCAGGAAGCAAAAGCCGCTTTCGGCAACGACACGGTTTATCTGGAAAAATTCCTTGAAAACCCACGTCACATTGAGATTCAGGTTCTCGCCGACAACTTCCGCAATGCGATTTGGCTCGGTGAACGCGACTGTTCCATGCAGCGCCGCAACCAGAAAGTCATCGAAGAGTCTCCGGCCATCGGCATTCCCCGCCGCGCGATTGAAAAGATCGGAGAGCGCTGTGCCGAAGGCTGCCGCAAGATCGGCTACCGCGGCGCAGGCACGTTTGAGTTCCTCTACGAAAACGGTGAGTTCTACTTCATTGAAATGAACACCCGTATTCAGGTGGAACACCCGGTCACAGAGTTCGTCACCGGTGTTGATCTGGTTCAGGAACAGATTCGCATTGCCGCAGGCGAAAAACTTCGTTATCGTCAGCGCGACATTCAGATCAAGGGTCACGCGATTGAGTGCCGTATCAACGCTGAAGATCCGTATCGCTTCATCCCCAGCCCCGGCCGCATCACAACACTGCATCAGCCCGGCGGCCCCGGTGTTCGTGTCGACTCTCACGTCTACCCCGGTTACTTCATTCCTCCTCATTACGACTCCATGATCGGCAAGCTCATCACTTACGGTGACACCCGTGACCAGGCTATCGCCAGAATGCGCACGGCACTTTCCGAAACCGTTATTGAAGGCATCTCGACCAACATTCCGCTGCACCGCGAAATGATGATCGATCAGAAGTTCCTTCAGGGCGGCGTGAGCATTCACTATCTGGAAGAGAAGCTGGCACACCGCGAATCTGTGAAGAAATAAGGCTGTTACTCATGTTATTCGAATACTCTCTGCTGACGGACAAAAAGGAAGTCGAGCCTTTGACCGACTTCTTAATGGATAAGGGCGCCTACTCGGTTTCTATCGAGGACGCGGACGCCGAAACCGAACGTGAAAAACCGATTTTCGGAGAACCGGGAATCGAGATTGATGATTTCGCTTGGGACAGCTCCCGTCTTAAAGTCCTCTGCGGAGACGACTTCGACATGGAAGGCGCATTAGAAGCTGCGCTCAAAGAACAAGGTCTTAAAAAACCAGTTCTCGAGGGCAGAACGGAAGTTCCGGACAATGACTGGGTTCGCATCACGCAGGCCCAGTTCACACCGACTCAGATTGCCGGTGATCTTTGGATCGTTCCGTCCTGGCATGAACCGCCCAATCCCGACGCCATCAATATCCGTCTGGATCCGGGCGTTGCTTTCGGTACCGGAACACATCCGACCACACGTCTGTGTCTGGAGTGGCTGCATGACCATAATTTGGAAGGAAAATCCGTTCTGGATTACGGCTGCGGATCCGGAATTTTGGCTGTTGCCGCCAAGAAACTTGGGGCTTCCAAAGTGCTCGGTACGGACATCGATCCTCAGGCCATCGAGGCCGCCGACTATAATGCAGAAGTGAACCGGGCAGACGCCAGCTTCTATCTGCCGAAGGATATGCCGGACGAAAAATTCGATGTCGTTGTGGCAAACATCCTCAGCAATCCGCTTCGACTCTTAGCGCCGGCACTTTTGGCGCGCGTGAAAAAAGGCGGTTATCTCGTTCTTTCCGGCATTTTGGAAAGACAGGCAGAAGAATTGATCGAGGTTTATGGCTCTTATCGTCCTGACTCTCCGCTTTCTGTTTGGAAGTCTATGGACGGCTGGATTTGTTTGGCCGGTCAGATTCACTAATTAGAAAAGAGGCGGCTATGGAACCTAAATTCGAGGGAGATTCGAATCACTACAACTTCCCGTCCGAACCTTCACTGGGCGGAAATCAGAAGCAGAGAGATATTCCGAAAATCGTCCCTGCTGACCTGAAAAAACTTCCCGAAGACTTTAAGCTTCCGACCGCTTCTGTTCGTCCGGGCGAACCCGCTCCGGCGGCTCAGCCTCCTCAGGAACGTCCGAAAGATCCGAAGGCATTGATGGCTTCGCTCTCAAAGGATATTTCTGAACTTTCCGCACCTTTGAAAAAAGAAGAGACTCCTAAAGAAACGAAGTCTGAGACGAAACCTGCTCCTGACCCTATTGAGAAGTTCGGCGTCAAAGGCAGCGACGGCGTTATCCTTCCGCCCGAAGATGACCTCGGAGATCCGACGGATCCGTCCCACACTCCGGGAATCGTTCGCTCCATCATGCTTTTTATCTGCCTGTGCTTTGTGATTCTTGCCGCATGGCAGGTAACGCTGTTCCTGCAACCCGAAATCCTGAAAAAAGAGCCTCTGAATACACTTTCTCAGCAAAGCTGTGATTATCTCTACTGCCCGCCTCTGAGAACTCCGGTCGTCTTGTCCAACCAAGTCAATGCCATTTCTCCGGGACAGTGGGAGTTAAAGCTTCAGATCCAGAATCAGGATATGCGGAGTCAGAAGCTGCCCGTTATTCAGCTCACTCTTGAAGGCGCAGGCAACTCCAGAATACAAAAAATCTTCGAACCTGCCGAATACAAGACAGATCCGAAGGTTGATCTCATTACCGGCGGCGGTACCGCCAATATCACTATTCCGTTTAGTTTCGATGATGGCAGACCGACTTCTTACAAAGTGAAGGTCTTGGAAGACTAAACAGAAAGCAGCGCAACACTTTTGATGAGGAGCCAAATTTGGCTCCCTTCTTTTATGTCTAATTCGCTGAGCGCTTTGCGTGTTAATTTACCGACGATGATCTGTCCCGAGCAGTTTGCTCGTATCAGGGCACCCGAGGAATCCTTCTGCACCGAAATCTCTTCGACAACACCTTCGAAAGCATTCTGAACCGACAGACCGCTCGGCTTCTCTTTTGCAAATACCACCTCTCTGGCTAATATTCGCAACGACGCCGGACTTCCGATCGGCTGGCCGTTATCTCCGATATGCAGAGCGATGTTGCCGCAGTCAACAGTCATCAGTGACCATTCTTTGTCCTTGGAGACAATTTTGCCTTTTAGGAGAACACCTGTATCCTCACCGATTTTGATCGGCAAATTGATATTGGCAAGAACATCAGTCAAAGCTCCGGAAGTTTTGATCCTGCCGTCTTCCATCACGATGAGATTGTCGGCAAGATGCAGTACTTCTTCCGCAGAGTGCGTGACATAAAGCATCGGAATTTTGAGGTTGGTCTTGAGCTTCTCAAGCCAAGGCATAATCTCGGACTTCCTTTTGAAATCCAGCGCCGCCAGCGGCTCGTCAAAAAGCATGATTTTGGGCTCTGTTGCGACAGCACGCGCAATTGCCACACGCTGGCGCTCACCGCCCGAGAGCTGAGCAGGCTTTCGCCCGAGAAGGCCGCAAATGCCCAATAAATCAATCGCTTCTTCCATACGGGAGCGGGCATCCGTCGATTTGCTGCGCTTAACCGCAAATTCGATATTTTGCTTCGCAGTCAGATGAGGAAAAAGCGACGCCTCTTGAAACACATAGCCTAAAGGCCGCTCCCAAGTCGGTAGAAAAAGTTTTTGTTCGTCGTTTTGCCAATAAACGCCGTCGACCTTAACAAAACCCTTTGCCCGCTCCAATCCTGCAATACAGCGAAGAACCGTTGTTTTTCCGGAGCCGGACGCTCCGAAAAGAACTGTAATTCCGGAATTCGGGAACTCAAATGAACATTCCAGCCTGAAACCGTCTTCACGAAGAAGCAGCAGAGAAGCGGAACTTAAAGAATCAGACATACAGATTAGAAGTCGAGAAAATTAAGGCATAACGCGCTCGTTGTGGCGATTCAAAAGCGTTAAGCCGAGCAAAACAAAGAAGCTAAAGACCACCATGCCGCCGGCCAGCCAATGCGCTGTGCTGTACTCCATTGCCTCAACATAACTGTAAATTTCCGTGGAGACGACCTGCGTTTTACCCGGAACATTCCCGCCGATCATCAAAACAACGCCGAACTCCCCGATGGTATGGGCAAATGTGAGAAGTGCCGCCGTAACAAAACCGGGCTTGGCAAGAGGCAGAACAACATTAAAGAAGGCATCCAGGGGCTTTGCGCCCAGCGTTGCGGCCACTTCCAAGGGGCGCTTGCCGATCGACCCAAAGGCCGCTTGCAGCGGCTGCACGGCAAACGGCATCGAATAAACAATACTGCCGATCACCAGCCCCGGAAAAGTAAATGTCAGAAGTCCGATGCCTAAAGCTTCTGTCAGTTTTCCAAGAGGACCTGACGGTCCCATGGCCACCAAGAGGTAAAAGCCCAGGACGCTCGGCGGAAGAACCAACGGTAGTGTGACAATTGAGCTGATCGGAGCCCGCCATTTTGATTGAGTGTGCGACAGCCACCAAGCCAGCGGTGTTGCCACCAAAAGCAAGAAGACAGTCGTAATCAATGCCAGCTCTAACGTCAGCTTAATAGGAAGCAGTTCTTCCGCAGTAAACATGTCGGTCCTATTTCTTAATTACTTTGTGCTGTAGCCGTAGGAATCAATAACCGCCTGAACCTTCGGGCTTGTCGCCATAAACTTCATAAAGTCTGCCACGGCCTTGCTGTCTTTACCCGGATTCAGGATAACGGAATCCTGGCGAATAGGCTTGTAGCAGTCTGCCGGAATAATCCAGCCTGAACCAGAAGTGATTTTGCCGTTTTTAAAGACTTGAGACAATGCCACGAAACCGACTTGCGCGTTGGCGGTTTTAGCAAACTGGAATGTCTTTCCAATATTGTCGCCCGTCACAAATTTAGATTCAGCCTTTTTAAGATTGCCCCATTTTTCCATTGTCTGGTATGCAGCTTCACCGTAAGGAGCTAACTTCGGATTTGCAACAACGATCTTTTTAACTTCGTCTGAGAGAATGAAGTTCGGATCCTGCTTAACAAAATTATCGGCAGCACTCCAAAGAACCAATTTTCCGAAAGCATACGGTTTGGCATCGATACCGAGTCCCTCGTCTACGATTTTCTTAGGTGTTTTAGCGTCGGCTGCAAACAAAACCTGGTAAGGCGCACCATTTTTAATCTGTGCGTAGAAAGCGCCTGTGGCGCCGAAAGAGGCAAGAATCTTGTTTCCGCTTTCCTTTTCGTAAATAGCGGAAATTTCTTTAATCGGAGCGGTAAAGTTCGCCGCAACGGCAACGTTAATTTCCGCAGCGGAGACGCCGGCAACAGAAAGAGCTAAAACAGCAGAGAGACCGACAACTATTTTCTTCATAACATCCTCGTTAGCTATAATGTAACCAAGCATAAGAACTACTTTATCGTTATTCTAAACATGAATATCGATAAAATAACAATATTCGTTTAGACAAGGAAAAGAAATGGCCCTGAATATTTCCGACGCACTTTCCCAAAATGTTGTGGATAAAAGAATCGACGTTCTTCAGCGTATTAAGCAGTACGGAAGTATTTCGGAAGCGGCCCGAAGCGCCGGTATCAGCTATAAAGCGGCATGGCAGGCAATCGAAACCTTGTCCGCGCTTGCCGGTGAACCTCTTGTTGAAAAAACGGTCGGCGGCAACTCCGGCGGCGGAGCCCACGTCACAGCTGCCGGCGAAGCTGTCTTAGAAGCCTCAGCGGCCTTAAATAAAGTCAGAAACCAAATTTTGGCGGACATTCAGGGCGGAGAATCGCCGAAATTAGCGGCGCTGGCCTCCGTTGCCCTGCGCATGAGTATCCGCAACATCATTCCGTGCGTGATTGAAGACATTCACGGCGGAATGTCGATGTGCAAGGTCAAGATGAAAGTTTGCGAAGGTCAATACCTCCGCTCAAGTGTTACGCTCGAAAGCCGTCAGCTCTTGGATCTGCAAGTTGGTAAAAGCGTTTTAGCTTTATTCAAGGCGTCTGCCGCCACCGTTTCTAAAGACAAACCTGAGGAACGCAGCCGCTGTTTCCTCTTCGGACAAGTCTCCCGTCTTCCCCAGAAAGAAAAAGGCGGAGAAGTAACCTTAAGACTTCCTAACGGCTTAAACGTCGTCGGATTTATTCGCGGAAATCACGGCTTAGAAATCGGATCTGAAGTTTATATTCAGATTCCTGAACAAAGTGTTGTCATAGCCTTATTAGGCTGATAGCCTAATTTGGTGGAAAGAATAACCCCTTGAATTTCCTGGACAAAAAACAACAGGAAAGTGTTTTTCTAAAGGTAAACCCTTAGGAGTATTTACCTAATCATAAGGTAGGTAGAAAAGCATTTTTCGTTTTCTTAAGATAATATTATGAATGTGAGAGCGGCGCTACACCGTCTCTACTTGATTCTTAAGTCCAATAACATGCTTTCTAATTTCACCCTGGAAAGCGAAAAAAGGGAGTACAAAATGTCTCAAACCGGAAAATGGGGTACTTTTTGGATCCTCGTGATAGGCATCGTCGTCGGCATTCTGTGTACGGCAGGTCTCGTCGGTGTTGTTCAGTGGGCCGGTACCGATAAATTCTGCACAGGCTGGTGCCACTCTATGGACGGCGTTACCTATGCATGGAAACAAGGCCAGCACGCCAGAACCCCGTCAGGTTACACAGCCGGATGCTCCGACTGCCACCTCTTAAATGAAACAAATCGTCCGTTAACACCTGTTGCATATGTTGAACTCCTGTTCGCAAAAGCAAAAGCCGGTTCTATTTCCGGTTTCGGCGAACTCCGCGGCACACTCAACACACCGCAGATGTGGCTGGAAAAACGTCCTGAACTTTCTAAGGCTGTAAACGACTGGATGGTCTCTTACAATTTCCGCAACTGCCGCGGTTGCCACAACTTAGCCGATATGTACAACGCTAAGAACCCGATGGTTGCTAAGATGCACGCCGGCTTCATCGACAAACCGACAAACTGCATAATGTGCCATAAGACCGCCGGTCACAACTACAAGATGGCTGACGAAATCATTAAGGCTACAGGCAAATGGCCTGATCCGGCCAAAGCTTGGGAACAGGCTGACGCCGCTGCTAAGAAATAATTCTTAGACCCAAACTCCCGCGAAATAGTTCGGTATTGACTTTTAGTCTTTCAGGTTTCGCGGGAATTTGTTGTTAATGCCAAGAAGCTCGAGAATGTCTCGGGCTCTTTTACT
>ERZ773245.118-NODE-118-length-110893-cov-34.197053_pt1 | contig 110893 bp, 94 predicted proteins | sample MGYA00580988_ERZ773245 | MGnify/ENA primary metagenome ERZ773245 (study PRJEB29015, sample SAMEA2737792) | human gut metagenome | biome: human gut; feature: human-associated habitat; material: faeces | place: China | collected 2012 ... | reverse complement strand
CATCAAGATGGGCAATGGAAGTATTTGACTTCATGCCCTATACATACTATACGAGGATGATGCAGGAAGGTAAGCACATAACGCTGACCTTATCATTATTGCCAGAAGGGCAGTCCGCAGCCCTGGCGCCACAGGCGCTGTCAAGCCTTGGAACCTTCCGGCCCAGGGCTCACCCATCTTAAGAACCTTTCGTTCAGCCCCTTTACAATCCTTCTTATATTTGCTAGAATGTTTCCATAACTACGGTGATGATGAAAAGGAGTACGCATAAGCAGCGAGCCGGTGAGGGTGAGAGACCGGCAGGATGCGGAAGGCGTTTCGGAGCTGCTGCCTGAACGGAGTAGGGCTGCTATGAATGAAGGCGGGCCATTGGCCAATGAGGGTGGAACCGCGGGTCAGGTATCCCTGTAACTCGTCCCTGTAACTTACTTGTTACAGGGATTTTTATATTGTTTTTAGGAGGACATATGACATTTCAGCAGATTGTTTTAGCACTCCAGAAGTTCTGGTCGAAAGAGGGCTGCGTACTTGGCGAAGCTTACGACACGGAAAAGGGTGCAGGCACCATGAATCCTGCCACTTTCCTTCGGGTTATCGGACCGGAACCCTGGAATGTGGCCTATGTAGAACCATCCCGCCGTCCTGATGACGGCCGTTACGGTGAAAACCCGAACCGTCTCTACCAGCACCATCAGTTCCAGGTTATTATGAAGCCGTCTCCCAACAATATTCAGGAAACCTATCTGGAATCTTTGAAGGAACTGGGCATTGACCCTGAAGAACATGATATCCGTTTCGTAGAGGATAACTGGGAGTCTCCGACACTGGGTGCCTGGGGCATCGGCTGGGAAGTATGGCTGGATGGCATGGAAATCACCCAGTTCACCTATTTCCAACAGGTAGGCGGCATTGATGAACATCCGGTGGCTGTGGAAATCACCTACGGCCTGGAACGTATTGCCATGTATATTCAGGAAAAGGACAATGTGTATGATCTGGAATGGACTGACGGCGTGACCTACGGCGATATCTGGCACGAAAATGAATATGAACAGTCCGTATACAGCTATGAGCTGTCGGATCACGACATGCTTTTCAAGCTCTTTGATATGTATGAAGCAGAAGCCAAGAGGGTAGTGAAAGCAGGCATGGTGCTTCCTGCCTATGATTATGTACTGAAATGCTCCCATTCTTTTAATCTTCTGGATGCTGCCGGCGCTATTTCCCTGTCTGAACGGACGGAATACATTGCCCGGGTCAGAAATCTGGCCAGAATGTGCGCCAAGGGCTGGCTGAAGAAGAGAAAGGAACTGGGATTCCCCATGCTGAAAGGAAGTGAAGGAAAATGAGTAAGAATCTTCTTTTGGAAATCGGAACAGAGGAAATGCCTGCCAACATTATGGCTGGCGTAGTGGAACAGCTGAAGGAACTGTCCCGTGCAAAGTTTGAAGAAAATCGCATTTCCTTCCATGAAATCAAAGTTTATGCCACCCCCAGACGGCTGGCAGTGCTGGTGAAGGATGCAGCTGACCGCCAGCCGGATGAAGAAGTCAAGAAGCGTGGCCCTTCCATTAAAGCGGCTTTTGATGCTGATGGAAACCCCACCCGCGCAGCCCAGGGATTTGCCCGGGGCCAGCACATTGACCCGTCTCAGCTGGTGAAGGAAGGGGATTATACCTGGGCCCATGTGGTGAACCAGGGCAAGGCAGTGGAAGATGTACTGCCGGATCTTTTCCTTTCCCTCATTACAGGTCTTAATTTCACCAGAAGCATGCGCTGGGCCGATGAAGAAGCCCATTTCATCCGCCCTGTACGGTGGATCGTAGCACTGGCCGATGACAAGGTGATTCCTGTGGAATTTGCTCATGTGAAGAGCGACCGCGTAAGCCGGGGCCATCGTTTCCTTTGCAAAGAACCGGTGACCATTGAAAAACCGGAAGATTATAAGGAAACCATGAGAAAGGCCTTCGTTATTGTGGACCAGGATGAAAGACGGGACATGATTAAAAAAGGCCTTCTGGAAACAGCAGAAAAGCTGGGCGGCCATGTATGGCACAATGCAGATCTTCTCGAAGAAATCAACTACCTGGTGGAATACCCCACGCCTCTTTACGGCAGAATTGATGATGAATTCCTGAAGCTGCCGGTACCGGCTGTGGTTACCCCCATGCGTGACCATCAGAGGTACTATCCGGTACGAAAGGAAGACGGAAGCCTCATGCCCTATTTCCTGACTGTCAGAAACGGCGGCACCAGGGCCCTGGAAAACGTGCAGCATGGCAATGAAAAGGTACTGCGGGCCCGTCTGGATGATGCGAAATTCTTCTTTGAAAACGACCGGAAGAAGACACTGGAAGGTCATCGGGATGACCTGACCCGTATTAACTACCAGGAAGGCCTGGGAGATATGCGGGATAAGGCAGACCGCCTGCAGAAACTCACTGCTTTCATTGGAAAAGACTGGAATTTCAGCGATGAGGAAATGAAGGATGCCGACAGAGCTGCCTTCCTGTCCAAGTCGGATCTGGCCACCGGCATGGTCACTGAATTCACGGAACTCCAGGGGGAAATGGGAAAGGAATATGCCCTGCTGGATGGGGAAAAGCCGGAAGTGGCCCAGGCTATTTTCGAACAGTACATGCCCCGTTTTTCCGGAGATATTCTGCCGAAGGAATCCATCGGTCGTGCCCTTTCTCTGGCTGACAAGCTGGACAACCTTTCTGCTACATTCCTTAGAGGTCTGATTCCCACCGGTTCCCAGGATCCCTTCGCACTCCGCCGCCAGACCATCGGCGCTGTGAATATCCTGACCGATGGAAAGATTCACTGGGATATCCGCCGGGGCATTGCCAAAGCCCTGGAACTGCTTCCCGGTGAACAGGAAGTGAAGGACAAGGTCCTTTCCCAGGTGGAAGATTTCTTCCGTCAGCGTATCCGCGCCATCCTTTTGGACAACGGCATTGCCTACGATATCATCGATGCCGTACTGGCAGGCCCGGTGGATGATATTTATGCCATCTTCCTGAAGGCCCAGGCTATGACGGAAAGCCATCTGAAAGAGGAAGCCGATCTCCGTCAGGCTGTAACCCGTCTGGCCAACATTACCAAAGGCAAAACCGGCGGCAAGGTGGATCCGGCCCTCTTTGAGGAAGATGCGGAAAAGAATCTGGAAGCTGCTCTTGCCAAAGCCATGGCAGCCGTGGAACCGCTGTACAGGGAATACCGCTACGCCGATGCCCTTCCCTATCTGAAAGAACTGACGGCGCCCATCAATGATTACCTGGACAACGTCATGGTTATGGTGAAGGATGAAGCGGTGAAGAACAACCGTATTTCCCAGCTTCTTAAGACTCTCTCCTTCTTCGATGCCTGGGGTGACTTCAGCAAACTGGTGTAATGATTTATGAATGAAAAAATCCTCCAAAGGAAACTTTGGGGGATTTTTAATTTGACATAAGAATGGGAAAGGGGCAGGGGCTTTTTAAAAGCATATCGAAAAGCACTTGACCGTTTCAAAAATATTCGATATAATATTAACAGAATGAATCGATAAATATCGTTAAGCAGTTTATCTTATATATTTCCTATATTTCCAACAAAGGAGAAATGACCATGTTTAAATTACCGGAATTACCGTATGCTTACAATGCCCTTGAACCTGTGATGGATGAAGCAACCCTTCATTTCCACCATGACAAACATCATGCCACCTACACGGCCAATCTGAACAAGGCTCTGGAGTCCCATCCGGAGCTGGCAGATAAGTCTATCCGCTATCTGATCGCCCATCTTAACCTTCTTCCTGAAGATATCCGGGGCGCTGTCAGAAATAATGGCGGCGGCTATTTCAACCACGCCCTTTTCTGGGATATGATGGCACCGGAGGGCAGCACTTCCTTTGCGGGCCCGGTGGCTGAAAAGATCAAGGAAGACTTCGGTTCCTTTGAAGAATTCAAAAAGAAATTCTCTTCTGCCGCCGTTTCTCAGTTCGGAAGCGGTTGGGCATGGCTGGTTTACAGCGACGGCCATCTGGAAGTCCTTTCCACGGCCAACCAGGACAATCCGTTGACGGAAGGAAAGAAACCACTGCTGGCTTTGGATGTCTGGGAACACGCCTACTATCTGCAGTACCAGAACCGCAGACCGGATTTTGTGGAAAACTTCTTCCGCATTATCAACTGGGACTATGTCAACAAGCTGTATGAAGATGCAGTGAGTGCAAAGAAGTGCGGCGCTAAATAATTTCATAAAAGCATAGTAAAGGGGCTGTGAAAAAATAATGAAAATTTTTTCACAGCCCCTTTTGCGTTTTATTTTTTGTCAATGACAGCAAGCAGCTTGTTCCATTGTCATCTGGAAAGAGATACTTGTCGGAAGCAGCACAAAGGGTTTTGAGCACTATGGTTACTCTGAGCCGAGAATTCTCCCGCCACAATTGGGCTTCCTCCTGAACTCGGGCCGCCAGGCAGCTTCTTACTCATTGGGCTTAAAGTCCAGTTTCACTGCTTCTTCAGCCAGTTCATTTCTGCTGCTGCTTCCCGGGAACCACTGGATGCGCAGCGGGCGGCGGAAAGTTTTGGTGAAGTCCTTGATCAGGTGCTGCACTGCATGGGCAGGGACGTCGAAGTTATCCCGGCTTGTATAGATGCGAAGGTCCAGGGCCTCCCGGGAGGCGGTGCAGACAAGACGGGTAATGCACTGCTCGTGGCTTTCGTCCAGGCCTTCCGCCAGGGAAAGGAAGAGGGCCATCATGCGGACTTCTTTCATCTGCAGGTCCGAGAGGATACGGACATGGCTGTTGGATTTCAGAAATTTGCTGGAATAGCCGTGATGGAAGGCGCAGATAAGGGCGCACATGATCTGCTCTCTATGGGACCAGCCGAAAATGTGGGCGTTAGCGGTGATGTAGGCACTGTGTCTGGCATGGCTGTAGTAATTGACAATGGTGCCGGTGTCATGGAGAAGGCCGGCAGCATAGAGAAGGTTTCTCATGCGATCGTTTAAATGATGCATTTTTTTCCACTGATCAAACATGGAAAGGGCCATGGCTGTCACGTAGGCTGTGTGAAAATCATATTCCAGGGGAAGGGTATAGAGATAGTTCTTCACAGAAGAAATGAGCATGTTCTGCTTCCAGCTGCCTTCCCTGTCGTAAATGGGATCATAGTAGTGGAAGAAAAGGCCTTCCCGGAGACCGCAGCCGGAAATGGTGAGGTAGGAGGATTTCGCTTTTCGCACGATTTCCTGTACCATCAGGGCGCCGGCAATAATGATGTCTGCCCGTTCTTCGGACAGTCCGGAAATTTTCTGCCTTTCCTCATAGGTCTTGCCGCAGATGGATTTCACCAGGGAGAAAAGGTCTTCTACCGGAAGGTTGTAGTTGTGGAGCTTGGGCAGGGGATAGGAGGAGGCCCGCTGGTGTACCTTGGCCAGATTGCGGACCGTACCGCCTACGCCGATGACTTCCATGGGCTCTTTGGGGAACCAGGGGATCTCAGCCAGTTTTTTCTGGATGAAATTTTTGATTTCATTGATCATGTCATAGGGCACGGACCCGGAGGAATGAAACATTTCTGTCAGTGTCACGGCGCCCAGAGGGATACTGATGGAGTGTACCCGTTTCTTGTTTTTGACCAGGGAAATTTCTACGCTGGCGCCGCCCAGATCAAAGAGGAGGAAATCCTTTCGGTCAATGGTGTGGGCCACGCCGGAAAATCCCAGGGCCGCTTCGGCTTTTCCGCTGATAATGGTCATGGGAATGCCGGTGTTGAGGCGGACCCGTTTCAAGAAGGAAGCGCCGTTTACCGCATTTCTGACGGCGGCAGTGGCTACAGCCAGAACTTTTTTTACTTTCTGCACGGCCATGATATGGGCGTACACGGTAAGGCATTGCAGTGCCCGCTGCTGGGCTTCTTCCGTGAGCTGCCGGGAATCGAGGGTCATGCCTTCTGCCAGGCGGATGGATTTCTTTTCCTGATAGACCAGTTTGTAAGAACCGTGGGCTCCAATCTGCATGATGACAAAGCGGATGGAGTTGGAGCCTAAATCAATAATAGCTATACGTTCCATGGTTTCTCCTTTAGAGGCAGTCTGACCGGAAACGGGCGGACACTGCCTTTGATGATTCTATTTTACAACAGATGGGAGGGAGGCGGTAGAAGATAGTCATTAGAAATTGGAAATCCCATGACTGCCTTCTCTGACAGGTATGACCGGCCCTCTCTCTTCTGCCTCCTTTTTCCCTTAAGATATGCTACAATAATGATATAATAAGAAATACTCATCATTCGGAAAGAAAGGCTTTTTGCCTTTTACAGAGGCTTTACTTTCCCGGTGTACAATCATACAGGAATATGGGAATTTCCCATGCATTACTCATAGAAACGGGGGCTCGCTATGTCGGATCAAAAGCCGCTCATTTATGGAATCATTCATATCGGTTCATCCAATGTATCCATGCGCATTGTGCAGTACAACAGCGTAAAGGATATCCGGGTCATTGAATCGGTGCGCAAGGATACTACGTTTGGCGAAGAGGTATTTAACCAGAAGCGCCTTTCTTTCCCCTCCATTAAGAAACTGTGCCGTATGCTGGAGGGATTGAAGCAGCTTCTCATGGATTACCAGGTCAAGGTGTATGCCGTGTATGCCACGGCGGTGCTCAGAGAAGCGGAAAACTGCCGCTCCATTATCGATTTGGTGCGGGTAAATACGGGCTTCAATGTGCAGGTAGTAGATATGCCGCAGGAAATTTATTTCAAGCATTTCGGCCTGCAGTACCAGTTCAAGGAATACAACAAAGCCATAGGCGGACGCATGGGAAGTAATTTCCTCTTTGTGGATATCACCTCCGGCTGCATCGGCCTCACCGTGTGGGAGAAGGGGGCTCTGTGCTACCAGCACAATGTGCACATCGGTACCCTGCGCCTGCTGGAAACCTTCAAGCTGAACCAGCGGGATTCCATGGATTTTCCCCAGGCTCTGGGAGAATATATCCATGCCATTATGGAGCCGCTGTGGGTGACGGTTCGGAACTATGATATTGATACGGTCATTCTGTCCGGCCGGGAGGCACGGATCGTAGGCCGCCTCATGGGCTATGAAATTGAAAAGGAAATCACAGAAGTCAGGAAGGACGTGATTATCCGCTTCCACGAGGAGGCAGGCAGTCTTTCCACTTCCATGCTGCGGCAGAAGTACCATATTGAAGAATCTCTGGCATCGGTGGTATCGCCTACCATTCATATCTATAAGGAGATTCTGGACAATGTGCCTGTGAAGAATGTGGTGATGATGGGCATGACTTTCGTAGAGGCGGCAAGCCTTTTCTACGGCGCCCAGAAAACGAAGGATCCCGCCCTTCTGTATATGCGGGCCCAGAATCTGGAACTAACCCGATCTATCGCGGCTTCCTATTATTATGAACCGGACCATGCCAGAGCCATGGAGCGGTACAGCTATCATATCATCCGCGCCTTCGACCGGTACAACGGCCTTAATGAAAGAGACGAATTCCTGCTCCGCATGGCCATTATTCTGTACCAGATCGGGAAATACGTAAACCTTCTGGGCTCCTCCATCCAGGCCTGGAGCATGGTGAAGGGCACCGATATTTTCGGTATTTCCGACAAGGAAAAGGACATTGTGGCCTGCATTGTGTACTATGACCACAAAGGCATGCCCAGCGATGATGATGAACCTTTCCGCATCCTCTCCGATGAATCGAAGATGACGGCGCTGAAGCTCATCGCCATTTTCCGTCTGGTGCGGGCCATGGATATGTCCAGAAAGCAGAAGCTGAAGGATGTGTCCGCCAGAATCGTGAAGGACTGCCTTCTCATTGAATATGAAAGCGATGAGAATACAGCCCTGGAAACATGGCTCTTTGATAAGGAAAAAGAATTTTTTGAAAATATATTCGGCATGGAAGCCAAACTTGAGCGGAGGTAATTATGGACGTGGACGTAAAGAATCATCGGTATTATCTGAATCGAGAACTGTCCTGGCTCCAGTTCAACAGAAGGGTTCTCCAGGAAGCGGTGGACCCCAACAATCCCCTTCTGGAAAAATTGAAATTTCTGGCTATTACCAGCTCCAATCTGGATGAATTTTTCATGATTCGCGTGGCAGGCCTGAAGCACCAGAAGGAAAACGGCGTGAAGCGGAGAGATATTGCCAACATGACGCCGGAAGAGCAGCTGGAAGCCATCTCCGATACCTGCCAGCGCCTGGTGGCAAGGCAGTACCGGTATCTGAAAATGATACTGAAGGAACTGGAAACAGAGGGCCTGTATTTCATCCGTCCCGAAGATGCATCGCCGCGGCAGATGAAATGGCTGGATGATTATTTTGAAAGAGAAATCTTCCCGGTAGTAACTCCTATGGCGGTGGATTCCTCCCATCCCTTCCCTTTCCTGGCTTCCAAGAGTCTGAACATTGCCCTGCTGCTGGAACGGAATGAGCGGGACATGACTCTGGATGAAGAAAACGATATTGACGTGAAGACGGCCATTGTGCCGGTGCCTTCGGTGCTGCCCCGGATTGTGCGGTTGCCGGACAATCCGGAGAATCCCTCCCGCCATGATTTTATGTTCCTGGAACAGGTGCTGTGCCACTTTGCAGCCCGCCTGTTTATCGGCTTTGACCTGCTGGAAGCCCGCCCTTTCCGTATTACCAGGGATGCCGATTTGAACCTGGATGAGGAAGATGCTCAGGATTTGGTGGTGGAAGTGGAAAAGCAGCTGAAAAAGAGACAGCGCGGCGAAGCGGTGCGACTGGAATATGAACGGGGCACCAGCCGTTTCATGCGCCGATTCATGACCTCGGAAATGAATCTGGGGTCCGAAGATATGTATGAAATCGACGGCCCTCTGGATGTGACCACTTTCTTCTCCTTCTGCGGTATCAAGGGCTATGATAACCTTCGCTACCCCGAGGCCCATCCTCACCGCCCCTGGTCCATGATTCAGCTCAGTAAGGACGGCAGGAAGAATATTTTTGATATGATCAGGGAAAAGGACCTTCTGGTGCATCTGCCCTATGAGTCCTTCGACGATTCCGTGGTCAACTTCGTGGCTTCCGCTGCCTCGGATCCCAATGTGCTGGCTATTAAGCAGACCCTTTACCGCGTTTCCTCTTCCAGCCCCATTATTCAGGCTCTGGAGAAAGCTGCGCAGAACGGGAAACAGGTGACGGTGCTCATGGAAGTGAAGGCCCGGTTTGACGAAGCCAACAACATCCTCATGGCAAGGCGTTTGGAAAAAGCAGGGGCCCACGTCATTTACGGGCTGGTAGGTCTGAAGACCCATTCCAAGTGTACCCTGGTGATTCGCAGGGAAAAGGACGGCATTCGCCGCTATGTCCATGTGGCCACAGGCAACTATAATGCTTCCACCGCTAAACTGTATACGGACCTTGGTATTTTTACCTGCAACGACCGCTTCGGCAGTGATGCCTCCGCTTTCTTCAACCTTCTTTCCGGCTATTCTGATCCTCCCATCTGGGACTCTTTCATCGTGGCCCCCATTAACCTGCGCCAGCGGTGTATGGAGCTCATTGACCGGGAAATCCATTTTGCCCTGCAGGGAGAACCGGCCCATATGATTGCCAAAATGAACTCCCTTCTGGATAAGGAAATCATAGCCAAGCTCTATGAAGCGTCCCGGGCCGGTGTGAAAATCGAACTTATTGTCCGGGGCATCTGCGTCATTATCCCTGGCATTCCGGGAGTGAGTGACAACATTACTGTGAGAAGTCTGGTTGGCCGCTTCCTGGAACACAGCCGCGTCTTCTGGTTCGCCAACGGCGGCAGGGAAGAGCTCTATATCGGCAGTGCCGACTGGATGCCGAGAAATCTAAATGACCGGGTGGAATTGATGATTCCGGTGAAGGATCCTGATATCTGCAGAAGGCTGAAAAACATGATAGATCTGGAACTGGCAGACAACCAGAAAGCCCACATTATGCAGTCCGATGGCAGCTGGCGGAAATTCATTGCTCCGGAAAACAAGGTGGCTGCCCAGGCTAGGTTCCAGAAGCTGGCGGAACAGAGGGACCGGGAGGATGAAATGACCCTGGCCCAGAAAATGGAACCCTATGTACCGGTATTCGGTAAACATGAATAAAGAGGAAAAAGCCCCGAAATTCGGGGCTTTTTTTCATAGAATGATAGATTCATCGGAATGATTTGCAATAGAAAAAAGAAAGAGCATGAAAGAAATAAAGTTCTTCTCTTTTCCACTTTTGCCTTGAAATATTAATGATTTTGGGAGAGCCTTATAAAAAACAGGGATTTTTATGCTATGGAGTCCCACTAAAGGTAAATATATAAGCGAACGCAGGTTTCATAAAGCCCTTGACATGGGACAAAAAAGGGCCACCTCCAAGAAATAGAGCGCGTTCCTAATAGTTTACAATCAGAGGCCTGGGAAACGTTCAGATAGGGCGGAAATTCGAAAAGAACGGCCTATTCCGAACTTATTGTACACTAATTTATCTCTAATGTCCATTACTGGGGGACAAAATTGACAATTGGCTATATTGAAAATATACGATAAAAACAGGATAAAATAGATATTTTATGACTGCAGATATGATTTTATTGCACGAAATAAATAGGATGAATAAATGGAAAATACACGATAAATACTGAATAAAATCTGATTTCATGAAATGTCAACTCAATGAAATTTGACAAAAAGTCTACCTATGGTAGAATGACAGCCATAGGAGAGAAATATATGAAACATTCAACCTTTGAAAAAGCAGCAAAAGCAGCGCTGTGCTCCCTTCTTCTTCTGTCCATGGCAGCCCAGACGGACCTTACCATGGCTTTCGGCTTCGGCACGGCCGATGAAGATAAAGTGGTCACAGTGTATGATGGCAAAACCAAAAAGGTGGTTACCACCAGGTCAAACAGCTTCAAAAAAGTGCTGAGCGAATCAGAAGTCACTCTGAATGCCTATGACAAATTCTGGACCAGCAGCAGCGATGTGAAAAATGGCGCTGTGGTGGTGGTGGAAAGAGCGGTGCCGGTCACCATTGTATCCGATGGCAGAGCCAAAACCGTGTATACTACCCAGCAGACCGTGCAGGGCGTGGTGAACGAAGCGGGATTTGACTGGAAGAAAATGATGCCCATCGAAGATGGTATGATGAAGGTCACCCAGGGCATGCAGATCCATGTGGTACCCTATACTTCCCGGGTGGTGAACCGGACGGAATCCATTCCTGTTCATTATCAGAAGTGGTATGATGCCAGCCTGCAGCCGGGACAGCTGGAAGTGGTTCAGGAAGGCACTCCGGGCCGCAGGGAAGTGGAAATGGAAGAATACGTTTCTGACGGCAAGGTTATCAAGGCGGAAGCAGGAGATGTAAAAGTGATTGCCCATGGAACCCCGGGCATTGCCAAGAGCGGAGATGTGGAAGGTACCCAGGGCTATGTACGCAGCATGAATGCCAGCGCCTATCATCCCACTGATGGCGATGGCTTCGGTATCACCGCTACCGGCACCAGAGCAGGTCATGGCACAGTGGCTGTAGATCCCAGAGTCATTCCCCTGGGCTCCACCGTTTATATTCCAAACTACGGCGAAGCAGTGGCAGCCGATACAGGGGGAGCCATTATCGGCGACCGTATTGACCTCTGCATGGAAACCTTCGAAGAATGCTACAATTTTGGAAGACAGAATGTGGAAGTTTTTGTGAATTATTAATTATTAATAGAGACAGATGAAACCGCAGAACCTGGCGCTCTGCGGTTTTTGCGTTTTTGTTGGGGCAGGTGCTGTCAGGCTTCCCTTTCGGCACGCCTCTCTATAAACCTCGTATAATCTCTGATTCCCATATGATATAATACAAGCCAGGAGGATTTTATGACGACCGTACTGATTGCTATTTTTGTAACTGTTTTCGACCAGCTGGTGAAATGGATTGTAGTCAGCCACATGGAGCTGGGTGAAACGATTCCGCTCATACGGAACGTATTTCATCTGACCTATATCCTGAATCCCGGCGCTGCCTTCGGCCTTCTGCCCCATCAGGACTGGTTTTTCCTGGCCATTGTGGCCGTTCTTTTCGCTGCTTTTTTCGTGATGAGGAAAAGAATCCCGGAAAAGCCTTTCTATTTTCCCGCGGCGGTGGGTATGCTTCTTGGCGGCGCTTTAGGAAACGGTATTGACCGCGTCCGTCTGGGGGCGGTGGTAGATTTCTTTGATTTCCGCATCTGGCCTATTTTTAATGTGGCCGATATTTTCATCTGCCTTGGCGTAGGTCTTATTGCTTTTTACTTTTGGAGACACAGTGAATGAACCAGATTACCTGTCATATTACGGAAAAAGAAGAGGGAACCCGGCTGGACAAGGTGCTGCAGGATGCCTCGGGGCTGACCCGGTCGGAGGTGCAGAACCAGATGAAGGAGGGAAGGGCGCTCCTTTCCTCCGGCAAAATGCTTCGGCCCAATTACCATGTGAAAGCGGGAGATGAGATTTCCTTTTCCTGGGAAGAAAAGAAGGAGCTCACGCTGGTGCCCCAGAACCTGCCCCTTCAAATTCTCTATGAGGATGAGGATATGATTGTGATTAACAAGGCCCGGGGTATGGTGGTGCATCCGGGGTTTGGAAATCCTGACGGCACGCTGGCCAATGGGCTCTTGTATCACTGCGGACCTTCCCTCCTTACTGCCTGCGAGGATCCCATCCGGCCGGGCATTGTGCACCGGCTGGACAAGGACACGTCCGGCGTTATGGTGGCGGCTAAATCGGCAAGAGCATTTCCTGTACTGAAGGAAGAAATCAGGGCCCATGAAGCCCAGCGCCATTATCTGGCCCTGGTTCACGGGCAGATGGAAGGAAATACAGGGGTCATCCGCCTGCCTCTGGGGCGGAGCGTGAAGGACCGTATGAAATGGGACGTGCAGCCTAAAACAGGAAAGCCTGCAGTCACTCATTACAGGGTGGAGGAATTTATGCCGGGCTATTCGTTCCTGGAGCTGAAGCTGGAAACAGGACGTACCCACCAGATTCGCGTGCACATGGCCTACATCGGCCATCCTGTGGTGAATGATCCTCTCTATGGATGGAAAAAAGATCATTTTCCTATCGAAGGACAGGCTCTTCATTCCTGGACACTGGACCTCACGCATCCGGTCACCGGAAAGCCCATGCATTTTGAGGCACCGGTGCCGGAAGATTTGAAGCGATGCCTTTCTATGGCCAGAAAAGGGGAAGTATAATGGAATACAGAAAAACTCATGTGCCGGGCTTTACTATCGGTACGGCGGAAGACAGGGAAGGCCTCACCGGTGTGACGGTCATTCTGGCGCCTAAAGATGGCGCTTCGGCGGGCGTCGATGTGAGAGGCTGCGCACCAGGCACCAGGGAAACTGATTTATTGAGTCCGGAAAAGACGGTGCAGAAAATCCATGCTGTCGTTCTTTCCGGTGGTTCTGCCTTCGGGTTGGAGGCAGACAGCGGCGTTATGAATTACCTGGCAAAGCAGGGAGCAGGATTTCCGGTAGGTGATATTACAGTGCCCATTGTCTGCGGCGCCGTACTTTTTGATTTGTCTATCGGAAGCAGCCATGCCCATCCGGATATACAAATGGGCTATCTGGCAGCTTCCAGAGCCTCTGATACATTTCCTGTGGGCTGCTATGGCGCCGGTACCGGCGCGTCCGTAGGAAAACTCAGGGGATTTGCCCATGCCATGAAAAGCGGCGCCGGCTATGCGGAATTCGGACTCCCCGGCGGTCTCTATGTAGGCGCTTACATGGCAGTTAATGCCTGCGGCGAAATCTATGAAGGAGATCACATTCTGGCTGGTGCACTGTCCGATGATGACAGCCATTTTATTTCTTCCCATGAACTGATGATGAAAGGCTTTCAAAGGCACATGGGCACCAATACATCCATCGGCTGTGTGATGACCAATGCCAGACTTACCAAGGCGGAGTGCAAAGCAGTATCCGGCATGGCTCATGATGGCTATGCCAGGGCCATCCGTCCGGTCCATACCACTATGGACGGAGATACGGTATTCACCATGGCCTCCGGCGAAGTGGAAGCGCCGGTGGACACGGTGGGCTATCTGGCAGAAGAAGCAATCCGCCTGGCCATTCTGGATGCCGTAAGGAGCGCCGAACCCATGGGCGGAAGACCGGCCTTTGCGGATATGATGAAACGGAAATAATATGTGCAGGCTATGATCACCTCATAGCCCGGCTCAGAAGTGCTGCAGAGCTTCTGCCTAAGAAAAGATGCTGCCTCATTACGGTACTTGACGAATCGTCAGGCCCCTTCCACAGGTGGCAATCCTGCATAGGATTGCCAAGTCGGGCAAAGTTGGCCCTTAGCCTGCCCATAAAAGGGCCTTCCTTTTGTTTGCCCGACCGGGATGGGGCTCCGCGAAGCGGTGGGGATAGGTCCGAAGAATTGACTCTCCCATCTTCCGACGCCTGCGGTGCAGCCTGCTGGCCTGTCTTTAAGGTGTTCGCTTTGTGTGCAGGCTATGCTCACTCATGAGCCCGGCTTAGAAGTGTTGCTGAATTCTGCCTGGGGAAGGAGGCTGTAAAATGCGCCCGTAGAGCGTAGAGAGCTGTCACCCTTTTTACCTTAAAAATCCCTCTTTTTCCTAATTCGGACAAGGGGGATTTTCATATGGAAAAAAGGGAGGAAATGGTATAGAATATAGGGCGCTTATAGAGAAAATGAGCTTTTTACGTATTCATTTCCAGAGGACTTTCCGGAAAGAAAGAAGAAAAATGGAAAACGACTATACCGCAGCAAAGGGCGCTGCTTCTTATACAGACAATGATATCAAAGCCGTGAAACATGGAGGAAACCGCATTTCCGGGCTGGACGGCCTGCGCACCCTGGCCATCACCGGGGTGACCCTGTTTCATATGTTTCCCCAAACTATCCGGGGCGGCTGGCTGGGGGTATCCCTTTTCTTTGTGCTTACCGGTTTCCTACTGGCCTACACCGGAGAAAAGGGGAGGGAAAAACGTTCTTTTTCCCTCCTTTCCTATGGCTGGAAACGAATCAAAAGGATATATCCCTCCCTTATCATCATGATTCTTTTGACGGTGGGCGTGTATTCCTTCTTTGCGCCGGACATCATCAAAGCCGTGCGGCCGGAGGTACTTTCCGTACTTCTGGGCTTCAACAACTGGTGGCAGATCGGGCAGAATGCAGACTATTTCACCCGCATTGCCAGCCAGTCCCCCTTTACCCATCTCTGGTTTCTGGGCATTGAAATCCAGTACTACCTCCTGTGGCCTCTTCTTTATGGCCTCTATATAGGGATTTCCAAACTCCTGAATCCCAAAGCAGGCACTGCCTTCTTCCTGCTGGCGGGGCTTGGCGCCATGGCTGTCATGCCTTACGATTTCAGCGAAGGTATGGACATGACAAGACTTTACTACGGCACCGACACCAGGGTATATGCCCTCCTGCTGGGGGCGGCTCTGGGATTCTGTATTTCCCATAAGTCTTTGGAAACTACCTGCTCCCCATTGAAAAAGAAAATCTTTTCTTTTCTCTACGGGGCGGCCCTCCTTGTAACTGGGGCGGGGTACCTCTTTCTGGACGGGCGGCTCTCCATGGTTTACGAATGGGCCATGGCGGCCTACACGGTGCTCTTCCTCCTTCTTTTGGCCTGGACGGCGGACCCCTCCCTGCCTATGGGGAAACTCATGGACAATCCCCTTTTCCGGTGGATAGGAAAGTACAGCTATGGCATTTTCCTGTGGCAGTACCCGGTTATTTTCCTTTTCCGCTATATGAAATGGGAAGGAACCATGCCTTATGCCATGGAAGCGCTGGAGCTTCTGCTCATTCTTCTTCTCTCGGTGTGGACGGAGCTTCTTTCAGGGCTTCTTTCCGTCCCTTCCCGGCTCTTTCTTCACCCGAGAAAAATGGCGATTCAGGCGGCAGCCATCCTTCTGATTTCCCTGCCCGCCTTTCCCTTCATGGCCTACGGGTGCCGGGGCATCTGGAATTCCGCCGACAGCCGGGCTGCGGATATGGCTGAAATGAAGGAACAGTTTGCAGAAAATGAAAAGATGCTGGAAGCCCAGCAGACTGAAGCTGTTCCCATTCCTGAGGAGAAGGGGGCTGAGAGCCGGCCTGCGCTGGATCATGTGGCCTGCATCGGGGATTCTGTCATGCTTGGCTCTGCCATGGCACTGAGAGATGTGCTCCCGGACTGCTACATTGATGCCAAGGTATCTCGTTATGTGGGTGCCGGTCTTGACGTGGCCCGTCAGATGAACCAGATGGGAGTCCTCGGAAATACGGTGGTGGTTTCTCTTGGTACCAATGGTCCTCTGGATGGTCAGTACGAAGAGGAAACCCGGGGCCTTTTGGACTATCTGGGCCCTGACCGCCATATTTTCTGGGTCACCGTCCACTGTCCCGCCACCAGCTGGCAGGACAGCAACAATGCCTATTTGAGACAGATAGCCCGGGCATATCCTAATGTCACACTGGTAGACTGGCAGGGGGAAGTGACAAAGCATCCTGAATGGCTGGGAGGGGACAATATCCATCCCAATAACGAAGGCACCGCAGCCTATGCAGCCCTGATCCATGATGCTATAGTATCAAAGATGTAGGGAACCGCCTTTCTCATTTCTGTGGGGAAAAGGACAGAGTTTCCTGCGAGCCGAAAGCAGCTCCCTTGTGGGGCTGCTTTTTTGTTTCACAGGCGGGAAAGGAGAGGAAAAAATTTCTGCCCGGCTTGAGGAAGATGGTATCCTTATAAACAGGAAACTGGTGGCGAAAGTTTTCATAATTCTTTTTGAAACAGATGGGTGAACAGAATGGGCCAGGACTCTCTCTATTTTACCTTGCCATGATCATTCTCATTTGCTAAAATAAAAGCTACGGGTTTTACTTATATTTGACAATGATATCCGTGTATATATAGTTTTCAGGTCGTTTGCAGCAGGAGGAACAATGGCAGATTTAACAGCCCTGATTCTGGCTGCCGGACAGGGGACTCGCATGAAGTCCGCTTTACCGAAGGTTCTGCACCGCGTGTGCGGTGTGCCTATGGTGGAGCAGGTAATCCTGGTGGTACGGCAGGCCGGTTTTGCAAAGTGTGTGGTAATTACAGGATTTAAGGAAGAGCTGGTGAGGAAGGATCTTTCAGAACAGCATGTGGATTTTGTCCACCAGGCAGAGCAGCTTGGCACAGGCCATGCGGTGATGCAGGGGGCTCCTCTCCTGACGGACCGGGAGGGTTATGTGCTTGTCATCTGCGGCGATACCCCTCTTCTTCGGAGTGAAACGATTGCATCCCTGGCAGAGACCTGCCGGAAGGAAAATGCATCTGCTGCCGTACTGACAGCCATTCTGACTGATCCTTTCGGCTATGGTCGTGTTCTTCGGGATGAGAAAGGCCAGATGATTTCCATTGTGGAGCAGAAGGACGGCACGCCAGAGCAGCTGGCAGTCCATGAAATCAATACTGGCACCTATGTATTCAAGGCAGGCCCTTTGCTGGATGCTTTGAAGAAAATCGATAACAAAAATGCTCAGGGCGAATATTACCTGACCGATGTGTTTGAAATTATGATTCGTGAAGGGCAGAAGGTCATTCCTGTGGCAGCAGAGGATGCTGACGAAACCATGGGTGTCAATTCCAGAGTCCAGCTGGCAGCTGCAGACCGGGTGCTCCGTCTTAGAAAGGCAGAAGAGCTGATGGCCCGGGGAGTCAGCATTATCAATCCGGAAAACACCTACGTGGAACAGGATGTGGAAGTGGGACAGGATACCATTTTGTATCCCGGTACCATTCTCCAGGGAAAGACAGTGATTGGTAAAGACTGCATTATCGGCCCTGATACCCAGCTCACCGATGTGACTGTGGGGGAAGGCACCCATCTCAACCGGGTCTATGCCCATGAATGCACTATCGGGAATTTTGATGAAATCGGACCTTTCGTCCATCTCCGCCCGAATACTGTGCTCCATGACCATATTAAAATCGGTAATTTCGTAGAGGTGAAGAATTCCACCGTAGATGACGGCACTAAACTGCCTCACCTCATTTACTGCGGTGATTCGGATTTAGGCAGGAATGTGAATTTCGGCTGCGGTACTGTTACCGTCAATTTCGATGGAAAGACAAAGCACCGCTGCCGGGTGGACGACCATGCCTTTATCGGCTGCAATACGAACCTGGTAGCACCGGTACATATCGGTGAAAGGGCCTTCACTGCCGCCGGTTCCACCATTACTAAAGATGTGCCGGCCAAGGCGCTGTCCGTGGCAAGGGCCCGTCAGACGAATATTGAAGATTGGGTGAAGGAAGACACCTATAAGGATTGATTTCCTTTTATAAAATCTTATTTTTCACTGTTATTTTACCGGTAAACTGGTATATAATAAAAGCATAGGATAGTGGATGATGGGATTCTATCCACAGACCATGGAAAAACTTTTTACACTTTCACATTGAAAGGAAAGGGAGAGGCAGCAAAATGGACATGGAAGACACTTCTAAACTGAAGATTTTTACAGGAACCGCACACCCGGCACTGGCAAAGGAAATTTCTGACTACATCGGAGTGCCGCTGGGAAAGGCTATCTGCGGACGTTTCAACAATGGTGAAATTCAGGTCATGATTAATGAAAGTGTCCGCGGCAAGGACTGCTTCATCATTCAGCCTACCGGAGCACCGGTTAATGATAACCTCATGGAAATGCTTATCATGGTAGATGCCCTGAAGAGAGCTTCTGCCCGTCACATTACGGTGGTGGTGCCTTACTATGGTTATGCCCGTCAGGATAGAAAAACAAGGGGCCGTGAACCAATCAGTGCCAAGCTGGTGGCAGACCTCATGTCCACTGCCGGTGTGACCAGAGTGGTGACCATGGACCTCCATGCAGGCCAGATTCAGGGCTTCTTCGACGTACCGGTGGATCACCTCATGTCTGCATCCCTTCTGGCAGACTATGTGAAATCCAAAAACCTGGATAACCTGACTATCGTTTCCCCGGACCTGGGCGGTGTAACCCGTGCCCGTGAACTGGCTGACAGAGTAGGTGCACCGATTGCCATCATTGAAAAGCGCCGTCCGGAACCGGGTGTTGCCAAAGTGATGAACATCATCGGTGATGTGAAAGACAGAAACTGCTTCATTGTGGATGATATCGTAGATACTGCCGGCTCCCTCTGCGAAGGTGCCAAAGCGCTTGCTGAATATGGTGCCAGAGATGTGTATGCTGCCGTATGCCATCCTGTACTTACTGATCCGGCTACAGAGAGAATCAGAAATTCCAACATTAAGGAACTGATTGTGACTAATTCCCTTCCTATCCCGAAAGAAAAAATCCAGGACAAACTCACCGTTCTTTCCATCGCTCCGCTCCTGGGCGAAGCCATCCTCCGTATTTTCCACGATGCTTCCGTAAGCCAGCTCTTCGATAAATAATGAAAATTATTGCAGGACTTGGAAATCCGGGGAAAGAGTATGAGCATACCCGCCACAACATGGGCTTCGATGTAATCGACGAACTGGCCCGTCGCTGGCATGTGACTCTCTGGAAGGAGGACATGAAGGCGGAAATCGGTCAGACCCTGGTAAACGGGGAAAAGGTGCTCCTGGTAAAGCCCCTGACCTATATGAATAATAGCGGCGAAGCGGTAGGGGCCATTGCCCGCTACTACAAGGTGGATTTGGATGATATTTATATTATCTGCGATGATCTGGACCTGCCGCCGGGAAAGACAAGAATCCGTAAAAAAGGAGCTTCCGGCGGACACAACGGGATTAAATCCCTCATCGCCCATCTGGGAAGTGAAAATTTCAACCGTTTCCGCATCGGTGTAGGCCATCCTCAAGACGGTCATACAGTGGTGGAGCATGTGTTAAGCCGTCCCTACGGAGAAGATATCCAGAAAATTGAAGACGCAAAGATTCATACAGCAGACTCCATTGAATCCGCCCTGAAGGACGGAGTGGACCATGCCATGAATGTGTTCAATCCCAAAAGAAAAGGATAATAGACAGAGGCAGTTTCTCCGGAAACTGCCTCTTTTATGGAAGGAGAAAGAATGAAAGGAACCCTCATCGTACTGGAAGGAATTGACGGCAGTGGTAAAGAAACCCAGTCTGCCCTTCTGGAGAAGAAACTGAGGCAGGAAAAAAAGGAAGTCATGCATGTATCCTTTCCTGACTATGACAGCCCCTCGTCATCTCTGGTGAAAATGTATCTGAAAGGAGACTTTGGCAGGGACCCTTCTGATGTCAATCCCTATGCAGCCTCCCTTTTCTATGCGGTAGACCGCTTCGCTTCCTATCGTATGAAATGGAAGAGCTTCTACGAAAAGGGAGGTATCATCATTGCCGACCGCTACACCACCAGCAACATGGTGCACCAGATGACCAAGTATGAAGATGCAGAGAAAAGGGAAGAATTCCTCTCCTGGCTGGAAAAAACGGAATATGAGGAACTGGAGCTGCCAAGGCCCGATCTGGTCATTCTTCTTGATATTCCTCTTTCGGTGTCCGAAGGCCTGGTTAAAAAAAGAGCCCTTCAGGGAGGATCCATGGATATCCACGAGCAGCATCTGGACTATCTGAAGAAATGCTGCGGCGCTTACCAGGAGCTGGTTGACCGGTATGGCTGGAAACGGATTTCCTGTACAAGAGATGGAAAACTCCGAAGTATCGAGGCTATTGGTATAGACGTGGCGCAGGCAGCAGCGGAAGTGATGAAGTAGCCATAAGCAGAAGGCGGGCGGGATTTCAAAAGAAGCAGTCTCTTATGCTTTGACATATAGGCGGGCTTATGCCTGGAAGACTTACCCTGTCGCGGCTCTGCCCTCTTGCCTTTCCTGTTCAATCTGTTATAATAATAGAGAATTTTGAATCTCTTCAGGGCGGGGTGCAAGTCCCCACCGGTGGTAAAGCCCACGAACCTCATCATAGAGGTAGGTCTGGTGAAATTCCAGAGCCGACGGTATAGTCCGGATGAAAGAAGAGTGGACCTGGCATGATGAATCCACCTCCCTGGAAGAAAGGAAGGTGGATTTTTTTGCGTATTGATGAAGATAGAAAATTTATGGCTCGGGCGCTGGAACTGGCAGTCCGGGGAATGGGCCATGCAAGACCAAACCCCATGGTAGGGGCGGTGATTGTCAAAGATGGCCGGATTATCGGCGAAGGCTGGCATGAAAAGTTCGGCGGGCCCCATGCGGAGGTAAATGCCTTTGCTCACTGTACGGAAGACCCTTCGGGGGCTACCCTTTATGTGACACTGGAGCCTTGCAGCCATTATGGAAAGACTCCGCCCTGTGCAGATCTCATCATTGAAAAGGATATTGACCGGGTAGTCACGGCCATGGTGGACCCGAACCCCCTGGTTTCAGGAAAAGGCATCCGCCGCCTTCGGGATGCAGGCATTTTTGTAACTGTTGGCGTTATGGAGAAGGAAGCGCGGAAGCTGAATGAAGTATTTCTGAAATACGTGACAGAGCATAAGCCTTTTGTCTTGTATAAAGCGGCCATGTCCCTGGATGGAAAAACAGCCTGCCACACCGGCGACTCTAAATGGATTTCCTCAGAGGATTCCCGGGAAGAGGTCCATGTGCTTAGGGGCTGCTATAAGGGAATCATGGTGGGAGCCGGTACGGTGATGGCCGACAATCCTCTTCTGACAGCCCGTACGGAAGGACTGGATGATCCGGTACGGATTATTGTGGATGGAAATCTGTCGGTGCCCCTGAAAGCCAGGGTGTTTCAGGAAGGCGGGGATGTGATTGTCCTTACCACCACCTCTTCTGATGAAAAGAAGCGGGAGGAACTCACGAAACTGGGCGTGGACATTATCATGACTGACAGCGATCAAAAAGGAAAGGTGGATCTGGCTTCTGCCATGACCGGCCTGGCCCTGAAGGGAATTGACGGCATCCTTTTGGAAGGCGGCGCTTCCCTGGCGGCATCAGCCTTTGAAGCAGGTATTGTGGATAAGGTACGCATTTATGAAGCACCCAAAATCATTGGTGGCGTTGGGGCACCGGGCCTTATTGGCGGTATCGGCGCCTCTTCCATGGCTGAGGCGGTGAAGCTCAGAGATATGTCCACTGAAACCTGCGGAGGAGACCTTGTAATCGAAGCTTATGTGGACAAGGGAAAGAAAGAGGCCGCCGATGAGCGGATTGACCGTCTGGAGGAAGAAGTAAAGGAAGGACCGGAAGCGCCAAAAACAGAAGAGTCTTCCGGAAATGAAACATAATATGTTTACAGGAATCGTAGAAGAAATCGGCCGCATCCATCATATTTCCAAAGCCGGCAGGGCTGAGAAACTGGTGATTTCCTGCCACAGGGTGTTGGAAGGGACAAAAATCGGTGACAGCATTGCCGTGAACGGGACTTGTCTTACGGTGACTGCCATGGACAGCAGGTCCTTTACTGCTGATGTGACGCCGGAAACCATGCGGCGCACTGCTTTTTCCCTTTTCCGCCCCGATACACCGGTGAATCTGGAAAGAGCTCTTCGCCTTTCGGACCGTCTGGGCGGTCATATCATGATGGGCCATGTGGATGGAACGGGCCGCATCCTTTCTATGGAAAAGGATGATAATGCAGTCAATATTTCGATTTCCATCGACCGGAAATGGATGCGCTATATCATAGAAAAAGGATCCGTTGCGGTGGACGGTATCAGCCTCACTGTGGCAGAAAGGACAGATCAGTCCTTTTCCATTGCCCTTATTCCCCATACGGGCAGTGAGACGGCCCTCCTTTGGAAGCACCCGGGGGACCTGGTGAATATTGAATGTGACTACTTGGGAAAATACGTAGAGCAGCTCTTGAAAGAAGGCCCGAAAGAAGGTCTCACTATGGGTATGCTGGAAACTTTGGGGCATGGAGGACATTATGGATTATAAATTTGACAGTATTGAAGAAATTATTGAAGAAATCAGGAAAGGGCATATTGTCATTATGCAGGATGCCGAATCCCGGGAAAATGAGGGGGATTACATCTGCGCCGCTGAATTTGCTACGCCGGAAAATGTGAACCGCATGGCATCAGAGGCCAAGGGCGTCATCTGCATGCCCATGTCCGAAGAAATGGCAGATGCCCTCTATCTGGGGCCCATGATTCGTCATAATACGGATAACCATCACACCGCTTTCCTGGAATCCATAGACTACAAAGATTCCGGCACCGGCGTATCGGCTGCTGCCCGTTCCATGACAGCCCTGGAAGCGGTGAAGGACGGCGCAAAACCGGGAGATTTCAGAAGACCTGGCCATCTTTTCCCGCTGAAAGCAAAGAAATGGGGCGTTCTGGAACGTCAGGGCCATACGGAAGCCACCGTAGACCTGGCCCGTCTGGCAGGTCTTAAGCCTGCCGGCCTTTGCTGCGAAATCATGAATCCCGATGGTACCATGGCCAGAAGGGATGATCTTTTCAAGCTGGCCAGAGAAAAGGGCATGAAAATCGGCAATATCCAGGAACTGATTGAATACAGAAAGAAACATGAAAAACTGGTGGAAGAAGTGGCAGCGGCCAAACTTCCCACCAAGTACGGCAATTTTGAAATTCACGGGTTTGTGAATCTTCTAAATAATGAACACCATGTGGCTCTGACCATGGGAGATGTTTCCGATGGCACACCGGTTCTCTGCCGCATTCATTCCGAGTGCCTGACTGGTGACTGCTTCGGGTCTCTCCGCTGCGACTGCGGCCAGCAGCTCTCTGCTGCCATGAAGCAGATTGCCAAAGAAGGAAGAGGCGTTCTGGTTTATCTCCGTCAGGAGGGACGCGGCATTGGTCTCATTAATAAGATCAGAGCCTATGCACTCCAGGATCAGGGGTATGATACGGTGGAAGCCAATTTGAAACTTGGCTTTGCGGCCGATCTTCGAGAATATATGACGGGGGCCCAGATTTTAAAGAGCCTGGGAGTTTCTAAAATCCGTCTCCTCACCAATAATCCTCAGAAAATGGATGAAGTGAAGGACTATGGTATTACCATTACCGAAAGAGTGCCCATTGAAATCGCTCCTACCAGAGAAGATGAATTCTATCTTAAAACCAAGCAGGAAAAAATGGGTCATATGTTGAAGCTGGACAAAAATATTGAAGAACCAAAGGCATAAGAAACGAATTGATTTATATCGTTTCATCCGTGTTTTCATAGCTGAATCAAGAGATAAAGGAGTAGAAAATGAATATTATTTCCGGACTTTTTAATGAGAATCAGATTCGTGTAGGCATTGTGGCTTCCCGTTTCAATGAAGTCATCGTTTCCAAACTCATTGACGGTGCAGTGGACGGCCTTTCCCGTCATGGGGTGGATATGGACAAGGTGGACCTGGCCTGGGTGCCCGGTGCCTTTGAGATTCCTCTGGCTGCAAAAAAAATGGCCGAAAGCGGACGGTATGATGCAGTCATCTGTCTGGGCGCCGTAATTCGCGGGGAAACGGACCACTATGAACATGTGGCCACCGAAGTAACCAAGGGCGTGGCCATGGCTTCTCTTTCCAGCGGTGTGCCTGTGCTCTACGGTGTGCTTACTACCGATACCATTGAGCAGGCAATCAACCGGGCCGGTCTGAAGTCCGGCAACAAGGGCTTTGAATGTGCCATGGATGCTCTGGAAATGGCAAGCCTCTTCAAGAAGCTGGATTAATAAGATTTTTAAGAAAAGTCATCGGATGCACCGATGGCTTTTTAAAATGAAATTTCTCCTCCGGGAAATATGATATAATAATACGATAACGGTTATAAACTCATGCATTCATTACAGGAGGAAAGTCGTGGAAGAAAAGCGGCTCACAGATGAAAAATACTACTATACCATTACCTATGGCTGTCAGATGAACGAAAATGATACAGAACGTATCAATGGACAGCTGGAGGATCTGGGATACAAGCCGGCAGAAAACATGGAGGATGCAGATATTGTGATTATGAATACCTGCTCCGTCCGGCAGAACGCGGAAGAAAAGGTGTATGGTAAAATCGGGGAAATTAAGAAACTGAAAGACAAAAATCCCCGTATGCTTCTTGGCATTGCAGGCTGCATGGCCCAGGAAAATAAGGGAAAACTGATTGAACGGATGCCTATCATCGATTTCGTCATCGGACCTTACCACATTCATGACCTGAAGGATATTATTTCCAGAGAAAATGCCCGGGGCGGTCATATCGTAAAGACAGAGCGCAATCCCCATAGCGTGAGGGATTACAGCGAACTCCGCTCCGTGCGGAAATCCAGGATTTTTGCATGGATTCCCATTATGCAGGGCTGCAACAAGTTCTGCACCTACTGCATCGTCCCCTACGTGCGGGGACGGGAGATCAGCCGTACCATCGATGATATCTGCCGGGAAATCAAAGGACTGGCAGAAGAGGGATACAAGGAAATTACTCTTCTGGGGCAGAACGTGAATTCCTATGGTCTTGATTTCCGGAATGGCACCAACTTCGGAGACCTGATCCGGGCGATTGACAAAATCGACGGCATCGAAAGAGTGCGCTACATGACTTCCCACCCCAGGGATATGACCTTTGATATGATTGATGCCATGGCAGCTTCTCCCAAGGTGGTGCGTCATATGCACCTTCCGGTGCAGCATGGCTCCAATGAAATGCTGAAACAGATGAACCGGGGCTATACGATCGAACATTTCAAAGAACTGGTGAATTATGTGCGGCAGAAAATGCCTGATGTGGCTCTTACCACGGATCTCATTACCGGCTTCCCCGGTGAAACGGAAGAAATGCATCAGGAAACCATAAAGCTTCTGAAGGAAGTGCGCTTTGACTCCGCCTACACCTTCATCTATTCCCCCAGAACCGGTACACCGGCGGCGCGGATGGAAAACCAGATTGATGATGAAACCAAGCATCGCCGGCTCCAGGAGCTCATGGATACCCAGAATGAAATTTCTTTGGAACTGAACAGGGAAATGGAAGGGAAAAACTATGAGATTATTATCGAGGGCCCTTCCAAACAGGATGTAAACCACTGGTTTGGCAGAACTTCCACCAACAAAATGATTCTCTTCCCCTATGAAGAGGGAATCAAGGTAGGAGATACCAGAATGGCCAAAGTGGACACTGCCCAGACCTGGGTGCTGAAGGGGGAGCTTCTCTGACCTCAAAGGACAAAGGCCTCTGTCAAGCTTAGAAACCCTTACACCTAAGGATGCCGGATATTTTAATATATAATCCTTCCATACAAAGAAACCAAAAGAACGGGGTGATGACATGGCAAAAACGCCTTTAATGGAACAATACAAAAAGGTGAAGGACCAGTATAGGGACTGCCTTCTTTTTTACCGCCTGGGCGATTTCTATGAACTTTTTTATGACGATGCAGTGACTGCATCCCATGAGCTGGAGCTCACGCTGACCGGGAAGAACGCAGGCGCCGAAGGACGGGTGCCTATGTGCGGCGTTCCTTTTCATGCGGCGGAGATCTACATTTACCGGCTGATCCAGAAGGGGTACAAGGTGGCTATCTGTGAGCAGCTGGAAGACCCGAAGAAGGCCAAAGGCCTGGTCAAACGGGATGTAATCCGGGTCATTACTCCGGGGACCATTCTTTTTGAAAATTCCATTGCCGACAAATCCAACAATTATCTGATTTACATTATGGAAACGGATAAGGAACTGGACGCAGTGCTTTCCGACGTTTCTACCGGTGAATGCTGGTGGGGTGTATGGGATAAGAAGAAGGAGAGGGACGATTTCTTCGACATGCTTTCGGTATACTCTCCGGCCGAGGCGGTATGCAGTGTATCCGATGACTTTTACAGTAAACTGACTGGTTTTGCATCTGCCAGACTGGGGGCCTGCCTTATGTCCCGGGCCGAAGGGGAAGAGGAAGGGAATCTTCCTGAAGCTTGTGCTTCCATTGACAATGAGAATGTGAAGACAGTGTTCCGCCGCCTTTCTGCCTATATCCGGGATGTGATGAAATCGGAGGTTTCCGTATTTCATTCAGTCCTTCCCATTCGGGAAGATCACACCCTGACCCTTTCGGAGGAATGCCTTCGGAATCTGGAAATTACCAGAAATATGAGGGATGGCGGCAGGAAAGGCACACTTCTTGAGCTTCTTGATTATACCCACACCGCCATGGGAGCCAGGCTTCTGAAGCGGTGGCTGGAACGGCCGTTGACCGATGTGAACCGCATTATCCTGCGGCAGGACGGCATAGAGGAGCTTACGAATCACATGACGGAACTCACGAACCTTGAGGACATGCTTTCCCAGGTTTTTGATTTCGAGCGTATTCTTTCCCGCATCGAAGCCAATTCCACCTCTCCCAAAGATTTACTGGCCCTGAAGGCAAGCCTTCGCATGATTCCGGAAATCAAAAAACTTCTATCCGGGGCAGGCTCTGTGATTCTGAAGAAAATCAATGCCCAGATTGGCATTCACGGTCCGGTATTTGATCTGCTTGACCGTTCCATGAATGAAAATGGCACAGGCAATGTGCGGGACGGAAAGTACATTAAAGAAGGATTTTCTGCAGAACTGGATGAAGTGAGGTCTCTTTCTGAAAACAGTCAGCAGTATATTGCGGATTTGGAGGAAAGAGAGAAGACAAAGACCGGTATCAAACTGAAAATCGGTTTTAATAATGTATTCGGCTACTATTTTGAAATTTCCAATGCCAATAAGATTCCTATTCCGCCCTACTACATGAGAAAGCAGACTCTGGTCAATGCAGAGCGTTACATTACACCGGAATTAAAGGAATTTGAGGCTAAAGCGCTGACGGCTAAGGAAAAGACAGAAGAACTGGAGCTTAAAATCTATCAGGCTGTGAAAGCAGAAATCCGGCCGGAAATTCCGGATATGCAGAAAACGGCGAGGGCCCTGGCAGCCCTGGACTGCATTGCCAGTCTTGCCAGAGCGGCGCTGAAGGACCGCTATACCAGGCCCCGGATTACAAATAGCCGGGAGGGACGGATTTCCATCCAAGATGGCCGCCATCCCATGGTAGAACACGCCTTGAAACGAGAAATGTTCGTGCCCAACGATACGGAGCTTAACCATAATGACCAGGAAATCCTTGTTATTACTGGACCCAACATGGCAGGCAAGTCCACCTATATGCGTCAGGTGGCGGTACTGACCATTATGGCCCAGACAGGATCTTTTATTCCGGCGAAAAGTGCGTCCTTCTCGCCAGTGGATCGCATTTTCACCAGGGTAGGAGCCACCGATGATATTTCTACAGGTCAGAGTACCTTCATGGTAGAAATGCAGGAGGTATCCCATATTCTTCGTCATGCTACCAGAAACAGCCTCATTCTTCTGGACGAAATCGGTCGGGGCACCAGCACCTATGACGGTATGAGCATTGCCCGGGCTGTAGTAGAGTACATTGACAGGAAAATTCATGGCTTTACCCTCTTTGCCACCCATTATCACGAGCTGTCGGTTATGGCCGATGAAAGCAGTCATATAAAAAACTATACTGTTTCTGTAAAGGAAAGAGGAAAGGAAATCACTTTCCTCCGCCGCATCGTTCCCGGCTGTGCTGACAGAAGCTATGGCATCCATGTGGCCCGCCTGGCGGGACTGCCGGAATCCCTTCTGAAGCGGGCTGATGAAATTCTTCAGGGACTGGAGGAAGAGGGAAACAACCCGGCTCCTGTGAAATCGGCGCCTGAAAAACAGGCATCCCCGGGACTCGATCTTTTTACATCTCCTATTATTGATGAACTGGCCCATATGGACGTTATGAGCAAGACGCCCATAGAGGCTATGGAAATTCTCTTCCGCTTAAGCAAGGAAGCCAAGGAGGGCAGATAATGGCAGTTATTCATATTCTGGATGAAGTCACCGCCAACCAGATAGCCGCCGGTGAGGTGGTGGAGCGTCCGGTGAATGCAGTGAAGGAACTGGTGGAAAATGCAGTGGACGCCAGTGCCTCTTCCATTGAGGTGGAAATCGCAGACGGCGGCATGACTTATATCCGTGTCACCGACGACGGCTGTGGCATGACGGAAGAGGATGCCAAACTTTCTGTTATCCGCCATGCTACCAGCAAGATTTCCTCTGTAGATAACATTTATCACATTGCATCCCTGGGCTTTCGCGGCGAAGCACTGCCCAGCATTGCTTCCGTTTCCAGAGCCACCATTACCACCAGGCGGAGCGAGGATAATGAGGGAACGGTATTGGAAATGACCGGCGGCGAAATCACCGAAGTCAGGCCTGCCGGCGCTCCTGCCGGCACCACCGTAGAAGTGAGGGATCTCTTCTACAATGTGCCGGCCCGAAAAAAATTTTTGAAATCGGAACGAACCGAATCTTCCCGTATCAACAGCATGGTGGGAAAACTGGCCCTGGCCAATCCGGATATTGCCTTTCGGCTTATTAATAACGGAAGGACCGTCATTGAAACGCCGGGCAACGGAAGACTGATGGATGTGGTTTCCGCTTTATACGGCACAAAGACGGCCGGCGAAATGCTTCCAGTGGAAGAAGAAGGGGAACATATTGCTTTGGAAGGGCTGATTTCCAAGCCTTCTCTTCTGAAGAGCAGCCGCCAATACCAGACCATCATCATTAACCGGAGGGTGGTGGATAGTGCAGTGGTATCCAAGGCTGTGGATAATGCTTATCATTCCCTGCTGCCGAAGAACGGATATCCGCTCATGGTTCTTTCGTTCCAGGTGCCGCCGGAAAGCATTGATGTGAACGTTCATCCCCAGAAAAGGGAAATTAAATTCTCTGATGAGCAGTCTGTATTCCGCCTGGTGTACCATGGCGTACTGGGCACTCTGACGTCCCAGTCCACCGCCGATACCATTGCCAGAGAAATGATTCATGACCCCGGTCATGAAGTGGTGAAAGAACATGATTTTAACCCCGGTTCTATCAGAGTGGAGGACAAACCTCTCGGCAAACCGGACATCGGACTTTCCGAGGAAACCAGGCCGAAAAGCTCCTGGGGAGAATCAACTCCTTCCTATGAAGAAAGCCGGGGACAAGGGGCTGATCATTTCGGAGAAAGGAGAGCTCCTTCCTTTGCGCCGGACACAGAAGAGAAGGACCTTTTCACAAACCACTCTGTTTTTGACGAATATCGAAAAGAAGAGCTGAAGCGGGAACATCTGGAGACGGATCCCCTTTTTGAAGAAGAAAAGCAGGAAGATCCGGTCATCCCTTTAGGACAGGTATCGGACTGTTTCATTCTCTGTCAGCATGGGAAAGATCTTCTCATCATTGATCAGCATGCTGCCCATGAAAGGGTGCGTTACGACCATCTGGCGGAAAGAGCGGAAGGTATACCGGTGCAGGAAATCCTCATACCCTATCTCATCCATGTGGACAGCGGAGACGTCAATCTTCTGGAAGACCATCGGGCGGATATAGAGAAACTGGGGATTACCTTTGAACAGGCAGGCCCTGACGTGATTCGCATTACTGGATCCCCCGAAGATCTTTCTGCTGCTGAAATGGAACGGGTTATGGGGGATATAGTGAAGGCATACCATGAAAAGGATGTGCCATCACCGGAAACCATGCGTCACCGCATGATGGCCTATGCCGCCTGCCGGGGCGCTATCAAGAGGGGGGACCCTTTGAATATCCGGCAGATGAAAGAACTGATTCGCGATCTCTTTCATACATCCCGCCCCTTCGTATGTCCCCATGGACGGCCTACCATTGTAAAATTCACGCCTGTTGAATTGGGAAGGCTTTTCAAACGGCCATGAACACAGGAGTGACCACCATTAGAAACTACAGCCGTCCGGTGCGGGATGAGGCAAGAGAAAGAGCATCGGCCCTCGCCCTTCCCTACGTTCCCAGGGAGGGAACCCTGGAAGAGATGGCAGCGATGAACCACATGGAGGGCTTTCTCATCTACGGGAAAAAGCAGCCTTCCTTCTGGACAGGCGGGGAAGAGTACCGTTTCCATCTGGGCACGGCCGTACTTCGCACAGCCCAGATGGAAAGAGGAAACAGCGACCGCCTATGCCGGCTCCTTCCTCCAGAAAAACCGCTCTCCGTACTGGATGCCACCTTTGGCCAGGGTGGTGATTCTACCGTCATGAGCTGGTTCCTGGGAGAGGAGGGAAAGGTAACCAGTTTGGAAAAAGGCACCGTCCTCTATGAAATCGGCCGGGTCGGGCTTTCGTCCTTTGACGGCGGAAATGAACGAATGACAAGGGCCCTTCGGCGTATCCATCTGCTTCATGAGGATTTTCGCACCTTCCTTCAAAGGGCTGTTCCCAAAAGCTTTGATGTGATCTATTTTGATACCATGTTCCGCGCTCCGGTGAAAAGGGACGTCAACCGGATGGAAGGTTTCCGGCGGGCTGCTTCCTATGATCTTCTGGATGAGGAAATCCTGACTTTGGCTTTGCATATTGCCAGAAAAAGAATTATAGTAAAAGAAAGGCCCTTTTCTCCTTTATTTCAGAACAGCCTCTTTTCTTCTATCCATTCTCATCAGGGACAATCCACGGCGTACGGGGTGATTGATATATGAAAAAAGAAAGACTTATCACCATCCTGGGCCCCACGGCCTCAGGGAAAACGGACCTGGCAGTACATTTGGCAGAGGCTTTGGGCTCTTCCATTATTTCCGGTGATGCCTTCCAGATTTATAAGCATATGGACATCGGCACCGCCAAAGTGACAAAGGAAGAGGCCCGGGGCATCCGTCATTTTCTGGTGGATGAGCTGGAACCCTCAGAGCCGTACTCTGCTGCTGATTTCCAGGAGAAGGCCAGGAAAATTATTCATGAGGAAAATGAAGCAGGACGGATTCCCATCCTCTGCGGCGGTACCGGCCTCTATATTCAGGGGCTCCTTGAGGGGTATACCTTTCTACCCCGAGGGGAAGGGCGGAAAAAGTTTGAAAGGATACTGGAGGAGAAAGGAAAGGAAGCTCTGGAAAATCTGCTTCGTGAAAAGGGAGAAAAAGATATTCCTCCTGATGCGCAGCGCATGATACGGAAACTGGAGCTTCTGGAGGTAGGAGAGGGAGAAAAGGAGCCTTTGAAATCCGATTCTCTCCTGTATGACGGTCCGGTTATAGGAATTGCTATGGACAGAGCCGTTTTATATGATAGAATAAATAAGCGAGTCCACCAAATGATAGAAGCAGGACTCCCGGAGGAAGTGAAGAAGCTCCTTGCCTCCGGACTTTCTGAAAAAGCCCAGTCGCTGAAAGGAATCGGCTATAAGGAAATGATTCCTGTGGTGAAGGGGGAGCTTACTCTTGAGGAAGGGGAAGCGCTGATTCAGAAAAATACCCGGCACTTTGCCAAAAGACAGCTGACCTGGTATAGACGAATGCCATATATTCACTGGGTGGAACGCGGCCCATCAGAGGAAGACATATGGTACAGGGAAATCAAGGCCTATGTCATTTCATATTTCGGAGGAGAAACAAGATGGAAGGAAAAATGAATCTGCAGGACACATTTCTGAACGAAGCCAGAAAGGAAAATGTTCCGGTCAGTATATTCCTGATGAACGGCGTACAGCTGAAGGGGAAGGTCAAATCCTTCGACAGCTTCACTGTGCTTCTGGTGAGTGAAAACCGCTCCCAGCTCATTTATAAACATGCTATATCTACTATACAAAGGATCTGAGAACAACAAATGAATAAAAAACTTGAACAGGTACAGAAAGAGGCGCTTGCTCTTTGTGCGCCTGTTTTTCATGAAATGGAAGAGATTTCTCTCTATAACACAGAAAAAGTTTTAAGTGCCTTCAGGAAACACCACCTGTCTGCCTACCATTTTGCTCCTTCCAACGGCTACGGCTACGGGGACCCGGGAAGGGAAAAGCTGGAAGAAATCTGGTGCGATATATTTCATGCGGAAAGCGCCCTGGTCAGACCTCATTTCGTGTCAGGCACCCACGCCCTGGCTACGGTCCTCCTAGCTCTTCTTGAACCAGGAGATACCATGGTTTCCGCAGTAGGTGCGCCCTATGACACCATGGAAAGCGTTATCGGTATTACGGGCAACGCACCGGGCAATCTGATTTCCAAAGGCGTCCACTATAAAGAAGTTCCTTTAAAAGGAAATACCTATGACCTCCAAGCCATTGCGGATGCGGTGGATGAAAATACAAAACTGGTGGAAATCCAGCGCTCTCGGGGATATATGCTGCGGGACTCTCTATTCCCCAGTGATATGAAAAAAATCATTGATACAGTGAAGGCTAAAAATCCGGACACCATCTGCTTTGTGGATAACTGCTACGGCGAGTTTACCAATAAAGAAGAGCCCATCGAACTGGGGGCTGATATTACAGCCGGTTCTCTCATTAAAAACGCCGGCGGCGGTCTGGCTCCTACCGGTGCCTATATCTGCGGCAGAAAAGACCTGGTGGAACGCTGCTCCTATGTATGGACTGCACCGGGCCTTGGTGGAGAAATGGGTTCCTATGCCGCTTCCTACCGTCCTTTCTTCGAAGGACTCTTCCTGGCACCCCATATGACAAGACAGGCTATGATGAGCGCTGAATTCTGTGCGGCTGTCTTCAAGCTCATTGGCTTCAAAACAAGCCCTGAACCGGGACATCTGAGAACAGACCTCATTACCACGGTGACACTGGATTCTGAAGAAAACATGTGTCGCTTTGCCGAAGCCATTCAGAACTGGTCTCCTGTAGATTCAGACGCCACTCCGGTACCTGGGCCCATGCCGGGATATGTGGATCCCATTCTCATGGCAGCTGGTACTTTCGTGCAGGGGTCTACTATTGAAATGTCTGCTGATGGTCCTGTCCGTCCGCCTTATGTCATGTACTTCCAGGGCGGCCTGACTTTTGAATCTGCCCAGCTGGCCATCATGGGAGCCGCAGAAAAAGTACTGGAAGCGCAGGAAAAATAAGAGGAACTGATTCAGGCCGGGGCTGCGGTATCTCTGCTTCCCGGGCTGAAAGGCTTACGGACTGAATAACGGTGATTGGCAGATAGTCCATCTTTAAAAAAGCATTCATAGAGTCTGCTTTTATAAGAATGACGAGTACTTTTGAATCTTAGATTTCTTAGGCAGCTCTATGCTTTCTTTTCCTTCTCTTTCATCCGTACATATACATTCGGAAATGGAGCCATGTATTTCTGCCTCTTCGCGTTCGGCGGGCACCGGCTTTTATCCATCTTTCCGGACGATTTGCTAAAATGATAAAAAGGCTTAACAAATCATTTCTTCTGTGTTATAATAACTTTCGTCATGGGGCTATAGCTCAGTTGGTCAGAGCGCTTCGCTCACATCGAAGAGGTCTCCGGTTCGAACCCAGATAGTCCCACCATGAACCCGCTTTCAGCGGGTTTTTTTGTGCCCCTGAATGGGGAAGTTCGTGGTATAATAAGTTGGCTAACCAATGTAGAAATAAGGAGGATTATATGATTACCGGAGATATTCATCATCTGGAAGCCTATGAAAAACAGCTTCCGCCTTTTATCAGTCAGTGTCTCAGGGCTGTTCGGGATTTTGATTTCGCCTCTGTTCCTGATGGAAAGTATGAACTTTTGGGGTGCACCATGTCTGTGGAGTCTCCCGCTACGGAACCGGAGGAAGACAGAAAGCTGGAGGGGCACAAAAAGTTTATTGATATCCAGTATGAAATCAGGGGGGAGGAAGAATGGATCGGTGTTGAAACGATTTTTGATTCGCCCCGGGTGGTAGAATCCTATGAGGACAGAGATTTGTATTTCTTTGCATCCCATAAAGAAAAAGAATCGAAAGTATATTTTACGGAAGGAAGATTTGCTGTATTTTTCCCGGAAGACCTGCACCGTCCCCTCTGCCAGGGGAAGCAGGGGAAGGAAATCCTTCGAAAGGCGGTTATGAAGGTGCCGGTGGATAAAGTCAGATGATTAATGCTTTCCCATATTCTATAAATTTATCTTCGGTAACATGTTCTTTTCGATTGACTATTAGTCAATAATCTGATATTATAAGAACAATTCAAAAGAGCAGGATAGTTTTAAATTGCCCAAATCTGCTCTACCATCTTTTGCAAGGGGGTTATGTATGAGATATAAAAAGTTTGCTGCCGCAGTGATGGCAGCAGGATTCCTTTTATCGGGAGGCGTCTTCCTGGGGGGCTGCGGTTCTTCCCAGCAGGCAGCAGGGCAGAAGCAGGCTATTAAGGTTACTACATTTAAGCCTTTTAAGTCAGATACGCCAATTATGAGAGAATATACAGGTTCCATTATGGCTCTGCAGGAGGTACCGGTAAGAGCCAAGGTATCCGGTACAGTGATGGAAAAGTATATTACCGGCGGACAGCAGGTGACAGAAGGTCAGCCTCTGTATCGGCTGGATACAAGAAATTACAATTCCCAGCTGGCCAATGCCCAGGCCCAGGCAGCCCAGGCAGCTGCTAATTATGAGAATGCGGCCACTGACCTTGCACGCTACGATCAGCTCATTGCTGCCGGTGCTATTTCTCAGAAAGTATATGATAATCAGAAGGCCGCAGCTGATGCCTACAAAGGAGCCATGGATGCTGCCCAGGCCCAGGTGGATATTGCTTCCACAAACCTGAGTGATACCATTGTGACAGCGCCTTTCAATGGAAAGCTTTCTATGGATGATGTGAATATCGGAACTTTTGCCACGGCTGGTACTACCGCACTGGTCACTATTTCTTCTTCCGATCCCATTTACGTACAGTTTGATATGTCAGAAAATGAATATCTGGCTTTAAATAAAGACAAGAATGGAACCGGCCGGCTGGGAGACGCCCTGAAACTTCGCCTTTCCGACGGGTCTATTTATGGAGAAACCGGTAAGATCGTACAGGTTAACCCGAACCTGAGCGGCGGTCAGCTTTCTATGAAAGCGGCTTTCCCGAATCCTGATAACCTTCTGGTACCCGGTATGTATGCAGCTGTAGTTTCTGATAATGAAATTGCCAAAGGTTCTCTCCTCATCCCGACTAAGGCACTGGTGCAGCTCTTGAATAAAGATATTGTAGATGTAGTGGTGGATGGGAAGATAACCCAGAAAGCTGTAAAGACCGGAGGTACTTACGGCATTTACACCATTATTGAAAGCGGCTTGGACGAAAATGATGTGATTGTAGTAGATGGCCAGAACAAAGTACAGGTAGGCCAGGCAGTGGCTCCAGAAGAAACAACGAAGGAAAAGCTGGAACAGGACGCAGCTGATTCCGTTAAAGGACAGAGCGGTACTGCCCAAAAGCAGTAAGGAGGACCTATGGCTAATTTCTTTATCAAGCGTCCTATCTTTGCTATCGTTGTGGCGCTGGTGGTTTCCATTGCAGGCCTGCTGGCTGTATTTTCCCTGCCCGTGGACCGCTACCCCCGCATTACACCGCCTCAGGTTTCCGTAAGGGCCACCTATCCCGGCGCTGATGCAGAAGTTGTAGCCCAGACAGTGGCGGAAGTCATAGAGAAGAACGTAGTAGGGGTGGAAGGGTTCGACAGTATGAACTCCAACAGTAACTCCAACGGCTCCTATTCCCTTAATGTGCAGTTTGCCATGGGCACGGACTCCGATCTGGCTACAGTCCGTGTACAGAACGGTGTTACCGCCTCCGATGCCGGTCTGCCGGATACGGTCAGAAACATTGGCGTTACAACCAGAAAATCTTCCGGTGATATGGCACTGGTTGTCAGTTTCTATTCTCCTAACGGCACCTATGACAAGAATTTCCTGAAAAACTACTTCAGTATGAACTATCTGGACGAACTGAAGTCTATTAAAGGCGTTGGTACAGTACAGGAATTCGGTTCCGATTTTGCCATGCGTATATGGATGGATCCCACCAAGATGTCGCAGAATAATATCACCGCAGCTGAAGTGATTTCTGCCGTGTCCAATCAGAACAAACAGATTGCCGCCGGCAATATCGGTGCGCCTCCTGTTTCCATGGACCAGCCTTTCCAATATGTCATCACCGCTAAAGGCCGTCTGGTGACAGCGGAAGAATTCGGCAATATCGTACTTCGCACCAACAATGACGGCAGCCTTCTCCGTTTGAAGGATGTGGCCCGTACAGAGCTGGATGCAAAGGATTACAATTTTATTTCCAGAGCAGGCAACTATGAAACCTCTGCCGTGGCCTTCTCCCTGACTGACGATGCCAACGCCGTAGAAACCATCGGCGCCATTAAGGCCAAACTGGCAGAAGATGCCAAGTCTTTCCCTGATGATATGAAATATGTCATCAACATGGATAATACAGACTTTATCTTTGCTTCCATCAAGGAGGTTATTGAAACCTTTGTAGAGGCCCTGCTTCTTGTAGCAATTATTGTGTTCATTTTCCTCCAGAACTGGAGATCTACACTGATTCCAATGATTGCAGTCCCGGTATCCCTTCTGGGAACATTTGCCTCCTTTGAAATTCTGGGCTTTACCATTAATACCCTGACCCTTTTCGCTATGGTTCTTGCTATCGGGCTGGTCGTAGATGATGCCATCGTGGTTATTGAAGCGGTGGAATACGAAATGCGCTACAATAACATGAATCCGAAAGAAGCAACTGTGGCAGCCATGCAGAAAGTACAGAGCCCGGTTATCGGCGTAGCCGTGGTGCTGGCAGCTGTATTTGTACCGGTGGCATTCCTGGGCGGCATTATGGGTATTCTGTATAAACAGTTCGCTCTGACCATTGCCGTTTCGGTTATCCTGTCGGCGTTTACCGCGCTGTCTCTTACGCCTGCACTTTGTGCCGGCCTCTTGAAACCAGCCAAAAAGAAGGCAGATAAGGGTAGAATCGATCATATGTGGGATCGCTTCAACGATGGATTTGACCATATGATTGAAATCTATGGTATGATTCTTCAAAAGCTGGCCCATGCGATTTATGTTCCACTGGGTGTGCTCTTTGTACTGTTTGTGGCAGCCGTATTTATGTTTGTGAAGCTGCCTACAGCCTTCATCCCACAGGAAGATAACGGATTCTTCATTAATGCCATGTCTCTGCCGGAAGGGGCGGTGAACGTTAGAACTGCCCAGTATCTGACAGAATTCCTGAAATATATCGGGGAAGATCCGGCAGTAGAAGTAACGCAGGGCGTCGTTGGTATGGATATCCTCTCAGGCGGACAGAAACCGAATGCAGGTCTTTCCTTCGTTAAGCTGAAACCCTGGGATGAACGTAAATCCAGGGATATGCAGCTGGATGCAGTGATGGCTAAAGCCTTCGCCTTCAATGCTACACATCCTGGTGTCACTCTGATGGCGCTGAACCCACCGCCGATTCCCGGCCTCGGCAATTCCGGCGGCTTTACCCTCTATATCCAGAATAAGAGCGGTGATTCCAATGAAAACATGCAGGCTGTTATTGGCAAATTCCTGGCAGCTGCTAACCAGCGCCCGGAAATCCAGATGGCCTACACCACTTTCCGTATGGATACTCCGTCTTATAATTACGATATCGACAGAGAAAAGGCAGCCAGAAACGGTGTCAATGTGGGTGATATTTTCACTGCTCTCCAGGCTTACTACGGCTCTGTACAGATTAACGATTTTACCATTTATGGGCGTAACTTCAAAGTTGTTGCCCAGGCAGATACCCAGTACCGCATGAGTCCTAACGACAATAAGTTCCTTATGGTAAAGGACAACAAGGGCAACATGGTGCCGATTTCCAATTTTATTACACCTAAGAAATCCAATGCCATTGCAGTCATTACCCGTTACAACAACTTCCCGGCCGTTAAGATCGGTGGCAGCCAGGCTGCCGGATACTCCTCCGGCCAGGCTCTGAATGCATTGGATGAAGTGGCGAAGGAAACCCTGCCAAATGGCTACGGATACGCATTCGCTGAATCTTCTGCGCAGGAACGCGAAGCCAGCGGCAAGACTGTCTATGCATTGGCTTTAGGTATGCTCTTTGTATTCCTTTCATTGGCAGCCCTTTACGAAAGCTGGAAAATTCCATTCTCTGTCATCCTTGGTATTCCTACAGGTTTCTTCGGAGCCTGCCTTGGTGCATTTGCATTTAATGTGTACAACGATATTTACTTCCAGATCGGTCTTCTGACTATTATCGGTCTGGCGGCCAAGAATGCGATTCTGATTGTAGAATATGCAAAGGTTCGTGTAGATAGCGGTATGGAAGTGGTGAAGGCTTCTATTGAAGCATCAAAGATTCGTCTCCGCCCGATTCTCATGACCTCCCTGGCATTCATCCTGGGCAACGTGCCTCTGGCCTTGTCCACCGGCGCCGGCTCCAATTCCCGTTCTGAAATGGGTATTGCCGTGGTATTCGGCGTTCTGTCTGCTACCTTCTTCCAGATTTTCATTGTTCCCATGCTGTTCATCGTTATTGAAAGAATTCACGGGTTCAGAAAACCAAAGAAAACGGTTACAGTAGATGAATAATATCTATTCAAAAAGCCTCCTTCGGGAGGCTTTTTTGTGTAATAATTAAGACATAGAAATCAAGAGAAAATCCATGAATCGTTGCTTTTCCTGTCCCCTCAGAAGAAGGTTATTCTATGCCTTCCGCTACAGAGGGGTCTGATTTTCCCAATTCTGAATATGGTCATAGGGCATTCTGCCTTTTCTGCTGCCCATGCCTTATGATACAATCAGGATGAGGTGATAACCATGAGTGCTTTATGGACCCAGAACATATCTATGATTCACTGTTTCGGCGACAGTCTTACCGAAGGCTATGGTGTTCTTCCCGGCGAGGGCTGGGTAGCTCTGGCAGATCATGCACTGAAAGGAATAACCCTTTATAACCATGGACTTTCAGGCTCTATGGCTTCCGACATACTGGACAGACTTTCTGCTGCTTCCGGCAGGGTGCGGAAGGGGGAGGGGTATTTCTTCATGGGTGGTACCAATGATATCCTCTTTGGCCTTCGCCTTGTGGTTTTGGAAAATATGGTAGAAAAGTCTTTGGGCAGGCTGGCAGGAAGGATTCCGCTGACCCTTGGCATTCCTCCGCTCTTTACGGAAATGAGTGTAGAAACGGGATGGCAGGAAGCAGGCTCCTTTAAAAGGAATAAAAGGGACCTTCAGGAATATCAGAAATTCCTTCGCTCACTGGCTAAGGAGTGGAATCTGCCGGTCCTTGATTTTACAAAAGCCTTTCCGCCGGAACAAAAATGGTACAGCGATGGTGTCCACCCCAACAGGGAAGGCCATGAAAGAATGGCTCTCCTGGCGGAGAAGGTCTGGAGGAGATAGCGTATAGACGACTGGATGCCTTGGACATCCGGCTTATCTGGTTTGTCCCAATAAAAAAGCTTTGGAAAAGGAAACTTTTCCAAAGCTTTTTGTTTAAGCAGACGATTAGTCCCAGGCAGGAACGATGGTGCCTTTGTATTTTTCAGCAATGAATTTCTTAACAGCGTCAGACTGATAAGCCTGAACGAATTTCTTATAGGCAGGCTGATCCTTATCCTTTTCACGTACGGCAATAATCATAACTGCCAGCGGAGTATCTTTATCTTCCAGGAAGATACCCTGCTTTTCAGGGGAGAGGCCTGCACTCATGACATAGTTCATGGTGATAACCGATGCATCTACATCGTCAAGGCTTCTGGGAAGCTGGGCTGCTTCGATTTCCTTAAACTGAATGTTTTTCGGGTTTTCTACAACATCAGCAGGGGTAGCTTTCATGCCCACGCCCTCTTTCAACTTAATAACGCCCGCTTTTTCCAGCAGCTGAAGGCCGCGTCCTTCGTTGGTGGGATCATTAGGAATGGAAATGGTCGCTCCCTCAGGAAGGTCTTTTACGTCCTTTACTTTATTGGAGTAAATGCCCATACGCATGAGGATGGCTCTGCCGATGTCGGTGAGGTGAGTGCCATGCTGTTTATTAAAGTTTTCCATGAATGGCTTGTGCTGGTATACTACGATATCCAGGTCGCCATCTGCCAGTGCCTGGTCAGGGGTGATGTAATCGGAGAATTCTTTAACATTCACTTTGAGGCCATTCTTTTCGGCTTCTTTGGCAGCTGCTTCTACCACTTCTGCATGGGGGCCGGCAGTAGCACCTACGGTAATTTCTTTCTTTTCTGCAGGCACAGAAGCGGCTGCAGAGGATGCCGGCTTCTGGCTGGAACCGCAGCCGGTGATGAATGCTGCTGCGGAGAGGGCGCACAGGCTGGCAATAGCTAACTTCTTTAACATAAATAGGACTTCCTTTCTCTTTTGAATGAGATTTCATGTTTCTATATGAAATCTGGAAATATTATATAAGGGTTTAAATCCCATTATATACAGATTTAACGCTTATCTGCCTTCTTGGCCAGGTTGCTGCCAATGAACTGGAGGAGCTGCACGATAATGACCAGGACAATGATGGTAGCAATCATTACATCTGCCTGGAAGCGCTGGTATCCGTAACGGATGGCCAAATCACCGAGGCCGCCGCCGCCGATGGTACCGGCCATGGCGGAAGCACCGATTAAGGATACGATGACTACAGTCAAGCTTTCAATGATGGAGGGGAGGGCTTCCGGAATGAGAACTTTCCAGATAATCTGCAGGGGAGAAGCACCCATGGATTCCGCTGCCTCAATGAGGCCGAAGGGGATTTCACGGATGGAAGTTTCCACCATGCGGGCGGTGTAGGGGATGGCAGCGATGGTCAGCGGGACGATGGCTGCCGTGGTACCGATGGAGGTGCCTGCCACCAGCCTGGTGAAAGGGATGATGGCCACCATGAGGATAATGAATGGAATGGAACGGATGAGGTTGATAATGAAAGCCAGGGGCTTATTCAATACCGGGCAGGCAAGAATGCCATGTTTTTCTGTAACCACCAGAAGAATACCCAGGGGAATGCCGATTAAAGCGGCAATGATAGCTGAAACAGAAAGCATGTACAGCGTTTCAGCCAGACTTTTCAGAAGAAGATTAGTTATCACTGGGGACATATCCGATTACCTCACTTGTAATTGGTAAAGACTGTAAATGGCCGAGGGCTTTTTTCATGTCCTCTTCGTGACCATTGATCATGATGATAAGGCGGCCGAAGGAAACGTTCTGGATGTAGTCGATGGATCCGTAAAGAATGCTTACGTTCAGATTGTATTTTCTGATGAGATTGGCAATAATCGGTTCGTTGGCCACATCGCCTCGGAATTTCAGGCTCACAATGGTCTGGTCGCTGTCCTTCTGCTTTACTTTAGAAATATTCATGTGAGACAGCTGCTCCGGTACATCGGAGGACATGACGGAGCCTACGAACTTCTTCAGTGTTTCGGTCTGGGGATTGGTGAAGAGGTCTACTACGGAACCCTGCTCGATGATTTTACCCTTTTCAATGACTGCCACCTGTTCGGCGATTTCTTTAATAACTTCCATCTGGTGAGTAATCATGATAATGGTAATGCCCATTTTTTTGTTGATATCCTTCAGAAGCTGGAGAATGGATTTTACCGTTTCCGGGTCCAGGGCACTGGTGGCTTCATCGGAAAGGAGGACGGAAGGATTGGAAACGATAGCTCTGGCAATACCTACACGCTGTTTCTGGCCGCCGGAAAGCTGGGAAGGATACTTGTTCCTGTATTCCGTAAGACCCACCAGTTCCAGAATTTCGTTGATTCTTTTTGCTTGTTCTGCCTTGGGCACATGGGACAGCTCCAGTGGAAATGCCACATTGCCGGCTACGGTCCTGTTGGAAAGGAGATTGAAATGCTGGAAAATCATGCCGATTTTCTTTCTTTCTTCCCGAAGCTGGGCTTTGGACAGCTTCGTCATGTCCTTTCCATCAATTATGACCTCACCGGATGTGGGAGGCTCGAGCATATTCACGCAGCGAATCAATGTAGATTTACCTGCGCCGGACTGTCCGACAATACCGAAGATTTCTCCGTCCTTAATAGAAAGGTTGATGTCGTCCAGTGCTTTGAAATTGCCATATAATTTGGTTATATGCTTCAGTTCAATCATTGGGAACTCCTTTAATAAAAAAACTTTCATCGAAAGATGAAAGTCAGCTTCACATCATCTTTCGAGTATATACCCGCTGGAATTGGCACCGTTTCTAAAAGAATGGTTGCCGTGGCTTCAAAGGGCCAGTCCCTCCGCCACTCATGATGAATCTATATGTATTTACCCCATTTGTAAGGGTTGAGATTATAGTACTCTGATTCAGAAGTCTTGTCAATAGAAATAGTAAATAGGGGATATAAGATTCGTAAAAGTCATGGCGGTCAGGCTGGGGAGCTGCCGGTAGCCGTCGCTTTACGAGACAGCCTTGCACTTTGCACCTGTCAGCCTGTAATGCTATAATATACTAAAGTAAAAAAGCTGACTGAAAAGCCGGTTTCTGAAATGAAAAGAGGGATACCTATGAGTGTAAACCAGAGACTTGTCAATCCTCTGACAGATACATTGTTTGATGCCATCCTTTCCTTAAAGACCAGGGATGAATGCTATGAATTCTTTGAAGATTTATGCACCATAAATGAGCTCCGTGATATGTCCCAGCGTCTGGAGGTGGCCCGCATGCTGGAGAGCGGGGAGAAGTATGACCAGATTGAAAGGAAAACCGGCGCCAGTACGGCCACCATTTCCAGGGTGAAGCGGTGCCTTAAGTATGGCGCTGATGGCTACCTGACCGTGCTTAGCCGTCTGAAGGAGAAGGGAGAAAATAAGTAATGGAACCTTTACAGATGTCTCATAAAGGATTTAAGGCCTATGATATTCGTGGCATTGTGCCGGATGAAGTGAATGAAGACCTGGCCTACCGGGTGGGCCGTGCCTATGCGGCGCTGTACCATCCCAAAGCCATGTGCATCGGCTTTGACGTTCGGCCCAGTTCAAAAAAAATCAGCGAAGCGGCAGCCAGAGGCCTTATGGATGGCGGCAGCGATGTGTATGATATCGGTCTCTGTGGCACGGAAATGATGTATTACGGTACTTTTCACTATGGCATGGATGGGGGCTTCATGATTACGGCCAGCCATAATCCTTCCGATTACAATGGCATTAAAATTGTAAGGGAGGAAGGTATTCCGGTGAGTGCCGATACAGGCCTGAAGGATATCGAAGCGCTCGCTTTTTCCGGCAATTTTCCGGAATGCGGTAAAAAGGGAAATTTATTTCATAAGGAAATCCTTTCCGACTACATAGCTTCTCTTCTGAGTTTTGTAGATGTGAAGGCCATGAAACCTTTCCATATTGTGGTGAATGCAGGAAATGGCTGTGCCAATATTGCCTTTTCTGAATTAAAAAAGCATCTTCCTTTCCATTTCACAGAAATGTATATGGATCCTGACGGCTCCTTCCCCCATGGCGTGCCTAATCCCATGCTGGAGGAATGCAGGAAACCCCTTGTGGATGCGGTACTTTCCGAAAAGGCGGACCTGGGTATTGCCTGGGACGGTGATTTTGACCGCTGCTTCTTTATCGATGAAAAGGGACACTTTGTAGAGGGCTACTACATGGTAGGCCTTTTGGCAGAATATTTTCTCAAACGCCATAAGGGAGAAACGATTGTCCATGATCCCCGGGTCTTCTGGTGTACGGAAAAAATCTGTCACGAACTTGGCGGGAAACCGGTGGAATCCAAAGGCGGTCATGCTTTCATGAAGGAAACCATGCGCCGGGTCAGGGGAATCTACGGAGCAGAAAATTCAGCCCATCATTTCTTCCGCGATTTTTCCTACTGCGATTCCGGCATGATTCCCTGGCTTATTGTGGCAGAGATTATGAGTGAAAAAGGAAAACATCTGGGCGAGCTGGTGGAGGAAATGGAAGAGGAATTTCCCTGCAGCGGTGAAATCAACCTCACCGTGAAGAACAGTGATTTTATTCTGGAACAGGTGAAAGAAAAATATGGAAAAGGTGCCAGCCGGGTAGATCTGATTGACGGCGTAGGTATAGAGTACGATAACTGGCGTTTCAATCTGCGTCCCTCCAATACGGAGCCGCTGATTCGTTTCAATATGGAAACGAAGGGGGACAGGAAACTTTTGGAAGATAAGAAAAAGGAAGTTATGGATTTTATCCATTCATTAGAATGATTTTCATTGGTTATTGCCGGGATTTTTCCCGGCAATTCTCTTTGGAAAGGAGACAGGAAAAATGAATTCCTCTTTAAACAGCAGACCCCTTTTCCAGGCAGCACTTCTGCAGTCCCTGGTATTGGGTCATTATGAAGGATCCGTGGAAGTGAAGGAACTGAAAAGACAGGGGGATTTCGGCATCGGTACCTTTGACTCTCTGGACGGCGAGCTTGTCATGTGCCGGGGCAGGGTGTACCAGGTGAACGGCAGGGGTGAAGTGAAGGAAGCGGATGACCGCTGGAAGGTGCCTTTTGCCGATGTGTTCTTCTTTGAAACAGACAGAACCCTTCCAATGAAAGACATTTCTTCACTGGATGAACTGCGTGAAAAAGCGGACGGATTCATAAAGAACTGGGGCCCTAATTATTTTTATGGTATACGAATTCATGGGACCTTTGAAAAAGTATACGCTAGAAGCGAAAAAGCACAGAAAAAGCCTTATGCCCGGCTGGATGAAGTGATGAAAAAAGACCAGGTGGAATTCCAGTTTGAACATACGGAAGGGACTCTCATCGGACTTTACTGCCCCTCCTTCATGGGTGGCCTTAACATGCCGGGTTACCATTTCCACTATCTTTCTGATGACAGGAAAGAGGGAGGGCATGTATTCGATGTGTGTTTGAAAGAGGGAATGGCGGATTTCTGCCTTCTCTCGGACTTCAAACTGAAACTGCCCCGTTCCTCCGGCTTTGGGAAGATTGATTTTAAGGAGAATCTGGAGGATGCAGTAAAAAAGGTGGAAGGAGGAAAATAGAAGGCAGCAGTCGGGCTGATTACACTGGAAAATTTCTTTCCGGATTGAGTTCTAAAGGCGGTTGTCAAGTTCTCCGCGGAATGCGCAGGCCTATGAAGCGTAAGAGCCTCAAAAAATTCGATTTTCTGAACCGGGGCTTTCAGAAGAAACCTTGTATGCTTTCCATGCAATGATTTGGCTTTTTTCTATACCAAGTTGGTAATTTTCTACATAAAGGCAACATGCTACAATGAATAAATGGAAGCAGGCATGACGGCTTCCTTCCTTTTTTCAACAACTCAGTGGATAATTTTTTCATGAAGGAGAGCACTATGGAATATCGTATTGAACATGATTCATTAGGCGAAGTCCGTGTTCCGGCAGATCATATGTGGGGCGCCCAGACTCAGCGCTCTTTTGAAAATTTCAAAATCGGCCATGTGATGCCGAAGGAGATTATTCGTGCTTTTGCCATCCTAAAAAAATGCGCTGCCAAGGTAAATGAGGAAAGAGGGGCTCTTGCTGCAGAAAAGGGAGAAGCCATCCGCAGCGCCTGCGACGAAATTCTGGCAGGAAAGTGGGAGGGTGAATTTCCGCTGGTGGTTTATCAGACCGGATCCGGCACCCAGAGCAACATGAATATGAATGAAGTGGTGGCTCATATTGCCAATCGTAAGCTGGAAAAGGCGGGAAGCACTCTCCGTGTCCATCCCAATGATGATGTTAATATGGCCCAGTCTTCCAATGATACTTTTCCTACGGCTCTTCATGTGGCAGCTGTGTATTCCCTTCATCATTACCTTTACGGGCCTTTGAATGACCTGACGGCTACTTTTGAAGCTAAGAGCAGAGAGTACATGCACACTGTAAAAATCGGCCGTACCCATGTGCAGGATGCGGTACCCCTCACCTTTGGTCAGGAAGTATCTGGCTGGGTGGAAATGCTGAAGAAATCCAGGTCCATGATTGAAGATGGAGAAAAATATCTCCATGAGCTTGCCATCGGCGGCACAGCTGTAGGTACAGGCCTTAACAGTCCGAAGGATTTCGGGGATAAAGTGGCAAAGGCCATTTCCGAGGAAACGGGTTTTCCCTTTACTTCGGCAGCTAATAAATTCTATGCTTTAACGGGACGGGATGACATGGTCTTTACCCATGGCGCTCTGGATGCGCTGGGTGGAGACTGCATGAAGTTTGCCGATGATATCCGCCTTCTGGCCGGCGGCCCAAGGGCAGGCCTTGGCGAATTGACAATTCCTGCCAATGAACCAGGCTCTTCCATCATGCCGGGCAAGGTCAATCCCACCCAGTGCGAAGCTCTTACCATGGTGGCCTGCCGGGTGCACGGCAACCAGTCGGTCATTTCCATGGCTTCCTCACAGGGAAGGTTTGAACTGAACGTATATGCACCGGTTATGGCAGACAGCTTCATAGAATCAGTGAAACTTCTGGGAGCTGCTATTCATTCCTTCGATATCCACTGTGCTCGGGGTATTAAGGTCAATAAAGAGAGAATGGAAGAACTGGTGGAGAAATCTTTGATGCTGGTTACTGCCCTGTCGCCTCATATCGGCTATGAAAAATCGGCGGAAATTGCAAAAAAGGCCTTTAAAGACAACAGCTCCCTTCGGGAAGCGGCACTGGCTCTGGGTTACGTGAAACCGGAAGAATATGATCAGTGGGTTGTTCCTAAAGACATGACCCATGTGGATCGGTAATTGATACATGCATAAGCGGGGTTTCAAACCCTGCTTTTTGCTTTATTTCATCAGACCGCAAATCAATACTTCCATCCTTAACGAATTCTTTTATTTTCAGTATAATAAGGATAAATGGTAAAATGGGAAAGGTAGGGGACTGTTTTAAATTTTTACAAGTTTCTTTTACCTTTCTCCTTTAATCTCCAGCAGTGGTGTGGTAAAATAATAGCGTTGACTTTGAGTTGGTTTTGAAAAGTATATACTTGTGAATATACAATTGGGAGGTTATATGGGGCACATTTCTGTAATCGGAAGCTGCAATATGGATCTCACGGTGGAAGCAGACAGAAGGCCTTTAGCTGGCGAAACGGTGATGGGAAAACGTCTGATTGTTTCTCCCGGCGGCAAAGGTGCCAACCAGGCCGTGGCAGCTGCCCGGCTGGGCGAGGAAGTCTACATGGTGGGCTGTGTAGGCCGCGATGCCTATGGCAGCCTCATGCTGGATGCTTTGAAGAAAAGCGGCGTGAAAACGGACTATGTATCGGTACTGGACGGAGTGGATACAGGTACGGCTCATATCATTCTGGCGGAAGGAGACAACAGTATTATTGTTCTCAAAGGAGCCAATGACAGAGTGAGCCCCAAGGTGGTGGATGAAGCTTTCGACATCATCGCCACCTCTGACCTGGTTATGCTGCAGCATGAAATTCCCATGGACACCATTGGCTACATTATTGACCGCTGCTATGAGGAAAAGGTGCCGGTCATGCTGAATCCGGCGCCCTACATGGACATTCCGAAGGAATGGATAGACAAGGTGACCTATATTACGCCTAATGAACATGAGGCGGCTCTTATGTTCCAGGGCATGGACAGGGATGAAATCCTGAAGTCTCATGCAGGAAAAGTGATTATGACCGTGGGAAGCGAAGGGGTTCTTTATGGAGAAGGAAACGAAGTGGTCCATGTACCCGGTTTCCATGTACCTGTCGTAGATACTACCGGCGCCGGTGATACGTTCAACGGTGCCTTTGCTGCCGGTAGGGCAGAAGGACTTTCCATCAGGGAGGCTATCCGTTTTGCCAATGCAGCAGCAGCTCTTTCGGTTGGAAAGATTGGTGCCCAGGGAGGAATGCCCTGGCGAAATGAAGTGGAGGAAATGCTCTCATGCAAAAAGTAGGAATCCTTAACAGCAGCATTGCAAAAGTTCTGGCCGACCTGGGCCATACGGATAAAATCTGTGTAGGTGATTGCGGCCTTCCGGTTCCGGCAGGGGTTCAGAAAATCGATCTGGCTCTTCGCCTTGGGGAGCCGCCATTCATTGAAGTCATCAAAGAAATGGCAAAATATATGCAGATTGAAAAAATTTACCTGGCACCGGAAACGAAGATTCAGAATCCCGCCCAGTGGAAAGCGCTGCAGGAAGTATTTCCTGAAAGCGAAGTGGAGTGGGTGATGCTGGAAAGCCATGAGGAACTGAAAGCTTGGGAAAAAGACTGCAAAGCGGTCATCAGGACCGGCGAAATCACTCCTTTCTCCAATGTGATTCTCCAGTCCGGAGTCATCTTCTAAGAGAGGTATCTGAAAGTACATGGATATTAATATGATAGGCATCTGCAAATCCTTTGGCGCCAACAAGGTCCTGGGCGGGGTCAATCTTCATGTCCGTCCCGGCGAAGTACATGCGCTGATGGGGGAGAATGGGGCAGGCAAATCCACCCTTATGAACATTCTCACCGGGATTCACAGGGCGGATGCCGGCACCATTATGGTGGACGGAAAGGAAGTTACCTTTAAGAATAATAAAGATGCCGAAGAGCATGGCATTGCTTTTATCCACCAGGAACTGAACATCTGGCCGAATCTGTCGGTATTGGAAAATCTTTTCCTCATGAACCAGCCGAAAACAAGGTTTGGTACCATTGATTTCAAAAAAATGCGTGAAATGGCCGAAGCGAAATGCCAGGAAATCGGCATTGATCTGCCGCTGGATGAAATCGCAGGGGAATGCTCCGTAGGCCAGCAGCAGATGACGGAAATCACCAGAAGCCTTATGCTGGATGCCAAGACTGTCATCATGGATGAACCTACCGCTGCCTTGACCGAAAGGGAAACGGACCGCCTTTTTGAAGTAATGAAAAAGCTGAAAAACAAAGGGGTATCCATCATTTATATTTCCCACCGCATGGAAGAAGTGTTTGCCAACTGCGACACTATTACCGTTATGCGGGATGGTCAGACCATCAGCTCCCGTCCTACGGAAGAAACGAACATGGACCAGATCGTAGGGGATATGGTGGGCCGCGTCATGAGCGAATACTATCCGGCCCGCACCAATGTGCCGGGTGATGAGATTTTCCGCGTGGAAGGGTTTACCCAGCCCGGCGTGTTCCGGGATATTTCCTTCAACCTGAGGAAAGGGGAAATCCTGGGGGTAGCAGGCCTTATGGGGGCAGGACGCACGGAAATCATGCGTGCTATCTTTGGCGTGGATCCCCATGAATCGGGCAAGCTGTATTTTGAAGGCAAAGAAATCCATATCAAAAATCCTAGAGATGCCATCCGCCATGGCTTCGGCTTCATTACGGAAAACCGGAAGACCGAAGGCCTAATCCTTGATTTCTCCATTGAAAGAAACATTGCACTCCCCAGCGAAGAGAGGCTGGCCCAGAGTCATGTGATTAACGATAAGAAAGAGTTTGATTTCTCCAGCGAGCTTTCCAAACGCCTGGGAGTCAAAGCGCAGGATATTAATCTTCCGGCCAGCACTCTTTCCGGCGGCAACCAGCAGAAAGTGGTTATCGCCAAATGGGTAGGCATGCATCCGAAACTTCTGATTCTGGATGAACCTACCAGAGGAATCGACATCGGCGCAAAGAAAGATATTTACGACCTGATGAATGAACTTACCGCCAAGGGGGTTTCCATTATCATGGTTTCTTCTGAACTGCCGGAAGTTATCGGCATGAGCGACCGTATTCTTGTTATTCATGAAGGCAGAGCCGCAGGCATCGTTGAGCATAAAGATGCCACCCAAACACGCATTATGACACTTGCAACCGGAGGAGAGTAAAAGCATGAGTTCCGCAAAAGTAAAAAATATAATCAGGGAAATGGGGCCGCTCATCGGTCTTGTCCTTCTCTTTGTTGTCATTTCCGTATTGAATGACAGCTTCATTGATCCGTCCAACTTGAAAAATCTGGCCCGCCAGATTTCCATTAACGCTTTGATCGCCTTTGGTATGACCTTCGTCATCCTTACAGGCGGTATCGACCTGTCCGTAGGCAGTATTCTTGCTCTTTCCAGTGCCCTGATGGCCAGCATGATTACCAAGGGCACTAATCCGGAACTGGCCATTGTCCTTTCTGCTGTAATCGGCATCCTTTTGGGAACTGTGAATGGCGTGATCATTTCCTATGGCAAGGTGGCACCTTTCATTGCCACTTTGGCTACCATGACGATTTACCGCGGCGCTACCCTGGTATATACAAATGGCAACCCGATTTCCGGCCTTTCCGATGACCCCATTTTCACCGGTTTCGGTCAGGGATTTATCCTTGATATTCCTGTACCGGCTATTATCATGCTTATTGCATTCTTTATTCTTTTCTTCATTCTGAAAAAAACGCCCCTTGGCCGTCAGACCTATGCTGTAGGTGGTAATGAAAAGGTATCCTATATTTCCGGTATTAAAATCGACAGGATCAAGATTTTTGCCTATGCATTGACCGGATGCCTCTGCGCTTTGGCCGGAGCCATCCTCACGGCTCGCCTGAACAGTGCTCAGCCTACAGCTGGTATGGGCTATGAACTGGACGCCATTGCAGCTGTCGTTTTAGGTGGCACATCTCTTGCCGGCGGTAAAGGCCGTATTTCCGGTACCCTCATTGGCGCATTAATTATTGGTACCCTGAATAATGGTCTTAATATATTAAATGTTTCCAGCTTCTATCAGCAGGTTGTCAAAGGTGTTGTCATTTTACTCGCAGTGCTTATGGACCGCAAGAAAAATTAAGGAGGAAAACAAGTTGTTAAAGAAAATCGCATTGGCTGCTCTTATCGGCGCAGCTCTCATTTCCGCAGCAGGCTGCGGCTCTTCTGACAAGAAAGCTGACGGTGCAGCTTCCGGTTCCAAGAAAGTCACCATTGGTTTCTCTGTTTCCACCCAGAATAACCCCTTCTTTGTTACTATGGCTAACAGCGTAAAAGCTGCAGCTGACAAAGCAGGCGTAAATGTGAAAATCGTAGATGCCCAGAATGACCCGGCTAAGCAGTCCAATGATATTGCCGACCTGCTCCAGGGAAATATCTCTGTCCTCATCGTAAACCCGGTAGACTCTGCAGCTATTTCTAACTCCGTTCTGGCAGCCAACAAGGCAAAGATTCCTGTTATTACCATCGACCGCTCCGCTGATAAAGGTGAAGTAGCAGCTCACATCGCTTCCAACAACGTAAAAGGCGGCGAAATGGCAGCTGAATATATCGTTTCCAAACTGGGCGAAGGTACACCGGTGGCTGAACTGGAAGGCATTCCCGGTGCATCTGCTACTCGCGAAAGAGGACAGGGCTTCCATAATATCGCTGACAACAAACTTAAGGTTCTGGCTAAACAGAGCGCAGATTTCGACCGTTCCAAAGGCCTCACCGTTTCTGAAAACATTCTCCAGGCTAATCCTGATGTAAAGGCTATTTTCGCACAGAACGATGAAATGGCTCTCGGCGCTGTAAGTGCTGCCAAAGCTGCTAACAAGCAGATTTTCATCATCGGCTTCGATGGCACCGATGACGGCATCAAGGCAGTCAACGATGGTTCCATGGCAGCTACCATTGTCCAGCAGCCTGACAAGATGGGTGAAATCGGCGTAGAAACCGCACTCAAACTGGCTAAAGGTGAAAACGTAGACAAGAATATTGCTGTTGACCTGAAACTGGTAGAAAAGAAATAATTACCGCAAAATATGACAACCTGGAAAAATCCGCAGACCTGAGTCTGCGGATTTTTTTATGGAGGAAAAGAATGATACGGTCTCTCTTCCTGCAGGATCACGGTCTGAGGTCACAATCAAAGTATTTCATAAATTCCATTGACTGTCATGATAGTCAAATTTATAATAATATGAGTGACTAATTCAATGGGAAAGAGAAGATCTATGAATAATACATATGCTGACGTTTTTGCCACGGTTCTTGGCGAAAACCAGATTAAAATCAATGAACCAATGAGCCGCCATACCACTTTCGGCATTGGCGGCCCGGCAGACTGTTTTCTGATTCCAAAAACAGCTGAAGAACTCTGCATTGTGACCAGGCTGGCTTATAAGTATGGCATGCCTGTTTTTGTGCTGGGTGGAGGTGCCAATCTCCTTGTCCGTGACAAAGGGATTCGGGGCGTGGTAATTTTTACCGGCAGACTGCAGAAAATCGAACAGAATGACAATCTTCTGAAGGTGTCCAGCGGTGTATCTACGGCCCAGGCAGCGCGGGCAGCCTATGACAGTGGACTGTCGGGCATGGAATTTGCCAGCGGTATCCCTGGAACTATCGGCGGTGCAGCTTACATGAACGCCGGTGCCTATGGCGGAGAAATGTCAAAAATCATCGTCTCTGCTACCACCTGTGATCGGAAAGGGGACCTCATTACTTATGACAGTCGTGATATCCGCTATTCCTACAGACACAGCCTCTTCATGGAAAATGGGGAAGTGATTGTAGATATAACGTTGTCCCTGAAGCCGGGAAATAAAAAAGATATCAAGGCGCTTATGGACGATTTGAACAACCGAAGAAGGACGAAGCAGCCTTTGGAGAAGCGGAGCGCCGGCAGTACTTTCAAACGGCCTGACGGTCACTTCGTGGGACAGATGATTGAAGAGCTGGGCCTCAAAGGTTTTGCTGTGGGAGATGCAGCGGTTAGCGAGAAGCATGCAGGGTTCCTCATTAATAACGGCCACGCCAGCTGCGAGGATATGCTGTCCCTCATCCATGAAGTGCAGAAGAAGGTCAAAGCGGAATATGGCGTGGATCTCCATACGGAAGTACAGATTGTAGGGGAAGCATAATTGCATTTCATTCATGTCCCGAAAGTGGGATTGGGCTATAGAGTGCAGTGATAGTTCAGAAGGGCAGGGGAACCTGCCTTTTTTCTATATCTCCATGGTATAATGGGAAAAAGAAATGATGAAAGGAGCAGGGCTATGGAAGTAATCGGATTTTACGGGCCGCCGGGTACAGGGAAAAGTGATAGGGCGCTTGTGATTGCTTATGAAAATAAGGCGTCCTGTATTATTGATGACGGCATTCTTATCTATCACAGCCGCATTGTGGCAGGGAAATCGGCCAAGAGGGAAGAAAGTCGTCTTAAAGCAGTGCGTAGAGCCATTTTCTGGGATAAAGAGCAGAGGGATGAAGTGCGGGCGGCCCTCCAAAAAATCAACCCCAAACGGGTGCTTATCCTGGGCACATCGGATCGTATGGTGGTCACCATTGCCAAGGCTCTGGATCTTCCTATGCCGGCCAAGTACATCCGCATTGAAGATGTGGCTAAACCGGAAGATATGCTGAAAGCCAGCGAAGCCAGGCATAAGGAAGGAAAGCATGTCATCCCTGTGCCCACCATGGAACTGAAGCCCTATTTTAAAGGGTATATGGTGGATCCCCTCCGCTTCCTGAGAAACAGAAAAAAGGAGCCGAAGCGGTTCAGCGAATGGAATGAAAGGTCCGTGGTGCGTCCTGTATTCAGTTATTACGGCAAACTTACCTTTTCGGACAAAGTCATAGAAAGTCTGGTTAATTATGCTGCCGGAGGACTTAAGAGGATTAAAATCCGCCATGTGCGGAGTAAAAAAAGCGAGAGCCAGGTGAATGGTCTTATCCTTTATCTGGACGTAACGGTCCGTACTGGAACGCCTCAGGAAATCCGGGACGTGATTCACACGATGAGAGATAAGGTGCAGCGGGAAATCGAATATACCACCGGCATGTCTCTGGAGTCTATGAAGATTAATATTACCACCGGTGTAGCCTGGTAGGAGGCTTTATGAGAACAAGGATTAAAATATGCGGCCTTACCTCACCGGAGGAAGCAGCCTTTCTGCCTTCCAATCAGGTGGACTATGCAGGTATGGTGCTCTTCTATCCAAAGAGCAGGCGGAACATAACCATAGAGAAGGCAAGGGGAATCATGGAGGTTCTGCCGCCCGAAATCAAAAAAACCGCGGTGACTGTCTCTCCTACTCTGGAGCAGGTGAAACTCATAGAAGAGGCAGGTTTTGATGTGCTGCAGATTCATGGACATCTGGCAGAGGAGATCCCCGAAGAAGCGGATATCCCCATCATCCGTGCTGTGAATGTGAAGGGCAGGGTGCCTGTTATAGAGTCCTATCCCCGGATTTTTGCCTATCTCTTTGATGCGGCAGCTCCCGGCAGCGGCAAATCCTTTGACTGGTCTTGTCTGGAGCAGATTCCTGCAGAAGGAAGAAAATTCATACTGGCAGGAGGCCTTCATCCTTGCAATGTAGGAGAAGCCATCAGGCAGGTGCATCCCTGGATGGTGGATGTATCTTCCGGTGTAGAATATGATGATAAAAAAGGAAAAGATCCTGTCAAAATCCAGGCGTTCATTGAAGCAGTGAAAGAAGCAGACGAAAAGTCATCATGAAATAATCTTTCCTAAGGCCCTATTTATTCTTGACAAAATGAAAATCTCATGGTAAAGTTAATTCAACTTCAAACGAGGAAGAAAAGAGTAGGGTCCTGAATACAGCAAAGCGAGTCCGGAGAGTGGAAGCGGATATGGATAGGGATGTGAAGTGCATTTCTGAGTTTGGCGGGCCGAAAGATATAGTAGGCCTTCCCGGGAACTCCCGATATAGAGCGCGGGTATGCGGCATGACCAAGTACCTCATGAGCTGTCTATGGAGACATAGGAGGAAATATTAGGTGGAAACACGAGTCTCTCGTCCTGGTAAGGACGGGAGTTTTTTTATTTATTAACCGTCTTTTCTGAGAGACCGTGTGTAAATATCCGGGAGACGCCCGATACAGCGCAGGGGTACAGGAACGTACCTTCACGGCAGAGTCCGGACAGGAAAATTTCCTGAAAAATTCCTGAAAAGAGGAGGAATAGGATATGGCAGGGATACGATGTCGAATGTGCAGCATGATAGAGAAATCAGCATTTAACTTTACTTAATACAAAATACGGAGGCAATTATTATGGCAGGCAAAAAATATCGTTTTGAAACTCTTCAGCAGCATGCAGGACAGGTACCGGATCCCACCACAGGAGCCAGGGCTGTTCCTATTTATCAGACCACTTCCTATGTATTCCACGATGCGCAGGAAGGGGAAGATCTCTTTGCTCTTCGTAAACCGGGCTTTATTTATGGCCGTCTTACCAACCCGACCCAGGATGTACTGGAAAAGAGACTGGCTGCCCTGGAAGGAGGCACTGCAGGTCTGGCAGTGGCCAGCGGCGCAGCGGCAGTGACCTATTCTATCCTTAATATTGCCGGTGCCGGTGATGAAATCGTTTCTGCATCCACTCTTTATGGCGGCACCTATGAACTCTTCACCGATACACTTCCCCAGCTTGGTATTCATACAAAATTCGTAAATCCTGATCATCCGGAAGAAATTGAAGCAGCTATCACCGATAGGACAAAGGCTGTATACATTGAAACGCTGGGCAACCCGGCTATCAATATTCCAGATTTTGATGCAATCCGTGACATTGCTCATGCCCATCATCTGCCGGTACTTATCGACAATACTTTTGCCACCCCCTATCTCTTCCGGCCGTTGGAACATGGCCTTGACGTAGTCATTCATTCGACCACTAAATTCATTGGCGGTCACGGCACCACCCTGGGCGGTGCCATTATTGAAAATGGACAGTTCGACTGGAATCAGCCGGAAAGATATCCTCACTTTGCTAACCCCGATGCTTCCTATCATGGTATCAACTTTGCCACCGATGTACCAGGCGCAGGATTTGTAACCCGCATCCGTGCCAAGGTTCTTCGTGATACAGGCGCAGCCATTTCCCCCATCTCTGCCTGGTTCTTTATCCAGGGATTGGAAACCCTGTCTCTCCGCGTAGAACGTCATGTGTCCAATGCCCAGAAACTGGCAGAATTTTTGGAAAAACATCCGAAGGTGGGAAAGGTTAACTACCCGGGCCTCGAATCCTCTCCTTATCATAAGCTCCAGCTGAAATATCTGCCCAAAGGCGCAGGCTCTATCTTCTCCATTGAGCTGAAGGACGGATTCAAGGCAGCCAGAGACTTTATCGATAATCTGGATATTTTCTCGGACTTGGCCAATGTAGGGGATTCCAAGTCCCTGGTGGTACATCCTGCTTCCACCACCCATCAGCAGCTGGATGAAGAAGCCCAGCGTGCAGCCGGCATTACTCCCGGCACTGTCCGTATTTCTGTGGGCATTGAAAATATTGACGATCTTCTGGAAGATGTGGAACAGGCACTTTCCAAAATCTGATCTTTTAGAAACTTCATAAAAGGAGCTGCCTGGAAATGGGGCGGTCCCAATCAAAAACTCTCCCGAACTGGGGAGAGTTTTTGATTGGAAGGTTATGGGAAAAAAGAAACTGCATTCCTGACGGAGCCGCCGCTTTTGAGTAAGTTTCTGACTGATATCCATTAAAGGGTTCGGGTTACATAAGGGGGAAATCATGTGAAACATAGTCAATGGTGGAAGCTGCTAAAGGCTGTCGTTATGTGTGCTGTCCTTGTTGCCTGGAGTTGGCTCTTGAACTGGACATGGAAGGGCCTTATTTTTTAGTCACAGAAATGGTCTCATTGCTTATTTGGGAGGAAAGTAAGAAAGGTAGCGAAACTACCGACGCCCTGGGCATCTTTGGTACCTGGAATGCGAAGCATCCCTTCCGGTCAACCATTCCAGCGCCGCGGTATTTCTGTGAACCGGTCCACCACCATCATGGTGGCCAGTATATTAGACATGAGATGATCCTCTTCGTCAAACATATCCGCTTCTATGACAATGGTGGAGTGACCGTTGTGAGTGATATGGCTGGTGACACGGATGGTTTCTCCCGGTTTGGCAGTACGGATGAAATTCATGGTCATGGCTACAGTAACCACGGAAGCTCCTACGGATGCACTGGTGACGCCGGTGACGGAATCGGCCAGGGCAGCCAGCACACCGCCATGGAGGCGGCCCCTGTGATTGTTGTGCTTCAGTGGGTCTGTTTTCAGGCTGACGGTGACACTGCCGCAGTGAATTTCATCAATGTGGATATGGAAATAATCTTCCATGAACCGGTTTTTCTTATAAATGTTCCGGATGTGCTGCCGGATTTCCTCCGGATCTCTGAGCTGTTTTATATTGGTATCCATCATGGTCCCATCCTTTTCTCAATTGTTCTGTTACTCCTCATGATAACGGCGATAGTGAAAGATTGCAAGATGGGAGGCGGAATAGATTTCTCAGGGATTCCCCTTTTTCTTTACAACCCCGTATACCAGGGTCAGGCCGGAAATGCTGTTTATAGAAATGGATCTCTTTTAGGAACATCAATGCTAGGCCCATTGAAACTTTTGAATTCGTCGGGCGCTTTCCTCTACCCATTGTTTTCTCTGTAACGTATAATATAAGTAGACATAGAGAACTGCCGAAAGGCGGTGTTTTTATAGCATTCAAATAGAAGGAGGAGTTATGTTTACAGCGACAACCATACTGGCGGTGAAGAAGGACGGCCATACAGCCATGGCTGGTGACGGGCAGGTCACCATGGGAAATGCGGTAATAATGAAGAATACGGCCCGGAAAGTGCGGCGGCTGTATCATGGGAAGATTATTGCAGGATTTGCCGGTTCCGTGGCAGATGCCTTTTCTCTTTTTGATAAATTTGAAGCCAAACTTCGAGACTGCAATGGCAATTTGGTGCGGGCAGCCGTAGAATTTGCCAAAGACTGGCGCAGCGACCGGGTGCTCCAGAAACTGGAGGCCCTTTTGATTCTCACCGATGGAGATCATCTTTTCCTTGTCTCCGGCAGCGGAGAAGTGATTGAGCCGGATGATGGTATTCTGGCCATTGGAAGCGGCGGCAACTATGCTCTCTCGGCAGCCCGTGCACTGTCACAGAATACGGATCTTTCTGCCCGTGAAATAGCGGAAAAATCACTTCATATTGCAGCAGATATCTGTGTATACACCAATCATAACGTTATTGTGGAGGAAATCTGATGGAAGAATTAACACCCCGTAAGATTGTAGAATACCTGGACCATTACATTATCGGGCAGAAGGATGCCAAACGGGCGGTGGCAGTGGCTCTTCGGAACCGCTGGCGGGCAGGACAGCTTCCACCGGATATTTCCAGGGAAATCAGCCCCAAGAATATTCTTCTCATTGGCCCCACCGGCGTAGGCAAGACAGAAATTGCCCGGAGGATTGCCTCCCTGACTCATGCACCTTTTGTGAAGGTGGAAGCCACCAAGTACACCGAAGTAGGTTACGTGGGAAGGGACGTAGAGTCCATGGTACGGGACCTGGTGGAAGAAGCGGTGCGCCTTGTGAAGAAAGAGGAATCCGCCCGTCATGGCAGGGACGCGGAGGAAGAAGCGCTGCATCGCATTGCCGAAGTTCTGTGGCCTTCTAAAAAGCCGGAGACAAGAAGCCCTATGGATATTATTTTCGGAGAAAAGCAGGCCGATAAGCCGGAAAATCAGGAAGAAAAACAGCGGCGCAAAGAACTGGTGGAAAGAATCCGAAGCGGCGAACTGGATGACCGGCAGATTGAGATCAAGGTGGAAGACAAAGGCAATGCGCCCCAGTCGGATAATGAGCAGGCAAACCAGATTTCCGTCATGATTGCCGGTATGATGCCCAAGAAGATGAAGAAAAAGAAGGTTACCGTTCGGGAAGCAAAGAAAATTCTGACAGAAGAGGCAGCCGATGAAATGGTGGATATGGAAGTGGTGAAGGACAGGGCCATCCATTATGCGGAAGAAAGAGGCATTATCTTTATTGATGAAATTGATAAGATTGCCGGCAGAACCGGTGCTTCCGGCGGCCCTGATGTATCACGGGAAGGGGTGCAGCGAGATATCCTTCCAATCGTAGAAGGAGCTACGGTGAAAACCAAGTATGGCCAGGTGAAAACAGACCATATTCTTTTCATGGCGGCCGGTGCGTTCCATGTGTCCAAACCCAGTGACCTGATTCCGGAACTGCAGGGCCGTTTCCCTATCCGCGTAGAGCTTTCAAGCCTTACGAAAGAAGATCTTCGGAAAATCCTGACAGAACCGCGTCAGGCTCTGATTCGTCAGTATACCGCCCTTTTGGATACAGAAGGCCTTCATGTAACCTTTGCAGAAGATGCACTGGATACCATTGCAGAAATTGCCTCGGAGGTTAATTTGGAAACAGAAGACATTGGTGCCAGAAGGCTTTACACCATACTGGAGAGAGTGCTGGAAGACCTGTCCTTTGCTGCTCCGGATATGGAAGAAAAGGAAATGGTGGTAGACAGTGACTATGTAAGAGAGAAACTGGGCAGAATCAGAGAAAATATCGATATTTCCAACTATATTCTTTAAGTACAAGGCCGGCGGCTGAAGCTGCCGGCCATTTTTATTTCCAGCAGGTTTGCAACGGGATCAGGAAGGAAAGTAAAAAGGTAAACTTTTATGCCCTAAAATGTCAATACAATAATATATGTAGGTTGACGAATGGTTTACAACTGGCTATAATAGGAAAAGAGTTAAGGAAGTATTGTTCCAAGGCATTACAGAAAAGGCAGTTTACAAGTCTGTTTTTTCTAACATTCTGTCGCTGTTCATCATAGGAGGCGCTTTTATGCGAAATGAAATCCTGGATTACTTCAGGAAGGCGAATGGAGAATTTGTTTCAGGAGAACAGATTTCCAAAGATCTCCACGTTTCCCGTACAGCCATCTGGAAGCATATCAAAGTACTAAAAGAGAGGGGCTATATTTTTGAGTCCAGTACACGAAAAGGGTATCGGCTCATTTATGCTCCCAATCTGTTGACGCCGTTGGAAATCGACAGTGCCCTCCATACGGAAACTTTTGGACGTCATGTGGTGTACATGTCTTCCACCCGTTCCACTAACGAGGAAGCAAAGAAAATCGCCAGGGAAGGGGCGGAGGAAGGTACCATTGTGGTGGCAGAGGAGCAGACCGGCGGTCATGGACGGCTTACCCGCGGATTCTACAGCCCCTTTGCCAAGGGCATCTGGTTTTCCCTTATTCTTCGGCCGAAGTTCTTCCCCATGGAAGCATCCAAATGTACTCTTCTGGCTGCCATTGGCGTATGCCGCGGCATTCGACGTCTGGGACTGAAGGATGCCGGCATCAAATGGCCGAATGATATCCTTTATCATGGCAAAAAAATGGTAGGTATTCTTACGGAAATGTCTGCATCCATGGAAAAAATTGATTATATTATCATGGGTATCGGTATCAATACAGGCATGAAGAAAAGCGAATTTCCTGAGGCTTTCCGCGAGACTTCCACATCCTTCCTCAATGAAGGCATCGATGTATCCCGCAAAGATCTTCTGGCGGCCATTCTGGCAGAACTGGAAAAGGAATATCATATTGCTCAGACTGAAGGTTTTGATAAGGTGCTGGAAGACTGGAAGACCCTTTCCGTTACTTTGGGACAGGAAGTACGGGTCATTTTCGGAAATGACAGCTACACAGGCAAGGCTGTCGATATCGATAAGGATGGATGCCTTCTGGTAGATACAGGATCCCACGTAACCCGAGTCATTGCCGGTGACGTATCTATTCGTCCCATTGATGCGCCCCTTCCAAAGAGATAAGATAATTTCATTTCTTTGAGCGTTTGGAAGTTATGTTTCAGCCGTTCCGGGCATTTCTCTCTTCATGTCTGATACACGGACGGTTATAGGAATAGGAGAAGAGGATAACTATGGAAAAAGGAAAAATGCACAATATTATCAGTGCAGCTATATTTGCAGCCATCATGGCAGTGCTGTCGCAGTTTACGTTCCCCATCGGACCGGTTCCCATTACTTTGCAGAGTTTTGTCTGCGCCCTGGCAGGCGGTGTGCTGGGAAGGAAATGGGGGGCTATCTCTATCGGCGTATGGCTTCTACTGGGACTTCTTGGCATTCCTATCCTTACCATGGGCAAGGCTGGTGCCGGTATCTTTTTCTCTCCTGTAGGCGGCTATTATCTGGGATTTGTGGTTATGGCCTGGGTATCCGGCTTCCGTCTGGCAGAAAAGGGTCATTTTCTCCGCCAGGTTTCTTCCGCCGTGCTTGGCCTCATTTGCTGCTACGCTTTGGGCACGGTCTGGTTCATGGGATATTTCCACTTTGGCCTTGGAAAAGAAATGCCCCTGTGGACGGCATTGACTCTTACCGTATTCCCCTTTGTGGCTTTTGACCTCATCAAAGTCATTCTGGGTGTTATCTGCGGTACCCGGATTCGCCAGTCTTTGAATCAGGCAGGCTACTATCCCACCATGGAACATTGAAGTTCCCAAACGAACTGATTCGTACATAAGTACTGATATTAAAATATTTATATGCTGCTTCATCAGTAGATTCCTTATAAAGGGGATAGAAAGCGCTGCTTTTAGGGCGGCGCTTTCTTTTATAGTTTAAAAATATATGAATAGGCCCACTCATATGGTTATCTGTAAAAATTCTATTATTTGTTATGATTTCCCTTGACAGAATGGAAACTTTGTTGCATTATACACTTGATGAAATTTTAAAGGCACCTCAATGTATGGCTGATGGAATAGAATTTGAGAAGTCATAGGGGAGCCGGTTCCGGAGGAGATTCATATGCTTCTTGCTTTTGATGTGGGAAATACGAATATTGTATGCGGTGTATACAAAGAAAGGAAACTGATCCGTCATTGGCGGGTAGCTACAGATACCCTGCAGACCGCTGACGGGTATGCAGCTCTTCTGGGTACGCTGTTTCAGCTGAGTGGACTTGCCTTTAAGGACGTGGAAGACATTATCATCTCCACCGTGGTTCCGCCAATCATTCCGATTCTGGAAACCATGAGCCAGCGCTATTTCCATACGAAACCCATCATGGTGGGTCCTGGGATCAAGACAGGTCTTAATATCCTGTATGACAACCCCAAGGAGCTGGGTGCCGACCGTATTGTCAATGCTGTGGCCGCTATTGCAGAATATGACTGCCCCCTCATTATTATTGATATGGGCACTGCTACCACTTTCTGCGTGGTAGATACCAAGGGCAATTATCTGGGCGGCGCCGTGGCGCCGGGCATCGGTATTTCTATGGAAGCCCTCTTCCAGAGAGCCTCCAAGCTCCCTCGGATTGAACTGGTGAAAACGCCAAAAATTATCTGCCGCAACACTGTATCTGCCATGCAGGCCGGCATTTACTACGGCTTTGTAGGCCAGATTGATGAAATCGTAAATCGTATTAAGGAAGAACTGAATGAGCCCAATGTGAAAGTCATTGCTACCGGCGGTCTGGCTACTCTGATAGCCAAGTCTTCCAAAACCATTGATGTAGTAGATCCTATGCTTACACTGAAGGGCCTTCTGGTGCTTTACGAAAAAAATAGAAATGATAGAAGGTAAGAAAAAAGCGAATCGGGAAACCGGTTCGCTTTTTTGCTGCAGGAAGCACGTCGTTGTTTTATAAAATGAAAACACTTGTAAACGGATTCCTGCCGGTATGAAACACACTTCAGAAACCTGACAGATAAAATTTTTCCTCTTGCATTTTAATACATAAGGATGTATATTTATAAAAAATAAATCATCGTTACAGGAGGAAAGACTTATGAAGAAAATAATGAAAGCGGCGATTTTAGCACTGGCAGCGGCAGGTATGGTAATGGCAGGGGGCTGCGGAAGTTCCCAGCCGGCGAAGTCTTCGGCAGGAAATTCATCTCAAAGTGCGCTCATGCAGAAAATCAAAAAGGATGGTAAACTGGTAGTTGGCACAGCTTCCGGATTTCCGCCTTATGAATTTCTGGATACCTCTGTAAAGGATCAGAAGAAGATCGATGGTATCGACATGAAGCTGGCAGAAGCGGTGGCGCAGAAGCTGGGGGTGAAGCTGGAGGTGCAGGATATGACCTTCCAGTCTCTTCTTTCTTCCATTACTACAGGGAAGGTAGATATAGCTATTTCTGCCATTAATCCTACAGAGGAAAGGAAGAAGACTGTTGATTTCTCCCATAACTATCTGGAAGGAAAGCAGACCCTTCTCATCCGCAGGGAGGATGAGGGAAAGTATAAATCACTGGCAGATTTTTCCGGTAAGAAAATTGCAGTGCAGAAATCTACGATCCAGGAAAAACTGGCTGCAGAGCAGATTCCGGATGCCCAGATTGTAGCTCTGGCCAAGGTGCCTGATGCTCTGCCGGAATTGAAACAGGGGAAAGTGGATGCCGTGCCGGTGCAGAATATTGTAGGTGGACAGTATTTGGTCACTAATGAGGACCTGGCACCTACGAATATTTATTTTGACAAATACAGTGGAGGTTCTGCTGTGGCAGTACCTAAGGGAAGCGATGATGTGGTGGCTGTGATTAATGAGGTCATAAAGGAAAACCAGGACAATGGAAACATAGATCAATGGGTGGATGAAATGACAAAGAAAGCAGTGGCCAACGCGCAGTCCAAGTAACTGCCTTTTTCCTGAAGGAGGAAATCTGTTATGAATAAGACCATGAAAGTCATACTTTTAGGAACGGCTTTGGCAGCTGCCATGATTTCTGCCGGCTGCGGAGATTCTTCTACCTCCAAAAGCGGTGCTGCTTCCGGTTCGTCCCAGAGCAAACTTATGCAGACGATCAAACAGAGAGGAAAGCTGATTGTAGGCACGTCCTCCGGTTATCCGCCCTATGTATTTGTAGATGCAGAGTCTCCGGATAAAAAGGTCATCGGCCTTGATATGGAAATGTGTAAACAGATTGCCGATAAACTGGGTGTTCCTATGGAAGTACAGGATATGAGCTTCTCTGCTCTCCTGTCTTCTGTTACTGCCGGGAAGGTGGATATTGCGGTAGGTGGTGTATCTCCTACACCGGAGAGGGAAAAAGCCATGGCCTTCTCAGACCTCTATCTTCCTACGGAGCAGAAGCTTTTAGTAAGAAAAGAAGACCAGCATACATTTAAAACGCTGGCAGACTTAAAAGGCAAGGTACTTGGTGCAGAGAAATCCACCACCCAGGAAGCTACAGCCCAGAAGGTGGAAGGAGCTACGGCTATTGGCCTTTCCAGTGTACCTGATGCTGTGCTTCAGCTGAAGAACGGCAAACTGGATGGCATCGTGCTTGAAGGAGTTGTATCGAAGCAGTATCTGGTATACAATGATGATCTGGCCCTGGCTGATGTACAGTTTGATGGTGCCAAGAAGGTATCTGCCGTAGCTCTCCAGAAGGGGAACGATGACGTGCTGAAAATAATTAACGATGTGATTAAACAGGATACAGAATCCGGGCAGTTTGACAAGTGGGTGGATGAATACAGCAGGATTGCCATTGAAAAGGCAGGAAAATAAGAATAACAAAAAAACAGCAGACTCATGGTCTGCTGTTTTTTTATGCATATTATTAAATGCCTCATTTTCCAATGAGGAAGCAGGAAATATATAGTAACTGTCGAATGTATTACGACTACAGGGCATTTTGAAATAAGATTAAAAAGAAAATTCCCAAAAAGTTTATGAATAATTATTGACATTAACGCATAAATATGCTAAACTCTATGCAAGTTAAGAAAAGAACTCCATTCTTAAAGACGAAAGGGTGTATGAACATGATGAATAAGAAAAATTTACTGAAAATGATGGCATTAGGTATGGCAGCAGCTGCTGTATTCGGACTGGCAGGCTGCGGTGGTGGTTCCGGCGCGAGTCAGAGCACTTCTTCCCAGACACAGAAAGAAAGCCCCCTTATGCAGAAAATTAAATCCAGCGGTAAGCTGGTCGTAGGAACTGCATCGGGCTATCCTCCCTATGAATTCGTAGATACTTCTGCCGGTGAAAAGAAAGTCATCGGCATTGATATGGAACTGGCCCAGAAGGTGGCTGATAAGCTGGGTGTGAAGCTGGAAGTACAGGATATGAATTTCCAGGCCCTCCTTTCTTCATTGACCGGCGGCAAGGTGGATGTGGCCATTGCAGGAATCAACCCCACAGATGAAAGAAAGAAATCCATGGATTTCTCCGCTGACTATCTGCCCACGGAACAGAAGGTGATTATCCGTAAAGCGGATGCTGATAAGTATAAGACCGTAGAAGATCTCTACGGAAAAACTATCGGCGTACAGAAGTCCACCACCCAGGAAGCCCTGGCCAAGGAAAAGATTAAAGATGCAAAAATCGTAGGTCTGGCTCATGTGCCGGAGGTGGTACTGGAACTGAAGCAGGGCAAGGTAGACGGCCTGGTGGTAGAAGGCATTGTAGGTGAGCAGTACGTTATCTTCAATGATGATCTCATGTTCTCAGATATCAAGTTCCCGGGAGCTGTCAAGAACTCTGCTGCTGCCGTACAGAAGGGAAATGAAGATGTGCTGGCTGTGATTAATGAAGTGATTAAAGAAAACACAGATAATGGCAACTTCAAGAAATGGACAGAAGAATACAGCAAGAAAGCTGTATCCAATGCAGATAATAAATAAGTAAAATAAGTGAAAGAACCCTGCAGTGTCATTGAGACACGGCAGGGTTTTGATTTAGAAATACAGACTTCTCCAGCCGATGACTGCTTAAGGAAGCGCTGATTAAATCATTGTTTGCTTTTATTCTTGAATTTTTATGCAATGCGAGGAATGGGCTGACGCGAATAGCGAGCTATTTAAGGAAGCCCATGACGAAACAGTGCATAAAAATTCTTATAAAAGAAAACTCTATGAATTAATCAGTGCTTCCTTAATACCCATGAGTGACTCCGGTCTTACTACTGGAAATTCCGAATAGAGGTTTTAATTAACTTTTAAAGAAAGATATGAATATAGATATGGTCAAGAATATGAGTGTATGTTATAATTAGCTAACTTCAGATGATTTTACCTGATAAGGGAGCGCCGACGCTTCACAGAGTCTGATTCTATCAGTGCTTCCATAAAGAAAGAGGGGCTTATATCCATGAATAAAAAAACTATTCCGTTTTCCGATGAATTAATCCGTGATATAGCAGCCAAGTATGGCACACCTTTTCATATTTATGATGAAAAGGGGATTCTTGATAATGTAAAGAGGCTGCAGAAAGCTTTTTCCTGGAACCCTAACTTCCATGAATACTTTGCAGTGAAAGCCACACCGAATCCCTGGATTATGAAAAGCCTTAAAACTTTAAACGTAGGCTCTGACTGCAGCTCCATGGCAGAGCTGGTACTTTCTGAAACTGTGGGCATTAGAGGAGAGGAAATCGTATTTTCTTCCAATGATACTCCTGATGAAGAATTTATCAAAGCCAATGAACTGGGAGCCATTATCAATCTGGATGATGTATCCAATCTGGATGACCTGGATAGGCTTCATATTGTTCCTGAAAAGATCTGCTTCCGTTATAATCCGGGCCCTGAACTGGCAAGGGGCAATGCCATCATCGGCAAGCCGGAGGAAGCAAAGTACGGCATGACTAAAGAACAGCTCATGACCTGCGTGGACTGGGCTAAGAAAAAGGGCATTTCCTACATTGGCATCCATACCATGGTGATTTCCGCAGAACTGGAACTGCCGGGGCTTCTTGGCACCATTGCCATGATGTTTGATCTGGCTAATGAAATCAGAAATGAAAAGGGCGTGACTGTCAGCTTCATCGATTTCGGCGGCGGCATCGGCATTCCTTATCGCCCGGAACAGAATCCCGTGGACATTGAAGGCCTTGGAGAGGGCGCCAAAAAGCTCTTTGAAGAAAAGATGAAAGGCTTTGACCATACTCGTATCTGCTTCGAATGCGGCCGCGCCATTACCGGTCCCTATGGATTCCTGGTGACCAAAGCTATCCATTATAAACATATTTATCGCGATTACATCGGCGTGGATGCCTGCATGGCGGATCTCATGCGTCCAGGTATGTATGGTGCCTACCATCATGTGAGCGTACTTGGTAAGGCTGATGCGCCTAAGGACCATGTGTATGATGTGGTAGGCTCCCTCTGCGAAAACTGTGATAAATTTGCTATTCAGCGGCCTCTTCCGGAAATTAAAACGGGAGACCTCATCGTCATTCATGACACCGGTGCTCATGGTCACAGCATGGGCTATAACTATAACGGCCGCCTTCGCCATCAGGAGATTCTGGTTCATGAAAACGGCAGCGTACAGCAGATTCGCCGTAATGAGACCCTCTTTGACCTGTTTGCTACCCTCGATTTCCCGAACCTGAAAGAAAATACGGCCAAGGTAACAAAGGAATAATAAGTCAGAAATAAGGTATTATATGTATGAAACCGCAGGTATCTATCCTGCGGTTTTTTGATTTCCGGCGGCAAATCTATCTAATTATGTGTTCAGGTTATATGGATTGAGAAAAATCTAAAAATATCATAGCGACAAAAAACGGGTTATTGTATAATATCAATATAGAAGTATCGAAATGCATTTAATATTTTAGGAGGCATTCATATGTATACTTTATCTACTGTAGAATTTAATGGAAAAATTCCGCAGATTGATCCTAATGCTTTTGTAGCTCCCCACACATTCCTCTCCGGCGATATCAGAGTCGGTAAGTATGCCAGCATCTGGCCAGGTGTGGTAGCCAGAGGTGATGTGAACTATATTTCCGTAGGAGAATGCTCCAACGTACAGGATCTCTGCTGCCTTCATGTAGCCGATGATCATCCCTGTATTATCGGTGACTATGTAACTATCGGACACAGCGCAGTGGTTCATGCCTGCACCATAGAAGATCATGTGCTCATCGGTATGCATGCTACTATACTCGATGGCGCTGTGATTGGAAGAGGATCTATTGTAGCAGCCGGAGCTGTCGTACTGGGAGGAACTGTCATTCCACCAAACTCTCTGGTAGCTGGTGTTCCTGCTAAGGTAATTCGCACCATTGACCGTGTAAAGAATATCCATGCCCAGGCCATCAAGTATAAATGCGAATGGGCTATCGGCTATGGCGCTAAACCGGATATTGACGGTGAACTTTATCACGGCGAAAAGATTGTGTAATGAATTGAATCATGATATAAAAATCATCCCGGGAATTTTTCCCGGGGTGATTTTTTATGGAATGGGAAATGGTCAGTCAGGAGTCATAATATAACAAGGTGCCACATGAGAAAACAGGAGCACCTCCGGTGCTGTTAGAATTGAGGCTGAAATCAGGACTTCCATGGTAATACACCATCCCGTCCTTTGGTGGGAAAGAGAGTCATGCAGCAGCGAAAAGGAGTGAGCAGATTTAAAATCCTGTATGCCGGCGGCACCAGAGGATGCAGTATGAAAGCGGCCTGCCTTCCTTAGGGAAGCGCTGATTAAATCATTGTTTGCTTTTATTCTTGAGTTTTTATGCAATGCGAGGAATGAGCTGACGCGAATAGCGAGCTATTTAAGGAAGCCCATGACGAAACAGTGCATAAAAATTCTTATAAAAGAAAACTCTATGAATTAATCAGTGCTTCTCTAGGAGCCGCTGACGCCTCTTGCGCCTCCAGGAGGGGCTGAATCCATTGCATGCTTACCGGTATCACGGTCACATTTGACTATTTCCCACTATGAGCTATATAATAAGTATCAACTATATAAAAAATGATGATGTATCATTGTTTTTGTGGAAGGTGAAATTATGCGTGAAAAGTATGTTCCTCAGCAGATTGAGAAAAAATGGCAGAAAATCTGGGAGGATACAAAGGCATTCGAGACTCACTCGGATCCTTCTAAAAAGAAATACTATGTTCTGGAGATGTTTCCTTATCCCTCCGGTAACCTTCATATGGGCCATGTAAGAAACTATTCCATCGGTGATGTGGTGGCCCGCTTCAAGAAAATGCAGGGATTTAACGTTATCCATCCCATGGGATTTGATGCCTTCGGCATGCCTGCAGAAAATGCAGCGATTAAGCATGGCACTCCGCCGGCAGAATGGACTTATTCCAACATTGACAATATGACCCGTCAGCAGAAGGAACTGGGCCTGTCCTACGATTGGGACAGGAAGGTTCTTACCTGCCGGGAAGATTATTACAAGCACACCCAGAAGCTCTTTGAAATTTTCTACAAGAGAGGTCTGGCATACAAGAAAGAAGCCAAGGTAAACTGGTGTGACACCTGCCATACCGTGCTGGCTAATGAACAGGTAGAAGAAGGCCGGTGCTGGAGATGCAAAAATCCGGTAGTAAAGAAGGACCTGTCCCAATGGTTCCTGAAAATCACCGACTATGCTGACCGTCTCCTGGCCGATCTGGACCATATGCCGGGCTGGCCGGAAAGAGTTAAGACCATGCAGAGAAACTGGATTGGCCGCTCCACCGGTACCCAGTTCTCCTTCAAAGTGGAAGGCATGGATGATTCCATTCCTGTATATACCACCCGTGTAGATACTGTTTACGGTGTGACCTACATGGTGCTGGCTCCGGAACATCCGCTGGTGGAAAAGCTGATTGCCGGCAACCCTGAAAAGGATAAACTGGAAGCTTTCATTACAGAAATGAGAAACCAGAACGACATCGTCCGTACGGCAGAAGATGCACCGAAACTGGGTATGTTTACCGGAAGCTATGCCATCCATCCCCTGACCGGCGAAAGAGTGCCTATCTGGATTGCCAACTATGTTCTCTATGAATATGGTACCGGTGCTGTCATGGCTGTTCCGACCCATGATCAGCGCGACTTTGAATTTGCTAAGAAATACAATCTTCCCATGAAGCTGGTGGTACAGAACAAAGCTCATGACCTGAAGCTGGAAGATATGGATAAAGCCTATGATGCCGACGGATACCTGGTTAACTCCGGTGAATTCGATGGCCTGACTTCTGCAGAAGGCAGGGAAGCCATTACAAAGAAATTTGAGGATATGAGTATCGGCAAGGGTAAGGTTAATTACCGTCTCCGTGACTGGCTGATTTCCCGTCAGCGTTACTGGGGCTGCCCCATTCCGATTATCCACTGCCCTCATTGCGGCAATGTACTGGTACCGGAAAAAGATCTGCCTGTCAAACTTCCTACGGATGTAAATTTTGTGGCCGGTGCTACCTCTCCTCTGGAAACAAGCAAAACCTTCCTCCATGTGAAATGCCCGCAGTGCGGTGCTGATGCTACCCGCGAAACGGATACCATGGATACATTTATTGATTCTTCCTGGTACTTCCTCCGCTACTGTGATCCCCACAACGAAAAAGAGCCTTTTGATAAGAAAAAGGCAAATTACTGGATGCCGGTGGACCAGTATATCGGCGGTATTGAACATGCCATTCTCCACCTGCTGTACTCCCGTTTCTTTATGAAAGTACTTCAGGACGAAGGCATGGTAGATTATCCGGAACCTTTCACCAACCTGCTCTGCCAGGGGATGGTGCTGAAAGATGGCGGCAAGATGAGTAAGTCCGTAGGAAACGTAGTTTCCCCGGAAGAAATTGTAGGGAAATACGGCGCTGACACTGCCCGTCTCTTCATCCTCTTTGCTGCTCCTCCGGAGAAGGATCTGGAATGGTCTGACCAGGGCGTGGAAGGCTCCTACCGCTTCCTGAAGAGAGTATGGGCTATTACCGGTAAATACCAGGATTTCAAAAAGGAAAACAAGGGCAAGCTGTCGGAAGATGAATTTGCACTCCGCAGGAGACTGCACCAGACTATTTCCAAAGTGACCGAAGACCTGGATGGAAAATTTGCTTTTAATACAGCGATTTCCTCCATTATGGAACTGGTAAATGAAATGTACCGCTTTGTAGAAAGCCATGATGCCATTGAAGATAGCCTGGCTCATGAACTGCTGCGGAATCTTCTTATCCTTTTGGCTCCTTTTGTTCCCCACATTACTGAAGAACTGTGGCAGGGACTGGGCGAAAAGGAAAAGAGTGTTCACGAAGCTTCCTGGCCTTCCTGCGATGCATCGGCCCTGGTGGTGGATGAAGTGGAACTGGGCGTACAGGTAAATGGCAAGGTCCGTGCTGCCATCACTGTTCCTGTAGCTATGAGCCGTGAAGAAATCGGAGAAAAAGCAAAGGAACTGCCGGAAGTGAAAAAATTCACCGACGGAAAGAAGATTGTGAAAATTATCGTAGTTCCCAAGCGCATTGTGAACATCGTAGTCAAATAATCCAAATGAAAAAGAGTCCTCACGGGGACTCTTTTTTTATGGCTGTGTTAAAATAAAAAAGAGTGCTATGGCTTTTGGTTGGCTTTAAAGGAGTGACTTCTATGCATATTACCTGTGAAGGAAGAAGCTTTGATTTCTTTGACGGCGCTTCGCCCCAGAACCTCTGGAACATTGTGAGGGGAGAGCGGGGAAGAAATGACGCAGTCCTTGCAGACTGCAACGGGGATATCCTCGATTTCCAGACACCTTTTTCAAAAGATTGTACTGTTCGATGGATTCCTCTGTCGTCTAAACAGGCCTACCAGGCCTATCGCCGCACTGCCATAATGCTTCTGGTATGCGGCGTGAAGGAAATCTATGGGGAAAAAGCTGATGTGAAAGTGAAACACTCCCTTGGAAAATCCATTTACTGCGAATTCAAGGACGGTCATACACCGCTGCAGAAAGAACTCTCCATCCTGGAGAATAAAATGAAGGAGATTGTATCAGAAAGAAGAAAAATTACAAAACTGGTGGTAGGAAGAAACAGGGCCATTGCTTTCCTGCGTATGAAAGGAAGAAATGAAGATGCAGAGCTCTTGTCCCAGCTTGATTTTTCTGAACTGAATGTGGATCAGTGCGGCAGTCTGATTGATTACTATTTCGGTCCCATGCTGCCGGACATGGGATTTATTCATGCCTTTGCTCTTCATTCCTATGCGCCCGGTTTCCTCCTGCAGCTGCCGGGACCTGGAGAAACAGAGCTGACTCCCGGAAAAGATGATCCCCTCTATGCCCGGGTCTTTCTGGAGTCTCAGAACTGGAGTGAGCTCATAGGCTGCCATAACCTGGAAGAACTGAATCGGGCCATTGATAGCGGAAAGATTTTTGATCTGGTGGCCACAGCGGAAGCGCTGCAGGAAAAGAAAATGGCTGAACTGGCAGATACCATCTGCCGCCAGAAACCATCTATCCGTCTCGTCTGTATGGCAGGCCCTTCTTCTTCCGGCAAAACGACTTTCATGAAAAGGCTTATCGTCCATCTCTGGGTTAACGGTGTGAAACCGGTGATGCTTTCGCTGGATGATTATTTCCGAAATCGCGATGAAATGGGAAATGAAAACTGGGAAAATCTGGAAGCGTTGGACTTAACCCTTTTTGAAGATACGGTCTCTGCTCTTCTGGAAGGAAGGGAAGTGCATCTGCCCCATTTCAATTTCATTACCGGCAAAAAAGAATGGGATAAAAAGGCTATCCGTTTGGGAAAAGGACAGCCTATTCTGGTTGAAGGTCTCCACGCCCTGAACCCCAGACTGACCTACTTCGTGCCAGGCTATCAGTGCATACGAGTCTATCTTTCCGCATTAACCCAGCTCACCATTAACGATCACAATCGCATCTCCACCTCCGACAGCCGCCTTCTTCGCCGCCTTGTCCGGGACTTCCAGTTCCGCGGCAACGGTCCGGAGCATACCCTTATGGTGTGGGACAATGTAAGACAGGGGGAAGAACGCAATATCTTTCAGTACCAGGACAGGGCCAATGTAGTTTTCAATACGGCCCTCCTTTATGAAATCCCGGTACTCAAGAAACTGGCCCGGCCTCTTCTGGAAAGCATAGGAAGGGACAGTCCTGCCTATTCCGAAGCCAAAAGAATGCTCTCCTTCCTTATGCCCTTCAGAGAACTGGATAGCTCTATCGTGCCGGGAGAATCCCTTCTCCGTGAATTCGTGGGATATAAAGGGCTGGGGAAATCCTTCCTGAACCGCTGACTGCTGATTCCCTGCGGTTTTCAGTCATCCTCCATCAGTGGGACTGCAAAAGGAAAGACATCTCAATTTCTTGTTTTTCTTTGAGGCGGCAGAGGAATGGAATGCCCATCAGCAAAGTGGATTCGTAAGAAAATTAAGAATCCCGCAAGTCGGTCATATTCATGCTGCAGGAAGATGTAAGGTGCGTATGCTCAATGGAATATGCAGGGCAGAAGCGTGAAAAGGGGTAAGAGGCTGAAAGATGAAAGGATGCGCCTGTAGATGTGGCTGCTAAAAGGTCTTTTAAAAAAATTTCAAATTTTTTTCTTCAGAGGGGTCAAAAATTCGAACCTTCTACGATATTAGTATCAGAGGAATGAAAAAGTACTCATGAGATGATGAATCCCATTTTCCAAATGCTTTTTCCACATCCGCGGTAGAGGAGAAGGCAGGGAGAAGGTAAACATCATGGAATTTCACTTTTCAACCTCCCTTCTTCTAAAACCGGCCGGCAATAGACAGAAGACAATGCAAAAAAATAGAAGACAGAAAAGCAATAAGGAAGAGCGCTCGCAGAACTTTCCTCTCTCTGACGACATGATCTGAGCAGCACCCATGAAAATGGGAGAGCCAAGGCGCAGACGCCTGATTCATTGGTTGAATTTATCTGGAGACTCCCCTGATAGGCTTTTCTGTCTTTTGGCGTGGCTTTGCACAAAGCAGACTGTCCTATTTGCATAAAGTCCCTGTTTCATATATAATAGGTTTAAGAACGATAAAATTCGATATAAGAGGAGGAAAAAATATGGATATGGTTGATGTACTGGTTATTGGTGCAGGTCCTGCGGGGCTGAATGCAGCACTCTATGCGGCCCGGAAGGAGCTGACGGTCAAGGTGGTGACTACCGATATCGGAGGCCAGATGCTCTTAACAAATGAAATCGAAAATTATCTGGGATTCCCGTCTATTTCCGGCTTTGAACTGGCAGACAAAATGGAAGCCCATGTGAAGCAGTACCCTGTAGAATTCGTATATGCAGGGGTGAAGTCTCTGGTCAAAGAGGGGGACGGAACTTTTACGGCTCATCTGGATGACGGCGGGGAGCTGCGGGGAAAAGCCTGCATTGTGACGGCCGGAAAGCACAGCCGGACATTGGATATCCCGGGAGAAAAGGAATATACCGGTCGAGGCGTCAGCTACTGCGCTACCTGTGATGGGCCATTCTACCGCAAGAAAACAGTGGCTATTGTGGGCGGCGGAGACAGTGCGGTACAGGCTGCCATTGAGCTGGCAAAACTCTGCCCCACGGTATACCTTCTGGTGCGGAGCCGTATCCGGGCTCAGGAGATTCTGGTCAAACGCATGAAAGAGCTGGAGAATGTGAAGGTATATATGGGATATACGCCGGAGGAAGTTAAAGGGGACAAGAAGGTACAGGGTCTTGTGATTAAAAATAAGGCTGATGGAAAGACAGAAGAACTTTCTGTGGATGGTGTTTTTGTAGAAGCTGGCGGCATTCCGAACAATTCCTATCTTCCTTCCGACGTCAAAGTCAATTCTCTGGGAGAAATCATGACTAATAAGGAAGGAGAAACCAATGTGGATGGTCTTTTTGCAGCGGGGGATGTGACTGACTGCAGAAATAAGCAGGTCATCATTGCAGCAGGAGAGGGGGCGGCAGCTGCCTTGGCAGCTCATGAATACCTGCTTCGCAGCGGATTATGAGAGTGACAAAGAAGGTTAAGGCTGAGCAGCTTCGCCGGCTTTCAGAGGTGTATAAAAATGACGGTACCATGCTTCATTTCACCAGTCCCTTTACCCTGCTGGTGGCGGTGATCCTTTCTGCCCAATGTACCGATAAAAGAGTCAATGTGATTACGAACCGTATTTTTCCAAGATTGGACACGCCGGCCAAAATGGTTTCTCTTACCCAGAGCCAGCTGGAAACGGAAATCCATGACTGCGGTTTGTACAAAGCTAAGGCGAAGAATCTACTGGGCATGTGCCGCATGCTCCTTTTTGACTACCACGGAGAAGTACCGGAAGATTTCGATGAACTGGTCAAGCTCCCCGGGGTGGGCCGGAAAACAGCCAATGTGGTGCGGAGTGTGGCTTTCGGTTATCCGGCTATTGCGGTGGATACCCATGTTTTCCGCGTTGCCAACCGCTTAAAGCTGGCAGCAGGGACTACGCCGCTGGAAGTGGAAAAAGGCCTCCAGAAGGCTATTCCGAAAGAAGACTGGTCTGCAGCCCATCACTGGCTAATCTGGCATGGAAGAAGAGTATGTCATGCCAGAAAACCGGATTGTGAAACCTGCTTTCTTCAGAATGTCTGTCCTTCCTGTACGGTGAAGGTAACTCCCTGGAAACCGGAGTGATAGGGCATGTGGACACGCCTTCGAACGGTCAGCCGACAATAGGAAGGCCCTTTTATGGGCAGGCTAAGGGCCAACTTCGGCTGACTTGCGCATTCTATGCAGAATGCGCACATGAGGGTTCAAAGGGTGCAAAGGGTGCAGAAGGTTCAAAGGGTTGTGGTGGGCGCCCTTCAGAAAAAAGGGGCGCCAGTATGAAAAAACCGTACAAACGCCCTGGCGGGCGATGGAAAAGCGTTCCCCTTTTTGGTGGTGCAGCACCAAAAGGGGTGCATTTCCTCGAGCGAAGCGAGGTTGTTAGGCTTTCGCTGCCGCCAGGCAACATACATACTCATCGCCGCGAAGCGGCGATACCTTCCCCTCTGAACCCTATGAACCTTCTGAACCCTGATGCCCTCCGGGCGTGTCCTTCGCCCCCTGAGCGCAGCGAATACAACCTTTGGCACCGAGGGCCGTCAGGCCCGATGGATGCCATACGCCCCTCTGCACCGTAGGCGCAGGCCCCTACGGAAATACAGTGAATACAGTCTAACACTGTATAGCACCAAAAAAGCTCTCCATTCCGGAGAGCTTTTTGATTTCCTTTAAGAATCAGAACATATTGAGGAGGCCTGTGAAGCCGTAGTGGTTGGAGGGGAGGAAAGCATCGACTGCTTTAGAAACACCGGTAGGTTCAGGTGCCGTAATGAGGAGCAGCAGGATAGCCAGTACGGTGAAACCCAGGGATACCAGGTTTGCCTTGCCTTTGCGGGACATCTCATAATAGCCGAAAAGGCGGAGGCCCAGAGCGCCGAAAAAGGTAATGACCAGTCCCGACAGGGAGAAAATGCCGAAGAGAATATTGGCCATCAGGAAGCCAATGAAGAATACGGGCAGGAAAATGAAGGGCAGATTATAGGCAATGAGGGTGGAGTTCACATGACGGCGCATATCATCCAGCCAGTCAGCCAGGTCGAAACCGAAGAGGCCCAGGGGAATGAAGGACAGGAGGACGATTTTATCCCATATGCCGGAGAGCCGGTCTCTGTCCTGACCCAGCCAGTAGAAAAATACACAAATGAGGAATCCTGCAATACCGCCGATGATGTAGTAGAAATCTTCAGGAATAAATTTTACGGCAATCATGGCAATGGTAGTAAGGATGGAGCCCGTGACTATCCAGGCGGTAATCTGACTCCGGGAGGCTCTTTTTTCTTCCGGCACATCAGCCCACATCTGTGCCAGAATTTCCGTCATGAAAAGAAGAAGGAAAATGGCCAGAGCGGCGAAAGGATAGACAAAAAGGGAAACAAGGATAAAGAAAACGGGAATAAAGACTTTATATCCCTTAAACACCTGCAGGTGCTTGAAATTTAATTTCTTCTTCTGTGTGTAAATGGTCAGTCTCATAAATACAAGGTAAGTCAGCATGATGCCCACGGTTTCTACCGGCTCACAGCCCAGATAAAGCAGGGAGCAGAAAACAAGTATGGCCGTATTAGCTCCTGTAAAACGGCTGACCAGGGAACTGAAGAGGCCAATATTCAGAAAGGCCACTATTGCGTCACCAAAATTCAAAACATCCATCTCCTTTATAAACAATTCCTTTCTAGTATACCTGTTATAAAGAAAGGACGCAATAGTTTGGGCCTGCTAAAATTACCTGTCAGTCATGGGGATACAACGGCCTTTTCCTGGCAGGCAGCTGTTTACAAAAAGTTCTCTATTCGGCACGGATCAGGTGGGACTGCCCCCTTTTCCTCATCCGATAAAGCTGATAAAATAGAGGGAAACAGGAATGGGAGGGGTTTATCATGGATGATCTTGTTATTGTGGACTGTCAGTATGATTTCATAGATGGTACGCTGGCCTGCGGGCACAGCCATGAGGCGGTGGCAGAACTGGTACGTTTTATAAACAGCCATCCTGTGCGCTGCCTTTATACATCGGACTGGCACAGCCCATCCAATGGTTCTTTCAAGGTGAATGGCGGCATCTGGCCTGTTCACTGTGTGGCCGGCACGAAAGGGGCAGAACTTGATCCTGCTTTTACAGAGCAGGTGAAGAAGAAAGAGAATCGTCCTTCTTCTGAAAATCGCTTCTTGAAGGGCAAAGATGATAAAGTAGAGGAGTACTCTGCTTTTAACGGAGTGAATCAAGAGGGAAAGCGGCTGGGAGACGAGACTTCTTCCCATGTGTATGTAGGTGGTATTGCGTCGGAGTACTGTGTGAAAGAAACGGTGCTCTCCCTCCTTGCTTCCGGCAGGAAGGTAACACTTCTGGTAAAAGGGCTGGGTTATGTGTCGGAAAAGGATCATGCAAAGACCTTGAAGGAATTGAAAGAAAAAGGTGTGTCTCTGCTGGAGGAATAATGAAACAACTTTTGGTAGATGATGTGGGAGAGTTTGGCCTGATTCGCCGCATTATGCACGATTTTATCTTTCGTCCGGAGCTTTTGGTTGTAGGCCCCGGTGATGATGGTGCGGTGTATCGAACGCCTGGCGGATACGACCAGGTGATTTCCACAGATACCATGGTGGAAGGCATCCATTTCACCAGGAACACCATGAGTCCCTTCGACGTAGGGTACCATCTGGCGGCTTCCAATTTCAGCGATATGGCCGCCATGGGGGCCGAGGCCGTGGGATTTGTCCTTTCCATTGCTCTTCCCGGCGATCTTCCCCTTTCCTGGGTGGACCGCTTTTATGACGGGCTCAGGGCCTGCTGCGGAAAGTACAGGGTGAATCTTCTTGGCGGCGATGTGACCGGATCTACAAAGGGATTAATCCTTACCGGTACGGTGACAGGCATGGTGCCTGAAGGGAAAGCGGTGACAAGAAGCGGTGCCCGGCAGGGGGATATCATCTTTGTCACCGGTACTGCAGGTGATTCGGCGGCAGGGCTTTATGCGCTCCTTCATGACATGGGAGAGGAATGGCCTTCCCTGACAGTGAGACATCAGCGGCCGGAACCCCAGATTCCGCTGGGAATACTCCTTAGAAAGGCAGGAGCCCATGCGCTGAATGATATTTCTGACGGCCTGTCCCGGGAATGGAATGAAATTGCAAAGGCATCGGGAGTAGAACTGGAAATCGAACTGGAAAAGGTGCCTCTGTCGGAAGCGGTGGAGGCTTTGGCGGAAAAGGTTCATCGGGACCCTCTGGCCTGGGCCCTGAATGGAGGAGAAGATTACCAGCTTACTGGTACCATTTCTCCTTCTGATTTTGATACAATAAAAAAAGAGATGCCCATAACTCCGGTGGGAAGGGTTGTAAAGAAACCGGGAACGGGCGTTTATGTGTGGCGGCATGGTCAAAGACGGCTTCTTCAAGCGAAAGGTTTTGATCATTTTGAAAAGTAAGGGAGGATCCTATGTATACACTGGTGGTCATTCGTCATGGGGAAAGTGAATGGAATAAGAAAAATCTGTTCTGCGGCTGGACAGATGTGGAGCTTTCTGACAAAGGTATGAAAGAGGCCAGCGAAGCAGGCCGTTTATTAAAGAAGGAGGGGCTCTCCTTTGACTGTTGTTTTACTTCCGTGCTGAAGCGGGCTATCCACACAGCTTACCGCATTTTGGATGAAATGGATCTGGTGTGGATTCCCGTGATTAAGGATTATCACCTGAATGAACGGCACTACGGAGCCCTGCAGGGATTGAACAAGACGGAAACTGCCGATAAGTATGGAGAAAAGCAGGTGCTCCTCTGGAGGCGTTCTTACGATGTACGTCCGCCGGCTCTGTCGGAAGATGATCCAAGAAATCCGGTGAATCAGGCGCCTTATCAGAAAATGAAGGGGAAGGTAGCACTTCCATTGTCGGAATGTCTGAAAGATACGGTGGGAAGAGTTGCGCCTTATTTTGATGAAGTCATTCGTCCTCGCATGGAAGCGGGAGATCGGGTGCTCATTGCGGCGCACGGAAATTCTATCAGAGCTCTTCGGAAGCATTTGGAAGGGATTTCTGATAAGGAAATCGCCGGTATGAATATTCCTACCGGCATTCCACTGGTTTACCATCTGAACTCCGATTTCACAGTGCATGATGTATCTTATCTGGGAGATCAGGAAGCGATCCAGGCGAAAATCAATGCTGTAAAGAACCAGTCTGCCTGCTCAGTTAAGAAATAAGGAGGTGCCGGGTATTTCCCCAGGGCGAAACAATATGATAGAAAAAGAAATGGATGAAGCACCGGTGCTGATTCTGGAAGGTGGTGCCATGCGGGGCCTCTTTACGGCCGGTGTGCTGGATGCTTTCATGGACCATCGGTTTTATTTCAAAAAGGCAGCAGGTATCTCTGCAGGCACTCTGCAGGGACTGGGCTACCTGTCAAAGCAGTGCGGAAGAAGCGTCCGGGTCAATTCCGCCTATGCCGCTGATCCCCGGTACATGGGATTTCGGCATATGTTGAAAGGGGGCTCTTTCTTTAATTTTGATTTCATGTTTGGCCCCCTGGCCCATGAAGAGGACCCTTTTGATTTTGAAACCTTTGAGAAGGCCGAAGAAGAGCTCTATGCAGTGATTACAGACTGCCTTGAGGGAAAGCCCCATTTCATTTCCAGCCATGACCTTTCGTCTTCCGAGTTTATGAAGGTCTGTGAGGCCAGCTGCTCTATCCCTTTGGTATCCAAACCGGTGGACTGGCGGGGAAAGGCCTATGTGGATGGCGGCGTGGGCATGCCTCTGGTGCCGCTTCCTGAGGAAATCCCCTTTCCCCATGGGAAAATCGTATATATCCTTACTCGGGATGTGAATTATCGGAAGAAACCGGTGCCCTTCTGGATGCATGGGATGCTGAAGGCTGTCTATGGGCGAACCTATCCGGCAGTGGTGGATGGCATGTGCTCTATTCCGGAGCGGTATAACAGGAAAATGGAAAGAGTCATAGAGCTGGAAAAGGAAGGCGCCGTTTTCGTTATCCGTCCTGAAAATCCGGTAACGGTGTCTCGGACGGAAAGAGATGCTGGCAAATTGAGAAAGCTCCATGGTGAAGGGTATCGTCTGGCTATGGACCGTTTTGATGAAATGATGAGGTGGCTTCATGAAAAATGAAGTAACATTCACGACGAACAGTGAAAAGGAAACCATGGATTTCGGTCGTTTCCTGGGGGAAAGAGCCCAAGATGGTCTTTTCATTGCATTAACCGGCGATTTGGGCGCAGGCAAGACTCATTTCGTCCAGGGACTGGCGAAGGGAATGGGTATAGAGGGAGTGGTAGGAAGTCCTACCTTTACCATTATGAATATATATGAAGATGGCCGTCTTCCTTTGAAGCATTTCGATTTCTATCGGCTTCACAGCGAAGATGATTTATGGAACATCGGCTGGGAAGAATATGGAGAAGGCGGCGTAGTGGTGGTGGAATGGGCAGATATGTTTCCTTCTCTCATTCCTGAAGAAAGCATTCATATTCATATCGTCCTTTCCGGTGAAGAGGAAAGAAAGATTACTGTATCCTGGAGCGGAAAGGCTCCGGTTGAAATAACAAAGGAGATAGAAAATTATGCTGCTGGCCATTGATACATCATCACTGGTACTAAGCTGTGCATTGGCAGAAGAGGACAGGCTGATTGCTGAATGGACAGTACAGAAAAGGCTTACCCATTCGGAACAGCTTATTCCCCATATGGATGAAATGATAAAGGAGGCAGGGGTTTCCAAGAAGGATATAACGGCTGTGGCCGTTTCTATCGGTCCCGGTTCATTTACAGGCCTTCGGATCGGCCTTGCCACTGCCAAGATGCTGTCCTATATTTGGAAGGTCCCTCTGGCTGGAGTGGACACGCTGGAAGCGCTGGCCTGGAATATGGCAGGGTCCCAGGCCTTTATCCTGCCTCTTCTGGATGCCCAGCGGGGCAATGTGTATGCTGCTTTATACGGCGCTTTTGATGAAATGTGGCAGGAAGAAAAGGAAGAAGCGGCACCTATAGATCAGGTCATTGAAGCAGCTCTGACCCATGGCGGTCCCGTGATTGCAGTAGGAGAATGCGCTGATAAATACAAGGACAAGCTTGTTTCTGCAGGCATTAAACTGGCACCGCCGCATAGCCGCCTGGCCCGGGCAGGAAGCGTAGCTATGGCAGGTTTAAAAAAGATCAGGGAAGGAAAGACTGACAGTCCCCTGTCCATTCTTCCTAATTATATCCGCAGAAGCGAGGCTGAGGTACTTTGGGAGAAACAGCACAGGAAGTCCTGATTGAAAAGGCTGATAGAGCCGACGCATCTGCCATTTATGAAATAGGGAAGCTCTGCTTTTCCGATGCCTGGCGTAAAGAAACGGTGATCCATGATATGGAAGGAAGTCACAGTGAATATTTTATAGCCAGAATGAATGGAGAAATTGCAGGCTATGGCTGCTTCTGGTTCATTGCCGATGAAGGACAGCTGCTTAACATCGGTGTTCGTCCCTCTTTTCGAAAGAAAGGCATTGGCGCCCTTCTTCTGGAGGCAGGACTTATGGAAGCGGCTCGGAGACATATGAACACCCTTTTCCTGGAGGTGCGGGTGAGCAATGAGGAGGCACAGCGCCTTTACAAAAATCATGGATTTGAAGTGCTTGGGCTCAGAAAAGGAGTTTATGACCTTCCTAAAGAGGATGGATATATTATGTCCAGAAAAGTAGAAGGAGAATTATGAAGATTTTATCGTTTGAATCAAGCTGTGATGAAACATCCTGTGCGGTGATTGAAGACGGGCGCCATATCTTGTCTGACGTTATTTCCACACAGGTGCCTATTCACAAGAAATTCGGCGGAGTAGTGCCTGAAATTGCCTCCCGCCACCATATAGAAGATGTGCTTCCTGTAGCCATTGAGGCACTGGAGCAGGCCGGATGTTCCTGGGAAGATATGGATGCCATTGCAGTGACCCAGGGGCCGGGCCTGGTGGGGGCTCTCCTGGTGGGGGTAGCAGCTGCCAAAGCGGCGGCCTGGGCGCTGGATAAGCCTCTGGTGGCGGTCAATCATATGGAAGGCCATATCTTCGCCAATCTGCTGCAGTATCCGGATTTGGAGCCGCCTTTCCTGTCTCTGGTGGTTTCCGGCGGCCATACTATGATTGTGGTGGTGAAGGATTACAATACCTTCCAGCTTCTTGGTCAGACAAGAGATGATGCAGCAGGGGAAGCCTTCGATAAGATTGCCAGGGTTATGGGTTATCCCTATCCTGGCGGCCCCCATATCGACAGGCTGGCCCGGGAAGGAAATCCTGATGCTATTTCGTTCCCCATGGGGCTTGGAAGAGAACATACTTTTGATTTTTCCTTCAGCGGGCTGAAATCAGCAGTCATTAACTACCTGAATACCGCTAAAATGAAGAAGGAAGAAATTAATCCAAAGGATGTGGCTGCATCCTTCCAGAAAGCAGTGGTAGATGTGCTGGTGGAAAAGGCCATGAAAGCGGCAGAGGCAACGGGATATAAGACCATTGCCCTGGCCGGCGGTGTGGCAGCCAACAGCGGTCTTCGCAAAGCATTGAAGGAAGAATGCGATAAACGGGGCATTCGTATGTGCCGCCCGGACCCGGTACTCTGTACTGATAATGGCGCCATGATTGGATGCAGGGCTTATTACATGGCAAAGGCCGGAGACTTTGCACCAATGAATCTCAATGCCGATCCCCGGCTGCCATTTCTGGCCGATCAGCTCAAACTTTAAAAAGCTGCTGATTTACGCTAAGAGTTTCATTTCATATGAATTTAATGATGGAACAGGAATTTCATCAGCGATTCCTCAGGAACTGCTGATTGCATTATTGTGGGGGAAAAAATTATGCAGACCCGTGGAATTGAAATGAGCCAGCTCTATACGCTGGTGCGGGACACCACGAAACTCACCGATGTGCAGGCTAAGATTCTGGATCATATGCAGGTGGCACTGCAGCTGGCTTCTGATATTTCCAGAAATCAGGTATACCTTTGCGCCAGAGGAAAGAATGATGACATTTCCGTCATACTTATGGCGGTCAAGCCATCTTATACTCATGGATCTACCTTCTTTAAATCCGGAGATACCCGTTTAGGAGAAGATCTGGCAGTCATTGAAAATGTTTTCACCACTGGAAGAAAAGTGGTGGGGCGCATGGAGCTTGATCAGGGGTTGACGGTGGCAGTGACGGCTTATCCCATTGTGGATAATGCAGGTATCCCTTTCGCTGCGGTGTGCTTTATGGCAAATTCCGTAAAACAGCAGCAGGTGCTTACGGATACGGCTAATCTGGCACTGCAGGTACCTTTTTCTACTGCTGACTACTACAGCATTCGCCCCCAGGACGGTGTGATTATCCTGGATGCCGGAGGACGTATTATTTATGCCAATGACATGGCTGATGACCTGTATTTTGTGCTGGACAAGGAAGCGGTGGAAAGCCGGGAGCTCATCGGTCACACCATTGTCCGGCTCCCGCTGGTGGACAAGGTCATGAAGACCGGAAAGCCTGCTTATGGCGATGAAGTGTCTGAAAACATGACTCTTTCCGCCTGGGGTCTTCCTATTATTTCCGGAGGCAGGGTGGTACGTACGGTGCTGGTACTTACTGATGTGACTGCCATCAGGGAAAAAGAAAGACAAATTCTGGTGAAGGACTCCGTTATTAAGGAAATCCATCACCGGGTAAAAAACAGTTTGAATACCATTGCCGGTATGCTTCGCATGCAGGCAAGACGGGCAAAAGATGATGACACAAAAGAAGCACTCCGTCGGGCGGTAATCCGTATTCTCGGTATTTCTCAGATTCATGATATTCTGGCCAGCCAGAGCGGCGATAAGATCGATATGGATATTCTTTTGGACAAAATTACCAAGCTATCCGTGGACAGCCTGGCCCTTATACCTGTCAATGTGGTGAGGGAAAAATCAAGACGGAGTCTCATTGTAGACTCTGAAAAGGCAGTACCGCTGGCCATTGCAGCCAATGAGCTCATTCATAATGCCATCGACCATGGATTTAAGGATATGGAAAAGGGAACACTGGTGGTGGGCACCGAAATTCGAGGCAGTGATCTTCATGTGTATATCAGAAATGATGGACATCCTCTGGCGGATGATTTCAGTACCAAAACCTTTGACCTGGGACTCCAGATTGTGAGGAATCTTTCGGAAATTGAACTGAAAGGGAAATTTTCCCTGAAAAATGAAAATCATATGGTGACAGCCGATATTGATTGTCCCCTGTCAGTGATGGAGGGATAGCATGTCAGAAAAATACCGAATCGTTATCGCAGATGATGAAGCTCTCATCTGCATGGACCTTAGGGAAATGCTGGAAGAAGCAGGCCACGAAGTGGTGGGCATTGGCTCCGATGGCGTGGAAGCACTGAATCTGGTAAAGGAGAAGAAGCCGGATCTGGCTATTCTGGATGTAAAAATGCCGAGGCTTGACGGGATACAGGCTGCTCGCATGATTGCTCATGATAATCTGGCTCCTGTAGTCCTTCTCACCGCTTTCGGTGATGAAGATATGATTGAAAAGGCCAAGAAATCCATGGTCTTTGGATACGTCATGAAACCGGTGGAAGAGAAGACACTCTTCCCTGCCATTCAGATTGCCGTGAGTCAGTACAGACAGAAGAAAGACATGGTGGACCGGGTGAAAAACATGGAAAGAGAACTGGCTGCCCGGAAGATCGTGGATCGTGCCAAGGGTCTTCTTATGGATTACTATCATATTACTGAAGAAGATGCCTATCGCCGTATGCAGCAGACCAGTATGAAGCGGGGCATCACCATCGCCGATGTGGCGCAGAAGGTAGTTAAGGAAATCATGGCAAGAAAGAACAGGTAAGAGCTGCCCGCTTTTGCGGGCAGCGGTTTGACAGCCGCTTCGCGGCTGAAGTTTGACGCACCTTACGGTGCGAAGGTTCTAAAGTTTGACGCACCTTACGGTGCGAAGGTTCTAAAGTTTGAAGCGCCTGTGGCGCGAGGGTTGTGGTGAGGCGCCTTCAAAAATAAAAGGGCGCCAGTATGTATAGAACAACTTTAGTGAGCTAGTGAGCTAGTGGCTGGTGGCTGGGGAGCGCCTGACGGCGCGGCTCCGCCGACTGGTATTTACTATCGATTAGCTCATAAGTGCCTTGTACCGAGATTCTTCGCCTACGGCTCAGAATGGTCGGTCGGCCAAATAAAAGGAAGGCCCTTTAATGTGCAGGCTAAGGGCCAACTTTGGCCGACTCGCGCATTCTATGCAGAATGCGCGCAAGTGAGGGCGGGAAGGAATTCCCGTAACGCTGACTTTATAAGCATTGCCGCGGAGCGGCAATCCGCAACCCTCGGCCTGAAAGGCCGTCAAACTTAAGAACCTTCCGGCCGTCAGGCCGGTCCATCTTAAGAACCTTCACACCGAAGGTGTGTCCAAGGGCGATACCACAACCCTCGGCCCGAAGGGCCGTCAAACTTAAGAACCCTTGGGCCGAAGCCCCGTCAACCTTCCCCTCTGAACCCTCTGAACCCTCTGAACCCTTTCACTGGAAAATGCTTATCTCTTCTCAAAATTATCTCATATCTATCAATCAAGGAGGTTTTCATCATGAAGTACACATTTTTAGGACATGCATGCTTTAAGATTGATACAGGAAAAGAAAGGCTCCTTTTTGATCCGTTTCTTACAGGAAACGGGCAGGCTGCGATGAAGGCGGATAAGGTAAGATGCGATTACATCCTCCTTTCCCATGCTCACAGCGATCATTTTGGCGACGCCAATGAAATTGCACTCCGCACGGGGGCTAAGGTGGTAGCTATTCCCGAGGTTATTGCCCTTTTCTCCAAGTCCCTGTCCAATTTCCAGCCCATGAATCTGGGTGGTACTTTCCATGCTGACTTCGGTGATGTGAAAATGGTGCAGGCTTTCCACAGCTGCGGAGCAGCTGGCGGCACACCCTGTGGCTTTATTATTTCCTTCAAAGAAGGCCCTGTGGTTTACTATTCCGGAGATACCGCCCTTTTCGGCGACATGAAACTCTTTGGCGAGCTCTATGATATTGACTATGCTATTCTGCCTATTGGCGATAACTACACCATGGGACCGGACGATGCCATTCTGGCGGGAAAATTCCTGAAGGCAAAACATGTGATACCCCTCCATTACAATACATGGCCTGTGATTTCACAGAACGTGGACGCTTTCAAGACAAAGGCGGCAGAGGAAGGGCTTGATGTTATGATTGTCCACCCCGGAGAAACCATAGATTTATAATAAAAGGCATAGAAGTAAAACCATGAATCCTCTGGTTCATGGTTTTGCCTTTTTCTATTTTCATACATGGAGACGCAGATGAGTAAAGAAGATAAGTTTTTTGAAAGCCTTCGTGATTTTGCCGGCTTTACCGGCAGAGTCGGATTTCTTTTGGAAGAAACGGCAGAAGGCCGCATGGCAGTTTCCGAAAGCTATAAAGAGTGCTCCGATATCAAGATGAAATGCAGAGAATCCTACGGCCTTCTGATGGAGCGGATGTATAAGGCCTACAAGGATCCTTCCCAGCTGGATAACGCGAGGGGGCTTATTGAACGGATGTATCATATAGTAGATATTTCCAAAAGCATTCTGGGCCAGCTGGATATGGCCATGGTGGGAGAAACACCGGAGGAACTCACCCTTATGGCCCGCCTGTCGGCAGCATCCCTTTCAGAGCTGAAGAAAATCATGGATTACACCACTGATGTCTCGGAAAACTTCATGAAAATGGAAGCTCGCTGCCGTCGGATTTATACTTTCGAAGAAAGAGGGGATGACTGCTTTCGCAGGATGATGAAAAAGCTTTATGGATCTGAAACTAAAGCAGCAGAGCTGGTGTACTGGAAAGAAATCTTTGATCACCTGGAGGAAGTGCTTGATGCCTCTGCCGGCACGGTACCGCTGCTGCAGAAAATCATTACCCGTTACTGAAGATTTTTTATCATTACTGGAATCAGCGGCCTAAGAGCCCTGTTTTTCCCTGTCAGACGGAAGGGCAGTGAACAATCAGTGAAGGGCATGGTTTCATTTATGGAGTCTGCTTTTATCAGATTCTTTATATGCTGCCGGCCATGGGATTTTCCTAAGGAAGCGCTGATTAAATCATTGTTTGCTTTTATTCTTGAATTTTTATGCAATGCGAGGAATGGGCTGACGCGAATAGCGAGCTATTTAAGGAAGCCCATGACGAAACAGTGCATAAAAATTCTTATAAAAGAAAACTCTATGAATTAATCAGTGCTTCCGTAATGGCCGCCCGCTTTCTGTTCCGTTCTTTGCATGGCACAAATTCAAGCATGAAAGCGGAAATGAGGCAGTCAGGGGCTCCATGCCCGGTATTAAAAAATTTTAAACCTATTGGATTTTTGTGAAAAATTTTGTATAATAGGGTTACATGGAGGAAATGCCATGGGACGGGTTTATCTGTCCGGTCTCATTGATGATTATTTCCCTGATTATCAATCTGACTGCGGATTCGTCATACTCCTCAATGGCGGTCTTGCACAAAGAAGGCGGTGGATACCGCTTTTTTTGTTGAATTTTTCAGGAGCTTCCTGTCCGTGCTATAATGGTATGAAATGATTTTTCCTTAAGGGGGATGGACATGAAAAGACAGCATCGTCTATATGAATGGAAAGATGGAAAGAAGCTGGAATTAGGTGAAAGGTCCCTGGTTATGGGAATCCTCAATGTAACACCTGATTCTTTTTCCGACGGGGGAAAATGGAATTCCAACACCCTGGCCGTTTCCCATGCCACCGATATGATTAAAGACGGAGCTCATCTGATTGATGTGGGGGCAGAATCAACCAGACCGGGCCATGTGGCGCTTACACCGGAAGAGGAGACAAAGCGTCTCATGCAATTTCTTCCTGATGTGCTGAAGGTGAGTATGGTTCCTGTATCCGTTGATTCCTATCATTATGAAACCATGGAAACTGCTCTCAAGGCAGGAGCTCATATAGTCAATGATATCTGGGGATTTCAGTATGATGACGGCAGTATGGCTAAAACCGCCGCCGCTTTTGATGTTCCTGTGATTCTCATGCATAACCAGGAAACGGAAGTCTACGGAAAGGATATGATGGATGATTTGAAGCACTTCTTCGATAAATCCATTGAAATTGCCCTTTCCGCCGGCGTCAGGGCAGAGAACATTATCCTGGATCCGGGCATTGGCTTTGGAAAGAATGCAGAGCAGAATATGGAAATCCTCAAGAGGCTTGATGAGCTTACTCTGGCTTTCCCCTGCCCCTGGCTTCTTGGTGTAAGCCGTAAACGATTTATTGGCACCATCCTTGGTACTGATGCCGATGAACGGGATGAAGGCACGGCAGCAGTGAATCTCTGGGGCGCTGAAAAAGGCTGCTCCATTTACAGAGTTCACGATGTAAAAACCACAGCCCGGGAACTTGCGGTATGGGATGCGCTCCGTCTTTTTCAGGGAAAAGGAGAGTCCTATGGATCATATTGACCTTAAAGGTATGGCTTTTTTCGGGTATCATGGCGATGAACCGGAAGAAACAAAGCTGGGCCAGCGTTTTTACATTGATGTGGAAATGGATCTGGATTTGTCCAGGGTAGGAGAAACAGATGCCCTGGAAGATTCTGTCAATTATGTGGCCGTATATGAAATAGTGAAAAAGAGGGCTGAAGGAGGCCCCTATAAACTGCTGGAAAGACTGGCAGGCGTTATCAATACTGATATTATGGAAAATTTCCCGCCGGTGACAAAAGTGATAACGACTGTCCACAAGCCGGGCTCTCCTATTCCCGGCATTCTGGATGATGTTTCTGTCACTCTTTGCAAAGAAAGGAAATGATGAGTCTGCAGGATATCCTGCATCATTGAGACACATGGATACATATATTATGGCCCTGGGCTCCAATATGGGAGATTCCCTGGGTATATTACAAAGCGCATTCAAAAGGCTGGGAGAGGAAAATGTCTACATTCTGAAGGCTTCTTCCTTTTACAGAACCAAACCCTGGGGAAAGACGGACCAGCCTGATTTCATTAATGCAGCAGCACTGGTGGCATGGGAGGGAACAGCGGAAGAGCTCATGACACTTTTCCTTAAAATAGAAAAAGAATTCGGACGGAAACGGGATATTCACTGGGGCCCCCGCAGCCTGGACCTGGATCTTATATACAGTGACTGTGTAAGAAGCGAAACCGATTTTCTCCGCCTGCCGCATCCCTATTTCTGGGAGCGGCCTTTTGTGCTGGTTCCGCTCGAGGAAATCCTGCCGGATTTCGTTTATGACCATGAAACCATTCATCACCGCATTGAATCTCTTGATGGATATAAGGACCTGGTGAAGCTCGACAAAGAAGGAAAGGAGATGAGCAAATGAATGAACAGGAAAAAGCATCTTCCTTGTCCGGTGTGAAGGCGGCATTAAGGGATGGCAGGAATCCTTTTCCTTTAGACCGTACCACCGGCCCACTGCTGGCAGAAGGTACGAGGGAAAGGCTGATGAGGCTATGTCCTCTGGACGAAAAAGGAAAACCCCTCATGATGACAGGGATTTCCGGGTCCCAGAAAGCACTGGCCGCAGCGGCTCTTCTGAAGAACTATGACAGGGCTGTGATTATCGTACCTGACCAGAAAGACATTTTCCGCTGGGAAGAGGATCTGGCTTTCTTTGCTCCCGATTACGATGCACATCCTTTTCCTCTCGTGGAGGAGGCTGGTTTTCATGTCACTTTTACGGGAACCGAGCGGCTCAGGGACCGTATGCAGTCTCTTTCCCTTCTCATGGAGAAGAAGAAGACTGTGATTCTGGCAACTTCCATAGAGGCTGCCCAGAAAATCGTTTCTCCTCAGCTGCTGAAAGACCATGCCCTTACCTTTACCTTGGGCGAGGAATGGGGAAGAGAGGATCTTCTTGAAAAACTGGTTTCCGCCGGTTATGAACGAGTGGGGCAGGTCGAAAGATGCGGCCATTTTGCGGTACGCGGTGATATTGTGGATATTTTCCCCATCAGCGAAGCCCATCCCCTGCGTATTGAATTTTTTGGCGATGAAATCGACAGCATCCGTTCCTTTGATGAGGACAGCCAGCGATCCATGGAACGCTTTGAAAAGGCAATGGTGCTGCCTCTGTCTCTTAAAGAAGAAAAAAAGAGCATCCTTTTTGATTATTTGGATGGGGGACTTATCCTTTACGACGAACCCCAGCGGTCCGAGGAAAATCTGAATCGTTATTTCAAGGAAGAAAAGGAAAACAGAGGAAAGGCCTTTCCCTGGAATGACATGGTGCGAAGGGGGCGGAAGGGAAACAGGGAAATTATTTTCTCCCTGCTGAACCGTTCTCTCACTGCTTTCCAGCCGGTTATCTTCGGCTGGCAGGGCCAGTCCATGACCAACTATCAGCGGCAGATTCCCATTTTTATTGAAGATTTAAAATCTCTCCTGAAGAAAGAATGGAAGGTTCTTCTCGTGGTTCCCCGGGCTTCGGAAGAAGAGGAGTTAAAGGAAATCCTTAAAGAATATGAAATCCCTCTTTCTTCGGATATGACCTCTTCCAGCGTCTGCCTGGTGCATGGCGTTCTTTCCGGGGGTTATGAAATGGCCCCGGAAAAACTGGCTCTTCTCACTGCCGGCGACATACTGGGAAAACAGAAAATCCGCCGGGTGAGAGGCGCTGGCAAAGGACGACAGATTCGATACTTCTCCGACTTAAACCCTGGAGACTATGTGGTACAGGACGTGCACGGTATCGGCAAATATCTGGGGCTTAAGACCATCGAGCTTTCCGGCGTGCATCGAGACTATATTGCCATCCAGTATGCAGGAAATGATAAGCTTTACCTGCCGGTGGAAAAGATTTCAACTCTGGAAAAATACATAGGACCTGAGGGCGGTACTCCGGTATTGAACAAGATGGGAGAAGCCCATTGGGAGAAAATTCGCTCCAAGGCCAGAAAATCCATTGAGGAGCTGGCAGAAAGGCTTCTTGATATTTATGCCAAACGGGAAATCACCAAAGGCATTGCCTTTGCCAAAGACGGCGTGGAGCAGCGGGAATTTGAAGATACCTTTCCCTTCGTGGAAACGGAGGACCAGCTCACAGCTATTGACGGTATCAAACAGGCCATGGAAAGGCCGGTGCCCATGGATATGCTCCTTTGCGGCGACGTGGGTTTCGGCAAAACGGAAGTGGCCATGCGGGCGGTTTTTAAATGTGTCATGAGCGGCTATCAGGCCATGGTGCTCTGCCCTACCACGGTACTATCCCAGCAGCATTACAAAAATTTCAAAGACCGTATGGACAGCTTTGGCGTGAATGTGGCTCTCCTGAACCGGTTTACCACGCTGAAAGAGAAAAAAGAAATTCTGCGCCGTTTAAAGGACGGCGATATTGATGTGGTTATCGGCACCCATGCGGTACTCAACAAGAAGGTAGAGTGCAGGAAACTGGGGCTTCTGGTGGTGGATGAAGAGCAGCGCTTCGGCGTGGTACAGAAGGAAAAATGGAAATCCTGGTCCAGCGGAATCGATGTGCTCACCCTGTCGGCTACGCCTATTCCCCGCACTCTCCATATGAGTCTTACCGGCGTGAGGGACATGGTCACTATTACTACACCTCCTTCCAACCGCCATGCGATCCAGACCTATGTGACGGAGTATGATGATACCATTGTAAGAGATGCCATCCTTCGTGAAAAGGAAAGGGGCGGCCAGACCTATTTTGTGTATAACCGCATAGAATCCATGCCTGCCATGCTGGACCATCTCCGCAGCATTCTTCCAGAAAATGTAACTATCGGCGTTGCCTATGGCCGCATGGAAGGCAGACAGCTGGAAAAGGTGATGCTTGATTTCTATGATGAAAAATACGATGTGCTTCTTTGTACCACCCTCATTGAAAACGGACTTGACCAGCCTAATGCCAATACCATGCTGGTATATGATGCAGACCGCATGGGACTTTCCCAGATTTATCAGATGAGGGGAAGAGTAGGCCGCTCTGAAAAAATCGCCCGGGCCTGGTTTTTCTACCGGAAAGGCAAAGTCCTTTCTGAAGTGGCGGAAAAAAGGCTGGATACCATCCGTGAATTTACGGAATTGGGCAGCGGCTTCAAAGTGGCCATGCGGGATTTGGAAATCCGGGGCGCCGGAAATCTTCTAGGCGCGGCTCAACATGGAAACATTGCCAGCGTCGGTTTTGCCACCTACTGCACCATGCTGGAGGAGGCAGTGGAAAGGCTCAGGGCCAAAAGGGAAAACAGGCCTCTGCCTAAAAAACTGCCTAATACCACTATCGAATTTCGCCAGGATGCCTATCTGGATGAAAGCTATATTTCCAATGAAGAGCAGAAAATGGAAATTTATCGCCGCCTGGCTGCTGTAGAAAATGACAAGGCCCTTTCTGACCTGATTGATGAAGTGGTGGACCGCTTCGGTACTCCTACCAGGCCAGTGGAAAAACTGTTCCATATTTCCCGTATCCGCGTCAAGGCAAGGCAGCTTGGAATCGGAAGCATTATGGACAGCGGTGCTTCCTTCGTCATTACCTGGGCTGACGAAGAACCCATGCGGGGCTGGAACCCCATGAAACTCCCAAGGACTATGCTTCCCTACATCCGCCTCCTTCCCGGCCATATGGCCAAAATGAATATTAATAAAAAAGCCATTACCGGAGACGAAATGAAATGGATGGCCCAATTCATGGATGAAATGTATAAAGAAGTAAAGGGCGAGTAGGGTTTTGACGGTGGAAATATATTTTCCTTCTGCTCCTGACCGCCTAGGGAAGCGCTGATTAAATCATTGTTTGCTTTTATTCTTGAATTTTTATGCAATGCGAGGAATGGGCTGACGCGAATAGCGAGCTATTTAAGGAAGCCCATGACGAAACAGTGCATAAAAATTCTTATAAAAGAAAACTCTATGAATTAATCAGTGCTTCCCTAAGTCGGTTCCTTTCCATCGGCTGATATTTATTATCGGTCATCTCAAAGATGACGGGGCCGAAATCCTCTTCCTGTTTTTGTATTCTGGTTGGAGAGGAAAGGAAGGCAGTGGTGACTATAAAACATTACCTTCAAAGCGGCGGTCACGGCCCTTTCAACGCTCCTCATTTTCCCATCCTTCTGGACTGGTTCAGATAAAAATCAGCCATAATGCTTTACAATTTTTCTGAAATCTGATATGACTATATGAGTTGTGAATCTATTTCCTATTGAAACAGGTGAAAAATGCGTAAAAATTCATTTATCCAGGGTGCCCTGATTCTGACAGTAGCCGGTATTATTGTTAAATTTATTGGTGCGTTCAGTCGTATCTATCTGTCCCGTCTTCTGGGCGGGGAGGGCATCGGCCTATACCAGATGGCCTATCCAATTTATCTCCTCTGTCTTTCCGTATCCTCTGCCGGTCTTCCGGTAGCTATTTCCATCATGGTGGCAGAGAGAAATGCGTTAAACGATTATCACGGCGGACAGAAAGTATTTCGTATTTCCATGGCAGCTTTGGTGCTGACAGGGCTCTTTTTCAGTGTCCTTCTTTTCTTTGGCGCTCAGTGGCTGGTGGATACGGGCATTGTTCGCGATCCCCGTGCCTATTGGTCTCTTCTTGCTCTTTCTCCGGCTGTTTTCTGCGCCACCCTTCTGGCAACGCTGCGCGGCTATTTCCAGGGTCTCCAGCTTATGACGCCTACGGCAGTATCCCAGATTCTGGAGCAGGTGGTGCGGGTGGTGACCATGATTGCCTTTGCTGTCATCCTTCTGCCTTACGGCCTTGAATTCGGTGCTGCCGGTGCTACGCTGGGGGCGGCTCCCGGTGCTTTCATGGGCATTGTGGTCCTTATCGGTTTCTATTATATGACCCGGGGCTGGCGAAAAGAACTGGCTTCAGAGCAGGATCCTTCTATTAAACCGCAGAGTGCCCTCCACATTATCAAAAGACTTCTTGTGCTGGCCATCCCCGTTTCACTGGCTAATATTATGCTGCCCATCGTATCCAACATCGACCTTTTCATTGTGCCCCGGCGTTTGGAAGTGGCAGGGTTTGCGGTGGAAGAAGCGACGACTCTCTTCGGCTATCTCACCGGCATGGCTACGGCCCTCGTGAATATGCCCACCATTGTGACCGCTTCCCTGGCGGCCAGCCTGGTGCCTGTCATTTCTGAAGCGATTGCTCAGAAAAGGGGAGATGTAGTAATGAAGAGGACCGACACCGCCATGCGGCTGGCCAACCTCATTACGATTCCTGCTTTCGTGGGCATGTGCGTCATTGCCACTCCGATTTCCGCCATGCTTTATGCGACCCCTGATGCGGGCCCCTGCATTGCAGTCATGAGTTTTGGCGTATTCCTTCTGGGAGTGCAGCAGGTTACTACCGGTGTTCTGCAGGGCATGGGCAAAACGGCCATTCCTTTCATTAACATGGTCATTTCCGCATCGGTAAAGGTGCTTCTTTCCTGGAATCTTACTGCCCTTCCCGCCTGGGGTGTGCTTGGGGCAGCCTGGGCCACTAACGCTGACTTTGGCGTAGCAGCAGTGCTGAATCTTATCTTCCTCTACAAATACAGAAGATATACCATGGATATGCTTCACACGGTGAAATTATTCATTGCAGCCGGCATCATGGGTGCTGCCGTTCTGGGGGCCTACCACGGAGCTTTCAGTATCATCCACAGCAATACCCTTGCCACATTAGCAGCTATCTGTGTAGGCGGAGTGGTTTACCTGACAGCTATTGTGGTTATTCGGGCTGTAAAACCGGAAGACGTACAGGGCGTTCCGAAAATCGGACCAAAACTGGCAGCAGCTGTAGAAAAACTGAGCTTTAAAATTTTAAAGAAACGCTGATGCAGGGACTGTCTGTTTTTTATTAAAGAAAAACTCATGAATCAATCAGAGTTTCCCTGCCTATCATAGGAAATAGGAAAAGGGGCTGTGAAAAAATGTAAATCATTTCTTCACAGCCTCTTTTTGTGTCTCCAGCATGGATGGCGGAAAGTATTTTAGTCAAAATAGGGTTCAGGGGGAAAATCAAATATTGCACTGCAGGGGAAAGCTGGTGGCCTAAAAATGCAGAGCACTAGGGAAGCGCTGATTAAATCATTGTTTGCTTTTATTCTTGAATTTTTATGCAATGCGAGGAATGGGCTGACGCGAATAGCGAGCTATTTAAGGAAGCCCATGACGAAACAGTGCATAAAAATTCTTATAAAAGAAAACTCTATGAATTAATCAGTGCTTCCCTAGTATGAGAAACCGAGAGTTTTCCTCTCGGGCAGGGAAAACTCTCGGTTTCTCATAATCTGAATTTTCTGGGCTCATAAGGCATAAAACTTAAATCAGTTTCCCGGCTCCCGCAAGTCTTCTTTCTGTCTCGGAAACCAGTTCTTCTACAATTTCTTCTACCGGCTGAATTCTGGTGAGGTGGGTAAGGGACATGCCGGCCAGGACGTAGCCGTTTTCCGTATCCCCTTCCACGGCTCCTTTTCTGGTGGTGCCGACGGCCAGGGAAATGAGCTCTTCCAGTGGAGCGCCGCTGTATTCTGCTTTCAGGTATTTTTCAGAGAAAGCGTTTTTGAGTCCTCGTACGCTGTCACCGGTGGTGAATCCGGTGACTGTGGAGTCCGTGTCCTGGGCTTTGATAATCGCTTCTTTTGCCTTAGGATGCAGACGGCATTCTTCTGCCAGAAGGAAACGGGTGCCCATCTGTACGCCGGAGGCACCCATAACGAGAGCGGCGGCAATGCCTCTTCCGTCTACAATGCCGCCGGCAGCGATGACGGGAATTTCAATGTCTGGAAGTACGTTTTCCAAGAGGGCCATGAGGGTGAGCTTGCCGTCGTGACCGCCGGCTTCCATACCTTCCACCACCAGGGCGTCGGCACCGGCATCCTGTACTCTTTTGGCCAGTTTCACATTAGGCACTACAGGAATGCATTTCACGCCGGCATGGTGAAGATCGTCAAACCAGGGCAGAGGGTTTCCGGCACCTAATGTGACGAAGGGCACCTTTTCGTCACAGACAATCTGGGCCACGTCGTCTTTATTGGGAGCCTGGAGCATAAGGTTCACGCCGAAGATTCCTCTGGGTCCCAGAATATCTTTAGCCCGGCGGATATTGTCCCGCACTTCGTCGGTGGTGAACCCGCCGGAACCGATGACTCCCGCGCAGCCTGCATGGGCCATGGCAGCAGCCAGGAGGCCATCGGAAATATAGGCCATGCCTCCCTGGATAATCGGATAATCAATGGATAAGAGTTTTGTCAGTTTTGTTTTCCACGGCATAATGATTCCTCCCTTATTTTGAAATAGTTATGGTTCTGCCCTTATTATATCCATTTTTTCTGTGGAGGGCATGGCTTTTATGAGAAAAAATTTTTATCTTTTTCGGGAAAAATTCATACTGAAAAGTTATTGAACTTAAGAACATTATGACTTCATGGTATGAATTTATGGAAAGAGTATTTTCCTGTTTTTTTCAGCCCGTAATTTAAGGAATTTTCATGGTTTCAGGAAAAAGCAAATTGGAAGGCAGTAAATTAATTGGTATACTTTTGAGATGTAGAGTATACGTATTACTATATTTTTACATAGATGTTGTAGTATTAATGACGGCGTGATATACTGTAAAAGGTAAGACTTGGCATGATTCCGCACTTTTTAATGGATGGAAGTGATATGGTTGAAAGAAGATTCTTTGATGATGCTCTTCCTGCCGGAAATGATGGCAGAGGCTCAGGAGCGGTATGAGATTCTTCGGCAGATTCACGACAACGGGCCGGTGGGAAGGCATCTTCTCGCCATGCAGACGAAGCTTTCTGAAAACACGGTCCGTAAGCACATTGAAAAAATGGAAGAGTCAGGTCTTCTTTTTTCTCGTCCTTCGGGCATGAGTCTCACCACCAAGGGAGAATCACTGATTGAGCCGCTGGCTCCCTATTTCCAGAAAAGTCCATCTCTTTCGGACATGGAAAATAAACTGCAGAAGATTCTTTCCATGGAGAAGGTGATTGTGGTGAGAGGGGATTTGGATGATACACCGGCTGTGAAAAATGAAATCAGCCAGGAAGCGGCCTTTGTACTGCTTCGTCTTCTCCGGGATAGTTTTGTTATCGCCGTAGGCGGAGGTCCGATTATGGCAGGTATGGCGGAAGCCCTGCCGTCCCTTCACATGAAGGTGGATGTGGTTCCTGCCCGCGGTGGTTTTGGCAACCGGGTGGAATATTTGCCTAATTTTGTGGCAGCCCGTATGGCGGAAAAACTGGGCGGTGAGTATCATATCATCCATATACCGGACGGGTTAAGTCCCGAGCTTTTCCTTCGGGTGAAGAAGGAACTGCCCCAGTTCAGAGAAATCGACAGGCTCCTTTCCAGAACGGATATCCTGGTGACAGGGGTGGATGAGCCGGAGGATCAGTCCAAGTGGCTGGAGATTCCGGAAGATGTAAGGCGTCGGCTGATCAAGGAAAAAGCAGTGGGCGAAGCTCTTGGCCTCTATGCGGATATTCACGGGAAGATTCTCTATCGGCTCTACAATGCCGGGATTTCCAGGGAAGATATTTCCTCTATTCCCCATGTCTTAGTTGCAGCCGGGGGCAGTCACAAAGGCCCCGCAATTCTTGCCATGGCCAGAGCCGGCATACGGGGAACCTTGATTACTGATGAAGGTGCAGGTAAAACAATCATACAAGGCAGCGCCGGCTTCTCTTTATAGAAACGGCGTTCCAAGTCAATCACAGGAGGGTACTAACATTATGACAAAGATTGGTATTAACGGATTTGGCAGAATCGGCAGACTGGTATTCCGCGGCATGCTGGACAGGGATGACCTGGACGTGGTGGCCATCAATAACCCCAGCGGTGTAGAAACTGCGGCTTATCTTCTGAAGTATGATTCCGTCCATGGACGCCTGGGCAAGAAGGTGGAAATTGATGGTGATGACCTGATTATTGAAGGAAAACGGGTTCATGTATTCCATGACAGAGATCCGGAACACCTGGACTGGAGCGCTTATGGCGTTGAAATCGTAGTTGAATCCACGGGCAAGCTGAAGGACAAGGTCAGCGCCGGCAAACATATCAGAGGAACAGTCAAGAAAGTTATCATTACGGCTCCCGGCAAAGATGACGATGCCACCATCGTCATGGGCGTCAATGAAAATACCTATGATCCGGAAAAAGACAATATCATTTCCAATGCATCCTGCACGACCAACTGCCTGGCACCGGTGGTGAAGGTGCTTCATGAAAAGTTCCATATCAAACGGGGACTTATGACTACTGTTCATTCCTATACCAATGACCAGGCTATTCTGGAAAAGGCCCATAAGAAGGATCCCAGAAGAGGCAGGGCGGCAGCAGAAAACATCATTCCTACCTCCACCGGCGCAGCCAAAGCCATCGGCATTGTTATTCCTGAACTGAAAGGCAAGCTGAACGGTCTGGCTATCCGCGTACCAACACCGGATGTATCCCTGGTAGACCTGGTGGTAGAACTTTCAAAGAATGTAACGAAAGAAGAAGTGAATGCAGCTTTGAAAGAAGCATCGGAAGGAGAACTGAAGGGCATTCTGGCCTACACTGATGAACCGCTGGTTTCCAGTGATTTCCTTACCACCGATGTCAGCTCCACCGTAGACAGCCTCCTCACCATGGTTATGGAAGGCAATCTGGTGAAAGTAATTGCCTGGTATGACAATGAATGGGGATACTCCATGAGAATCATTGACCTTGTTAAGTATGTAGCATCGAAAGGACTTTGATTATGAACAAGCAGACCGTATATGATTTGAAACCGGAAGGAAAAACAGTGTATGTCCGTGTGGACTATAATGTGCCCCATGATAAGGAAGGTCATATCCTTGATGACCGCCGGATACGGGCTACCATTCCTACCATCCGCTACCTCCTGGACCAGGGGGCTGCCGTGGTACTGGCAAGTCATATGGGGCGTCCCAAGGGAGTAGTGGTCAAAGAGCTGTCTCTTTCTCCCTGTGCCAAGCGGCTGTCTGAACTTCTTCACCAGGAAGTACTCTTTGCTGATGACTGCATAGGGGACAAGGCCTCTGCCATGAAGAAAAGCCTTAAACCGGGACAGGTGCTTCTCCTTGAAAATCTTCGTTTCCATAAGGAAGAAGAGAAGAATGATCCCGAATTTGCCAAAGCCCTTGCTGACGGCTGCAGCCTGGCAGTGAACGATGCTTTCGGCGTATCTCACCGTACCCATGCCTCTGTGGTAGGGGTGGGCAGGCTGATGCCCATGGTGTCCGGCCTTTTATTAAAGAAGGAAATTGATTTTCTCGATGGCGTCATCGAACATCCTGAAAGACCTTTTGCAGCCATTATCGGCGGGGCCAAAATCAGTGATAAAATCCAGGTTATTGCTAACCTCATGGAAAAGGCTGATGTCATCCTTATCGGCGGCGGCATGGCTAATACATTTGTGGCTGCCCAGGGATATGACATGGGCCAGTCCCTTCAGGACAGGGATCGTTTCGATTTGGCCAGAAACCTGATGAAAAAGGCTCATGAAATGGGTTCCGAAATCATGCTCCCGGTGGACTTTATGGCGGGGGATTCCTTCTCTGAAAAAGCGAAGACAAAAGTCCTTTCGGCATCGGAATTCAAGAGCCCCTGGATGGCACTGGATATCGGTCCTAAGACGATTGAACTTTATGTAGAAACACTGAAGAAAATGAAAACCGTGGTATGGAACGGTCCCATGGGTGTATTTGAAATGAAACCCTTTGCTAAAGGTACCTTTGCCATTGCAGAAGCTATGGCAGATCTTGATGCCACCACCGTCATCGGCGGAGGCGAGTCTGCATCCGTTGTGGACCAGCTGGGCATTGAAGACAAGTTCTCCCATGTATCCACCGGCGGCGGCGCCTCCCTGGAAATGCTGGAAGGCATGGTCCTTCCCGGCGTGGCAGTACTGGCGGATAAGGAGTGATTCTGTTTGCGTAAAACCCTGATTGCAGGCAACTGGAAAATGAATCTCACAGTAACAGAAGCTGAGAAATTTTTCAAAGCTTTCAAAATACAGAAAAAGGAAGGGACCGAGCTTCTTTTCTGTCCTCCCTTTACTGATATTCCCATAGCCCGTTTCTTTTTGGACCGCTCCTCCATTCGTTGGGGGGCCCAGAATGTTTATCCTGAAGAAAAGGGAGCATTTACAGGAGAAATTTCGGCACCTATGCTGAAGGATCTGGGCTGCAGTTATGTTATCTGCGGCCATTCCGAACGGCGGCAGATTCTTGGTGAGAGTGATGAATTTGTGGCCCGTAAGGTGAAAGCGGTGCTGGAAAATGACATGATTCCTATCCTCTGCGTAGGGGAAACGGAAGAAGAAAGAAAGGAAGGCCAGACGGAGGAACGAATTGGAAGCGAAATCAGGACAGCTCTTTTTGCACTTTCCAAAGAGGAAACAGCTAAAATGGTCATTGCCTATGAACCTATCTGGGCCATCGGCTCCGGTCAGGCTGCTACTCCCAAAGATGCGGAAGAAATCGCATCCTTTATTCGTAAAACCGTGAAAGAGGCGGCAGGAAAGAAAGCAGCTGATGAGGTCCGTATCCTTTATGGCGGTTCGGTGAATGGAGATAATATTTCTTATTTCCTGAAGCAGAAAAATATTGACGGTGCCTTGATTGGCGGCGCCAGCCTGAAGCCGGACACAATGATTGATATTTATAATAAAGCCTGATAACCATACTGAAAAAATTACAGGAGGAATAAAGCATGGCAGCAATTACTGATTTGCACGCAAGAGAAATTTTGGATTCCAGGGGAAATCCCACAGTAGAAGTAGAAATGACATTGGAAGACGGCACCTTTGCCAGGGCCGCCGTTCCCTCCGGTGCATCTACAGGCATGTTTGAAGCTACTGAACTTAGAGATGGCGACAAAAGCCGGTACAACGGTAAAGGAGTCCTGAAGGCGGTAAACAATGTAAACAGCGAAATCGCTGATGCCGTGCTCGGCTGGGATGCCAGCGACCAGAGAGGCCTTGACCACATCCTCATCAATCTGGATGGTACGGAAAACAAGAGCCGTCTTGGTGCCAATGCCATTCTGGGTGTATCCCTGGCTGCTGCTCATGCAGCTGCTGCTTCTGCCGGCCTTCCACTGTACCAGTATCTGGGCGGTGTGAATGCCCATAACCTGCCGGTACCTATGATGAATATCATGAACGGTGGTGCTCATGCAGACAACAATGTGGACATCCAGGAAAGCATGATTATGCCTGTCGGCGCTCCCAGCTTCCACGAAGGTCTGCGCATGTGCGCTGAAATCTATCATGCCCTGAAAGATGTACTGAAGAAGAAGGGACTGTCCACTGCCGTAGGTGACGAAGGCGGTTATGCACCAGACCTTCCCTCCAATGAAGCAGCCATGGAAGTGATCTGCGAAGCTATTGAAAAAGCAGGCTATACCGCAGGTAAAGATGTGGTTCTTGCTACTGATGTAGCAGCCTCTGAACTTCTTGGCGACGATGGCCTCTACCACCTGGCAGGAGACCATACCGCCAAAACGGCTGATGAAATGATTGCATTCTACGAAAAGCTCATTGATGACTACCCCATTATCTCCATTGAAGACGGACTGGGTGAAGAAGACTGGGAAGGCTGGAAGAAACTCACCGACGCCCTGGGCAAAAAAGTGCAGCTCGTAGGGGACGACCTCTTCGTAACCAACACCAAACGCCTCTCCAAAGGCATCCACATGGGCGTGGCCAACTCCATCCTCATCAAACTGAACCAGATCGGCACCCTGACTGAAACCTTTGAAGCTGTGCAGATGGCTCAGCGCTCAGGATACACTGCGGTGATTTCCCATCGTTCCGGCGAAACTGCCGACACCACCATTGCTGATGTAGCCGTGGCTCTCAATGCCGGCCAGATTAAGACCGGTGCTCCCGGACGGACAGAAAGAGTGGCCAAGTATAACCAGCTTCTCCGTATTGAAGAAGACCTGGACGCCGATTCTTTCTACGGAAGCAGTGCTCTTTCTCATAGAATGAAACGGTTTAAATAAGCTGAAAATAAACGCAGAATCCCCGGCCTGGTGCCGGGGATTTCTGCGCTGCGTGAGTAAAAGAAGGCGGCTCAAGCCTATAGTACTTATTGCCTGAAAGACGGTGGGAAGCTTTAAGGAAGCACTGATTAATTCATAGAGTTTTCTTTTATAAGAATTTTTATGCACTGTTTCGTCATGGGCTTCCTTAAATAGCTCGCTATTCGCGTCAGCCCATTCCTCGCATTGCATAAAAATTCAAGAATAAAAGCAAACAATGATTTAATCAGCGCTTCCTTAAACTTTTCCGCTCTTCAGGAAGCGAAATCGCAGTAGGAGCATTTCAGAGATCAAAGCAGGATGCCCGTGAATCAGCAATTCCCTAAGAAGCTCTTATGCGAAATTGTATCAATAAATAGAGATAAATGAATAAAAATTATATACATATTAGGCTGCATTAGAACTATCTTTTACATATCCGCTTTTGTTGTCACTGGACTTCTGTGGTGTTACAATTTTAAGTGCGGTATAAGTTTTAGTGTGCCGTTTGTAATGCTTGGAGGCTTTTTTGTATCCTGTGAATTTAAAAATGAAGGGACTTCCCTGTCTTGTGATTGGCGGAGGGCATATTGCTGCCCGTAAGGTGAAGAAGCTGCTTCTGGAAGACGCAGAGGTAACTGTGCTGGCTCCGGAGATTTCCCCGGAACTTATGCAGTACTTCAGGGAAAAGCGGATTTCCTGGCAGCAGGCTTCCTACCGGAAAGGGGACGCGAAGGGGTATCGCTTTGTGGTTACTGCCTGCGGTATCCGCCAGGTGGCGGAGTGGGTGCATGAAGAGTCCCTTCTTCAATCCTTTTTGTATAATGCGGCGGATTTTCCGCCTCTGGGGAACTGTTCTCTTCCGGCCGCTTTTGAAACGGGAGGCATTCACTTTGCCATTTCCACCGACGGAAGGTCGCCGGCCATGGCGAAATATGTGAAGAACTGGCTGAAAGGCAGGATTCCTCCTGCTTTTGGTGTGTGGCTGGACAAGGCGGCCCTTCTCCGGGAGGAGCTCAGGAATGAAATCGCTGACAGCCGGGATCGGGAACGTTTCTGGCATATGGTATTTGACGATGAGATTATGAATCTTGTTATTACAGGGAAATTAGACGAAGCAGAGGAGCGTGTGCGTAATGCAGTTGGTTGTTTTAGGTCTGAATCATAAGACCGTTTCCGTAGACATACGGGAGCAGTTTGCTATTTCTGAAGAAAGCGCCAGGAGCGGTCTTCGCCATCTGGATGAACAGGAGGGAATCGAGGAAGCGGTGGTTCTTTCCACCTGCAACCGGACAGAAATCTATGCGGTGCTGAAAAACGGCGCTGCCAGAAAGACGCTCTATCAGTTCTTCCTGGCCCTTTCGGGTAACAGCGAGGCGAAGAAGGAATATTTCTTCTATTTTGAAGGGGAAGCCTGCATCCGCCATCTCTTCGAAGTAGCATCAGGGCTGGATTCCATGGTCATCGGTGAAAGCCAGATTCTGAACCAGATTAAAACGGCCTATACCATGGCTCTTTCTGAAAAAGCTACGAAAACCATTCTGAATACCCTTTTCCATCGGGCCATTACCACGGGAAAAAGGGTGCGCACGGAAACTCGTATTTCCTACAGCGCCGTGTCCGTGAGCTACGCTGCTGTCAAGCTGGCTGAAAAGATTCTGGGCGGCCTGGACGACCGGACGGCCATGGTTTTCGGCGCCGGGGAAGCAGCGGAGCTTCTGGTGAAGAACCTCATGGGCAAGGGCCTGAAGAAGGTGATCGTCACCAACCGCCACATGGATAAGGCGGAAGACCTGGCTTCGAAAATCCACGGGGAAGCGGTACCTTTCCATAGCGCCCTGTCCCACGCCGACGATGTAGATATCATCGTCACCGCCACCGGCGCTTCCCAGTACATTGTGAAAGCCTGGGATGTAAGAAATCTCATGATGCGCCGGGGCAGCCGCCCTCTGGTGGCCATCGATATCGCCGTGCCCTGTGATATTGAGCCGGAAGTGGGGAATATCCGGAATGTGACCCTTTACAATATCGATGATCTCCAGGAAATCGTGGCCAATAACATCCGTTTCCGCGAAGAGGAAGCCCAGCGGGCGGAAGTCATCGTACAGGAGGAAATCGAATCCATTGAGGATCGCTTCAAATATTTAAGCACCCGTCCCGTCATGGTATCCCTGTCCGATAAGGCAGAGGAAATCCGTCAGCGGGAGCTCCGCCACGGCCTCTCTAAAATCGAAGGACTCACTGATGAGGATAAGAAGGTGCTGTCCCATATGACCCATATGATCGTGCGGAAAATCCTTCGGGAACCCATGATCCATCTGAATGAATACGCCGGCACGGAATGGGAGTCGGAGGATAAGTCCGCTGTTGCCCGCCTGTTCAAGCTGGATGTAAGAAAGGGGCAGGAACTTGAAAAATAAAATTATCATTGCCACCAGGGAAAGCCTTCTGGCTCTCTGGCAGGCCCATTATGTGGAAAACCGTCTGAAAGAACGGTACCCCGGTCTTTCGGTGGAGCTCCTTCCTGTCACCACGAAGGGAGACCAGATTCTGGACAGGCCGCTGGTGGAAATCGGAGGCAAGGGCCTTTTCATTAAGGAACTGGAAGTGATTCTTCTGGAGAAAAAGGCGGATATTGCAGTCCACTCCCTGAAAGATATGACTGCCAAATGCCCTGATGGGCTCACCATTGCGGCAGTCACCAAAAGGGAGGACCCACGGGACGCCTTCGTTTCCAATACTTATAAGTCTCTGGATGAGCTGCCTCGCGGCGCCAGAGTGGGCACATCCAGCCTGCGCCGCCAGGCCCAGCTTCTCCATTGGCGGCCGGACCTTACCATCCGCTCTCTTCGCGGCAATGTGCAGACAAGGCTGCGCCATCTGGATGAGGGGGATTTTGACGCTGTCATTCTGGCAGCGGCGGGCCTCAAGCGGCTGGGACTTGGAGACAGGATTACTTCCTATATTTCTACGGAAGACAGCATTCCTGCTGCCGGCCAGGGCGTGATGGCGGTGGAAGCAAGAAGTGATGACCAGGAAACCCTGGACCTTCTTTCTTTCCTCCATGACGAGAAAGTTGCTTCCTGTATCCGTGCCGAACGGTCCTTCCTGGCCAGGGTAGGGGGCGACTGCAAGGTGCCGGCCGGCATTTATGCGGTGCCGGAAAAGGGACATATATCTGTGAAGGCTTTTATTGCTTCCCCTGATGGAAAGAAACTGTACCGGGGCAGCACGGAAGGTCCCATTTCCCAGGCGGAAGACCTTGGCAGCGCCATGGCCGGCCGGCTTCTTGACGAAGGCGGCCGGGCAGTGCTGGAAAAACTGCAGAAAATCTGACAAATGAATTGAGGAGAATATACATGAAACAAGGGAAAGTCTATTTAATCGGCGCAGGCCCCGGAGATCCGGAACTTTTGACACTGAAAGGGAAGCGGTGCCTGGAGGAAGCGGATGTCATCGTAGGTGACTACCTGGCGGACAAGCGGCTCCTTCGGTATGCCCGGCCCGATGCGGAGTATGTGTACGTGGGCAAGAAGGCCGGATGCCACACCATGAAGCAGCATGAAATCAGCCTCCTTCTGGCGGAAAAGGGAAAGGAAGGGAAGATTGTGGCCCGCCTCAAAGGCGGGGATCCCTTTGTTTTCGGCAGGGGAGGAGAGGAAATCGAGGTGCTTCGCGAGGCAGGCGTCCCCTTTGAAGAAGTGCCCGGCGTGACCAGCGCCATTGCAGCGCCGGCTTATGCAGGCATTCCGGTGACCCATCGCGGCGTGGCTGCTTCCTTTGCGGTGATTACCGGCCATGAGGATCCTAATAAGGACAGGTCTTCCATTCACTGGGACAAACTGGCCGGCGGCGTGGATACCCTTATTTTCCTTATGGGCGTAGGCCATACTGCTCTCATTGCTTCCCAGCTTATGAAGTATGGAAGAAGCGCCGATACGCCGGCTGCTTTTGTCCGCTGGGGCACCCGTCCTTACCAGGAAACATATACCACCACCCTGGGAAAGGCGGCGGAAGATGTAGTCAACATGGGAATCAAGCCGCCGGCGGTCTTTGTGGTAGGCAATGTGGTGAAGCTGAGAGAAGAAATGCGGTGGTTTGACAACCGTCCGCTCTTTGGGAAACGAATCATTGTCACCCGTTCCCGGAGCCAGGCTTCCCGGCTGGTGACCGTACTGGACCAGAAGGGCGCTGAAACCTTGGAAATCCCTACCATTGCCATCAGGGATCCCTCTGACGATTTCAAGGGCATGGATGAAGCACTGGACCGTCTGGAAATGTATGACTGGCTTATTTTTACCAGCCAGAACGGGGTAGATTCCTTCTTCCGGCGTCTTTACCAGTCCGGTCGGGACACCCGGGCCCTGGGCCACATGAAAATCGGGGCCATCGGACCGGCCACCGCTCGCCAGCTCACCCGTCACGGCCTTCATGCCGATTGCGTGCCGGCAAAGTACAAGGCGGAAAACCTGCTGGCTGAGATGAAGCCTCTCCTGAAAGGCTATGAAAAGGTGCTTATCCCCCGGGCCAAAGTGGCCAGAAGCGTCCTTCCCGAAGGCCTTCGGGACCTGGGATGCCGGGTGGATGTGGTGGAAGCTTACCGCACGGAAGCAGACACCGCCCACAAGGAAGAGCTGCTGGACGTGCTGGAGCATCACGGAGCTGATATGATCACCTTCACCAGCTCCTCCACCGTGTATAACCTCATGAACCAGATCGACGGGAGGACGGATCTTTTGAAAGGCGTCACCCTGGCATGCATCGGACCGATTACCGCCGCCACATGCCGTAAATATAACCTGGAACCATCTATCATTTCTGAAGTCTATACGATTGATGGCCTTGTCAATGCAATTGAAAAAGGAGTCGAAAAGAAATGAAATTAAACACACTTCGTCCAAGAAGACTGAGAAGAACGGAAGCCATCCGTTCCATGGTGAGAGAAAATTCCCTGGAACTGAATGATTTCGTCTATCCTATTTTCGTGGTGCCCGGCACCAACGTGAAGGAAGAAATCCCCAGCATGCCCGGACAGTACCACCTGTCCGTGGACAATGCGGTAAAAGTGGCGGAAGAAATCTACAAAATGGGAATCCCCGCCGTCGAAGTCTTCGGCCTTCCGGAATACAAGGACGACATCGGCTCCTCTGCCTGGGACATGAACAGCCCCGTGCAGTGCGCCATCCGTGCCATTAAGGAAGTGGTGCCGGACCTTGTTATCGTCGGCGACGTATGCCTCTGCCAGTACACCAAGAGCGGCCACTGCGGCCAGCTCAAGGGCCATGAAGTGGATAATGACCCCACACTGGAACTTCTGGCCAAAGTCGCCCTGTCCCAGGCTGAATGCGGCGCTGACATCGTGGCTCCTTCCGATATGATGGACGGCCGCGTGGCAAAAATCCGTGAAACCCTGGATGCCAACGACCTGCAGAACGTTTCCATCATGTCCTACGCCGTAAAATACGCCTCCGGCTACTACGGACCCTTCCGCGATGCCGCTGACTCTGCGCCCCAGTTCGGCGACCGCAGAGGCTACCAGATGGACCCCGCCAACAGCCGCGAAGCCATGAAGGAAGTGGATCTGGACATGGCTGAAGGCGCCGACATTATCATGGTGAAACCGGCCCTGGCCTACCTTGATATCGTCCGCCAGGTGAGAGACCATATCAACCGCCCCGTAGCTACCTACAACGTTTCCGGCGAATACGCCATGGTGAAGGCAGCCGCTGCCAAAGGCTGGATCGACGAAAAGAGAATCGTCATGGAATCCCTCCTCTGCATGAAGAGAGCCGGCGCTGATATCATCATTTCCTACCATGCTCCCGATGTGGCTAAATGGATGAAGGAGGAAGCAGGGAAATGATCGACCTCACCAAGTCCAAAGCCGCTTTTGAAGAAGCTAAAAAATATATGCCTGGCGGCGTCAACAGCCCCGTGCGATCCTATCCCCATATGGGCTGCCCGCCTCCTTTCATCCAGGAAGCCCATGGATCCCATATCACCGATATCGACGGCAACACTTACATTGACTATGTAGGCTCCTGGGGTCCCATGCTCCTGGGCCACGCCCATCCGGCTGTAATCAAAGCCATCCAGAAAGCCGCTGAAAGAAGCACCAGCTACGGCGCTCCTACAGTGATGGAAACGGAAATCGCTGAACTTATCCACGAGGTTTATCCATCCATTGAAAAAATGCGCATGGTCAACTCCGGCACCGAAGCCACCATGAGCGCTCTCCGTGCCGCCAGAGGCTATACCGGCAGGGACAAGATCCTGAAATTTGAAGGCTGCTATCATGGACACGGCGACAGCCTTCTGGTGAAGGCCGGTTCCGGCGCCGCCACCTTCGGCAGCCCCGACAGCGCCGGCGTCACCAAAGGCACTGCCAAAGACACCCTGGTGGTTCCTTACAACGATATCCCCGCCTTCACAAAAATGATGGACGAAAAGGGCGATGAAATCGCCGCTGTCATCGTAGAACCAGTGGCAGGCAACATGTGCTGCGTACCTCCGGTGAAGGGATTCCTTGAAGCCCTCAGGAAAGAAACGGAAAAACACGGCACCGTCCTCATTTTTGACGAAGTCATGTGCGGCTTCCGTACCACCTTCCACGGTGCCCAGGCCCGCTATCATATCCACCCCGATATGACATGCCTCGGTAAAATCATCGGCGGCGGCCTCCCTGCAGCAGCCTACGGCGGCAGAAGAGAAATCATGAACTGCATCGCTCCCGACGGTTCCGTCTACCAGGCCGGCACCCTGTCCGGCAATCCCCTGGCAGTCACTGCCGGCATCGAAACACTGAAACAGATGATGGCCATTCCGGACTTTGATAAAATTCTGGAAAAGAAAACAAAGGACCTCCTGACAGGCTGGAAACAGGCTGCAGACAAAGCAGGGGTACCCCTTGTATGCCACCAGTCCGGCTCCATGTTCGGTATTTTCTTCTCCGAAAAAGACGTGCTCAATTATCACGACGCCTGCAGCGCCAATGCGGCGCAGTTCAAAGCCTGGTTCCTCTCCATGCTGAACCAGCACATCTACCTGGCTCCCTCTCCCTTTGAAACCCTCTTCATGTCCTACGCCCACAGCGACGAAGACATTGAAAAGACCATCAAGGCAGCAGACAAAGCCATGGAAGAAGCAGCGAAAGTTAAATAAAAAAGTAAAAATCACGGTCTCCCTGCCGGGCCGTGATTTTTTTTGCCTGTCTGCGGGAAAGTTTTTCCTTATGTCCTTTGGCTGCCTCGTGAGCAGAGAAAGGTCCCCCCTGAAGGGAATTAAATATACAAAAAAATATATTTAATTTCCTTTACTTCGATAAATGTCTATGCTATAATATAAACATCGAAGGGGTTCGATAACGAGCCTCCACAGTGTGAACGAAGCAAAGGAGAAACACCCATGAAATTATCCGCAAAACTTTTAAAAGCCCTGAACAAACAGATCAATATGGAACTGGCTTCCGGTTATTTATACCGTTCCATGTCCCATGACATGAAGAACCTGGCTCTGAACGGCTATGCCAAATGGCTGGACAAGCAGTATGAAGAAGAAAGAGAACACGCTTTCAAAATCATTTCCTATGTAGAAGACAGAGATGGTGTAGTAGACTTTGACTCCGTAGAAGGCGTTAAGAAACATTACGACAAGCCGCTGGACGCTGCCAAAGATTCCCTGGCTCATGAAGAAAAAGTATCCGCTTCCATCAGAGACCTCTTCAAACTGGCCAGAGAAGAAGGGGACATTGAAACCGAAGTCTTCCTCCAGTGGTTCATCACCGAACAGATTGAGGAAGAAGTCAATGCCCGCGACAACGTGGCAGGCTTCGAAAAAGCAAAGGATTGCGAAGGACTGCTCTTCATGTTCGATGCACACCTGGGCGGCCGCTGATTTCTGATTCCTGTAAAGTACCTTCCTTTTGGAGGGTACTTTTTTGTTGGTGAGCGGGCTGTAGTCTGCGCAAGGGAAAGCAGGTAAGCCCCTGCGTCCTTTTTGGTGGCTGGCGCCACCACCTTGCCCGGTGGGAAGCATGTCATATGACACAGAAAGTAAATCCCGTAACATTCTTGCGTCCCCTTTAGGGGAAGAGGGCCACGAAGTGGCGAAGGGGTGGACGAGGGTAAGAATGATTATGATACTCGATGTGGACGTGACCGCCGAAAGGCGGC